>Ga0209415_10020197_pt1 | contig 10373 bp, 9 predicted proteins | sample PeaSoiSIISIP2007_FD_187696 | JGI IMG/M metagenome (GOLD analysis project Ga0209415, IMG submission 187696) | Peat soil microbial communities from Weissenstadt, Germany - SII-SIP-2007 (SPAdes) (version 2) | ecosystem: Environmental > Terrestrial > Soil > Wetlands > Peat | place: Germany...
GGGCGAGCCGGTGTGTCTGACCGGAGCGCGAGGGTGTGCCATCGCGGCCTTCGCGCTGGCGTTTGTGCTCCTGTGCTGCCACCAAACCGGCCTGGTGCTGGCCTTGGGAATCCTGCTCCCCGCGCTGCAAGGATACGGTTTGTTGCGGCAATACCAGCGGGCCGAGCCGCGGCTGTGGAATCCGGCGCGCCATTTGGTGTATTGGGGCGCGGGCCTGGCCTATGCCGGCCTGGTCCTGTCGTCCCTCGTCATTATGCTGAACCTGGAGGCCGCCCTCCGCCAAATCGGAAGCTGAGGCATGAATTTCCTGCCCATCGTCCATTTGGAAATGCGCAGCGCGGCGCGCCGGCCGATGACCTATTACACGCGCTGCCTCATCGCGCTGCTGGCGATTTCCGCCGGGCTGGGATTTGTCCTCGCCGGGTTCACCCGGGTGATGAGCACCTCCTCGGCGGGGCAGGCGGTCTTTGCCCTGCTGGCGGGCGGCGGCTACGTGTTGCTGGCGGCGCAGGCCATATTGTTGACATGCGACTGTGTCAGCCTGGAAAAGCGCGAAGGCACCCTGGGCCTCCTGTTTCTGACCGACCTGAACGGGTTTGACATCGTGGCGGGGAAACTGGCGGCGCAGGTCAGCCGCTCCCTGCATGGCCTGCTGGCGGCGTTCCCGGCCTTCGGGTTTTGCATCATCCTGGGCGGAGTCGGGCTGGGAGACTTCGCGAAGGTGGCGCTGGGCTTGATGAACACTTTGTTTTACTTCGCCGCGCTGGGGATTTTGATTTCCGCGTGCGTCTGGCGGGAACGGGCCGCGACGGCCTGGGGCGGGCTGGCTTTGCTCGTCCCCGGCGCCCTTCTGCCCATTCTGTGTGTGATGTGCAACTCGCCGGCCGGCCTGGCGCTGATTCCGGCAGGAGCCATGCTGGCGGCGCTCAGCCCGGTGGCGGGCCTGGCTTCGCCGCCGGATTTCACCGGGACGTTGCTGGTATCGCACGCGCTGGGCTGGCTGTATATCGGCGCGGCCAGTTGCCTGGCGCCGCGGTGCTGGACGCGCGCCGCGAACGCCGCGCCGGCGCGTCCGTCCACCCCGGCACGTCAAATAAAATCTCCGCCCCAGGACCTGCCGCCGTGGGTGATGGAGCCGGCCAAGCCTCTTTTGACCCTGGCAATAATGGCGTTGATCTGCGCTGTCATTCTGGCCGGCGCCCTGCTCGGCCCCCCGTGGATGAAGGCGCCGGCCGCGCCGGTCACGATTCTGCTTTTGCACAGCGTCTTGAAATATCAAGCGGCGGCGCAAGCCGGCGGCATGCTGGCGGGCAAGCGGCGGAGCGGCGAACTGGAATTGCTGCTGACCACGCCGTACGATGAGGACGAAATTTTGCGCGGCTGTTTGCTCGAGTTGAAGCGGCGCCTGTTGTGGCCGGTGCTCTTTGCCCTGGGCGTTGATTTGGTGCTCCTGATCCTTGGCGGCTTGCGGGCGGGGTCCGGCTACGACCTGGGGTGGGCCGCCGCGGTGGTGGTGGAAGTGGTTTGGTTGTTGGTTAATCTCTACAGCCTCGCCTGGGTCGGGCTTTTCCTGGGTCTGAGGCTGGCCGGTCCGGCCAAGGCCGTCAGCCAGGCGATATTTTATGTGGTGCTGCTGCCGTGGGTTTTGCTGATTTGCTCCGCCGCGCTGGCGACCCCGCTGGTTTGGCGGCATCGCTTCGGCCCGGAACTGGGTGTCCCCTTCGCCGGGATTTTTGTGTTCGCCCTGGTATTTTGCAACTCATTCTTCCCAGGCTGGGCCATCAACGAACTGCGCGACCGGTTCCGCTTCCTGGCCGCACAAGCCTGGACGCGCTCATGAACCACCCCGCCGGCGCCGTCCTGGATCATCTCACCTTTGGCCCTTCGCCCATTCACGGCACGGGCGGTTTTGCCAAGCGCGGCCTGCCCCGGGGCACGCGGGTGGCGGAATACCTCGGCGAGAAGATCAGCAAGGCGGAATCGCTCCGCCGCTGCGAAGCGGGCAACTGGTTCATCTTCGCGCTGGACGATGAATTTGATTTGGACGGCAACATCGAAGGAAATCCGGCGCGCTGGCTCAATCACAGTTGCGCGCCCAATTGCGAGGCGGAATGGAGCGGCGGGCGCCTCTGGATCACCGCCCGGCGCGACATCGCGGCGGGGGAGGAAATCACCTTCAACTACGGCTACACCCTGGAGGAATACCGGGAGCATCCGTGCCGCTGCGGCGCGCCGGGATGCGCGGGTTACATCCTGGCGGAGGAGTTTTTCGATCACGTCAAGAAGAAGTGAGGAGGAAGGGAGGCGCGGGCCGCGCCGGGTGCGCGGCGAAAAACTTTCGGATTTCATTGGCCGGGTCGGGGGCGGCCAGTTCCGCCGGAGCCTGGTCGTACCAATCGCGCGGCAGATGGCTGGCGTAAGGCTCCTGGAGAAAACGCGCGCAGAGCAGCGCGATCACGCCGCAATCCGTTTCGCCGCGGATCAGCCGGCCCGCCGCCTGCACGACGCGCGTCATGCCCGGTTGCAGGTAGGCATACTCAAACCCCGCCTGCTCGGTCTCTTCAAAATAGCGGCGCAACAATTCGCGCTCGAAGGAGACTTGCGGCAGCGCGGGCGAGACAATGAAAACGGCGGAAAGGAGTTCGCCCGGATAATCCACTCCTTCGGCATACATCCCGCCCAAAACGGCCAGGAGCAGGATCCCCTCCTGCGGCGGCGCGGCCAGCTCCTGGAAAATCCGGCGGCGCTCCGGTTCGGAAAAGTTGGCGCGTTGCAGCAGCACCCGGGCGCGCGTGGCCGGCAGGCGCGCGGCCACTTTTTCGAGGAATTGATAGCTGGGAAAAAGCACCAGGGCATTGCCGGGCTGGGCGCCGGACATCTCCGCAATCAGCCGGGCGATGGGGGCAAAATTCTGCTCGCGGTGGGCGAAGGCGGTGCGCACCTGCGGCAAGATCAAAATCTTCCGGTTCTCCCGCGGGAACGGCGGAGGCAGCGAAATGGCGCGCGTCCGCTCCGCCTCCAAACCGAGGGTGCGGCGGATGACCTCCACGGGAGAAAGTGTCGCGGAGAGGAGGGTGGTCGAGGCGGCGGCGCGAAAGACCGGCGCGAGCGGGCGGGCCGGATCCAGACACACCAGGGCCAGGCGCGCCCCGGCGGCCCGCCGTTCCACCACGCAGGTGAAACCGGGGCCGAACAGGTTCAACACGGTGACAAAGCGCTGCCAGACGAAGTGAATGTCAACAATCGGATCATCCGGCAGGGCCAGCCGGGCCTCGCGCTTCCAGGAGAGGTAACGGACGAAGGCAGGCTCCCAAACCTGCCACAGCGCGCGCAAGGCTTGGGCGGGCGGATCCGTTTCCGCAATCGGCCCGGGGCTGGCGGCGGCGGCGGTTTCGGCCAGCAGGGCGATGAGTTGGCCGAGGGTCCGGGAAAGGGTGTCGAACAATTCGCCGCTTTGCAACAGGAGGCTGTCCTGCACCGCGCGGAGCGATTCCTCCAAAAGTTCCGGCGAGAAGATCTGGCGGGCGCGGTCGGGCAAATTGTGGGCTTCGTCCACCAGCAGCACCGGCTCGTCCTCCGGCTCCAGGCGGCGCAAGGCGACGCCCGGCTCGAAGACGTAATTGTAATCCGCCACGATGGCGTCGGCGCGGCCCGCCAGTTCGAGCTGGACCTCGAAGGGACAGACCCGCTCCTTTTTCGCCTCCGCAAAAACGGCGTCGGGGTCAAAATGGAAATGGCCGCGGCGGAGGCGGTCCAGGATTTTCGACCGCTCCATTTTTTCCGCATAATCCCTGGCGTAGGGGCAAAAATCTTCGTGACAGAGCACGCGGTCGTTGGCGCACATTTTTTCCTTGGCCCGGATCTGCAAGCTGCGGAAGGCGCCGTCCGGGTTCATGGCGCGCAGGGCGGAAACGGCCATGGTTTGCTGCAAGGTCTTGGAAGTCAGAAAGAACACCTGCCGTCCGGCGGCCAGTCCGTGGGCCAGCGCCGGGTGCAGGCTGGCGGCGGTTTTGCCCGAGCCGGTGGGGGCTTCGGCGATGAGGTTTTCGCCCGCCGCCAGCGCCTGCCGCACCGCCTCCATCATGATTTTCTGGCCGGGCCGGGGCGCGGCGTGGGGAAACGGCAGGCTGGCGGCGGCGGCCGCTTTTTGGCGGCGCATTTCCGCCTCCGCCTGGCCGATGGCCAGGAGTTGCCGCAACCGCCGCTCCAGGCCGCGCTCCTCCCCCTCCTGGTCATAGGCGGCGGGAATGACGGATTCCTCCCCGCTGGCGAGGTCCACGTAAATGAGCCGGCCCTGCACGGGGGAATTTCCAAGCCGGCGCCAGAGATCGCAGTAAAGAAGAAGCTGGCGCTGGTGGCGGGCGAAGGCCGCGCCGCCCCGCCGCATTTCCTGGCCCGGCAGATACGCGGATTTGAACTCCTCGATCAGCCACGCGCCGGAGTGTTGCCGCACGCAGCCATCCAGGCGGCCGGTAATCACCGCCGTCCAACCGTCAATCGGGACGCTGGCCTGGAGAGGGACCTCGCTGCGGTAGCCCGGCTGGGCCGCGCGGCGCTCCTCCAAAACGCGGCGGTGCAATTCCGCGCCCAGGCCGAGACGATGCCAGCCTTCGCCGCGCTCGAAGCCGATCCGGCCAAAGCCCTCCTCCCCGGCCAGTTCGCGCACGGAAACTTCCAGTGTTTTGCTTGCTTCGTCGAATTTCAAACTGCTACAGTCTAGCAAAGCGGACGCGGCAAAAGAATTACTTTGCGCGCCGGAATTTTTTTATGGCCGGATCAGTCTTTCGACACACGCATCGGGTGGTCTATGCGGAATGCACGGTGGGCAACCACGTTTATTACGCGCGCTACCTCGACATGCTGGAAGCGGCGCGCGGGGAATTCCTGCGCCAGCTCGGCTGCTCCGCGCGCCAATGGCAGGACGCCGGCATCGCCTTTCCGGTCATCGGCGTGGAGATCGCCTACAAAGGGCCGGCGCGCTACGACGACTTGCTCACCATCGAACTGTGGGTCACGGAAATGGGCGGCATCAGGATCAACGTCGGCTTCCGCATCCTCAACGCCGGCGGCGCCTTGCTGGCCGAGGGCGTGACGCGCCACATCTGCGCGACGACGGATGAAAAGCCAAAACGCCTGCCCAAGGAACTGATCGAAGCGCTGCAGCCGTTCCTAAAAGTGGATCACTGAAGTGTTGATCCCTTCCCTGCAGGCCAGCGAGACGGATCAGGATTTTACTGGTTGCAGCAACGGATTCTCCGCAGTTCCACCCGCTCATGGGAAATCCTCAAGCAATTGCTTGACCATTTGGGTGGTCATGGGCGGAGAGCCGGGAGGAGCTTCCAGCAGCAATGTGCCGCTGGGTCCGTTGACGAGACGGGCACCTGGCGGGGCCGAGGCTGCCGAGCGGGCAGGCCGCAGACGGGAGGCAAGAAAGCGGAATAATTCCTCTTTTTGCTCCGGCGGCAGCGCCTCCGTGGCCGCTTTAATCTCAAGGAGTGTGCTCATGGGCCAAGTCTAGCACACTGGAATCACAAAACAATTAGGGAATGCCAGGCTCCTGATGGCACGCCTGGCTATGCCGTGGAGGTGCTGAATGCTTTGGGCGACACGTTCAAAGTCATTGCTTTGCCGGCCTGGGCCTTGGAGGCATTGCGTGTGGATGAAGTTCTCTGCGTCCGTCCGGCGGGCTGAACTCACCCGCGCGGATGGAATTTGCGGTGGACGTCGCGCAAATGCCGGCCGTCAAGATGAGTATAAACTTCGGTGGTGCTGATGCTGGCGTGGCCAAGGAGTTCCTGGATCACGCGGAGGTCCGCGCCGTGCTCCAGCAAGTGGGTGGCGAAACTGTGGCGCAGCATGTGGGGGGTGAGGTTCCGCCCGAGGCCCGCCCGCGCCGCGTGCCGCTTGATGCGCTGCCACATTGTCACCGCCGCAAAAGGCGTGCCGCGCCGGGTGAGGAACAGATTGGCCGGGGATTTCGCGGTCACCAGCTTCGGACGGCCCGCCTCCAGATAACGCTGGATCGCGGCCACCGCCTTGCGGCCGAGCGGCACGACGCGCTCCTTGTTGCCTTTGCCAATGACGGTGACGAAGCCCGCCTCCAGATGCAATTGCTCCAGGCGGATGCCGCGCAATTCCGCCAGGCGCAAACCGGAGGCGTAGGCCAGTTCCAGCACCGCGTGGTCGCAGAGAGCGGGCGGGTCGGCGGTCGTTTCCGGTTTCAGCAGTTGCGTAATTTCCGCGTCGGAAAGCCATTTGGGCAGCCGCTTCCACCGCCGCGGGAAGGAAAGGTTTTCGGCGATGTTTTGCGGCAGATGCTTTTCCCCCTCCGCGAAGGCATAGAAGGCGCGCAACGCGGCGATTTGCAGGTAAAGGGTGTCCGAACTGAGTTTTTTCCCGCAGTCGGGCGGCGCGTCCTTCAAGGCGCGCGTCCGCTCATGCTCCATGAAGGCCATGAGATGGCGCAAGGTCACCTGCGTCCAATCCTGCACACCCTGCCGTGCGGCCCAGGCGGTGAAATTGAGCAGCAGGGCCGCGTAAGTCTTTTGGGTTTGCGGCGAGCACCCTTTCTCGTGCCGCAAATAGGACAGAAAATCTTCGACCAAATTTTGCATGGCGGGGTGGCATCACCCAGGCCTTGGCCGACAGGAAGATTTCAACGCAAAGGCGCAGAGACTCAAGGACGCAAAGAGGATTTCGGGCAGGGCACCCCGGGGCGCCAAACAGTGGGTTTTCTTCAGGGAGCCGGCTTGACTTTCTGGCTCTGCGCCTTTGCGTCTCTGCGCCTTTGCGTTAAGATCGTGCTGCATCGTTACGCCTTAGAGCGCGTGGCCGGTCAGCCGCTGGCAGGCCTCCAGGTATTTCTCCGTCGTCCTGGCCACCACCGCCGGCGGCAGGGCGGGCGCGGGGGGCTGTTTGTTCCAGGAAAGGGTTTCCAAATAATCGCGCACAAACTGCTTGTCGAAACTGGGCTGGCCGCGGCCCGGCTCGTACTGGTCCGCCGGCCAGAACCGCGAGGAGTCCGGCGTCAGGACTTCATCAATCAGAATCAAATTGCCCTGGTGCAGGCCAAATTCGAGCTTGGTGTCGGCAATAATGATGCCGCGTTTCAAGGCGAAATCGGCGGCAAAGCAATAGACTTTCAGCGTCAGATCGCGCGCCTTCTCCATCACGTCCGCCCCGGCAATGCGGCAGGCCTCCTCGAAGGAAATGTTTTCGTCATGGCCGCTTTCGGCCTTGGTCGCCGGCGTGAAGACCGGGGCGGGCAGGCGGCAGGACTCGGGCAGGCCGGTGGGCAGTTTGATCCCGCAAACACAACCGGTTTTCTGATAATCCTTCCACCCCGACCCGGTGAGGTATCCGCGCACGACACACTCAATGGCCAGCGGTTTGGCCTTTTTCACCACCATGCTGCGCCGGGCCAGCACCCCGGAAAACTTCTGCAATTCCGGCGGGAGCGGGTCGGTGGCGCGGGCCGCAAGGTGGTTGGGCACCAGCGCCGCCAGCAGATCGAACCAGAAGTAGGACAGTTGCGTCAACACCTCCCCTTTGCGCGGTATGCCGTTGGGCATCACGCAATCAAAAGCCGAGATGCGGTCGGTGGCCACAATGAGCAGACGGTCGCCCAGATCAAAAATCTCCCGCACCTTGCCGCTCTTCATCTTGTCCACCCCGGGCAAATCCAATTGCAGTAGCGGTTCGTTCAACATCGTGGAAACTATAAGGGCAAAGTGGAAACTGCAAAGCGGAAAATTCTGGAAAATAATGGGGGCGGCGGTCTTTTCCGGCTTTTGCGCCATGCCACCGCGCTTCACGACCTACGCCTCCGCCAGCCCGACAAAATTCTTAAGCAGTTGCAAGCCCACCCTCTGGCTTTTTTCGGGATGAAACTGCGTGGCAAACACGTTGTCCCGCCAGACCGAGGAGGCGAAGGTGTCTCCATAAGCCGTCTCGGTGGCAATGATGGAGCGGTCCAGCGGCCGCGGGAAGAAGCTGTGGACGAAATAAACGTAGCTGCCAGGGTCAATGCCGCGGTAGAGCGGACAGTCGGGGCGGGTGATAGTAATCTGGTTCCAGCCGATTTGCGGGATTTTCAGGCCCGGCTGCTCCGCGAATCGCACCACCTTGCCGCCAAAAATGCCCAAGCCGGCGGCGCAACTGGCGAATTCCTCGCTGCGCTCGAACAGGGCCTGATAGCCGACGCAAATCCCCAGAAAGGGCCGTCCGCTGCGGATAAATTCCCGGATGGCGCCCAGCAAATCCTGCTTTTGCATGGCCTGGAGGCAATCGTCGAACGCCCCCACCCCGGGCAGCACCACGGCGCGGGCCGGGGCGATTTCCTCCGGGCGGCGGGCGATGCGCACGTCGCCACCCGCCTTGAGCAGCGCTTTCTGGACGCTGCGCAAATTGCCCGAATCGTAATCAATCAGCGCGATCATCCTGCCGCCAAGGTATCATCCGGCCCGCCACGGTCAATGGCCTCCGCGCTGGCCGCCCCCCGGGGCCTGCTGCCGCTTCGGCCCGGAGCCAATTCCTAATCTTAATCCTAATCTTAATCCTGATCTTTCCGGTTCCCGTCGTTATTGGGCGGCGGCGGCAGCGGCGGCCTGGTAGCAAACGACGGTGTCGTTGCCGCGCAGGTAGAGGCGGCCGTTAAACAGGGTCGGTTGTTGCTGCGGGATGGCCAGACGGATGCCGGGGTTGACGCGGCCCAACTCCTTGTAGCCGGTCTTGTTGGCCTCCGCCAGCACCAGCTCGCCCTTTTTCGTCAAAGCGAAAATCAAGCCGTCGGCGACGGTGAGGTTGCTTTTGCGGCTCCAGTCGGGGCCGGCCTGCTCCCACAGCAGCGCGCCGCTTTCCAAGTCGGTGCATTGCAGGCTTTCTTGTTCGGCGCCCATGCCGAAGCCATAAACGGCGCCGTCAACAATCGAAACGGTGTGATAGGCGTTGCATTGCAGCAGTTTGCTTTGGGTGCGGACCACCGGCTCGATTTTGCCCTCCTTGACTTGCATGTCCAGGCAGATGCCCCACGAGCCGGGCGCCTGGAAGCCCGACATAAAAAGGCGCGAACCGACCGCCACCGGCGTGCTGACCAGGCCGGAGCTGACCGGCGTCGGAAGCTGCCAGTGCCAGAGGATCTGCCCGGTTTCGGCGTTCACTCCCATGTTGTCGTTGCGGTAAATGCTGACAATGATTTGGGGAATGCCCGCGACCACCTGATAGGTCAGCGAGGAGCCGGCCCCATAAACGTCCGCCTGGCCGGCGTCGGCAGGCTCGGGGACTTTCCACAGCAGTTTGCCCGTCATTTTATCCACCGCCACGAGGATGCAGTCGCGGAAGCTGGAGGAGACATAGAGCGTGTTGCCCACAATCAGCGGCGTGGAGCCTTCGGTGGCGACGAGATTTTCCCCTCCGCTCCAGACGACGCCGCCGTCGCTGGCGCGCAGGCAGAACACCGGGCAGCGCAGCCTGTACATATTGCCGTTTTCGTTCACGTAGGGGATGCAGTAAACGCGGTCGCCATCCACGACCGGCGAGGTGACCGGACCGTCCACTTGGTGGTGGTTCTCGTTGGTGGCGAGCAGCGTTCTCCAGAGGGTTTTGCCAGTGGCGGCATCGAGGCAGAAGGCCCATTGCTTTCCTTCCGTCTGCGCGGCGGTGAAGGCGCGTCCGCCGGCTTCGATCACCGCGCTCCTGCCCTCGCCGAGGGTGGCGCGCCACAGCTCCCTGGGGCCTCGGGCGGGCCACTGCCGGAGCAGGCCGCGGGCGGGATAGACATTGTTGCCATCGTTGGGCAGGAAGCGGACATAGCCGCTGTCGGCGGCCGGCGCGTTGGACGCGGCGGCCAGCAGGAGCAGCACGCGCAAAAGCTGGCGGAGCGCCGCTTTAACAGTCGGAGGAATCATATCCCGCCAGCCTGCCAGCAAGTGTCCGGCAGATCAAGACTGGCCGAAAGCCGCTTGGAATGCCGTTGACAACTGTGCAGCGGTGATACATAGTAGTCTCACGATGAGAACAGCATCCGTCAGAGATTTGCGAAACCGCTTTGCCCGCGTCGCCGCCTGGATTGCCCAAGGCGAGCCGGTGCAGATCACCAAGTCGGGGAAAGTTTTCGCGCGCCTGGTTCCACCTGCGCCCGGCAAAAAGACCAAACTGGTTAAGCCGGACATCATGGCGCGGTTGAAGAAAACCTGGGGCGACCGTGTTTTTTCCGCCAAGGAAGTGGCCGAAATGCGCGCGGCGGAATTGGATGGCGTGGAACGATGATCGCCTTTCCGGACACGTCGTTTCTATGCGCGCTTTACCGGCGGCAGGACAATTCCGCGGCGGCCGCAGCGCATTTCCAAGCCATGCCGGAAGCGTTGCACGTCACC
>Ga0209415_10020198_pt1 | contig 10373 bp, 8 predicted proteins | sample PeaSoiSIISIP2007_FD_187696 | JGI IMG/M metagenome (GOLD analysis project Ga0209415, IMG submission 187696) | Peat soil microbial communities from Weissenstadt, Germany - SII-SIP-2007 (SPAdes) (version 2) | ecosystem: Environmental > Terrestrial > Soil > Wetlands > Peat | place: Germany...
CCTGCGAGTCGGCCGCCGAGGAGCCCATCGTCTTCGCGACCGACTGCAGCACCTCGCCGGTCTTCACGGCGTAGGGGCGCATCGCGACGATGCGCTGCTGGGCGCGCGTCAGCTTCGCGCCCGCCACCATCTTCATGGCGCGCGTGATCTTCTGGGTCGCCTTGGTGGTCGCGATGCGCTTGCGGATGACCTTGAGCGAGGGCATGGCGTGGCGGCCTCAGTGGCTCCCGCCGCCGAAGGCCGTGCCGTACTCGTCGAGCGCCTTCTTGAGGTCGGCTTCCGTCGTGCACGGCACGCACTTGCCGCACGGCTGCTCCACCTCCGCGCCCTTCGCGTTCTTGACCTTCACGGGCGAGGCGCAGTCGAGCCTCTTGGTCGCGCGCAGGTTCGTGGTGATCTGCGGGTACTTCTTCTCGATGAAGTCGTACAGGCCGCGCTCGTAGGCGGCGAGGCGCAAGACCTCGATGCCGTCGATGTACCCGCGGGTGCCGGCGTAGATGATGATGATCTGCTGCTCGACCTTGAGCGGCACGTACTGGCCCTGCTTGAGGATCTCGACGAGGCGCTGGCCGCGCGCGAGCTGGTCGCGGGTGACCTTGTCGAGGTCGGAGGCGAACTGCGAGAAGGCCGCCATCTCGCGGTACTGCGCGAGCTCGAGCTTCAGCTTGCCGGCGACGGACTTCATGGCCTTGATCTGCGCGCTGCCGCCGACGCGGCTGACCGAGATGCCGACGTTGATGGCCGGACGGACGCCGGAGTAGAACAGGTCCGTCTCGAGGAAGATCTGCCCGTCGGTGATCGAGATGACGTTCGTCGGGATGTACGCCGACACGTCGCCGGCCTGCGTCTCGATGACGGGCAGCGCCGTGAGCGAACCCCCCGAGCGCGGGTTGCGCAGGACCTGGAAGTCGCCGCCCTGCTTCTTGAGCTCGGCCTCCGCGGCGTGCTTGCCCAGCTCGCCCTTGTAGACCTTCGCCTCGCCGCGCTTGTCCCAGTCGGTGACGTCCTTCTTCACCACCACGAACTCGTCGGCCATCTTGGCGGCGCGCTCGAGCAGGCGCGAGTGGATGTAGAAGACGTCGCCCGGGTAGGCCTCGCGCCCCGGCGGGCGGCGCAGCAGCAGCGACAGCTGGCGGTAGGCGACGGCCTGCTTGGACAGGTCGTCGTACACGCAGAGGGCGTGGCGGCCAGAGTCGCGGAAGTACTCGGCCATGGTGACGCCGGTGTACGGCGCGATGAACTGCAGCGGCGCCATCTCGCTCGCGCCGGCGACGACGACCGTCGTGTACTCCATCGCGCCGAACTGCGTCAGCTTGTCGACGACGCTCGCGACGGTCGACTGCTTCTGCCCGATGGCGATGTAGAAGCAGTGAACGCCCTGGCCCTTCTGGTTGATGATGGTGTCCAGCGCCACCGCGGTCTTGCCCGTCTGGCGGTCGCCGATGATGAGCTCGCGCTGGCCGCGCCCGATGGGGACCATGCTGTCGATGGCCTTGATGCCCGTCTGGAGCGGTTCCTTCACCGGCTGGCGGGCGAGGATGCCCGGCGCCTTGATCTCGACGCGGCGGCGGTGCGGCGTCTCGATGGGGCCCTTGCCGTCGACCGGCACGCCGAGGGCGTTGACGACGCGGCCCATGGCCGCCTCGCCCACCGGCACGTCGAGGATGCGGCCCGTACGCTTGACGACCGAGCCCTCCTTGACGTTCGTGACCTCGCCGAAGCAGGCCGCGCCGACGTTGTCCGACTCGAGGTTGAGCACCAGCCCCATGAGGCCGCCCGGGAACTCGAGCAGCTCGCCCGCCATGGCGCCCTCGAGGCCGTAGATGCGCGCGATGCCGTCGCCGACGCTGAGCACCGTGCCCGTCTCGGTGGTGAGCGCGGCCTTCTCGTAGTTCTGGATCTGCTTCTTGATGATCGAGGAGATCTCTTCGGCTCGGAGCTGCATCGGTGGGACCTGATTCTCGTAGGGGGCTGGAAGCGGAGGCGGGGAGGGGGCTACGCCTGCGGGAGCAGGGCGTCCTTGAGTGACTGCAGGCGGGTGCGCAGGCTGCCGTCGAGGATGCGATCGCCGATGCGCGTGACGACGCCGGCGACGAGGGCAGGATCGAGGCGCCGGTCGACGACGACCTTCTGGCCGGTCATCTTCTCGAGCTGCGCCCGCAGCCGGTCGTAGTACGCGTCGCTCAGCGGAGCGGCCGTGGTCACCTCGGCTCGCAGCACGCCCTTGCGGCGGTCGGCCAGCTCGCGCAGGTAGCTGGCCACGTAGGGCAGCGTCTGCACGCGGCGTCGATCGACGAGCATCTGCAAGGTGTGTTTGGTCGTGACCGACGCGCCGATCTGCTCGCAGAGCTCCGCGACGACGGCCTTCTTCGCCTCGTGCGCGATGAGCGGGTTCTCCAGTGCGTTGCGCAGGTCGGGGCTGGTGTCCCAGGCGCTGCCCAGGGTGCCGAGCTGCTCGACGAGCGCGTCGAGGGTGCCGTCCTCGGCCCCGATCTCGAGCAGCGCCTGCGCGTAGCGGCGAGCGACGATCTGGACGCTCACGACGCTGCCCCGTGGCCGGCGCGCGCGGCGGCGGCCTGGTTGCGTCCGAGGTCGGCCAGGTAGTCCTCCGCCAGGCGCTCCTGGTCGGCGGGCGTGACGCGCTTCTTCAGCAGCTCCTCGGCCGCGGCGATCGCCGCCTCCACGGTGTCGCGCTGCAGGTCCACGCGCAGCTGCTTGAGCTCCTGCTCCACGATGAACTCGGCGTCCTTGCGCATGCGCTCGGCCTTGGCCTCGGCATCCTGCACCAGGCGCTCGCGCTCGGCCTCGCCGGCGCGGACGAGCGCCTCGCGCGTGGTCGCCATCTCGGCTTCGAGGCGCTCGAGCTTGGCCTGGTAGACGCGGGCGCGCTTCTCGGCCTCCTTGCGCATCTTCTGGGCTTCCTCGATCTCGCGCGCGATGTTGTCGCGCCGGCTCTTGAGGGCCGCGGCGATGGGCTTCTTGCCGATGTAGTAGTAGCCCGCGATGAGGATGCCGAAGTTGATGAGCATCGCCAGGTAGGGCGGCGTGTCGCGGCCGAAGTCGACCCAGTTGATGTCGGCGGGGGGCGCGTTCTCTTCCTTCTCTTCCTCGGCGGCCTTCTCGGCCGCCTTGGCCTTGGCCTCCATCTCGGGATCGACGCCCTCGAGGGTGGGGCCCTTCGCGGTGGCAGCCGGCGCAGGGCGGAGGCCACGGAGCTGGGTCAGGTCGGTGCCGAGGGGGCCGAACCCGGGCCGCGGCTGATTGGGGCCACCGGGGCCGCCCCCGGGGACTGGCCGCGGGCCGCCGGGCTGGGCGATCGCCGCCCACGTCCAGAGGGACCAACCCGTCACGAGGACCATCACGACCAGGACGAGGCGTCGCTTCACGACTGCACCTCGCGGCCGAGCACGCGGGTGGCAAGCTCCCGGGCCATGGCGGGGGCCTCGGCCTGCAGGGCCTTGCGGGCGCGCTCGCCCTCGGCCTGCACGGCGCGCTTGCCGTCGTCCAGGGCCTTCGCGGTGGCGGCGCGGACGGTGGCCAGGATCTCGGCCTCGCGCTTGAGCCCCTCGGCCCGGATGCGGTCGCGGTCGGCGTTGGCCGAGCTGCGGGCCTTGTTCATCTCCGTCTCGTACTGCGTCAGCGCCTCGGCCGACTTCTCGTCCGTCTTGCGGGCGAGCAGCTTCGCGCCGTCGATGCGCCGCTCGCGCTCCTCGAACAGCTTGAGCATGGGGTCGAAGAGGACGGGCTTGAGGATGAGCGTGAGCACGACGAAAAGGACGAGCTGGACGACGAACGTCAGGTCGACGTCGACCGTGATGGGGCTCGGGGCGGAAAAACCGGAGCAATCGGACGCGACGGAAGCGAGGAGCATGCGGTCCAGTCGATAGGGGGCGTTACCGGGTGCCGCCAGTACCACCCCTGCAGACTCGTGTCCACGGCCCGGAACGGTTGACAGGACTGCTACGGAAATCGCGCGCTTGCCGCTCTACTGGCAGGCTGCGGTGACCTGCTGCAAGCACGCGGTGGTGTCGGTGCAGGAGGCGCAGTCGATCTCCTCGGAGCCGCCATCGTTGTCGCCGAAGGTGATCTGGTAGTAGGCGGCGGTGCAGACCCCGTTCGTCAGGGTCGTGCAGAGCTGCACGGTCTGATCATTCGCGCAGGGCATGTTCGACGCGGCGCAATCCAGCTCGGTCGAGGTGCCGCCGCTGCTACCGCCGCCCGTGCTGCTGCCGAAGCCGCCGCCGCCGCTGCTACTCCCCGAGCCGCCCATCATGATGGTGGAGGTGCACGCCTGCTCGCAGCCGGTGACCACACATTGCCCCGCCGACGCGACGCAGGAGTCGCACGCGGGGGACATCATCGACTGGCATCCCTGCATGCAGTTGGTATCGCCCGGGTTGCAAGCGCAGTAGCAGTTGAAGTACCCGCTGCACGCGCTCGTGATGCACGAGCCGAGCGAGGGGCAGCTGTTCTCGATGCATGACCAACACCCCTGGGGGATGGTGTTGCTGCTGCAGGAAGGGCCGCTGTAGGGGAAACCACCGCCGCTCCCTCCTCCTCCTCCTCCGCTGCCGCCGCTGGATGATCCCGCATCGCCGGGGTCAGCGGTGCGGCCCCCGCACGCGGGGATCGCCGCGAACGCGACCAGGGCCAACCGAGCGAGCGACTTCACGACCGACGGGGTGTTCATGGGGCCTCGCGACGTCGAAGAGGCGCGAAGCATAGCGCGGTCCGCCACCGTGGGGCCGCCGTCCCTTTCGGCCCCTGCTACCTCGCCCTACCGCTCGCTCGTCGCGGGAGCATCCCCCGGCCGGACGGAAGCGTCGGCAGCTGCGGCTGCGTCGGGGGCAGATCGGGGGTGGTGGAAATGGGCGGCTCGTCATCGAAGAGCCACGTCGGGGTGACGCGCTCGCCGGACCGCGCCAGCGAGCTCTCCATGGCCTTGGTGAGCGGGATGGTCAGGCACTCGTCGTCGAGCTCCGGCACGGGCACGGTGTCGTCGGGCGCAGCGAGGGTCTCGAAGCGGACCAGGGCCGCGGTGCGCACGACGGCGATGCGGCCTTCCTCATCGGCGTACGCGAACAGCATCGCGGCACCCGGGCGGGGCATCGGCGTCAGCCCGCCCTCGACGCGCGTGTCGATCGACGCGACGTACTGCGCGCCCACGACCAGGCGCGCCGCCTGCGAGCGCGAGCGACCCCCGAGGGTCTGCTGGTTCTGCGACGCGCGCTTGAGCATGACGCGCCGGCAAACGCCCGCCTCGTCGAGGAGGAAAGTCGCGCCGAGCGTGGACGCGGAGTAGGCGATCGTCATCTCGTCCCCAGGGAAGGGGTGCTCCAAGCAAGCCGCGCGCCCCGTCCCGGCGGCCGCGGCACCCCTCAGCGACGGCGCTTTTTGGGCGTCGTCCCGTTGCCGGCACCCCGGCCATGGACGCCGCGCGATCCACCGGCCGCTGCCGGCGAGTCTCGCTTCGGAGCCGCGGTGTAGGGCTTCTGGGCCGCCGTGCGGCTCGCGACCAGCACCGGCCCACCGCTGTGCATCTCCGGCTGGACGCTCGCCAGGCCCTCGGACTTCGCGAAGCCCCCGAGGTCGCCCGGGTGCTCCTCCATCCAGGCGCTGAAGCGCTTCCAGAAGGCGACGGCCTCCTCGCCGGGAAGGGCCTCGCCGTCGACGAGGACGGCCAGGGTGGTCATCGGGTGGTCATGAGGCGTGCGTGAGGTCGTCGAGGATCTGCTGCGCGTGCTGGGTGACGTCGACCTTGCGGTACACCTTGCGCACGTTGCCGTCGGGCCCGATGACGAAGGTCTGCCGGTGGTGGTAGCCCTCGAACGGGACGCCGAACTGCTTGCCGATGGCGCCATCGGGATCGCTCGCGAGCAGGAACGGCAGCTTCCAGTGCGCGACGAACTGCTTGTGGGATTCGAGCGTGTCGGCCGAGACGCCGACGAGCACGGCGCCGGTCTTCGAGAGCGCGTCCCACGAGTCGCGGAACGAGCACGCCTCCTTGGTGCAGCCGGGGGTCTCGTCTTTCGGATAGAAGTAGACGACGACCGACTTGCCCTTGAGCGCGGCCAGGTGCACCGTCGACCCGTCCTGCGCGCCCGCGGTGAAGTCGGGCGCGGGCTTGCCGACGAGCGGATCGACGTCGGTCGCCGCAGAGCCCGTAGTGGTCGCCGGGGCGGCCGATGGCGACGCGGAAGGCGCGGTTGCGGGAGGCGGAGTGGATGCGACCGCGGCTGCCGTCGGGGCGGCGGGGGGCGCGGCCGACGACGAGTTGCACGCGGCGGCAACGAGAGCGAAGAAGGGCAGCGAGGCGGTCACCGTGATGCGCATGGTGCGCGGAGTCTACAGGATCCCGAACTCCTTGAGCCTCCGGTAGAACGTCCGACGCGGCACGCCGAGCATCTTGGCGGCCGCGACCCGGTTCCAGTTGCTCGCCGTGAGCGCCGCGAGGATGCGCTCGCGCTCGGCAGCCTTGAACTCGGCCTGGTTGCCCACGCGAGCGGGCGCGGCCGGTGGGCTGGAGGTACGAGCGCCGCGAGGCTCCGAGGTCGAGCCTGCATTCGACGCGCGCATGGGCCCGCCGAGCGGCGCGGGCAGCTCGATGTCCTCGGCGGGGATCTCGGTGCGGTCGCTCATGAGCCACGCGCTCATCAGCACGTGCTCCAGCTGCCGCACGTTGCCCGGCCACGGGTACGCGCACATCTTCCGGAGCGCGTCGCGCGCCAGCGTCTTGCGGTCGCGGCGGTAGCGGGCCGCGTAGAGCGACAGGAAGTGGTCGATGAGCGGCGGGATGTCCTCGACCCGCTCACGCAAGGGCGGCACGTGCAGCTCCACGACGTGAAGGCGGTAGTAGAGGTCCTCGCGGAAGGTCCCCTCGGCCACCATCGCGGACAGGTCGCGGTTGGTCGCGGCGATGACGCGCACGTCGACGGGCTCCTCGCGGTTGCCGCCCACGGGCCTCACGGTCTTCTCCTGAAGCACCCGCAGCAGGCCCGGCTGCATCTTGTGCGGCATCTCGCCGATCTCGTCGAGAAGGATGGTGCCGCCGCTGGACTCCTGGAAGAGGCCGCGCCGGTCGCGGTCGGCGCCGGTGAACGCGCCCTTCATGCTGCCGAAGAGCTCGGACTCGAGCAGGTTGGCCGGGATGGCGCCGCAGTTGACGCCCAGGAACGGGCGCTTGGCGCGCGGGCCGGCCTGGTGCACGGCCTTGGCGACAATCTCTTTCCCCGTCCCGCTCTCGCCGGTGATGAGCACGGGCACGTCCGCGTCCTTGATGCGATCGATGAGGGAGTACAGGCGCCGCATGGGCGTGCTGGTGCCGACCAGGCCCGCGTAGCCGAAGTGGCTGCGCAGCTCGGCGCGGGCCTGCTTGAGGTCGCGGCGCGCGTCGGCGAGCTGCTCGGTGCGCTTGCCGAGCAGCCGCGAGATCTCGTCGCGCGCAGCCACGAGCTCGACGTTGGAGGAGGCGAGGGCGTCGGCGCGGGCGCGATTTTCGGCGAGCAGGCGCGCGTTCTCGATGGCGATGGCCGCCTGGTCCGCGAAGGCGTTGAGTGTGGGCAGCTCCTGTTCGAAGCGCAGGCCCGGGCGGGCCCGGGTCTCCAAGTAGAGCGCACCGATGGTGCGGCCGAGGGGCGGGGCGCCGCGGATGGGGACGCAGGCGATGGACTGGATGGCGAGCTGGTGGACGCTCACGGCCTCGGCCAGACGAGCGTCGTCGCGGGCGCTGACGGTCACGACGGGCTCGCCGCTCTGCACGACGCGGTCGGCGACGGAGCGCGAGAAGCGGGCGTGAGGCTCGTCGTCGCCCGTTCGCACCCGGGCCGCGTGGGCCTCGAGCTCGCCACCCTCGCCGACGAGGACGACCATGCCGCGGTCGGCCGCGAGCAGCGCGACGGCGTGGGCGGTGACCTTCTCCAGGAGTCGAGGCACGTCGTGCTCGGTCGCCAGCTCGCGCGTGATCTCGAGGATGCGGGCGAGGCGGTCCTCGGCGAGGCGTGGACCCGAAAAGATGGATGTGGAGCCCGCCGAGGCCGCGCGCGGCGTCGTGGCGGGGCCGGTGATGGAGGGGACGGAGGGCACGGCGACCGTCGAAGTATGCGCCTGCCGCAGGGAGCGGCGGCGGGGATCGTCCCAGAAGACCTCGCGCAGATCGCGCGGGAGCCTCGCAGCGGTCTCCTCGAGCATCGCGAGCGCGGCCTCGGTGTCGCGGCGGGCGGTCGCGATGCCTCCCTGTCCCGCGGACAGGCGAGCGCGGGCGTCGAGCGCCTGCCACGCGTGCTCGCGACGGCCCGCCTTGCGAGCGAGCTCGATGGCCGCGTCGAGGGCGCGGCGCGCGCCGTCCTCGTCACCCGCGGCGTGTGCGATCGCCCCGCCCACCAGCTCGCCCAGCGCTGCGTGCTCGCCCAGGCCGGCCTCACCGAGCCCCTTGCGCACCCGATCCAGCTCTTTCCCGAGCACCGCCCCGTTCGAGCCCGGCTCGCGCGCGCGCACGAGCAGCCCCTCGAGCCGCGACTCCGCCGCATCGTGCGTGCGCCCCTGCTTCTCCCAGGCCAGCGCCGTCTCCTCGTAGAGCTTCGCGCCGCGCGCGACGTCGCCCGTGCGCGCCGCGTGCTCGGCCTCCAGGCCCAGCAGCTGCGCCTGCGCCGCCGGGGACAGCTCGTCGCGCCTCGCCGCGAGCTGCTCGATCGAGCCGCGCGCGCGGGCCCACCTGCCGAGGTAAAGGTCGAGGTTCGCGAGGTTGAGCAGCGCCTGCGTGACCGCCATCGTGCTGCCGGCGCGGCGCCCCATGTCGACCGCGGCCTCAAGGTGGACGAGCGCCTGCGCGAGATCGCCCTCGGCCTGCGCGATGCCGGCCAGGTTGAGGCGTGTGGCGGCCACTGTGTACGCGTCGCGGGCCCGCTCGGCGGCGGCAAGCGAGGCCTCGTACGCGGCGCGGGCGTCGGACGTGCGACCGGCCCGCTGGTGGGCGATGGCCGCCGACCCGAGCGCCACGGCCTCGACGCGCGGCTCGCCCGTGGCTCTCGCGACGCGCACCGCCTGCTCCAGCGCCGCGCGGGCCTGCGTGTCCTCGCCCGTGAAGGCGAGCGCTACGCCCCGGATGCTGAGCGCGTCGGCGGCGAGCGAGTCCTCCGCCCCGTCGCCCTCGACGTTCTTCGCGAGCGAGGTGGCGTCGGCGTACTCGCCCGCGCGCAGGTGGGCGCGCGCCCGCGCGGCCTGCCACGCCCTGCGGCAAGGACCCGCTAGCGCGATCGCCTCGACCGTCTCGAGCTCGGCGACGGCGCGCGCGTTGTCGCCACGCCCGAGCGCGACGCGCGCCGCGACGATCCCCATGCGCGCCCTCTCGACGTCGCCGCGGGGCGCTCCCAGCTCGGTCAGTGCGCGCGCGGCCTCGTCCACGCGGCCCATCTCTACGGCTCTCTCGACCGCGTCGAGCGCGTCCGCGCGACCTCCCGACGCGGGGGGCGGCGCGGACGGTCGACTGCGCGAGCCCAGCACGGCATCGACGTCTTCCTTGGACACGATGGCCTGCCCCGCGAGCGCCCTCACGGCCGCGCGCAGCGTGCCGGGACGGCGGCCCACGCGCTCGACCAGATGCGCCCGGAGCGCGTCGGGCAGAGAAGGCATCGAGCGCTGCACCAGCTCGGTCGCCGAGCGCGCGTCGAGGGCCGGTACCGCGAAGGCCGTCACCGCGCCGTGCGCCATCTTTGCGGCGGTGGCCTTCGACCCGACGACGACGAGCCGAGCGCCGGCCTCCGACGCGCGCTTCAGCGCCGCCACGTCCGCAAGCCGGTCGGCGTCATCGACGATCACCACCGGGGGCGCCGTGGTCCCCGCCGCGAGCGTCCCGCCCGACAGTAGCGGCGCGTGCTGCGCGAGCTCGAGCTCGACGACGTCCTTCATCGGCAGGCCGCTCGCCGCGAGCTCGATGGTCGCGACGGGCCGGCCTTCGACCCCCAGCGTCCACGCGAGGCGCCTCGCGAGCGTCGTGCGCCCCGAGCCCTCCGGTCCCTCGAGGACGATGGCCTGACCGGGTCCGAGCGCCCGCACCTTCTCGACCAGCGCGTGCGCCGTCGTGTCGAGACCCAGCACGGGCCACGGCGGCTCGCCCAGGGCGGGCCGCGACGCGAGACCGGCCGCGTGCCGGAGCGCGCTCGCGAGCTCGTCGACGCTCGGCCATCGAGACGCGGGCGCCGCCTCGGTCGCCCGCGCGGCGATCCTGGCCAGCCCGAGGCGCGTGTCTTCGGGCAGCTCGTCGCCCCGGCGTGCGAGCGCCTCGCCCAGCGTCGCGCCCAGCGCGTACACCTCGGCTCGCACGGTGAGCGGCTCGCCCTCGAACAGCTCGGGCGCGGCGTACTTCGGCGTCAGACCTC
>Ga0209415_10020200_pt1 | contig 10373 bp, 6 predicted proteins | sample PeaSoiSIISIP2007_FD_187696 | JGI IMG/M metagenome (GOLD analysis project Ga0209415, IMG submission 187696) | Peat soil microbial communities from Weissenstadt, Germany - SII-SIP-2007 (SPAdes) (version 2) | ecosystem: Environmental > Terrestrial > Soil > Wetlands > Peat | place: Germany...
AATCGTCACCAACCCCTTTTGCAGAAACGCCGCCGTGGCCACACCCAACGACGGACCCCCACCGCAACTCGCGTTGTACAGGCCAGCCTGCACGGGGGCGTTTCTGCAAAAGGGGTTGGTGACGATTGCGAATCCGGTGGCGAATATCGCCACCGGGCGGGTCGTAGACGTGTTGTGGGTGTACAACAACCCGGTAAGCAATTGGCAGAACGCGATCGCGGACCCGGGGATTCAGCAGGATCTGGGGCAGGTGAAAGATCCGGCGACGCCGCTCTGGAACTTCCCGAACTATTCCACCGTCGAGCAGATTTGGCTGGGCGTGGAGGCCGTGAATATGCTGGCGCAGCTTTCGGCGTGGAATGTGCAGCAATTGAGCGGGACGATCGCCGCCTGGTTGTCGTGAAAGAAGTTGGCGTCCTACCTCCAATGCTGTTCACTTAACGGACATCTCAGGGAGTTTCGGTAGGCAGGCTTCAGCCTGCGGCGGACTTCAGTCCGCCTGCTCCAGTTCTCAAATCGTTCGCGGGAATGCTTGGCTGACGCCCGCCGCAGACTGAAGTCTGCCCCACAGTTCGGCAACCAGGAATTTCAAGGTCTGTTCATACAAAGTGAACAGTATTGGTCCTAGCTCAGAACAGCCCCGGCACCAGCGCCCAGGTCGCGCGGCGGTAGGCGTCGTAGTCCGCGCCGAACGCCCCGTCGAGGGCCGTCTCTTCCAGCCGGATCTTGCGCCAGTACGCGATCGCGGCCAAAGCCACGCCGATCAGTGCCAGCCACTCACCCGTCACCACGGCCAGACCGAGGTACATCGCCAGCAAGCCCGTATAGATAGGATGCCGTAGAAGCCGGTAGGGCCCCGACCGGATCAGTTGATGTTCCACCTTGATGGCGATGGCCCCGCTCCAGTTGCGGCCCAGGTGGATCCGCGCCCAAACCGCCAGCCAAGTCCCCAGCGCCTGCACGGCAAGGCCCGCCGCCATCATGGGGAAAGATACCGGCAAATATCGGCCCAACCCGCGGACCGGGATGAAAATCAACAATTGGGCGAGGGTCACCAGGACCAGATGAACCGCGCGCGACGCCCGGGATTCCGACCGCTGCGCCGCAGCCGCGTTCTTCGCCGCGGCCTCCCAGTACAAACTGAAGAGCGCCCAACCCGCGACGCCCACCACGACCATCGGCCAATGGCCTTGCAACGTGTCGTCCAGCGCCAGCCACGGCACATGCCGCCCTAAGAGGTTCGCCAGGTCCAGCCGCGTGTGCATACGCCGGGTGACCAGGGCGCCGGCCGCCGCGCCGCACAGGGCCGCCCGTAGAACCGGGTTCTTCCACTGCTTCATCGGAAAACCATTGTCGTGTGCCTCGCGGATAAGTGTCAATAGGAGCGCGTGGGATGTTACAAGCCCACCCCTGTCCGCGAAAAGGTGCTGCATGCCCCGCCGAAAAACCTCCAAAAAAATAAATGAGTCATATTCCCGCGCGATGTCGCTGCCTCCAGTGAGGAGGCATTCGTCGATATGGGGATCAAGAGCGGAATCTTCTGCGTTCTGTTGCCGGTGTGGATCGGCGCAGGCATTCGTCCGGCCGAAGCCCAGTACACGCAGCAAGGCCAGAAGCTGGTGGGCACGCCGAGTAGCGGCGCGGCCATGGGCTGGTCGGTCGCGCTGTCTTCCGATGGCAACACGGCGGTTGCGGGGGCGCCCTTCGACAGCCAGGGCGGCGCGGTATATGTGTATACGCGAAGCCATGGGGCCTGGAGCCAGCAGGGCCCCAAACTGGTGGGCAACGGCGCGGCGGGTGCCGCGGACCTGGGTACTTCCGTGGCGCTTTCGGCGGATGGGAACACGGCCATCGTGGGCGGATCGACCGACAACGGAGGCAGCGACCAGGGCGTCGGCGCGGTGTGGGTCTTCACGCGCGCCAATGGGGTTTGGAACCAGCAGGGCGCCAAGCTGGTGGGCGCCGGGGCAGTGGCAGGATCGCACCTGGGTTACTCCGTGGCCGTCTCGGCCGATGGGAACACGGCGATTGCCGGTGGGCCGGGCGATCGCATTGGCTTTTCACCTGACCTGACTACCGGCCCTCCCCCAATCGCCGGGGGCGCATGGGTCTTCACGCGGGATAGCAGCGGCGCCTGGCATCCACAAGGCAACCCGTTGCTGGGCAATGACGCGTCCGGTTTCGCCGGCCAGGGACGTTCGGTGGCGCTGTCATCCGACGGGAATACCGCGCTGGTGGGTGGAGACTGGGACAGCAACACTCTGGGAGCGTCGTGGGTCTTCACCCGGACCGGCAGCGTGTGGTCCCAGCAAGGTCACAAACTGGTCGGAACGGGAGGCAGCGGCGTCGCCAATCAGGGCTATTCCGTCGCGCTCTCGTCCGACGGGAACACCGCGATTGTGGGCGGGCCCAGCGACAGCGCCAACGGCAACTTCGAGGGCGGCCCGGGAGCGGTATGGATCTTCACCCGCACCAGCGGCGTCTGGACTCAGCAGGGCCAGAGACTGGTAGGCACGGGCGCCGACGAATCCACTGGGCTGGGCAACACGGCTGCGCAGGGCTACTCGGTCGCGCTCTCCGGCGATGGGAATACGGCTATGGCCGGCGGGCCCGACGAGAACGGTGGATTCGCCACCGGTATCGGGGCGGCATGGGTATTCCGGCGCGGCCCGAACGGCCTCTGGAGCCAGCAAGGCAGCAAGCTCGTGGGCAGCGGCAGCGCCCCGGACAACCTCACCGATGGCTTCGACGAAGGTCCGCGAGAAGGCTCAAGCGTCGCGCTTTCGGCGGATGGGACCACGGCCCTGATCGGCGGATGGGACGACAGCGGCCTGGACGGAGCGGCCTGGCCGTTTGCGCTGCCGCACTTCACCTTCACCACGCCCACCGCGGCCAACGGCGGCACGCCCTTCAACTTCATGGTCTCCGTTTTCGACGCCAACTACCTGCTGCTGCCCACTTACTCCGGGACCGTGCACTTCACCAGTACCGATGCCGCTGCGGCGCTGCCCGCCGATTCCACCCTTTCCTCCGGAGTGCGCAGCCTCTCGGCGACTCTGAATACCGGTGGCAGTCAGACCATTACCGCAACCGATACGGCCAACCCGGCGGTGACCGGAACCTCCGGCGCGATTGCCGTGACCGGGACGGTGCCCTTAGTCCCGCCCTCGCCGGTCTCCGCCACCATCGCCGCTCCGAGTTTCACCTTCGTCTACACCGACCCCCGCGGATACCATGATCTCAACGTGGTCGACATCCTGGTGAATAACTTCCTGGATGGCCGCCACGCCTGTTACCTGGCCTACATCGTGGCGCAGAATACCTTGATCCTGGTGGATGACGGCGGAGATGCCGGCGGACCCTACGCGGGTAACGTGGCGCTGGGGAATTCCGCGCCCATCCACAATAGTCAGTGCTCGGTGAACCTGGTGTCGGCCTCGGGCAGCGCTAACAATCTGACTCTGGTAGTGAGCATCGCATTTACTGGCAGCTTTGCCGGCGACAAGATTCTCTATCTGTCGGCTGGAGACGTGGCGGGGAATAACTCGGGGTGGCAGCCGCTGGGAGTCGTGCGGGCGCCGGGAGGCACCCAAACCACGACCACCGCGGTGGTGTCGATGAGCCCCAATCGAGGCACCGGCCTCGGCCCCAATCCGTTCACGTTCAACTGGTCCGACACGCTGGGATACCAGGATCTGGGAGTGGAGAATATTCTGATCAACAGTGCGCTGGATGGCCGGCATGCCTGCTATCTCGCGTTTTCCCGGCCCGGCAACGTGCTGTATCTGGAAGACGACAACGGAGACGGGCTGTTGCCCGGGCAGAGTCTGGCGGCAAGCGGGAGCGTGAGCAACAGTCAGTGCACAGTCAGTTGGGCATCCAACCCAGTGAGTCCCGGCGGCAACAACCTGTCACTGACTCTCAACATTGCGTTCACCGCGGCGTTCGCCGGCAACCGCATCGTCTACATGGCCGCGCGGGACGTCAACGAAGCTAACAACACCGACTGGCACGCCATGGGCACCTGGACCCCGCGGTAACCCCTGGCAGCGCTCCATCCTGTGTACTAAACTGGTGGACCGCTGTACATCGCCGGCCACAACCACGGTCGCGTCCGGCAGGAGGGATTCATGAAAAAACCCCCATCGCCGACAACACGCAAGAGTCCGGGGCCGCGGAAGCCCTCTCGCGCTGCGATTCTTTTCCCGGTCTTTCTTTTGTCCCTGCTTCCCGGATTCTCTCCGCCCGCCCGCGCGCAGTTCACGCAGCAGGGCGACAAACTGGTCGGCGCCGACGCCTCGGGAACTCAGCCACCCTCGCTCGGATCGCTCTCCTCTGCCGCCGGGGCCGGCGCGATCTCCGCGGACGGGAATACCGCGGTTGTGGGTAGGCCGTGGGATGGTTTCGTTACTTCCGGGAGTGCTCCGGGGGCTCTGTTGGTGTTCACGCGCACCAATGGAGCCTGGACGCAGCAAGGCCCCAAGCTGGTCGTTACCTCAGACGGGAACCAGTTCGGCTTTTCCGTCGCCATTTCCGCGGACGGGAATACGGTGATTGCGGGCGTGCCCCTTGATGCCTTCACCGGTGCGGTGGTGGTGTTCACCCGCACCAACGGGGCCTGGAGCCAGCAAGGCGGCAAACTCCTTCCTTCCGACGCGACGATCGATCCCCACGGAAACGCTGTCGAATTCGGCTCCTCAGTCGCGCTTTCGGCGGATGGGAACACGGCGCTCGTCGGAGGTCCAGTAGATAATGACTCACGTGGGGCGGTGTGGGTCTTCGTTCGCGCCGATGGGGTCTGGAGCCAACAAGGAAACAAACTGGTTGGGACTGGCGCTGCTACTAGCTCCCTCGGCGTCGGAGCGCACCAGGGCGGTTCCGTGGCGCTATCCGCGGACGGGAATACGGCGTTAGTGGGTGGAAGTGCTGACAACTTTGACCTAGGTACACACGAGTCCACCGGCGCAGTGTGGGTATTCACGCGCAGTAACGGCGTCTGGAGCCAGCAAGGCAACAAACTGGTCGGTACCGGCGCTGCCCCAGTCCCAGGAGGCGCGCCGGCAGGCGGGGGGGGCAGGGCAATTCCGTCGCGCTTTCTGCCGACGGGAATACGGCCCTCATCGGAGGAGGAGCCGACTCGCGATTGCCCCCGCAATTCTGCTCTCTCAACGGAGGTCTGATAGGGTACTACTTCTACACCGGGGCGGCGTGGGTCTTCACGCGCAAGAACGGCGTCTGGAGCCAGCAAGGCGATAAACTCGTAGGTACCGGCGCGGCGGGCGGGGCGTCGCAAGGCTCTACCGTCCGCCTTTCCGGCGATGGCAATCTGGCCCTCATCGGAGGATTCGCGGACGATTCTAGCGCATGCTATTTTGGCACGGGCGCTACCTGGGTCTTCACCCGCAGCAACGGGGTCTGGAGCCAACAGGGCAGCAAGCTGGTCGGTACCGGTTCCGTGAACGGCCCGCTCGGCGGAGCGCAGCAACAGGCGGTGGGGCTCTCGGCCGATGGCAGCACGGCTCTGACCGGCGGTTTCGGTGACAATAACTTCGTGGGAGCGGTGTGGGTGTTCACCCAACCGGCAGCCACGCACTTTGCGGTATCGTCGCCCGCCTCAACTACCGCCGGCGCCGCATTCAACTTCACCGTGACTGCCGAGGCCGTTAACAACAACACGTTTCCCGGTTATCTGGGCACCGTACACTTTACCAGCACGGATGGCGCCGCCGTGGTGCCCGCCGATTCCACACTGGTCAACGGAACCGGCACGTTCTCCGCCACGCTCACCACCGCGGGCAGCCAGACCATCGCCGCTACCGATACCTTGGTGTCAACTATTACCGGAGTTTCCGCCGCCATTGCGGTGAGCGGCGTGGCGACTCACTTCACGGTCTCGGCGCCCACGTCGGCGACGGCCGGAACCGCGATCAACTTCACCGTGACCGCGCTCGATTCTTCCAATCACACCGCAGCGGGTTACTCGGGCACCGTTCACTTCACCAGCACGGATGGCGCGTCGACGATGCCCGCCAACGCCACGCTGACCAACGGCACCGGTACATTCTCCGCGACGCTCAATACGGCGGGCAACCAGACTATCACGGCGGCCGACACGGCTACAGCAACGATCACCGGAACTTCCGGCTCCATCAACGTGGCAGCGGTGGTGGTGCCGTCGCCGGTCTCCGTCACCATCGCCGCCCCGAGTTTCACCTTCGTCTACACCGACCCCCGCGGATACCAGGACCTCAACGTGGTCGATATCCTGGTGAATAACTTCCTGGATGGCCGCCACGCCTGCTACCTCGCCTACATCGTGGCGCAGAATACCTTGATCCTGGTGGATGACGGCGGAGATGCCGGCGGACCCTACGCGGGTAATGTGGCGCTGGGAAATTCCGCGCCGATTCACAATAGTCAGTGCTCGGTGAACCTGGTGTCGGCTGCGGGAAGCGGCAACAATCTGACCCTGGTAGTGAGCGTCGCATTTACCGCCAGCTTTGCCGGCGATAAGATCCTGTATCTGTCGGCCGGAGACTTGGCCGGGAATAACTCGGGATGGCAGCCGCTGGGAGTCGCGCGGGCGCCGGGAGGCACCCAAACCACGACCACCGCGGTGGTGTCGATGAATCCCAATCGCGGCGCCGGCCTCGGGCCCAATCCGTTCACCTTCAACTGGTCCGACACCCTGGGATACCAGGATCTGGGAGTGGAGAATATTCTGATCGACAGCGCGCTGGACGGCCGGCATGCCTGCTACGCCGCGTTTTCGCGGCCCGGCAACGCGCTGTATCTGGTGGACGACAACGGCGACGGGCTGTTGCCCGGGCAGAGTCTGGCGGCAAGCGGGAGCGTGAGCAACAGTCAGTGCACAGTGAGTTGGGGAGCCAACCCAGTGAGTCCAGGCGGCAACAACTTGTCACTGACTCTGAACATCGCCTTCACCGCGGCCTTCGGCGGGAACCGCATCGTTTACATGGCCGCACGGGACGTCAACGAAGCCAACAACACCGACTGGCACGCCATGGGCACCTGGACCCCTGGTGACCCCTGGCAACGCTCCATCCCGTGTACTAAACTGATGGACCGCTGTACATCGCCGGCCACATCGCGTCCGGCAGGAGGGATTCATGAAAAAGCCCCTATCGCCGACAACACGCAAGAGTCCGGCGCCGCGGAAGCCTTCTCGCGCTGCGATTCTTTTCCCGCTCTTTCTTAATTCACTTTGTCCAGAATCACCGCGGTGCTGTCGAAATCGCCTCGCAGATTCAGATTCAGGCCGGCGCGCATGAGGTACGCTCCGCTGAGTTGCGGCTGCTTGTCGACCAGCTTCCCATCAGCCGATTCGAGCTTGTACAAGGCCCGTTCCTCCAGCCCGCGCAGACGGATCGCAGGCGCCGCGGTGTTGTATTCCTGTGAGTGGCGGAAGGCGAACAGCACCGCCTGCTTGCCGTCGTTGGAGACATACTCGTTCGCTGTCACATCGTCGAGGCGCGGAGAGAGCAGGCGGTACAGATTGCCGCCCTGCACGGTGTGGCGGATTCGCTTGTAGATCTCGATCATCTTCGCCGCCATCGCGGAGTCACTCTCGGTGAAGCGATTCAGGTTCGCGCCGATGCCCAGCGCGCCCTGCATCGCCACCAGAAACCGGTATTGCAGCGGAGTGCTGCGCGTGTTCATGTTGGGAACATCCGTGACCCATGCCGACATCACCTTGGCCGCGTAGGCTTGCGAGAAGCCTTCCTGGATGCGCAGGCGGTCGAACGCCTCGGTGTTGTCCGACGTCCACACTTCGTCGACGTGCTGGAGGATGCCCAAGTCCACGCGCCCGCCTCCGCCCGAACAGGATTCGATCTCGAGCTTGGGGTGGCGGGCCCGCAGGCGGTCCATGACCTCGTACAGGTTCCGCACGTATTCCACCCAGAGCTTGCGCTGATCGGCCGGCTCCATCTCGGGCCAGCCCGGCTCGGAGAAGGACCGGTTCATGTCCCACTTGAAGTAGCGGATGTTGTAAGTGCTCGCCAGCTTGTCGAGAAATCCGAACACGTATTCCCTCACGTCGCTGCGCGCGAGGTTGAGGATCATCTGGTTGCGCAGCTCACTGCGCGGACGGCCGGGGAAGTTGATTACCCAGTCGGGATGGCTGCGGTACAGGTCGCTATCGGCATTCACCATTTCGGGTTCCACCCAGAGACCGAAATCCATGCCGAGTTGGTTGACGCGATCGATCAGGGGCTTGAGGCCCTGCGGGAATTTCTGCGGATTCACGAACCAGTCGCCGAGTCCGGCGCGGTCGTTGTTGCGCTTGCCGAACCATCCGTCGTCCATCACGAACAGCTCGACGCCGAGTTTGGCCGCTTTTTCCGCCAGCAGCTTTTGGCCGTCCTCGTTGACGTTGAAGGTGGTGGCCTCCCAGGAGTTGTACAAGACCGGGCGGACGCGCGCGCCGGCGCCCCCGGGCAGAATCTTCTCGCGCTCGAAACGGTGAAGCAGGCGCGACGCTCCGCCGAAGCCGGCCGCCGAAAACCCAGCGAAGAACTGCGGCGTGTCGAGGCTTTCACCGGGTTTGAGCGGGTACGCAAAATCGAACGTGTTCAAACCGCCCGTGACGCGCACCTGCCGGTAGGGCGTCTGCTCGACGGTGATCCGCCAGTTGCCGCTCCAGGCAAGCGCGCCGAACCAGACGCGCCCGTTCTCTTCGGCGGCATCGCCCTGGGCATCTCCCAAACTGAGTGCGAACCAGGGGTTGATGTTGTGGCTGGTGTGCCCCTTGCGGCTCTCCAGCACCTTCATGCCTTCGTGCACCGGCTCGCGGTTGAGCTGCGTCTCGGCGGCCCAGCGCCCGGTGAGATAGCTGAGCTGATAGCCGGCGCCGGGCGGGAGGTTCCAGGTTGCCGATTGCGCGCTCTCCACGGTCAGCGGGCGGTTGGTGCGATTGCGAATCGTGGAGCTGCGCGCCAGGATCCCGTACTCCGGATACACGCGGTAGTGCAGGGTCACATCGATATCGTCGCGAATGTCTTTCAGGGCGATGTCGAGATCGTCGCCTTGAGTTTTATGGGAGACGTATGCGAGCACCAGGTCGCGGTTGCCATCCGGGCGGGCGATCTTCAGCGCGGGCTCGTAGTAGCGCGGCCCTCCCCAGCCGGGATACTCTTCGTTTTCCAGCATCTGGTGCGGATCGAAGGAAGAGATGTCGCGCGCGGTGGAGGCTGCGGGCAAATCGTCGGCGCGCCACAGGGGGGCGCCCCAGTACAGATGTTCCAGAGTGCCGTTGGCGCCGACCCCCATGGCGTAGGAACTCTCGCGCGTGGTCAGGAGCCAGATCTTGCGGCTTTCGATGAAGCGGATGGCCGCGGGGTTGGGAGACGCGGCGGGGGACTGACCGCACAAGCGGGCGGGCGCGGCCGAGGCTATCAGCAGCACGGCCAGCAGGAAACGACGCGAATGGGGGCGCATCGCCTCGGATTATACCGCTTCGGAAGGGATGCGCCCTTTGAACGGCGCTCTCCGACGCGCGCTCCCAGTCTTGCCACTGGCAATCCTGCAATTATTGCATGGTTTGTGTAAGAATCCTGGTGGATGGGTAGAAAAGCAATTGACCAAGAAGTGTTGACGCAAACGAGGTGGTTTGGTGTGATTGAGTCGTGGCGGATAAGATCAGATTCGACTGGGACGAGGCGAACGTGGAACACATCGCCCGCCACAACGTGACGCCGCAGGAGATTGAGCAGGTGTTTGCGAACGGCGTGAAGGATGCAGGGTTCGACACGTTTGGGGCGAAGACCGCTATACGGTGATCGGCCACACTAACAGCCTCCGCGTAGTGCCGGTCGTATGGACCGACCGCAATGGATTGGTCCGGCCGATCACCGCACGCGAGGTAGGAAAGCGCATGCGGGAAGGCTATTTCCGCAGCCGAGGGTGAGCCATGGAAAAACTGGTTGTACCGAAATTCGCCACCGAAGCCGAGGAGGCCGACTGGTGGGATCAGCATATGGACGTGGTCGAAGCGACTTTCCTCGAGGCGGCCGAAAAGGGGACGCTTCGACGGACATCGGAGACAGAACATGGCCGCCGGGTGATTCTTGCAGCCAAGCGCGCGCTTGCCGCCAGGGAGGCAGCCAAGGCGTTCATTGCCAGTTCATCCGAACAGGACCGGGAACGCTTCCACCAACTCGCAGTCAAAGCGGGCCTGGATGACCAAACCTATATCCAGCAACTCTTGTTGACTGCGCTCGCCGGAGTGGAATCACTGGCTGCATAGCAAGCGCGGCTGAAAGCCGGCCGCAGGATCGGTTGGCAGGCGGAAGCGCCTGCCCCTTAACCGGCCTTATGCCGAGTGCCGGATTATGCCGAGTAAAATGAGGGTG
>Ga0209415_10020201_pt1 | contig 10372 bp, 9 predicted proteins | sample PeaSoiSIISIP2007_FD_187696 | JGI IMG/M metagenome (GOLD analysis project Ga0209415, IMG submission 187696) | Peat soil microbial communities from Weissenstadt, Germany - SII-SIP-2007 (SPAdes) (version 2) | ecosystem: Environmental > Terrestrial > Soil > Wetlands > Peat | place: Germany...
GCCCTTCTTCCGAATCCGGCGGGCGACGCCGAACAGCTTCTTCCAGTTGCCGGAGCCACGGAGTTTCCCAGACCCAACGAAGGTTTCGTGCTTCTCGGTATTGCGGCTTGCCCATCAAACGACGCAAAGTGCGATCGTTCATTCACGCCGCTGCGCGTACAAAGCGACCGCCGCGTCACACTTGCGGCAGCGAAGTGCGCCACAGTTGTGCCACAGTCGAGATCGGGTTTCCAGCGGCCTTGAGCGGTTGCCCAGCGGGCGAATCGCCTTCTTCAGGCGCGTTCGAATCCTGGGCCGGCTACGCACCACACCTCTCGTGCCAGCTGGAGACGGCCTGCGACCGTTGTCGCTCCGCTGGTGCCCCGCTGTGGCCGTTCAGAACGTCGGGAGGCTCGGGTAGCCTGAGCTATGGCTACTCACGAGGTTTCACTCAACATCACTAAGCCGATCCCGGTCAGGAATGTCGATATTGAAGTTCCTGTCCGTCGTAACGGCCGGGCATTTGGGAAGGTCAAGATCAGCAAGGGCGCGATCGACTGGATGCCGGCCAACAAGAGCAAGACGGCCTACTACCTCGACTGGACCGAGTTCGCCCGGTTCATGGCCGAGCATGGGCGCCCGATCTAGGTCGCGACACACGCAAGGCCGGGGACTTCCGAGACGCACCTGAATCGAGCTTGCGGCCACTGCGGTTCCGTCGGCGAGGGGCTCACACCGTACCGCTACCACCGTCGTGCCGCATCTGGACGCCCGCTTTCGCCCAAGACCGAGCGCCTTCGTTCAAGTCTCGCGGGGTCCCCTAACGCGAGCAGCCGGTCCACGAGCAGGTGTCGATCCCAGGGTTGGACGTTGTTCGCTCGCGCGAGCCGACGGGCTTGCCGCGTGAACACCGCCGCTGTAGTCCAGTTGGCTTGCCTCGCAAGAGACGACTCGCCCGACCGCAACATTCGCCCGCCGCCGGAGTCATAGTGTGGACGGCGGTCGGGGGAGCGCCGGGCCGCCGATGCGACGCTTCAAGCTGACAGCCCTCCTGACGACCCTGGCCGTGCTCGGCGCCGGCGGGGCGCTGGGCGCCGCTCCCGCGCTGGCCTCCCACGGCGAGACGGTCTTCTTCGAATCGCCCAACGCCCTGCTGACGCCGGCGACGCAGGCGGCGACGCTGGGGACGTTGCAGTCGCTCGGGGTGCGCGCGATTCGGGTGATCATCTACTGGCGCGACGTCGCGCCCAACCCCAACCACAAGCGGCGGCCGAACTTCAACCAGGCCAGTCCGGCGGCCTATCACTGGGGCGCCTATGACGCGCTGATCGCCGCCGCGCTCAAACGCCACTGGCAGCTGCTGCTGACCGTCAGCGGCCCGGTGCCGCGCTGGGCGACGCCGCACGGGGAGGACATCTACAGCTCGCCGAACGCGAGCGAGTTCGGCAGGTTCATGGAGGCGGTCGGGCGCCACTACGGCCGCAAGGTCAAGCTCTACTCGATCTGGAACGAGCCGAACGAGCCCGGCTTCCTGCGGCCGCAGTACGTGCACGGGAAGCTCGCCTCGGCGGCGATCTACCGCGCGCTCTTCCTCGCCGGCTACAACGGCCTGCGGGCGTCGGGCAACTTCTCCGGCATGCGGGTGCTGATGGGTGAGACCTCGCCGACCGGCGTCGCGGTGCAGGGAGTCCCTGCGCCGCTCGCCTTCCTGCGCGGCGTGCTGTGCCTGGACTCGAACTACCGGCCGGTCGGCCACTGCGCGCTGCTGCCGGCCGACGGCTACGCGCAGCACCCGTACTCCAACTCGCGCGGCCCGTTCTGGGTGCCGCCGCCCGACGACGTCACGATCGGGACGATCGGACGCCTCGTCACCGCTCTCGACCGCGCGGCGGCCGTGCACGCCGTGCGGCCCGGTCTACCGGTCTACATCACCGAGTTCGGCGTCCAGAGCGTCCCCAACCCGTTCGTCGGCGTGTCGCTCGCCAGGCAGGCCGAGTACCAGGCGATCTCCGAGCAGATCGCGTGGAGCAACCCGCGGGTGGCGTCCTTCGGGCAGTACCTGCTGCGCGACGACCACCCGGCCGGCGGCCATGTCGTCGGCTTCCAGACGGGCCTCGAGACCTCTGGCGGGCGGCACAAGCCGTCCTACGGCGGCTTCCGGTTGCCGCTGACCGTCACGCGCACCTCGACCGGCGTCGCCTTCTGGGGCCTCGTTCGACCCGCTCGTGAAGCGAGCGCCCTGGTCGTTGAGTACTCGGCGAACGGTGGCCGCCACTGGGCGACGCTGATCCACGAACGCACCGACGGCGCGGGCGCCTGGAGCGGGAGCGGCCGCTTCGTCGCGGGGCGGATCTGGCGGGTGACGTGGACCTCGCCCTCCGGTCAGCTGTTCGTCGGCGCGCCGACCCGCGTGTACAGCAGCTCAGGCCAGCTCGACTCCTGAGCGCCCGCTCAGCGGTGCTTGCCCGGCTCCCACAGCGGATCGTTGCCGCCGTTGGCCTCGCGGGCGAGGATGAAGAGCAGGTCGCTCAGGCGGTTGAGGTAGCGCAGCGTCTGCACGCTCGCCTCGTCGCCGAGCGCGACGACGCGGCGCTCCGCGCGGCGGCAGACCGTGCGGCAGACGTGCAGCCAGGCGGCCGCCGGCGTGCCGCCCGAGAGCACGAACGACCGCAGCGGCTCGAGGCCCGCGTTGACCTCGTCGCAGCGCTGCTCGAGCCATTCGACCTGCTCCGCCGCCAGGCGAAGGCGCTCGCGTGGGTCGGACGCCGGGACCGCCAGGTCGGCGCCCAGGTCGAACAGGTCGTTCTGGATGCGCCGCAGCCATGCGGCGGTGTGCTCCGGCAGGCCGGGCTGGGTCAGCGCGAAGCCGAGCTGCGCGCCGAGCTCGTCGACGCAGCCGTAGGCCTCGATCCGCGGGTCGGTCTTGCGCACGCGGCTGCGGTCGCCGAGGTCGGTCTCGCCGCCGTCGCCGAGCCTCGTGTAGATGCGGGTCAGGTTCACCGTCATCGCTTCTGCTCGCAGTGTCGCAGAGCGCTACGATGGCGCGGTCATAGGTCGGTGGCAAGGGAAGCCGGTGTGAAACCGGCGCGGACCCGCCACTGTGACCGGGGACGTCCGCCGCACGCGCGCAGGCGCAGGCCACTGGTTCGCCGTCGCGAACCGGGAAGGCGCGGCCGGATTGGCCCGGAAGCCAGGAGACCTGCGCCGACCGCAAGCCCACATAGACCCTCGTGGAAAGGGGTTGGCCACTCATGCACCGCACCCATCCGGGCCGTCCTGCGCTGATCCGCCTGGCGCTCGCGGCGAGCCTCGCCGCGCTGATCGCGCTCGCACTCACATCCGCGTCCAAGGGCTCGCCCGCGAACGCCGCCACCGCCGCCTCGGTCAGCGTCCGCGTCGAAGGATCCAAGGCGACGCTGCTGCACACCACCGACGTCGCCCTCCCCGCCGCCAAGGTGGTGAAGAACGCCGTCGCGGCGGACAGCTGCGCCGGCGCGAGCGCCGCGGCCGCGCTTCAATCGGCGACCCACGGCGACTGGTCCGGCAGCTGGTCGGCCTCCTATCACGGCTACTTCCTGACCGCCATCGAGGGGCTCGCGCTGCCCGCGAGCGGGGCGGAGTTCTGGGCCTTCTGGGTCAACGACGCCCCTGCTCCGACCGGCATCTGCGCGTATGACCCCAAGCCCGGCGACCAGCTGCTGTTCTTTCCGGATTGCTACGGCAAGAAGTGCCCGAAGACGATCGGCGTGCTCGGCGTCAGGGCGCCGGCCGTCGTCACCGCGGGCAGGGCGTTCACGGTCACCGTCACGGCCTACAGCGATGCCAACGGCAAGCCGTCCAGGGCGGCCGGGGCGACGATCGCCGCCGGCGACGCGCGCGCCAAGGCCGGCGCGAGCGGAACCGCGACGCTCACCATCACGCAGACGGGCACCGCGACGCTCAACGTCACGGCGCCGCACGCCGTGCGCACCGAGGCGACGCTCTGCGTCGCGGCCGCCGCGGCGAAAAGCTGCGGGTGAGTGCTGAGCGTTAGGCCGATCCGTGCGAGCGCCGCCGTCCTGGCGGCGCTCGCGCTGGGCGGCTGCGGGCTGGGCGCCGGCAGCCGGCCGGCGCACGTCTCGCTGCTGGTCACCCAGGGCTTCGGCGCGCAGACCGTGGTCGCCGACGGCGCGCCGAAGATCGTCGGCGCCGACACCGTGATGCGCATGCTCGAACGAAACGCGAAGGTCGACACGCTCGACAGCGGCGGCTTCGTGCAGTCGATCGACGGCCTCGCCGGCGGCGGCGGGCGCGACTGGTTCTACTACGTCAACGGCGTGCAGGCCGCGAAGGGGGCCGCCGAGACCAAGCTCCACGACGGCGACCACGTCTGGTGGGACCGCCACGACTGGAGCGCGACGCTCAGCATCCCGGCGGTCGTCGGCTCCTTCCCCGAGCCGTTCGTCGACGGCTACGGCGGCAAGCGCCTGCCGCTGCGGATCGAATGCACGCAGACCGCCTCGAAGAGCTGCGCCGCGGTCGAGGGCACCTTCGCCGGCTACAACATCGTCGCCTCGCTCGGCTGCGTGCTGTGCTCGCAGTACAACCTCTCGCTGCGCGTGCTCGTCGGCCCCTACGCGACGCTCCGCGCCGACCCGGCGGCAGACAAGCTCGCCGGCGCCGTCGCCGCCAGCGGCGTCTACGCCCGCTTCGAGGACGGCGGCAGCCGGCTGGCCCTGCTCGATCAGTCGGGCCGCGTCGTGCGCACCGCCGGCGCCGGCGCCGGGCTGGTCGCGGCGACGCGCTTCATGGGGCAGCCGCCGGTCTGGTTCGTCACCGGCACCGACGCCGCCGGCGTCGCGGCCGCCGTCGAGGCGTTCAACGCCAACACGCTCGACGGGCATTTCGCCGTCGCGGTGATCGCCGGCGCGGCGATCCCGCTCCCGGACGCCTCGCCGTGAGCTACCTGCGCCGCGCGAGCCCGCTGCACGCGGCACGCGCGAGCGTCGGCGCCGCCTACTGCGCGGCGCTCGTGTTCGCGGCGCTCGAGCTCGGCGACCCGCTCGTGCTCGGCGCGCTGGCGCTCGCGCTGCTCGGCGCGGGCGCCGCGGCGGGGGTCGGCGGCCGGGTCGCCCGCTCGCTGTACCTGTCGGTCCCGATGGCGATCCTGATCGTCGCCGTCAACGCGCTCGTCAGCCGCGAGGGCCTGACCGTGCTCGTGCGGCTCGGCGACGCCGGCCCGCTCGGGCAGCTCGACATCACGCTCGAGGCGATCGCCTACGGCGCCAAGGAGGCGCTCGTGCTCGTCGTGATCATCGCCGCCTGCGCGCTCGCCGGCGCCGCCGTCGACCCCGACGAGCTGCTGCGCTCGCTGCGGCGCGTCTCGTTTCGCTCGGCGCTGACGGCGACGATCGCGACGCGGATGGTGCCGCTGCTGGCGCTCGACGCGCGGCGTATCGGCGAGGCGCAGCGCTGCCGGCCCCGGCCGGCCGGCCGGCTCGCCGTGATGCGCGCGATCACCGCCAACGCGCTCGACCGCTCGCTCGACATCGCGGCGACGCTCGAGGTGCGCGGCTACGGATCCGCCCGGCGGCCGAGGCGCGCACGGCGCCCGTGGTCGCGTCACGACCTCGCGTTCGCCGCCGCGGCCGCCGCGATCGTTGCGCTGTCAATCGCGCTCCCGGCGCCGTTCTCCTTCTATCCCTCGATCCACGGCCCGCTCGGCGCGCGCACCTGGCTGCTGGCCGGCGGACTGGTGCTCGCCGTGCTCGCACCGTTCGCCCAGCGACGCGGGATCCTGCGGTGAACGCGCTCGAGCTCGCCGGCGTCACCTACACCTACCCGGGCTCCGCGGCGCCGGCGCTGCGCGACGTCACACTCGAGATCGCGCAGGGAGAGTTCGTCGTGCTCGCCGGTGGCTCGGCGGCCGGCAAGTCGACGCTGCTGGGTGTCGCGAGCGGACTGGTGCCGCACTTCCACGGCGGGCGCTTCGACGGCCGCGCCGAGATCTGCGGCATGGGGCTGCGCGAGCACGGCCCGGCGGCGCTCGCGGTCGAGGTGGGCACGCTGTTCCAGGACCCCGAGACCCAGGTCGTGATGGGGACCGTGCGGGCGGAGCTGGCCTTCCCGCTCGAGAACCGCGGCCACGGCGGCGTCGCCGTCGCCAGGGGCGTCGAGGAGGTCGCGCTCGCGCTCGGCATCGAGTCGCTGCTCGAGCGCTCGACGGTCCACCTCTCCGGCGGCGAGCTCCAGCGCGTCGCGCTCGGCGCGGCGCTCGCGGGACGCCCGCGGCTGCTGGTGCTCGACGAGCCGACCTCGCAGCTCGATCCGGTCGCCGGCGACGAGCTGCTCGGCCTGCTCGCGCGCCTGAACGAGGAGTGGGGGACGACGATCGTGCTCGCCGAGCACCGCCTCGAGCGCTGCCTCGGCGCGGCCGACCGGGTGATTGCGTTGGCGCGCGGCGAGGTCGTCTGCGACGCCGCGCCGAGCGGCTTCCTCGAATGGGCACACGGTGCCGCGCCGGCGCTCGAGACGCCCGGGGCGACGCTGATCGCGGGTCTCGGGCTCGCGCCGGCGCCGGCCGGCGTCAAGCAGGCGCGATCCACGCTGCGCGCCGCCGGTCTGCTGCCCGACCCGCCGCAGGCGCAGGCCGAACCCGAGCCGGCGTCCCGCTGGCGGCGCGAGCGCGGGAGGCCTGCGAACCTCCGCCTGCGCCGCGTCTGGCACGAGCGAAGCGGCGGCCCGGCGATCCTCGCCGGCGTCTCGCTGTCGGTCGCGGCCGGCGAGCGGGTCGTGCTGCTCGGCCGCAACGGCGCCGGCAAGTCGACCCTGCTGCGCCACGCGGCCGGCCTGCTCGAGCCGACGCGCGGCCAGGTGCAGCGCAGCGGCCGCGTCGCGCTCCTGCTGCAGAACCCCGGCGACTACCTGATCCACGATCGCGTCGGCGACGAGCTGGACGCGACGGAGCTTCAGCGCGCCGGCCTGGGGGCGCTCGCGGACCGCCACCCGCGCGACTGCTCCGGTGGTGAGCGCCAGCGCCTCGCGCTCGCGATCGTGACGGCCGGCGAGGAGCCGCCGGCCGTGCTCTGCCTCGACGAGCCGACCCGCGGCATGGACCGCGCCGCCAAGGCGACGCTCGCGCAGGAGCTCATCGCCCACTCGCAGCGCGGCGTCGCGGTGGTGGTCGCGACGCACGACCCCGAGTTCGCGGCGGCCTTCGCGACACGGGCGGTGCTGCTCGCCGACGGCCGTGTGCTCGCCGACTCGAGCCCCGCCGACCTGCTGTCGGGGGGCTGGTATTTCGCCACTGAGACGGCGCGCATCCTCGGCGGGCACCGCGGCATCCTCACGCCCGCCCAGGCGCTCGCCCAGCTGGGGGCCGTCGAGGCCTCGCCCGGGGCGCGACGGTGAGCTGGCCGCTCGCGTCGTTCCTGATCCTGGCGCTCGCGCTGGCGGCCGGGTTCGCCTGGTATGAGCGCTCGCACCCCTCCTCGCGCACGGTCGCGATGGTCGCCTCGCTCGCCGCGCTCGCGACGCTCGGCCGCCTCGCCTTCGCGCCGTTGCCGAGCGTCAAGCCGACCACCGACATCGTGCTGATCTCCGGTTACGTGCTCGGTGGCCCGCCGGGCTTCGCGGTTGGCGCGGTCGCCGCGCTGGCCTCCAACATCGTCTTCGGGCAGGGACCCTGGACACCGTGGCAGATGCTTGCGTGGGGGATGGTCGGGCTGCTCGGCGCCGGCCTGCGCCGCCGTCGCGTTCGCCCGCTCCCGCGCCTCGCGATGGCGCTGATCTGCGCCGCTGCCGGCTTCGCCTACGGCCTGGTGCTCAACTTCTCCACCTTCGTCACCTTCACCGGGCAGCACACGCTCGCCCAGTTCCTCGTGATCGAGGGCGCCGCGTTCACCTTCGACCTCGCGCACGCCGCCGGCAACTTCGTCTTCTTCCTGCTCTTCGGGCCGGCGCTCGTGCGTGCTCTGCAGCGTTTCCGCCTGCGCATGGACGTGCAGTGGGGGCCCGCGGTGCCGGCGGCCCTCGCGCTCGCACTGGCGCTCGTCTGCGTCGCGGCCGGCGCCGCCCGTTCGCCTGGCACGGCGCTCGCGCAGCCGGCGAGCGCCGTTCCGCCCCGGTCGGTGGCCTACCTGGAGCGCGCGCAGAACGCCGACGGCGGCTTCGGCCTCGCGCCCGGCGAGCCCTCGACGCAGCTCGCGAGCGCCTGGGCGGCGATCGGGCTCGGCGCGGCCGGCGAGGATCCCGCGGCGCTCGCCCGCGGCGGGCACACCGTCGTCGCCTGGATTCGCTCGCACCGCCACCAGCTGCAGGGCGCTGGCGACATCGAGCGCACGATCCTCGCGCTCGCGGCCGCGCGGGCGCCGCTCGGGACGCTCGTCGAGGAGCTAGCCCGCCGCCGGCGCGCCGACGGGTCGGTCGGAGAGCAGTCGAACCTGACGTCGTTCGCGATCCTCGCGCTGCGCGCGGCCGGCGCCGGCGCCGGCCGCGCGACGCTCGCCTGGCTGGAGCGCCAGCAGAACGCCGACGGCGGCTTCAGCTTCGCCGTGCGCGGCGATCCGAGCGACCTCGACGACACCGCCGCCGCGATCGAGGCGCTGAGCGGCGCCGCCGCGCCGGCGGGTGTGCTGGCCCGCGCGCGCGCCTACCTCGCGGCCGGCGAGAACGCCGACGGCGGCTTCCCGCAGCAGCCGGGCGGCGAGTCCAATGCGCAGTCGACGGCCTGGGCGGTGCAGGCGCTCGCCGCGCTGCACGCGCCCACGCAGCGGCCGCTGGCCTACCTGCGCGCGCGCCTGCAACCCTCCGGCGCGGTCGCCTATTCAGCCGGCGTGACGATCACCCCGGTGTGGGTCACGGCCGAGGCGCTCGCCGCGTTCGCGGGCGCGCCGCTGCCGCTCGCGACCGGCCTGCGCGGCGCCCGCCCGGGCGGCGCCACGTAAGGAGTTTGCCGCAGCCCGCTCGGGGTGTGCCACGGAGGAGCCAGCGGCCGCGATCGCATATGGTGTCGCCCAGATGCTCATCGGGGTGCCCACGGAAACCGCCAGAGGCGAAAGACGTGTGGCGCTTGTACCCGAGGTCGTTCGCAAGCTCTCGGCGCGCGGCGTGCAGGTGATCGTGGCGGCCGGCGCGGGCGATCGCGCCGTGATCCCGGACGCGCTCTACGCGGCGGCCGGCGCACAGGTCAGCGTCGACGCGGACGCCGTCTGGGGCGCGCCGCTGGTCGTCAAGGTCTCACCACCCAGCGACGAGGAGGTCGCGCGGCTGCACCGCGGCGGCGTGCTGATCGGCTTCCTCAACCCGCTCGGCAGCGCGCAGGCGACGCGCGCGCTCGCCGCCGCCGGGGTCACCGCCTTCGCGATGGAGGCGATCCCGCGGATCTCCCGCGCACAGGGGATGGACGCGCTGTCGTCGCAGTCGAACGTCGCCGGCTACCGCGCGGCCCTGCTCGGCGCCCAGCACATCGGGCGCTTCTTCCCGATGCTGATGACCGCGGCCGGCACGATCCCGCCCGCCAAGGTGCTCGTGCTCGGCGTCGGCGTCGCCGGCCTGCAGGCGCTCGCCACCGCGCGCCGGCTCGGCGCGCAGACGACCGGCTACGACGTGCGCCCGGAGGTCGCCGAGCAGGTCACCTCGCTCGGCGCCCGCTGGCTCGACCTCGGGATCGAGGCGGCCGGCGAGGGCGGCTACGCCCGCGCCCTGACCGACGAGGAGCGCGCCGCGCAGCAGCAGGCGCTGACCGAGGCGATCAAGGGCTTCGACGTCGTCATCACGACGGCGCTGGTCCCCGGACGCCCGGCGCCCAGGCTCGTCACCGCGGAGGCGGTGGAGGGGATGAAGCCCGGCAGCGTGATCATCGACCTCGCCGGTGAGACGGGCGGCAACTGCGAGCTGACGACGCCCGGCGAGACGACCCTCCAGCACGACGTGACGATCGTCTCGCCGCTCAACCTCGCGGCGGAGATGCCCGAGCACGCGTCGGCGCTCTACGCCCGCAACATCCAGGCGCTGCTCGAGCTGATGCTCGACGAGCAGGGCGAGCTGGCGCTCGACTTCGACGACGAGATCATCGCCGGCAGCTGCGTCGTGCGCGACGGGCAGATCGTCAACGACGCCGCGCGCGCGCTGGCGGAGACGGCGGGCTGATGCTCGTCACCAACCTCACGATCCTCGTGCTCGCCGGGTTCATCGGCTTCGCCGTCATCTCGAAGATCCCCAACACGCTGCACACGCCGTTGATGAGCGGCACCAACGCGATTCACGGCATCGTACTGCTCGGCGGGCTGCTCGTGATCGGGCTCGCCGGCAACAGCACCTTCAACAAGGTGATCCTGGTGATCGCGATCGCCTTCGGCACGATCAACATCGTCGGCGGCTTCCTCGTCACCGACCGCATGCTCGAGATGTTCAA
>Ga0209415_10020202_pt1 | contig 10372 bp, 11 predicted proteins | sample PeaSoiSIISIP2007_FD_187696 | JGI IMG/M metagenome (GOLD analysis project Ga0209415, IMG submission 187696) | Peat soil microbial communities from Weissenstadt, Germany - SII-SIP-2007 (SPAdes) (version 2) | ecosystem: Environmental > Terrestrial > Soil > Wetlands > Peat | place: Germany...
GGGCCTCTTGGCATTGGCGTGCAGGCGCGGCATCCGGAACCTGATCAGATCCTCGCCATTTTTCACGAGCAGGCGCTGGCGCTCGAAGAGCGCGGCGTCGATATCTTCATCCTGGAAACTTTCTCCTATATCGAAGAGCTCTTGCTGGCGATCGATGCCATCCGCTCATTTTCTGGTTTGCCCATCGTGGCGCAACTCACTTACTCGGAAGAGGGCACCACGTATGGGGACGTGCGGCCATTTCTCGCCGCGGCCATGTTGAAAAACAAGAATGTCCAGGTGATCGGCGCTAACTGCACTCTGGGCCCGCAATCACTTCTACCCATTCTTCAAGAACTCAGCAACACCGGGGAGATCCGCGTTAGTGGCATGCCCAATGCCGGATTCCCAAAACGCGAGGGCGACCGCATCGTCTACCCAAAATCTTCGCCGGAATATTTCGCGCTCTTTGCCAGGGAAGCCGCCGAAATCGGCGTGCGCATCCTGGGTGGTTGTTGCGGCACCACACCCGCGCATATTCGCGCGATGGCGGAGGCGGTGAAATCGCTGCGACCTGCGAAGGCGCATGCGGCGGTGTCCGTAGTTCAAACTGCGGAGCGTGCCGCGCCGCCACAACATCGTGAGCCTGAAAGTAAGTTCTGGAAAAAGCTGCAGAAGAAGGAATTTACCGTTTGCGTCGAGATTGACCCGCCCAAAGGCCTTGCGCTTGATCGCATCTACGAGCAAGTGGACAAAGTCGTGGCCTCCCACAAAGTGGACGCCATTGACATCAACAGCGGCGCGATGGCGCGCGTCGGCATGGACGCGCTGATTGTCGCCGGTGCTTTGGAAGCCCGGGGCGTCGAAACCGTGCCGCACTTGACCACGCGCGATCAAAACATCATCGGGCTGCAGGCCATGCTGCTCGGCGCGTGGACCGTTGGCGGCGTTCGCAACGTTCTTGCAATTACCGGCGATCCGCCTTCGGTTGGCGATTATCCGGAAACCAGTGGCGTGTACGAAGTGGATTCCGTTGGCCTGGTGAAAATCCTGAATCGCCTGAATCAGGGCACGGACTGGGCGGGCAAAACGCTTGGCGGGCAGACCAATTTCACCATCGGCGTCGCGTTAAACCCAGTTGCCGACGATCTTGATGGTGAAATCGCGCGCTTCCGCGCCAAGGTCGAAGCCGGTGCCCACTTTGCAATGACGCAGCCGCTCTTCGATCCCGAACACTGGCACACATTCTTGAAGAAGCTCGGAGGCAAGCCTGCCATCCCCGTGCTCATCGGTGTTTGGCCACTGAACAGTTTCAAACAGGCGTTGCGCCTGAACAATGAAGTGCCCGGCATCATGATTCCGGAGCCGCTCTTGAAATCCATGGAAGCCGCAGGTGCAGCGGCTCGCGACCGCGGCTTCGAAGTGGCGCGCGAAATGCTTGCCTGGGCGCGAACAGAGCTGGCAGGCGCTTATCTGATTCCGCCCTTCAAGCGGTACGAAGAAATACTAGAAATTCTTTAATATCTGAGGGAGGCGGGAGTCCTGCGTCCCAAACGCCCGGCTCTCAGCGTTGTATCATCACGCCGCCGTTGCCTCCACGGACGGCTGCGAGTCTCTGATACTTTCTGCCACGCGGCGAAAGACTGGCATCAAAACAAAGTAAATCAGTGCGGTAAACAGCGGGGCCAGAACAGCCCAAACTATAATTGCATGCCACGTGGTGCTCCACAGAAACCGAATAGCCCCCCATAAATTGGCGTGAGCCATTCTGTAAATGCCGGCAATGGAAATCGGCAGATGTGGGGCGCGGAACAATATCTCTCCAAGCCGAAAGAAAGGCAGCAAAAGCGCGATCTGGACCGGGTACATGAAGTAGTTGATAAGTTGGATGGCCGGGAGATTCAGGCGGAAAACCAACGCGGCGAGCGCGCAGAGCGTCGTGGTCCAGCCAAATGCGGGAAACACACTGAGGGCCAAGCCAAGAGCGATGCTCAACGCCAGCTTCTCTGGTGTGACTCCTTGCCGCAGCAGATCGAGGACCGGACGAATCAACCAGCGATAGAGATAGTGTTCTTTCATGCGGCCTTCTGGCAGGACAATCAGGAAATAGGCTCTTCACATTTCAGCGCGAAAAGTTGAGGAAACACACAATGAGTTCTGCGATTCACTGCTTCCTTCATTTCCTCGTTTGCCGGGGCGGGGGAAATTTCAATGGATGCGGCAACCGAATAAGGATACGCCGTGCGTGTTACAGCCGCATGTATAAAATGCGGCAAAACCAGAAAATGACGAAATTTCGCCGGGCCAAAAGACAGCCGTTTGTTGCCCCGGTCAGCGCTACTCCGACTTAGGCTTCACCAGGCTGGTGTGGTCGTGCACGATTCTCCAGCCTTCCGGTTGTCGCTGGAACACCAAGCTGAACACTCCGCCAACATCGCCTGAGGTTCGGTGTAGATGCCACTGGCCCAGCACCAGCGCCGCGTCGGTCCCCAGGAAACGGAATTCAAAGTTGGAGAAATTGAGTTGTCCCATCGCCGCCTGATCCGGGTATACCTGCTTGTATCGAGCCTGCACCGCCTCCCAGCCACGAGAAATCCCGCTGCTCCCCGCAAAAGTCAATTCCGGTGAATTCCAATATCCGCTCATGAAGGCGCTGACATCCCCGCGATTCCAGGCGGTTTGCTGCTCCACCAGGATCTTCATGATCGCTGCGCGGTCGGCCTCAGTTGCTGCATTGCCACGATTAGCGCTTCGGACTTCGCGACTCAGCAGTAGCCCAAAGAGCGCAACCAGAGTCAGCAGCAGCACGCCAGTTTTCTTGGACACGGTGTACTCCTCCCCTTGGATCAGACTTTGCGCAGCTTACGCCGGAAGTCCTTTCCAAACAAGCACTTCCAGACGATCGCAGACGTTCAAGGGGCGCTTCATTGATACCCAAAAGTAACGCCTCCAGGGACTACCCTAAGTGGTACCAGCGAGCTATTGGACCCCGCAGCCTTTTTCAGGATACTTCACCTGGAGGCTGAGGGATGTTTGCCGCCATGCTATTTGCGATCGCGATTGTTGCGCTCTTTCAGTTCGCGCTGTACTACTGGCGCGCGGTGCTGACGGGCGTGGCATCGCAAACCGTTTCCAGCCGCGTCCTGGAAGCCGCGCAGGTTGCGGAGCCCGGCCTCTGCGGCGCCGACTTCGAGCGGCTGGCCAGCCTGCATGAACTCACACCCGAACTCAAGAACGATCACAGCAGCCTCGCCATGGTGCGTGCCTATTATGGTGGCGTCCATCGCGTGCAATCAGTCCTCAAGCGGCTCTCCCCTGCATTTGCCAATTGGGGTGAAGAAGAAATGGCTCTTTGCGCCCGCTATGCCGCCGTGCAAATCGAGCGCCGCCTGCAAGCAAACCTCGAGCAGGCTGCTTCCATCCGCTCCTGCTAATCTCCTCCTGAACTTCCCGAACATTCGCCACTTGGAGGCCACCCGTGCAATTGAATGCAGGCAAGCTGTCTCTTCTCTTACGTTAATAAGCCCAGCGGAGGAGTGTTGCGCCTGACGTAAACCCCGCGCCCACTGCGGCCAGCAGCACGATGTCGCCCTTCTTCAATTTCTTCTCTTCGAGCGCCGTCTGCATGGCCAGGGGAATCGTCCCGGCCGTGGTATTGCCAAACTGTTCGATGTTGATAATCACTTTATCCAGCGGCATGCCCAGTCGTTCGGCAGTCGCGGTGATGATGCGGCGATTGGCCTGGTGCGCAATAAAGCAGTCCACATCCTTGCCGGTCAAACCATTCTTGGCTAGCACGCGTTCCGTCATCTCCGCCATTTTCTTGACGGCGTACTTGAACACGTTCTTTCCATCCTGATGGATGTAGTGCATCTTTTCATCCACCGTCTTGTGTGAAGCGGGGTTCAAGCTACCGCCGCCTGGCATGTACAGGAATTGCCCGCCCATGCCCTCCACTTGGGCCACATGATCTATGATGCCGTCTTCGCCTTCTTTCGCGGGTTCCAGCATCACAGCCCCGGCGCCATCGCCAAAGATGATGCATACGGCGCGATCGGTGTAATCGGTCATGGAAGAATTCACGTCAGAGCCAATCACCAGAACCTTCTTGTACTGCCCCGATTCTATGAATTTCGTTCCTGCATTCAACGCGTACAGGAAGCCGGAACAACCCGCAGAAACGTCGAAGCCCCAGGTGTTCTGAATGCCCAGCTTGTGCTGAACCAGACACGCGGTGGAGGGATACATCATGTCCGGGGTGACTGTGCCTACCACGATCAGCTCGACCGATTGCAGATCAAAAGGATGCGCTGCTTGTAACTTCTTCACCGCTTCCACGGCCAGGTCGCTTGCGGCTACTCCTTTATCGGCGAGGTGGCGTTCGCGTATGCCGACGCGCTCCATGATCCAGTCGTTCGTGGTGTCCACCATTTTTTCCAGGTCGGCGTTGGTCAGCACGCGGGGCGGCACGTAGCCGGCTACACCCGTGATTTTTGCAGCGAGGCGAGACATGAGGCTCCTTGATGATCCCAGATACAGTGCAAAGAATTATGATTGTATGCGAGGAACTTTGCTGGAAACAAGCGCCGCGCCGCACTTTCACGCGCCCCTGGCCGGTGTCCCTCCGTCACTTTGCCGGAAGTAGTTCGTAGCGCCAGGTGACTTTTGCCGTCTTTTGCAGCATGGCGGCCACGGAGCAATATTTTTCCTCGCTCAGCACGATGGCATGCTTCACCGCCCCTTCGTCCAGTGCGCCGCGCAAACGATAGACGATCTCCAGCTTTTTCCAGACCGAGGGAGGATCGCTGGCGCGTTCGCCAGAGCACACTACTTCCAGCGATTCCAGCTTTTGCCGCTTCTTGCCCAGGATGATCACGATGTCCGTGGCGGTGCACGCTCCCAGCGCCATAAGCACGAGTTCCATCGGGCCAGGGGCCTTGTTCGATTCGCGGTCCGAATCGATGAGCGCGCCGTGCCCCGAAGGGCTGGTGGCCAGGAATCGCTGTTCGCCAATCCATTGGACGGTTGCGGTTTGCATAGGTGACCTCAAGAGAACTGTGTGTGCCTCCACTGTATCTCAGGATTTCAGACTTGAGGCTTTTTCTTGGCGGTTTCTTACACGAGTGGAGAAGCTACCCGGCAGCTGAACCGTCCCGCTCCGAGACGAGCATCGTTCGCGTGATCCCTACTTGGGCGGGGCTTCCACCGGCACAGGCGTTTGGGTCGTCGAGCCGATCGCGAGGGTCCCCATTTGGCTGGGCTTTCGCTCCTCGGGAATGCGCTCGACGACGCGGTAGTCCGGGGGAACTTGAAAGAGCGTGGGATCGGGCTCGCCTGCGACAATTTTCGTCAATTTCTGTTCCGTCTTCGTTTGGGACGACCCGGTTGGCAGGGTCACTCGCACGAGCATTACGCCCAATTCCTCCGAACACCACGTTTCGGTCGTGAACGACGGAGCAGTTCCTTCGCCGTTTAGCAGAGCATGTGATGGCCTGGTCGTGCGCACTCCCTGCGCTTCAAACCCTTCGATGGACTGGTGGCCCAAGTCCTCTCGCTGGGCATTGCTAACGCTGAGCCCCGGCGCAAACGTCGAGCAGAATGGGCGTTGTATTTGCGTGCCAGCGTGCGGCTGGGCAGCGCTCCGCTGCGAGAGTATCCCTCGTGTCATGATCGTTGCCGTCTTGTTTAGCGTGTCCAGGCGCACCAGCTTCCCGATCACCGGATCGCAGATCGTAACCATCTTATCGACCGCTTCCGTCCCCGCTCCCTCGCCTTCTTCTACCTTGAATTTTCCCACAGTCAATTCCGTGCGGACACGCCCCTGACCATCCCGGGCGACCAGTTGCGGTGGGCGCTCGGGCGGAGTGAGTTGGCTTTGCGTCTCATGCGTGAAAGTGATCACCTTTTCGGCTTGGAATGGGCTGCCCGGCCGCAGCGCGATCCCGCTGTAATTGGATCCCATCGAACACTGGGCTGCCGCCCCAGGCGTCAGGCTTAAGACTGACAGACTGCCCGCCGCAATTCCCACGATGCTGATTTTGTTATGCCTCATGGTCTCACCCCCGGTTCGCTTATCTTGAACTACGCGCCGCTGGTTCGCCGCTATTCTACATCAGAGGGATAGCCTCCCGGTCACCTTCGGAAGGAATGAAGGTATCCGTTCATTGGACGACGGCAGCCGTGAGAAGATGGCGAAACCCAGTGATATGCATACTCAGGGCAAGGGCATCTTAATAAAGATGGGAGAATTCGACCAGCTATGTACATTCACATGTTTGCTTTTCGATGGAAACCGGGAGTGACGCAGGAGCAGAAAGGCCGTGTCGTGACGGCAATTCACGGGCTGCAGGGGCAGATACCCGGCTTAGCGGAAACCGCCGTCGGAGAGAATATTTCTCCGCGCGGACAAGGCTTTGAGTTGGGCGGCGTGATGAAATTTGCGGACAAAGTTTCCCTGGACAGCTACGGCGCGCATCCGGCGCATCAGAAATTGCTAGGCTGGCTGATGCCGCTGATCGAGCCCATCGAAGTGGACTTCGAGGCGGAATAGAAGTTAAGTCAGCGGAATATCTCCCCCCACTACGTAGAACGCAACAGAGCCGCAACTTTGCCAGAGTTTCCTCAGGGGCTGAAGCCCAGTCTATGTAGCTCATTTATGTCGGAGCTGAAGCTCCGACCCCCGCCTCCCTGAAGAGAACCGACTCTAGAGGAGAACTGCTTGTTGAGGGGAAGAGGGATCCCTCGCGGGGCTTGGGATGACGCAGGAAAAGGTTGCGCGGTCAGCGAGGTTTCTTGTATTCGACCTGAGCGAGGCGCGCCTTCACCATTTTCTTAACAAGAGCCGTGGGCAAAGGCTTGTCCAAAGGGAATTGAATCGTGCCTTTGGAAATGCGGTAGGGTTTTAGCTCTTTCCGGAATTCCGCGATCACAGCCGCTGTTGGAAAGAAACTGCAATGTTTCGCAAATGCGGCGAACCACACCAGCACTACCTTGTACTTGAACATGGGAATGCCGTAGCTGATGCCCTCCGTGGCCTCTGGTGGCGCCGCGGAGCGAATGGCGGCGCGGACCTTTTGCAGGGTGCTGCGCGCGGGTTCCGCTTCACCGGCAAGATATTCGTCCACGGTTTTCGGAGCGCGCCTGGATTTCACCTTTTTCATGCGGGGAATCTTACGAAGGTGCTGCCTGTAAGTCCAGCCCAACGTCCGGGTGACAGTTCCGAGCGCAAGCGATTGCCTGACTTCTTCCAGCAGAGGGAAAAGAAGAAGCATTCAGAGCTTGACGTTTACACGACGTTCACACAACAGTGCATCGAAATTAACGATACATTCAATCTAAATTTACATAACATGGTCGTCCACGCTGAGTCACGTACAAGTATGACTCCCATCACTGCATATCTGGCAGTTTAGTAAATATAGTGTGCTATCTAGCTGTTTCGCGAGCGCGCGATCAAGACTATTTGGAGATAAAGGACTCACATGAATTCCGCCGCACTCAAGATCGTCGTGTCATTGCACGTCGCGAGTAGCGTCTATCAACAAGCGGAAGCGCGGGCCGCCCAAGTAGCGGGGCAGCGCCACGGGTATCGCGTCAGTGTAATTTTCGCCGAGGGTGATGCTGTTACGCAGAGCGAACAATTGCTGAAGCTCATTTACTCGGCAGACGATGCGCGTCCCGACGTGATCATACTGGAGCCGATCGGGACTGGGATGATCCGCGTGGCCCAGGAAGCGGCGAAAGCCGGGGTGGGCTGGATCGTGTTGAATCGTGAAGTGGCTTACATCGCGGAACTGCGCGGTTCCAGTCGAGCGCCGATGTTTGCTGTAACCACCGACCACATCGAAACAGGGCGCATCCAGGGACGGCAGTTGAACGCACTGCTTCCGAATGGCGGGACTGTCGTATACCTGGAGGGACCTAGCGGCCATCCGGTGGTACAGGCACGCAAGGAAGGCATGTTGGCGACGAAGAATCCGCAGATCAAAATCCGGCCTTTGCATGGGCAATGGCAAGAATCCGTTGCATCGGAAGTCATGGCTTCATGGTTGCGAGTGCCCGCTTCGCGCGAGCAGTGCCCGCGTGTGGTGGCAGCGCAAAACGACTTCATGGCCATGGGCGCGCGCAAAGCGTTCCGCCAGATCGCAGGCCAAACGTCGCAGGAAGGCGCGGACAAGGTCCGATATATCGGATGTGACGGACTAGAAGAGCACGGCCGCAGGTGGACCTGCGGTGGCCTGCTGGATGCGACGATCGTTTGCCCACCGTTATCGGCGCTGGCGATCGAAGTACTCGCCAGAGAGCTGCAGCAGGGAGTGCCAGCACAGCCGCTCACGCTGGCGGAGCCTGTGTCGTTTCCGAGTTTGAACCAGTTGCAGCCCGTTTGAAAATCACCCTTAGACTCATGCCGCAGTTACGGTACCTAAGAGAGAAAAGACTGGGGCACGATATATCGTGTCACTACGGCTTTGGGTGATATTGCCAGAGGCAGATTTCGTTGCCGTCGGGGTCTTCCAACGAGGCGAGCACGCCGGTACCCTTGTCCGCGGGCGCGCTTGTGCGCACTCCTTTAGAATGCAGATCGTTGAGCGCCTGCTGGACATTTTCCACGCTGAGGCAGAGGCGTGCATTGCCTGGACCGCGAGGATTTCCGTTGGGCGGGGCGGGCACGAGTTCAAAAAGAACGCCATCCACATCGAAGCGCGCGACGGCGTCGCGCGAAGTGAGCACAAAGCCAAGCACGTCGCGATAGAAGCGGATCGCCGCTTCCATGTCTTTGACGTAGTGGAACACGCAATCGAAGTGTAATTGCGTCGCGTGTGGATTGGAGGGCGTAGACATGGCGAATGCCACGAGAATAGCTCTTCAAACGGCCCAGCGAAAGTGAGAACCGTGCCATGATCTCTCCACTTCGAGCTCGCGAAAGGCGCGAGTTCTCCGGTTGGGATGACAAAGTGAGAAGGCGGCATAGGTCTTGATGCGGCGCTTCTGCCGCGACCTGCCCGGCAGAGTTTGCCCAGAGCGGCTGCAGGTTGTTCTCGGAGTCGAGGCTAGGAATTTCTAATGAAGCGGATGGCTGGGATAAGCCGCGCGTTTTCAATATGCGATTTGGTGGAATGCTGTGTGGATGTGGCCCGGCGATTGCCTCATTGCGGATTGTTCTCGGTACCGGCGCGCTAAGGTTTTACGCGGGCTGGCCGATGATGAATCTGAATAGGGTGCATCGTGCGCGAGGAAAACACTTTGCCTAAAAACGAGGAGGGAAACTCCCAATGTCCATTGCAGGGATCGCAAGCAGCGGTATTTTCCAACTTCTGAGTTCGCAGTCCACACAATCGTCGCACCAGAAATTCAAACAGGAATTCCAGCAACTTGGCCAGGACCTGCAATCGGGGAATCTTGCGCAGGCGCAAACCGATTTTGCGGCGCTGCAGCCGAGCAGTGGACAGTCCACTGCCGTCAGCGGCACGCAAACGTCTTCCAGTCCGATTGCGACGGCGTTCCAGCAACTCTCGCAGGATTTGCAGTCGGGCAACCTGACCGCGGCACAGCAGGATTACTCCACCATTCAACAAGGCTTCCAGTCGCAAGCAGCCAGCGGCGCTTCCGGGCATGCGCACCATCACCACCATCATTCCGGGGGCTCGCAGGATTCGTCCAACATGCAAAGCGCTCTGAGCCAACTTTTTTCGCAGCTTGGGCAGGCGTTGCAAAGCGGCAATCTTTCCAACGCGCAATCGGCCTACGCTTCATTGCAACAGGATCTCACGCAACTGAGCGGCGCGACTGGCAGTCCGTCCTCAGGCTCTTCCAACTTAACATCGGCCAGCAACCCGTTGAGCGTTTCGGTCTGATTCGGCGAATTTGCAAACATTTCCTGGCAAGGCAGGCTTATCGCCTGCCTTGTTTTTTATTTTTGCATGGTTGGGAGAGCTCGCCGCGATGGATTGTTGCGGCCGTCCGGCGATTGGGAGAAGGACATGGGCACGGTATATCGTACCCCTACGGGGACGAGCTGAAACTCTGAAATCCGATGAGCGTCAGCAAAGCTGAGTCAGGAGTTCGTTAACTTCTTTGGAGGCTTGGGAGAGCGCGCGTTGGACAGGACCGGAAAGGCCGAGGCCAGTGGTAATTCTCTTGGGCTCGACGCCGACAACGAACAAGCGAGCGGGGAGTTCATCCAGGAGCTGAGCGGCAGCTAGGAGTTCACCGGCGTTGCCCTCGTGCGAGGAACTGGCGTGTCCGGGATTGACGCTGCGGAGTTCCGCGAGGGTCATACGATGAACGGTGCCCGGAGGCGCGCCGGTCTTCACCGCGTCGACAATGATCAAGGCTTTGCGGCCGCTGAGGCGACCAAGCAGAGCGAGGCCTTGCGTGCCGCCATCCACGAATT
>Ga0209415_10020203_pt1 | contig 10371 bp, 8 predicted proteins | sample PeaSoiSIISIP2007_FD_187696 | JGI IMG/M metagenome (GOLD analysis project Ga0209415, IMG submission 187696) | Peat soil microbial communities from Weissenstadt, Germany - SII-SIP-2007 (SPAdes) (version 2) | ecosystem: Environmental > Terrestrial > Soil > Wetlands > Peat | place: Germany...
GGCCGCGAGGTGAGGCTCTCCGTCAAGGAGTTCGATGTTCTGCGCCTGCTGGTGAGCCAGGCCGGCCGCGTGCTCACCCACGAATTCATCCTGCGCGAAGTGTGGGGCCCGGCGAACGCCGAGAACATCCAATACCTGCGGGTCTACGTCCGCAGCCTGCGCCAGAAGCTCGAGGAGGACCCGACCCGGCCGCGCTATCTCCTGACCGAGACCGGGGTCGGCTACCGGCTCAAGGCGCCGGATTGAAGTCAGCGGCGGGAGAGTATGCTCTTCTTGCGTTGACGTACCAATCCTGGTACATTCCCTTCAGAGGCGTAAGTGAAACGGCTTCCCGCTGTTTTCTACGAGCTGCCGTCCGGGCGCGAGCCGGTTCGTGAGTGCTCAAGGCCTTTGACGACGCGGATCGGAAGATCGTCGGGGAAGACATCAAGGACGTGGAATTCTCTTGGCCGATCGGGATGCCGTTGTGTCGTTCCCTCGGCAGGGGCCTCTGGGAAGTTCGAAGCGAGCTGACGCGGGGCCGTATCGCTCGCGTGCTCTTCTGCATTCACGAAGGTCGGATGGTGCTTTTGCACGCGTTTATCAAAAAGACCCGGAAGTTGCCGGATGCAAACCGCGATTTGGCCTTGAAGCGAATGAAGGAGATCGCATGAAACGGAAGGGTCGGATCGGAACGTCCTTCGACGATTTTCTGAAGGAAGAGGGCATCCATGAAGAGCTGACGGCACGCGCGATCAAACGCGTCATCGCCCGTCAGCTCGCTACCCTCATGCGGCAGCAGCGCTTGTCTAAGTCGGCGCTGGCCAAGCGGATGAAAACGAGCCGCGCGCAGCTCGACCGGCTTCTCGATCCCGCGAACGAGTCCGTAACGCTTGGCACGCTTACGCGCGCCGCTCGGGCGGTCGGGCGACAACTGCGGATGGACCTGGTGTGAGTCGAACGCGGCCCGCTGCCGCACCGTTGCGGCGAGCTCGCGGTCGACCTCGTGCGCCGCCTGGTGACAACCGCGGTCGGCTACCGGCTCAAGGCGCCGGATTGAGCGCCGCCCCGCTGACGCTGAGAGGCGTCGGGCGAAGGGGTGGATGAATATCGGGGGGTGCGCGACTGCGGAGACTTGTCGGCAATGGGGAGACGGCGAATGTGGCGGATCGCGTTGGGCGTGGGAGTTGCCGTGATCATGCTCGCCGAGGCGGAGGCGCAGCCGCGGCAGAGCCAGTTCCAGGCGCATTGGGTTGCCGCCCAGAATGGTTGCCGGGTGAGCGGCAACCCGCAGCCGGACATCAGCGTCAGCTGGAGCGGGCCCTGCGCGCATGGCGTCGCCGAGGGCAGGGGGGTGCTCCAGTGGTATCGCAACGGGAAAGCATCCGAGCGCTATCAGGGCAGGCTGGAGGAGGGCGTTCCCGTCGGGCCGGGCGTCTATCTATGGGCAAACGGCAACCGCTACTCCGGTCAGTTCCTAGGTGGGGTGCCGAATGGTCATGGCACCCTGCGCCTCGCCGACGGCGAGCTCTACTCGGGGAGATGGATCAACGGCTGCCTGCGCGTCGGCTCCAGTCGTCCCGTGGATCTTGTGCCGATTCCGCTCTGTCCATAGCTCCTGACCGGATCAGTCCGACAAGGCCCCTCACTGCAGAGCAGCCTCGACCGAATCGCGATCGCCTGCGGCACGGATCATGTTTGGGGCAGGGAGCGCGCTTAAACGCCGCTCTCGCGGATGGCGACCGCCACCACGGCGCGCCAGGCGCGCGCGAGCAGGCTCTCGGGCCGGCCGCGCACGACCACTCGGCCGCGCACCACGCGCGCGACCTTCACGGCGGCATCGTCGGGGAGCAAGGTCACGCGGTAGATGGTGCGGTCGGGCACCAGCTCGTCGTGCCTGAGCTCGCGCGCGGCGATGGGGCCGCGGTATTTGGAGGCGAGGTAGGGCTCGCTCAGCATCCTCGTGCTGGCGCGGTCGATCGTGGCCACCTTGGCGCGTAGCGCGTGGCGGCTGTCGGCCTCGGGGTAGAACACCGCCTCAAAACCGGGCTCGATGCGGCCGAGGTCCGCCTCGTAGACATAGGCCTCGAGCTCGACATCGCCGGGCTCGACGATGGAGAGAATGCGCGTCTTCGCCGGCATCCAGTCGCCGACCGCGAAGCCGTCGATGAGGTCGACCACCTCGCCCGCGATGGGCGCGGTGATCGCGAGGTTGCGCTTCTCGTCCATGAGCGAGCGGTATTCGGCGAGGGCCGACTGGTACTGCTGCTCCGCCACGCGGCTGCGCGCGAGCAGGCTCGGGTCCACCCCTTGCGCGCTCAATTGCCACTCGAGGATGGCCACCTCCTGCTTCGCCTCCGCGATCTTGTGCTCGAGGTCGGGCGAGACGAGCTGCGCGAGTAAGGCGTCCTTTTGCACGCGCTCGCCTCTCTTGACGAGAAGCGCCACCACCTGCGCCCCTTCGAGCGGCGTGAAGACGTCGGCGTGCTCGCGGCTCTTGAGGAGCGCCGGCGCCTGGAGGTTCGAGTGCCAGGGAACGAGGAGTGCCGCCGCGAGGAGTGCTGCGGCCGCAAGCGTGGCGAGCGGGCGCGGGCCGAAGCGGATGCGGTGCCTGAGGACCCACCAGGCGCGGGCCTCCATGAGGATGGGCCGCACCAGGAAATAGGCGACCTCGATGGCGCCGAGCGCCAGGCCGGCAAGCTTGATGGCGAAGGAATAGATGAAGGCGGCAATGCCGAGGAAGACGGTGAAGCGGTAGACCCAGGTTGCGAAGGCGAAGGCGATGAGGAAGCGGCGCCGGCCGGCAGGCAGCTCCTCGGGTGCCGGCTCGCCCAGGCCCAGCAGCACCTCGCGCAGCCACCAGCGCGCAAGCGCAAAGGCGCGCAGGTGGAGATTGGGCGTCTCGAGGAAGTCCGACAGCACGAAATAGCCGTCGAAGCGCATGAACGGGCTCATGTTGAGGAGGATCGTGGTCACCCAGGTCGAGGTGGCGAGCACGAAGGCGGCGCTGCGCAAGGGTCCGTTCGGAAGAAAGCCCCAGGCGCAGAGTGCGAATGCGCAGCAGACGAGCTCCCCCAGCACCCCTGCCGAGCCGATGGCAAGGCGCTGGCGCCGCGAGCGCAGCTTCCAGCCCTCGGTCACGTCGATGAACAGCACCGGCCAGAGCACGAGCAGCGCCAAGCCCATGGTGGGCACGCGGCAGCCGAAGCGCTTGGCGGTATAAGCGTGCGCGAACTCGTGCACCACCTTGAGTGCGGTGAGCGCCAAGGCGAACCACACGACCCCCTCGAGCGTGAAGAAATAGCTGAAGGTGTCGGTGAAATCGTCCCACTGGCGGCCGACGAGATAGAGCCCGACGAGCCCGATGAGGCCGACCGCAATGGCGAAGCCGCGGCTATAGACCCAGGCGAGGAGCGGATAGGTGGCGGCGAGAAAGCGGTCGGGACGGACGAGCGGCACGCGCAGGAAGAGATAGTTCTTGAGCAGCCACATGGCCCAGTTCTGGCGCATGCGCGCGGCCTTGGCGCTGAGACGCGCGGTCGCCTGGGGGCCCTTCGCCTGCAAGAGGTCGTTGCGCAGGAGGAAGCCCGCCACCGCCTCGACCTCCTCGGCCTCGGGATCGAGCGTGGTCTCCCGGCGCACCCGCTCCGCCACCTTCTCGGCACTGCCTTCCTCCCAGCGCGAGAGGATCTCGAAGGCGGCCCAGCCGATGCGGAAGAACTGGTTGCGCACGGGATCGTGGAGCGTCCAGCTCGGCGAGCCGTCGAGTGCCGTCGGCCCAGGATAGAGCGCGACCTCCTCGCGCAGCGCGGGCAGCGGCCGCGGTCCCGGGGCGAGGGCCAGCTCCACCATCAGAAGCCGAACATCTGGCGCGCCACCGCGAGCGGCCGGCGCATGAGGTAATAGAAGAGCGTCACGCGCTCGCCGAAAATCTTGGCGGTGCCGCGGAGCCCGATGCGCGGCGGTTGGGTGCCGTCCGCGAAGCGCGCCTTGAGGCGATAGGCGAGCACGCCGTCGGGAGCGACGCTCGCGGCGTAGCTCGCGTAGCGCAGCGTGCCCGCGACCGCGTCCTCCGGCGCCACGTTGAGGAAGAGCTTGACCTCGGCTCCGGGCTCGAGCGCGATGGCGTCCCCCACCGGCAGCCAGATCTCGATCTCGGCCGCCTTGGGGTCGGCGATCATGAGCAGGCGCTCGCCGATGGTCACCGGGCGGCCGACCCACTCCTCCGGATCGTCGAGCACGGCGATCCCGGCGCGGCTCGCGCGCACGCGGATGCGATCGAAGAGCGCCTCGGCATAGGCCAGGTCGGAGCGGCGCTCCTCCATGCGGCCCTTGAGCAGGGCGAGCTGCACCCGGCTCTTGTCGTCGAACACCGCCTGCTGCGAGGCCTGGCGGTATTCCGCCTCCGCCACCGCGAGCGCCTTCAGCGCCACCTCGCGCCGGTTCTCGAGTTGGGTGGGATCGAAGCTGACGAGGAGCTGGCCCTGGCTCACGTCCTGATTGGGCTCGACGTGGAAGCGGTCGACGACGCCGTCGATCGGCGCGCGCACGATGGTGGGCTCGAGCGGCACCACCTCGGCGGGCGCCAAAGCGGTGAGCGGCACCGGCAGCCACAGACACGCGATCGCCGCCGCGGCAAGGGCGAGCTCGAGTGCCAAGCGCCCGCGCCTCAGCGTCGGGCGCAGGCGCACCCGGCGCGGGCCGAGGAGCGCCGCCCAGGCGTGGCCGTAGGCGTCGGCCAGGTGCTCGACGAGGCGGGCATCGCCCTCCTGCCAGGGCTGCTCGCGCGCGAGCAGAAGCACGCCGAGCACGCTCCCGCGCGGCGAGACGAGGGGCACCCAGAGCGCATGCGCCGGCAGCCATTCCGGCCACTCGGCGGCGAGTGCCGCGGGCAGATCGGCAGCGGCGACTGGGCGCGCGCTGGTCCCCTCCGCTTGGCGGTCGAGCCTGGCGAGCGCGCGCTCGAGCCAATGCGCGAAAGGCGCCTTGCGCTCGACCATCGGCGTGCCCGAGACCGCGGCGATGCGGCCCCGGCCGGTCCGCTCGCGGCGCCACAGCACAGCCTGGCGGTAGGGGGCGAGATTCAGCGTCTCGTTGACGACGATGAAGGCGAGCTCCGCGAACGAGCCCGCATGGCGCGCCCGCTTCTCGAGCTGGGCGAGGGTGGAGAGGCCGAAGAGCTGGGCTTCGAGCGTGCTGGCTGCGGGCTTCATGTCATTGCGTCGGTGCCAGCCTCACTTTACCACTCATGCCTGCGATGAGGCCGTCCGCCGCGCCGGTGATCTCGCCCGTCACCTTGATCGACTGGCTGACGGGGTCGACCCGCGCGCCGAGCCGCGTCACGCGCGCGGGATAGGCCTTGTCGGTCTCGTCGACGTGGAGCTCGAAGGGATAGCCCACGCTCATCCAGCGCAGCCACAGCGAGGGGGCGAGGAACTCCACCTCCAGCTCGTGGTCGTCGAGGATCTCGAGGAGCGGCTGGCCGGGCGTCACATACTGGAACTCGCGCGCCTTCTCCTCGACGGTGACGCCCGCAAATGGTGCTGCGATCGCGCATTTCGACACCGCCGCCTCGGTGATCGCCACGTCGGCGCGCGCCTTCGCCACCTCGGCCTTGGAGACTTCGAGCTCGAGCATGCCGATCGACGCGAGCGCTGCCAGCCGCTCGTTGACCGCAACCGTCTTCTCCGCCGCGAGCGCCACCGCGCGCGCTTTCGCGGCCTGGGCGCGCTGCTGCACGCAGTCGAAGACCACGAGCGCGTCGCCTTTCTTGAAGTGCTCGCCCGCGCGCTTGGCGATGCGGTCGATGCGCGCGGCGATCTCGCTCGAGAGCGTGGTGTAGTCGCGCGGCACGAGCTGGGCGCGGATGCCCTCGGCCGGCATCTCCGTGCTCTCCTGCGCCCAAGCCGGGCCGGCGAGGAGCGCTGCGGCGATGAGCGCGATGACCAATTTCATCCGCTACCTCGACTCATGCGGCCAAGCCCTCCTCACCTTCCCATTGCTCCGCAATGGGCCCCTCCCTCTCCTCCTGAAGGAGGAGAGGGATGCAATGTCGCCCTGGCGACATCCCCCTCTCCCCCTTCAGGGGGAGAGGGTTGGGGTGAGGGGGAAAGGATGCTACCCGTCGGCCTTGCCCGAGGCAATGGCATCGAGGGGACGGAGGAGCGTGAGCGGCGCGGGCTCTGCCGCGGGTGCGGCGAGCTTGGAGGCCTGCGGATCGGGCTAATGATTTGCATCCTTCTCGCACCAACGCCGCCACATCGTGCGGAAGGCCGCCTCGATTTTACGTGCGAAGGCCGGGGCATCGTTGAGCGGGGAAGCGGCCATGCGTGTACGGAGATTTTGCCGCAAAGTGGCCAGTCGACCCCGATCAGCGGCAAGGGTGGCGGCAATCTCGATATACTCTTCGACGCTGTGGGCGATCAGGCCATGAAGATCGAGCCGGCCGAGCAGGCTGGAACCCACGCGCCCGGCGTGGCGCTCGCCCCGCAGCGTCACCACCGGAACACCCATCCACAGCGCCTCGCAGGTCGTGGTGGTGCCATTGTAGGGGAATGAATCGAGGGCAATATCGATCCGGTGATAGACGGCCAGATGATCGGCGGTCTTCGGCACGCTGCTCAAGAGCGTGACCCGCTCGGGCGCGACACCGCGCTCGGCAAGGCGGGCGTAGAGCAGGGCACGCGTGGCGCCATCGGCAAGGCACTTCGACTTGAGCAGAAGGCGTGCGCTCGGCAATCGGCGCAGCAACGCTGCCCAGGCGTCAAGGCATGGAGGCGATACCTTGGCCAATTTATTGAGCGAGCCAAAGGTCACGATGCCGGTTGAGAGGCTCGGCGGCGCTACCGGCCCCGGCGCCTCGGCCGGGGGGCCGTAGCACAGAAAGCCGCCCTCGAGGCGCACCAGCCGCTCGCCGCTCCGGCTCGTAGCATCGTCTGGAGGATCGGTAATGTCATCGACGAGCCGGTAGTCGATGGTCGAGAGGCCGGTGGTGTGCGGATAGCCCAGCCAAGTGAGCTGCACCGGGGCCGGCTTGCGGGCGAAAACCAGAAGTCGGTTGCTTGCGGTATGTCCGGCGAGATCGACCAGGATATCGATCTTATCGTCACGGATGCGTTGAGCCAGGGCATCGTCGCTCATCCCGACCGTAACCCGCCAATGGTCGGCGAACGCCTTCAGCCGGTCGGTCACCGCATCGGGGGCTCGGACCTCGGCATAGCAGAACACTTCGACCGCCGCATGGTCATGGGCGCGTAACAGCGGCTCGAGGAAGTAGCTGACCGAATGACGCCGGAAATCGGGGGACACATAGCCGATCCGCAGGCGGCGTTGAGGCTCCCGATCGTTGACGTGGCCGTGCCCGATGGGCCGGTGCTGCAACGCATGATGCTCATTCCACCGGCGCGATTCCGCTTCTAGCCTATCCGCCGCCAGCGCGGAGTGGTAGTTCATGCACAACAGCAGGTTGCTGTGAGCCTCGGCGAAGTCCGGCTTCAAGGCAAGGGCGCGCTCATAGCGCTCAATCGCGTCGTCGAGCATGCCCCTATCCCTGAGCGCGTTGCCCAAATTGTTATGGGCCGCGGCGAAGTCCGGCTTGAGGGCGAGGGCGCGCTCAAAGTGCTCAATCGCGTCGCCGAGCCTGCCCTGGTCCCCGAGCGCGTTGCCGAGATTGTTATGGGCCTCGGCATAGTCCGGCTTGAGAGCAAGGGCGCGCTCGTAGTGCTCAATCGCGTCGTCGAGCCTGCCCCGATCGTTGCGAGCCTCCCCCAAATTGTTATGGGCCTCGGCGAAGTCCGGCTCGAGGGCGAGGGCGCGCTCGTAGTGCTCGATCGCGTCGTCGAGCCTGCCCTGATCCTTGAGAGCGTTGCCCAAATTGTTATGGGCTTCGGCAAAGTCCGGCTTGAGGGCGAGGGCGCGCGCGTAGTGCTCGATCGCGTCGTCGAGCCTGCCCCGATGCTTGAGAGCGTTGCCCAAATTGTAATGGGCCTCGGCAAAGTCCGGCTTGAGGGCGAGGGCGCGCTCGTAGTGCTCGATCGCGTCGTCGAGCCTGCCCTTGTCCTCGAGGACCAATCCCAAATTATTAGGATAGAAAGCAACGTCCTGCTCGAGCCCGATCGCCTGGCCGATCAGGTCGATCGCGTTTTCATGACGGCCGCCCTGAAAGGCGATGACCCCGAGCAAATGCAGGCTGTCGGCATGTCGGGGGTCGAGCGCAAGGATTTGCCGGTAAAGCCGTTCGGCCTCGGCCAGCCGACCGCCTTGATGGTGACGCAGCGCATCGCCGAAGAGGGCCTGCACGGCCGCAAGAGAGCCGGGCTCGCGGGCCTCCCTCCGCCGCTTCTCCCCTGCCAGGCCGCGTCGACTGCGCTTCATCGCTCGCACCAACGCCGCCACATGGCGCGGTAGGCGCCCTCCACCGCGCGCGCGTAGCGCTTCGGGTCGCCGAGCTCGGAGGCTGCGAGTCGGGCCCTGAGCGTTGCCCGCAGCCGGGCGAGCGCGCCGAGGTCGCTCGCCTTGGCCACCGCCAGCTCGACATAGGCGCCCGGGCCGGGGGCTATGAAGTCGGAGAGGCCGAGGGCCGCGAGCGAGGCGGCGGCGAGCCGCGAGGAGATCGTGCGCCCGGCCCAGCTCACCACCGGAACGCCCATCCAAAGCGCGTCGAGTGTGGTCATCCCGCCGCCGTGAGGGAAGGGGTCGAGCGCCAAGTCGACCGCTTGGTAGGCCGCGAAATGCTCGTGGCGAGCCGTCCTTCCCAGAAACGCGACCCGCTCGCCTTGGATGCCGTCGCGCGCGAGTGTGGCGCGAACGCGCGCCTGCTCCTCTGCATCGCGAAGCTCGACCGCCTTCAGCAGGAGCCGCGCGCCCGGCACGCGTCGGAGGATTTCGGCCCAGCTCTTGAGCGTCGGCATCGTCAGCTTGGCCAAGCGGTTGAACGAGCCGAAGGTGAGCTCCCCGCTCGCGAGTGCCGGCAGCGGGCCCGGCTCGGGCCGCGTATCGGGCACCCAATAGCCGAGGAAGCAGGGCAGCTCGACGACCCGCTCGCTGAGCAGATGGCGCTCGGCGGGCGGCACCAGCACGGGGTCCGCCAAGAGATAATCCATCGTCGCGAGACCGGTGCCGGTCGGCTCGCCCCAGGCGGTGACCTGGATGGGTGCCGGCTTGCGGGCGAACACCAGGAGCCGGTGACCGTCCATGTGGCCGACCAGGTCGACCAGAATGTCGATGCCGTCCGCGCGGATGAGCTCGGCAACCGCGTCGTCGGACCGGCCCAAGATGGGCCGCCAATGCCGAGCGCAGGCGCGGAACCGGCGGGTGAGCTCGTCCTCCAGCACCGTGTCGGAATAGCACACGAGATCGAATCGCTCGCGGTCGTGCTCGAGCAACACGCCGCCGAAGGCGTAGCTCGCGGTTTGCCGGCTGAAGTGCGCGCTCACGTAACCGATCCTCAAGCGCCGCTCCGGATCCGGCGCGTTCGGGTGCGGCCGTATCGCCGCGGCGAAGTGCTGCGCATGCTGTGCCGCCCAGCGCCGCCGCTCGGCCTGGAGCTCCTCGGGCCCGAGCTTCGCATCGAAGTTGAGCGCGAAAATGAGGTTGGTGTGCGCCAAGGCATGGCCGGGATCGAGTGCCAGCGCCCGCCGGATTACGGCAACCGCCTCGTCGATCCGGCCGGCCGTCGCGAGCGAATTGCCGAGGTGCCAGTGGGCGAAGGCGCTCTCCGGCGCGAGCTCCACGACCCGGCGGTGGCAGGCGATCGCCTCGCTCATGCGGCCCTCGTGCCTCAGCGTCATGCCGAGATTGGCATGGGCTTCGACATAGCCCGGTACCAGCGCAATCGCCTTCTGATAGCACGCCGCCGCCTCCCTGGGCTTGCCCAACGTGGCGAGTGCCGCTCCCAGGTTGTTGTGCGCGGCCGCAAAGTCGGGCTTGAGGGCAAGCGCCCTGCGATAGATCGCCGCGGCTTCCGCGTGACGGTTGAGCGCCTGCAGCACGCTTCCGAGCTCGGCATGCGCCTCGGCGGAGCGCGGGTTGCGCTCTACGGCCGTGCTGAGCAGCGCTACGGCTTCATGGTGCTCGCCCTGCCGATTGCGGATGACGCCGAGCAAATGAAGTGCCTCGAAGTAATCGGGAGCGGCCGCCAAAATGGCCCGGCAAAGCCTCTCGGCCTCCTCGAGGTCTCCCCGCGCGTAAAACGCGACGGCTTGCCGGATTGCCTGATCGCGGGGCATCCCTCACCTTTCCACAAGCGCTACGGTATGCACACAAATCCGCGGAGCAACGAAAATCAGGATCATGCGCTATGTGCGGGCGCCTCGGGCCGCCTCAGATGCGTCCTTCGAGACGCGCGCTCCGCGCGCTCCTCAGGATGAGGTAAAGTCTTACTGCCACACACAA
>Ga0209415_10020205_pt1 | contig 10370 bp, 6 predicted proteins | sample PeaSoiSIISIP2007_FD_187696 | JGI IMG/M metagenome (GOLD analysis project Ga0209415, IMG submission 187696) | Peat soil microbial communities from Weissenstadt, Germany - SII-SIP-2007 (SPAdes) (version 2) | ecosystem: Environmental > Terrestrial > Soil > Wetlands > Peat | place: Germany...
AATTCTCAATGACTGTCATGGCGGGACTACAACAGTGAGCGGCAAACTGCAAGCGACGAGGCAGGACTCTTCTCAGCTACTGCAGCTTCGCGTACTCTGCTTTGGCATCTTTCAGGATAGGGATATCGGGGTCAGCATCTTTCCAGAGAGCTAGAAAATCCTGATAGGCAGCGCGGGCTTTGGCGGCGTCGTTCTGCTGGGCGTAGGCGCGAGCCAGGTAAAGCGGGGCCAGGCCGATCAGCGGATCGCCGATGAACCCGCCTCTCAAGTTCAATACGGCTTGAAACTCCTGCGCGGCTTGAGCGGGCTGGTGGTTCAGCAGGTAAGCCCGACCGCGAACAAAGTGGACGTCGGTCGTTCCCTTGTCATACGGTTCGCCGGCCTTCAGCACCTCGATCGCTTTGGAGGCTTCGCCGTGGTTCAGGAAGAGAATGGCCTGTACCACGGGGATGAGCATGGTCTGGAACCTGGTGTCCAGAGGCCGGCGGCGGCTCACATCTTCCGTCAATCGGCGGGCCTGGGTTTCATCCCCGGCCAGGGCGTCAATTTCAGCCGAGGAGATTGCAACATCGGGGGTGTTGGCGAGGGCCAGAGCGGCAGTCGCCTGGGAGACCGACTTGCTCTTGTTGCCCGTGTCGTCGAAGAGCAAGTCGATCCAGGCCGGTTGCTGAATCGCTGATGCCTGGTTCTCGTTAAGATCGAGACGCTTGGCCAACTCTGCCTGCTGGACAAAGATTGCGCGCGCCTTCTGGCGCTGGCCGTGCGCGAGGGCCAATCCGGCCTGATTTCCCAACACCCACTGCAATTCGATTGAAGGCGCGTCTTTGATGAAAGCTTCTTCGCGCGCCTGCGCAGCCGAGTCGCCCTGAATCAGGGCAACATAGTACAAACTGGCGTGCATAAGAACTGCATTGTTTGATTTTTGCAGGCCCGTGTTGATGACCGCCTTGGCTTCGTCAAGCCTTCCAAGAGCGGCGTAGCAATAGCCCGCGTTTACATATCCGTACCAGGAATCAGGCTCCAGGCGAATCGCTTCGAGGCCGCTGGTTAGGCCCTTGTCAAAGTCGCCGAGGACCTGATAAGCAACTGATAGATTGACGCGTGGCGCCGAATCGTTGGGATAGGTTTGAATATAAAGTTCGAGCGTCTGGATACCCTGGTCCCACTGGCCGGTGGCATCGTAATATTTCTCCGTAATGTAGAACTTCTCACGCTCGCTGGCTCGCTCTCTCAATTCAAACGCTTTCTGAAAGTTCTGCCGCGCCAGGTCCAGCTGGCCCACGGTCAGGTACTGATTGCCCATGCGGGCATAGGCCATGGCAAAGTTGGGATCGAGCTCGATGGCGCGCTGGTACAGCGCCACCGGCGGAAGAGCGTCGCCCCGATCGCGCAAATCATCCCCCTGAGTGAAAGCCTTCAAAGCTTCCAGGGACGACGTAGTGACTTGCTGCAGCGGCTTGTCAAACTTCTGCACCGAGGCCAGCGACTCGCCCAGCTTGGCGCGCAGCTTGTCGGCGCCCGACCCCAGCGCGTTCAGCACCTGCTCTTTGCTGGTGGCCTGCTCCTGCACCTGCGCCAGCGAATCGCCGGTGGCAGCGTTGATCGCCTCCAGGGTAATGACATATGCGCTGCCCAGGGGCGCGATGGCTCCGGTGAGCATGGCTTTAATCTGGGCGCGCTGGCAAATTTCCCGGCCAATATCGTTGGTGACGCGGGTCTCCGGCGGTTTCCCCATCAGCTTCAGCGTCTGTTGCACCCGGGAATCGGGAACGACGTTGAGATAAGGCGATTGCCCCAGGCTCACCGCCAACGCCTTCTTGAGCGTACTGTCGAAGACCGGATCACCGGTGGTGTTGGTGAAATCAGAAAGAAGAATGGAATCTTTTTCGCCGAGGGTCGGGGTCCGGTGGGAGCGGTAAAAAAGGCCACCAGCCACCAGGAGGGCGATCACCGCCAGACTGACCGGAACTATCACCTTCCAGCGGCGGGCCGCCGGCTCCGTCGCCCCAACGCTCGCGGCGGAAATAACGCGATGCTTGCTCGAAGACTGGCGACTCGCGGGTGAGGCCACTGCTGCCGGTGCTTCCTCATTCTGTTCTACGCTGGTGGCGCTGGCTCGGCCCGATTCAGTTTCTCGTTTCAGCCGCTTCAAATCAGTTCGAATGTCGGCAGCGTGCTGGTAGCGGAGTTCCCGGTCTTTCTCCAGGGCTTTATTGATGATGCGCTCCAGATCGCCGGGAAGATCGGGATTGAGCCGCACCGGAGCAACCGGCGCTTTGTGCAAAATGGAATCAAACAGAACCGCGGTCGTGTCGCCGCGAAACGGGAGGGTGCCGGTCGCCATCTCGTACAAAACCGCGCCGAACGAGAACAGATCGGTACGCGCATCCAGTTCCTTGCCCTTGGCCTGCTCCGGCGACATATATGCGACCGTACCCAGCGCCATGCCCGGACTGGTCAGATGTTGATCGTCTATCGTCGCCTGCGTCGCATCCTTCGGTCCCCGCCCCGGCTGCCCTGACACTTTGGCCAGGCCGAAGTCCAGAACCTTGGCGTGTCCGCGCTTGGTGACAAAGATGTTGGCGGGCTTGATATCGCGGTGCACGATGCCTTCGGCATGCGCGGCATCCAGGGCATCCGCGATCTCGATGCCCAAAGCCAGCAGCGTTTCGGTCTCCAGCGGGCGCCCGGCAATGAGGTGCTTCAGCGTCAGCCCGTCCAGAAACTCCATGGCGATGAACGCCTGGCCCTCGTGCTTGCCGATGTCGTGGATGGTGCAGATGTTGGGATGGTTCAGCGCCGACGCTGCGCGTGCCTCACGCCGAAAGCGTTCCAAAGCCTGTGGGTCCTGGGTCAGGTCTTCCGGAAGAAACTTCAGCGCGACGAAACGGCCAAGTTCGGTGTCCTCGGCCTTGTAGACGACGCCCATCCCGCCACCGCCGAGCTTTTCGACGATGCGGTAGCGCGAAATGGTCTGGCCGATCATCCGGGGCAAATCTTACGTGGGCGAAAGGGGCGCGTCAATGCAGAACAGATCAGTGCAGAGCAGAGCACGGGGTTGGCGCGACTTCATCGTTTGCTGAAAAAATGGTTTTGGTGACTTCAACGGCCCAGCGTGGTCATTTTCGTCCACATGAGACGAATCCAATTCTACGGACATGGCCTTCCGGACGAGGGTCCATGCCCGACCTTTGCGCATCCCGCGACCTAAAGCCCCCTACACCGCCGCCGATGGACTCACCACGGGGGGCGAAGCGCGCTTCAAGGCCGATTCGGGCGCGCCGTAATTCCACGCGCAAAAGCTCTCTGGGAGAAATCATGGCTAGCGTAGAAACCAGCAAGACCAGGCAAAAGCCCCGTCTCTTGCTCCTGCAGGAAGACGGGCCGGGGGAAGATCCGGTGGTCCGGGAGTTGGATTTTGACGGGAACATGTCGCCGGGGCATCCCGAAAACGGCTCTGAGAAGTTGCAGAACTGGCTGTCTTCCAACCACATCTGCCCTTGCGGGCCGCGGCAGTTCGCAGAGCAGGAACTGGCGCGCAAAATGGAAGAACTGGCCCGCTCGAATCATGAGTTGGAGCAATTTGCCTACGTCGCCTCTCATGATCTCCGCGAACCCCTGCGCATGGTCGCGACTTACACCCAGCTCCTGGCCGAGCGCTATCGCGGCCAGCTGGACGAGAAAGCGCAGCTGTACATCACCTATGCCTCCGACGGCGCCCTCCGCATGCAGGCGCTGGTGCAGGATCTGCTCTCTCTGTCGCGCATCGGCCAAGAGCCGCTTCCGCTCCGGCCGGTGGACTGCAACGCGGTGCTGGCCGACGTAGTGCATGATCTGGAACCCGCTATCGCTGAAACCTCAGCCATCGTGCAACTGTCTAAGCTGCCGGTGGTTCAGGCCCAGGCTTCGCTGCTGAGACAGGTCTTCCAGAACCTGATCGGAAACGCCCTCAAGTTTCGCGGGAAAGAACCGCCGCTGGTTCGCGTCTTCGCCGAGCCCGAGGAAAAGCGCTGGCTGTTCAGCGTGAGCGACAACGGCATCGGCATCCCGCCCGAATCCCAGGCCAGCATCTTCAAGATCTTCCAGCGGTTGCACGCGCGCGGGGAGTATCCGGGCAACGGCATCGGCCTGGCGATCTGCCAAAAAATCGTGGAGCACTACGGCGGCCGGATCTGGGTGGAATCCCAGTCCGGATGCGGCTCCAGTTTCCGTTTCACCCTCCCCTTGCAGGCGCGCGAACAGGCGCGGGAGGCATGAGCCTTGATGCCGGCTCCGGAAATCCTGGTGGTAGACGACAACCCGGGGGACGTGGACCTGATTCGCGAATCTCTGATCGCAACCCCGTTTCGCTCAAAGGTGCGGTCGGTCGCCGACGGCGCCGCCGCGCTCGGCTACCTGAAACGCACGGGGCAGTACCAGATCGCAGCCCTCCCGGATCTGGTGATCCTGGATCTGAACCTCCCCGAACCCAACGGCCACAAGGTGCTCACCTGGCTGAAGTCGGAGCCGGAGTTACGCCAAATCCCGGTGGTGGTTTTCAGCAGTTCGAAGTCCCCCGCTGACATCGCCCGCAGCTACGACCTGGGCGCCAGTGCATACGTCAGCAAGCCGGCTGACCTTAGACGATTTTTCTCGGCAGTGCGCGCCATTGAGGAATTCTGGTTCGGTTGCGCCAGCCTGCCGGCAAAGGAGACCCGTGAACGACCCGACTACTCGCGTTCTGCTGATTGAAGACAATCCCGGAGATGTGGACCTGGTGCGACTGCGTCTGGTCGAGAGCCTGCCCAACCTGGAGGTGGACTGTGTTCAACGCCTCTCCGATGCTCTAGCCTCGCTGGAGCGGGAAACTCCGACGCTGGTCCTGCTGGATCTGAATCTGCCCGACAGCCGCGGCGCCGAGACTTTCCGCCGGGTGCGTGAGAAAGCTCCGCAGGTTCCGGTCGTCGTGCTCTCCGGGCAGGCCGATGAGGCGCTCGCGCTCAAGGCCGTCCATCAGGGGGTGCAGGACTACCTGATCAAGGGGGATTTCTCGGGCAAGCGGCTGGAACAAGCGATGCGCTATGCCATTGAACGGCAGTCTCTGGCGCGGTCGCTGGATATGTCGCGCAAACAGCAGCTCGAATTCAAGAACCAGTTCCTGTCGCATGTTTCCCACGAACTGCGCACGCCGCTCACCTGCATTCACCAGTACGTCACGCTGCTGCTCGACGGACTGGCCGGCCCGCTGGCGCCGGAACAGGGAGATCACCTCAAGACGGTGCTCAAGAGCGTGAACCAGCTCCACGCCATGATTCGCGACTTACTGGAGGCGACCCGCGCGGAAAGCGGAAAACTGCGGGTCGAGCCGCGCTGCATCTCGCTGGCCAAGCTGGTGGAGCAGGCCTACGCCATGATGAAGCCCACGGCGCACGCCAAGCAGGTTGGCCTCGAACTCGGACTCGACCAGCGCATCCCCCTGGTTTACGCCGATCCCGATCGCATTCTCGAAGTGCTCATCAACCTGATGGACAACGCCATCAAGTTCACCCCCGCCGATGGAGCCGTGACCATCAAAGCCTGCATGCAGCAGACCGATCCGAACGTGGTCTATGTATCGGTGTGCGACACCGGCCGGGGCATCGGCCCAGAGGCTAAGTCGCTGATCTTCGAGCGCCTGTACCAGGACCCCGACTCGGTGGACAACAACCGCAGCGGCCTGGGCCTGGGGCTGTTTATTTGCCGCGAGTTGATCCGGCTGCATCAGGGAACGATTACCGTCGCCAGCGAGGTCGGCCAGGGCAGCACCTTCACTTTTACCGTGCCGGTTTACTCGCTTGCCAAGCTCTTACTTCCGGTCGTGACCTACCGGGGGGCGCTGCGGCAGGCGTTTGTGCTGGTCGAGGTGGAGCTGAAGCCGGTTTCGCGGCGGCCCATGGGCAACTGGAAGGAAATCTGCGAGACGTGCCTCGAAACGCTGCGACGCTGTGTCTACCTCGACAAAGACCTGGTCCTGCCGCCGATGGGTTCCAGCGGGACGAGCGAGACATTCTTCGTGGTTGCCTCCACCGATATGCAGCGGTCCGGAATCATGACCACGCGGATTCGCGAACAACTGCAGCGCGTGGCGAACCTTGAAGGAGCGGCTTCGCTCACGATTACGACGTGCCCGGTTGACCTTTCCCCAATCTCCCCTCAGAGCAGTGTTGAACAACAGGTGGAACAAGTTGCCGATTGTGTTTCCGGCATGGTTCTGCAGCGGCTGGGTAGTGAGCCTGGCGAGCAAGCCCGGCAGAAGCCGAAACAGCAACGAAACAATGAAGTTCCAAGGAGAAGAAAATGACCAAACACAAGATTCTAGTGGTTGACGACGACGCCGACTTGGTACGCGCCTTGCGGCTGCGTCTGCGGGCAAATGATTTCGATATTGCGACGGCGGGAGACGGCTATGCCGCCATCGCCGCTGCCCAGAAAGAGCACCCCGACCTGATCATCCTAGATTTGGGTCTTCCCGCAGGAGACGGCTTTGTCGTTCTCGAACGCCTGCAGAACAATGACACGCTGTCGGCCGTCCCGGTTATCGTGCTCAGCGCTCGCGATCCGCAGGCCAATGAGGCTCGAGCTCTCAAGGCGGGCGCGGCGGCGTATTTCCAGAAGCCCGCCGACAACGATGAACTGCTTAACGTGATCCAGACCAGCCTGATGGAAACGGTGGTGAAGCTGCCGTCTTAGCCGGACCTTTTCAGCCGGACATTGGGGAGAATTAGCCAACCAAACGGCGTGACCCCTCCACGCCGTTTTCTCCCCCCCGGCTGACGGGTTCGCCCGGAAGGCCATGACGATGCCGCTGGCTCCGTTTCCTGATTTTCCTGATTCCGCTGGCGCCCGTTCGCCCGAAACAGACCAAATCTTGCGCTTTCGGGAATCCGTCTAAGTGCAAGATAGCGAAGGGAAATGGCATACATAATCCCACAGAAACATTCCAAAAGGCATAGCTTGCGTTCAAAATTGCATCTATAATTCTGGAACTATCTTGATCTGCTCGACTTAGCGTTTCCCGGTTTCATCTCGACATGGCAGCGAAGTTGCTCACCGTAGATCGGCAAACCTTGGATCCATCGCCCGCTCCGGGCCCAAAGGGTTTGGGGCCAGCACCGACGCCCATGAATCGGGAAAGTCAAGCTCGTTTTGTCGCGGTTCTGCTCTTCCTTCTGACCGTGGCAGCGGTAGTTTTCGCCGGGTTCAACTTCCAGTCAGAACGGAAAGTCACGGCTCCCGATGACGGCGTCGAATGGGTCGAGCGCGACGGCCACCTGGTCGCCGACCAGGTCGAGCCCAACGGCTCCGGAACCAAGGCCGGAATCAAGGCGGGCGATGAGCTGGTTTCGGTGAACGGCCAGGAAATCAAGAACACCGCCGGGCTGGAGCGCGAGCTCTATCGAAGCGGCATATATTCCAAGGCAACGTACACGCTGGTCCGCCAATCGGTGCCCCTTGATTCCAACGTCATCCTGGTTCCCGCGGATCGCTCTCTGAACAACTGGTTGCGGCTCATCGCCTTCATTTACCTGGGAATTGGCGTTTACGTTCTGCTGCGCCGCTGGACTGCCGCGGGATCAACCCACTTCTATATTTTCTGCCTGGTTTCCTTCATTGCCTACTCGTTCAAGTACACGGGCAAATTCAACGATTTTGATTGGACGATCTACTGGAGCAACGTTGTGGCCTGGGTTCTCCAGCCGGCGCTGTTTCTGCACTTTGTGCTGACCTTCCCTGAAAAACGGGAGTTCGTGCGCAAACATGCGTGGAAGCTGAGCCTGCTCTATCTCCCGGGCGTGTTCCTGCTGGGAGCGCGCCTGATGGCGATGCGGCTGCTGTCGGCCACAGGATGGCTGAGCCGTGGCATGGACCGTCTCGACATCTCTTATGGCGCGGTATTCTTCCTGCTGGCTGCCGGAGCGCTGTGGTACAGCTATCAGCGGGCTAGCACGACCATCCTGCGGCAGCAGTTGAAATGGGTCACGCGCGGCACGATTCTGGCGATTGCTCCCTACACTTTCCTCTACGTCCTGTCTTACGTGTTTCCGCATGCGATGGGATGGCTGCCGGAATGGGCCATGCGACTGTCGGTGCTGTCACTGGGTCTGTTGCCGCTGACCTTCGGATACGCCATCTTCCGCTACCGCCTGATGGACGTGGACCTGATCTTCAAGCGCGGCGTGGTGTATACGCTGGCGGCGGCGGCGGTGGGTGGACTGTATTTCGCCCTGGTGGCGGGCGTAGCCGAATTCGTTCACACCCAAAAGCCGGCCAGCGGCGCGCTGGGGCTCGTGCTCGCCATGGTGGTCACGGCCCTGCTGTTCGACCCGGTGCGCAAGTGGATTCAGGACCGGGTAGATCAGTTCTTCTACCGCACACGCTACGACTATCGCCGCACCCTGCTGGAGTTCGGCCGCGAACTCAGCTCCGAAACCGATCTGGATGCCCTGCTCTCGTCTGCGCTCGACCGCCTGTCGCGCACGCTTGCCGTTGACCGTCTGGCCATCTTTCTCAATGCCGGCCCGAATGCCGGCGAAGAACCGGAGCGCTTTGTGCTGGCCAAGTGGTCCGGTATCGCGTCGCCGGCCAATCTGGACCTTAGCTTCCTTACCGTACCCCGTCCGGGTCCGGCCGGACACCTGTTTTTTGAAAACACTCATCAAGTACCGCGCGAGACCGAAGGGGCGCAACAGGCGATCGCGCGTCTCGATCTGAACTATTACATTCCCTGCCGTGCCCGCCAGCGGGACGTTGCGGTGCTTGGACTGGGCAAGACCACGAAAGGGGACTTCCTTTCAAGCGAAGATGTGGAACTGCTGGAAACTCTGGGCGGCTATCTCGGCATCGCGGTCCAGAACGGACGGCTGTATGCCTCATTGCAGCAGAAAGCCGCCGAGTACGAACGGCTGAAGGACTTCAACGAGAACATCGTGGAGTCCATCAATGTCGGCGTCATGGCGCTCGACATGGAAGACCGGATCGAAAGCTGGAACTCGCAGATGGAAGTGATGTATGCCATGCCGCGCTGGCAGACGCTGACCCAGGAACTGCGCACGATTTTCCCGGCTGATTTTGTGGAGGAGTACTACCGGGTGCGGCAGCATGGCGGCATCAATAATCTGTACAAGTTCCGCCTGCAGACCCCGGCCGGCGAAACCCGCACCATCAACGTCGCGATTGCGCCGCTGGTCACGCGCAAGTTCGAAGTTGTCGGCCGCCTCATCATCATGGACGACATTACCGAGCGGGTGGACCTCGAGACCCAGCTTTCCCAGGCCGACAAACTGTCATCCATCGGATTGCTGGCCGCCGGAGTGGCTCACGAAGTGAATACGCCGCTGGCCGTGATCTCGTCCTACACCCAGATGCTGGCCAAGCAACTGCAAGGCGATCCGCAAAAATCGGGCTTGCTCGAAAAGATCACGCGGCAGACCTTCCGGGCATCAGAAATCGTCAACAATCTGCTGAATTTCTCGCGCACCAGTGGAACCGAGTTCACCGATGTGAACATCAACAAAGTGATTTCCGACACGCTGGCGCTGCTCGACCACCAGTTCAAGACAGCGCGCATCGAAGTTCATTCCGACCTGATGCCGGCGCTGTCGCCGGTTCAGGGAAATCCGGGGCGGCTGCAGCAGGTGTTTCTCAACCTGTTTCTCAACGCGAAAGATGCAATGCCGCGCGGCGGCAAGCTCAACATTGAGACCAGTAACGGCGAAACCGTGAGCGTGCGCGTTTCCGACACCGGTTCCGGCATTGCGCCGGAGCACATCCAGCGCATCTATGACCCGTTCTTCACCACGAAAACGGCGCCCAAAGAGGGCCAGTCGCGCGGCACCGGCCTGGGACTCTCCGTCACCTACGGCATCATCCAGGAACACGCGGGCAAGATTCGGGTGGAGAGCAACCCCGGATCGGGGACAACGTTTGCCCTCGATTTTCCGCTAAGCAGAAAGGCGATCCATGTCTGAAGCCGCCGTGATCACGCGCAACTCGGTGAACGGCGGACCGTCGCCAGCGGGTGCGGTGCTCATCATTGACGATGAGAACGAGATTCGCGAATCGCTGCAGACATTGCTGGAGATGGAGGGCTTTGAAGTCGCGACCGCGAGGGACGGGGAAGACGGCCTGGCCCAGTTGGACGAACGTCCATTTGATCTGATCCTGCTCGATCTGGCACTTCCCGGGCGCGACGGGCTGGATATTCTGGCCGACATTCGCTCGCATGACGTGAAGCTTCCCGTGATCATGATTACGGCCTACGGCACGGTCGAAAACGCCGTGCGCGCCATGCAGGCGGGCGCCTCCAATTTCATTCAGAAGCCGTGGGACAACGAGAAGCTACTGGCTGACGT
>Ga0209415_10020206_pt1 | contig 10370 bp, 8 predicted proteins | sample PeaSoiSIISIP2007_FD_187696 | JGI IMG/M metagenome (GOLD analysis project Ga0209415, IMG submission 187696) | Peat soil microbial communities from Weissenstadt, Germany - SII-SIP-2007 (SPAdes) (version 2) | ecosystem: Environmental > Terrestrial > Soil > Wetlands > Peat | place: Germany...
TCTCAAGCCAAATCGGCTTGAGACGTGAATCAGTCGCTACATCTATGAATTAGAGCAAGATTCACCGATTGGGTTGAATCAACCCAATCGGTGAATCTTGCTCTAGCGGCAGAAAATCCCCACCAGCTCGAGATGCGGCGACCAGGGAAACTGGTCGACCGGCAGCACCAGCTCCAAACGGAAGCCCCCATCGATCAGGATCCGGGCGTCGCGCGCGAAGCTGCCGGGATGGCAGGAGACGCCGACGGCCAGATCCAGGCCCGAGCGCGCAATCTCCGCGGCCTGCTCTTTGGCTCCAGCCCGCGGAGGATCGAACACCACGGCATCGAATCGTTTGAGCTCGCCCGCCGTCAACGGCGAGCGGGCGAGGTCCCGCCGCTCGGCGCTGACGCGTCCGGGGAGATTGCGGGCGGCCCCTGCAAGCGCCGCCAGGGACGGCCCGTCGCCCTCGACGGCGTGAACCCTCGCCGAGGCCGCGAGCGGGAAGGTGAAAGTACCACAACCGGCATAGAGATCCGCGATACGCGCCCGCCCGGCGAGCGCGCCGGAGACCGCCTCGGTCAGCACGGCCTCTCCGGCGGCCGTGGGTTGCAGGAATGCGCCCGGCGGAAGGGCGACGGCCACGCTGCCGAAGATCGCTCGCGGCTGCCGGCGCAAGACGACCAGCTCGGCTTCGGGCCCAGCCGAGATTCGCGCCAGATCCCGGCCGAGGGCGAGATCGACCAGGGCCTCGCGGGCGGCTAGCGTGGGAGGACGCCTGGACTTAATCCAGAGATCGATCCCGCTATCGGTCAGCGCGACGGCCAGGTCGGCGGCATCCTTCGGTCCCAGGACGGCGAGCAGCGTCTCCCGCAACGGCGCCAGCAGCTCGACAAGCTTCGCATCGAGGATCAGGCAGGTCTGGAGATCGACGATTTTGGCGCTGGCCGATGCATTGAATCCGAGTTCCACGCGTTTGCCACACCGGGCCGCGGCGAAGACGGCGCGGCGCCTGCCGGCGGGCGGAAGAATTCGAAGCGGCAGGATCTCGGCTTCGATGCCGCGCCGGGCCAGGGCTTGGCCGACCAGCGCTTGTTTCCAGGCGACATAGGCCTCGGCTGTCACATGCTGGAGCGCGCAGCCGCCGCAATCGCCGAAATGCCGGCAAGGCGGCCGGGACCGATCCGCGCCGTCCTTCAAGCGCTCTACGATCCGACCCAGGAGCCCTCCGTCCCGTTCTCCCACGATCGCCACCCGAAGCCGGTCGCCCGGTGCGGCGAAAGGCACGAAGATCGCCCGATCCCCGCCATGGCCCACGCCCTGACCCCCGCCCTGACCATCGGCATAGCCGATACCGTCGCCCCGGCCGCCCAGACCGGCGATCTCGACGTCCATCTCGGGCGGCTTGCCCATCCCTGGCAGCTCGCCACGCTGAGATGTCGCAGGCTTGAGCGATGGCATATCTTCCACTTCTCTCCCTCGGCGGGATCGCTATCATAGCCCGCCATGCGCCTGCTGCGGTTCATCGCAAAATCGATCGTCGCGCTATGCGCCATCGTCGGTGCGCTGCTGATCGCGGCTGTGCTGACCATTTTCCTCAGCCTGCACAACTTCTCCAAGCTCGCCGCCGGGCCGGCGCCCCAGCGCATGGTCCTGACCTTCGATCTCGCCGACGGCCTGGTGGAAACCCTGCCCACGAACCCGCTGGCCCTTGCGTCCATGGGCCAGGCCGTGACCGTGAACGACACCCTGAAGGCACTGGCGCTTGCCGCGGCGGACGATCGGGTGAAGGTGCTGCTGCTGCGGCTTGGCACCGGCTCTCTCGACCTGGCACGCGCCGAAGAGCTGGCCGACGCGGTGACGGCGTTCCGGCGTTCCGGGAAGCCCGTCATCGCTTTCGCCGAGGATTTCGGCGAGGGTGGCGACGCCAACAGCAAATATGTGCTGGCGGCGGCGGCAAGCCAAATCCTGGTGCAGCCCTCGGGCGAGGTCAAACTCACCGGTGCGGCCTTGGAGACGCCCTTCTTCCGCGGCATTTTGGATAAGATCGGCGTCCAGGCACGCCTCGACCGACGAGAGGAATATAAAGGGGCGGCCAACAGCTTCCTCAACGATTCCATGCCGGCGCCTGAACGCGCCAACATGCAGGCGCTGGTCGAATCCCTGACCGAGCAGATCGCCGACGCTGTCGCCAGGGGACGCCACATCGATCCGGTCCGGGCGCGCGACATCGTCGAACATGGACCTTACGATGCGGCCGCCGCGCAATCGGCCAAGCTCATCGACGGAACCCGGTATTGGGATCAGGTTGTGAGCGATGCCCTTGGGCTGGCCGGTTCCGGCGCGAAGACCTACGGGTTGGCGAAATACATCGCCGCCATGCCGGAGCCGGGGAAGACGGCGCGGCGAATCGCCATCGTCTACGGCATCGGCAACATCGTGCTGGGGGACGGCGATACGAGCCCGTTGGCCCAGGATTCGGTCATCGCGTCTCGCCGTCTCTCCGAAGATCTCCACAAGGCGGTGGACGACCCCAAGATCGCCGGCATCATTCTGAGGATCGACAGCCCGGGCGGGTCTTACATTGCGTCGGACGCCATCTGGCGCGAAGTGGCCCGGGCTCGCGAGCTGCATAAGCCCCTGGTCGTCTCCATGGCCGGCGTGGATGCCTCGGGCGGCTATTTCCTCTCGGCCCCTGCCGCGGTCATCGTCGCCGAGCCGGCCACCATCACCGGCTCGATCGGCGTCTTCAGCGGCAAGTTCGTGATCAAGGATCTGCTGGCCAAGCTCGGCATTACCATCGACAGCGTCAGCGTCGGCGCCAACAGCCTGGCGGACAGCGGCACGGCCGACTACACGCCGGCCCAATGGGCGCTGCTGGAGGCCGATCTGGACAGGATCTACGCCGACTTCCTGGCCAAGGTCGCGGACGGGCGCGGGCTCAGCAAGGAAGAGGTCCATGCCGTCGCCAAGGGCCAGATATGGACGGGCAGCGCCGCCAAGACCCAGGGCCTGGTCGATCTCCTGGGCGGAATCCGGACGGCGACCGACGAGGTGCGGCGCCTGGCCAAGATCGACGTCGCGACCGAGGTCGATGTCGAGCAATATCCCTCGCGGAGCGACGAACTCCAGACCATGCTCGCCCGGCTCATCGGCATGGACAACAGTACCGCCGTAGCGTTCCGACCCCTGGTCCGTATTCTTGCGGCGGCCGCATCCCTGACCGAAACGTACGACGCCGTTTCCGGACCTTCCCCGGACGAAAGCCTGCGGGCGAACATCCCCTGATTCTTCTCAGCCCGCGTGGCGTGCGGCGATCAGATATTCGATGTTGCCCTCCGCGCCGGTGATCGGGCTTTCGATCAAGCCCAGCACGCGCCAGCCCGAGCGGCTGGAGAGCCAATCGGCGACGCGCTCGCAGGCGTTGCGGCGCAGATCGGGGTCGCGAACGATCCCGCCCTTGCCCACGGCGTTGCGGCCGACCTCGAACTGAGGCTTGATCAGGGCGACGAGTTCGGCCCCTTCCGCAGCCAGGGATAGGGGCCGGTCCAGGACCGTGGCGAGGCCGATGAAGCTCGCATCGCAGACGATCAGGGAAGGCGGCTCAGGCAGCAGCTCGCGCGTCAGATTGCGCGCGTTCAAGCGCTCCAGCACGACGACGCGCGGATCCTGACGCAGCTTCCAGGCCAGCTGCCCGTGGCCCACGTCCACGGCGTAAACCTTGGCAGCGTCGCGGGCCAGCAGCACGTCGGTAAAGCCGCCGGTCGAAGCGCCGACATCGAGGCATATCCGGCCCGCCGGATCGACGCCAAAATGGTCGAGAGCGAAGGCGAGCTTCACGCCGCCGCGGGAAACCCAGGGATGGTCCTGGCCGCGGAGCTCGAGGCCGGCGGCCTCGGCCAGAAGCTCACCGGCCTTTTCGATTCGCCGCTCGCCGCTGAAAACCTTGCCGGCGAGGATCAGGGCCGCCGCGCGGCTCCGGCTTTCGGCCAGGCCGCACTCCACCATCGCGAGATCGGCACGCTTCTTCACGGCGCCAGACGCCGGGCGAGACGATGGAAGCGCAGGCTGAGCAGAATGGCCGTCACGGCGAGGCCAAGGGCGAGCCCGATCCAGAACCCCACGGCGCCGTACCCCGCCCAGAATCCCAGAAGGCTCGCGGCACTGATGCCGACGAGCCAATAGCCGATGAAGCAGATGACCATGGGCAGCCGGGTGTCCTTGAGGCCGCGCAAGGCGCCGCCGGCGACCGCCTGGGTGCCGTCGAAGACCTGGAACAGCGCCGCAATGGGCAACAGCGTCAAGGCGACCGCCAGCATCGGCTGGTTGCCGGGCACCGACAGATCGACGTAAAGGCCGATGAGCAGGCGCGGCACGCTCAAGAACAAGGTTGCCGCCAGCAACATCCAGATGACTCCCAGATGAAGCGCCGTATAGCCGGCCCTTCGCGCCGCGGCAGACTGGCTGGCGCCGAGCGCGCGTCCGACCCGGACAGTCGCCGCCTGGCCGACGGCATAGGGAATCATGAAGGTGAAAGAGCAAAGCCCGCCGACCACGGCATTGGCCGCCAAGGCAGCGTTGCCGAGAACGGCGATCAACAGGGTGGTCGCCACGAACAGCCCATTCTCGAACATGTAGGAGCCGGCGATGGGCCAGCCGAGACGCAGGATCTCCCAGAATGCGGGATGGGGTTTGGCAAGATGCGAAAACACCCGAAAGGCGTGAAACTCGCGGTCGAGGCGGAGGTAAGCCGCTACGGCGAGCAACTGCAGCCAGGCGCTGATGCTGCCGCTGATGCCGACGCCGGGGACGCCGAGACGCGGCATGCCGAGCCGTCCATAGACGAAGAGATAGTTGCTGAGCGCCGTCACGCCGATGGAGAGAATGGCGACGACAGTGACGATGCGCGGCCGGTTGGCCGCGGTGGCGAAGTAGCGCAGCGCCGAATAGGCAAGGAACGCCGGCACGCCGGGCAAGCCCCAGAGCAGAAGCCCCTGGGCAAGCCGCACCGTGCGTGGATCGTAGCCGAGATAGGGCAGAACCAGGATCATGCCCAGGAGAAGCAGGCCGCAAGGAATCGACAGGGCCATGGACAATCTGAGGCCCTGGCGGGCAACGACCGCCGCCATGTTCCGATTGCCGGCGCCAAAGGCATGGGAAGCGATGGCGGCAACACCCGCCAGGACCCCCATGCCGATGAGCAGGGGCGTGAATTGCAGATTGGCGCCGAGCCCTCCTGCCGCAAGCTCATCGGCACCCAGACGCCCGACCATGACGTTGTCGACGAAGATCGTGGCCATCTGGGCGAGAAATGCGACGGCGATGGGAAGCGCCAGCGCGAGATTGGCGCCTGCTTCCCCGAGCCAGGTCGTTTGGCCTTGCGGCCGGGCTGTCGCGTCGGCCGCCATGCGTGGTGCAGCCCCTGTTACGCGCGCGCTGTGGCCTGGGCGGAGTCTCGGCCTAAAGCGGCGAGAGCCGTGGCGACGATGGACTTGGCATCGAGGCCGGCCTCGGCGTACTGGACCTCCGGCTTTTGGTGATCGATGAAGCGGTCCGGCAACACCATGGGCCGGATCTTCAGTCCACTGTCGAGCATGCCGGTGGTTGCCAGATACTGAAGCACATGGGAGGCGAACCCGCCGACCGCACCCTCCTCGATCGTGATCAGCACTTCATGCTCGCGCGCCAAGCGGCGCACCAGGTCCTCGTCGAGGGGCTTGGCAAAGCGGGCGTCCGCGACCGTGGTCGAAAGCCCGCGCGCCGCCAGATCCTCGGCCGCCTTCAAGCATTCATGCAATCGGGTCCCATAGGACAGCAGGGCCACCGCCGTGCCTTCCCTGAGGACCCGGCCGCGGCCGATCTCGAGCGGCGTGCCCCGGGCCGGCAGCTCGACCCCCACGCCGTCGCCGCGCGGGTAGCGCAAGGCCGAGGGCCGATCGTCGATGGCCGCCGCTGTCGCCACCATGTGGAAGAGCTCGGCCTCGTCCGCGGCCGCCATCAGCACCATCCCGGGCAGGCAGCCGAGATAGGCGATGTCGAAGGAGCCGGCGTGGGTCGCGCCATCGGCGCCCACCAGCCCGGCCCGGTCCATGGCGAAACGGACCGGCAGGCGCTGGATGGCCACGTCATGCACGACCTGGTCGTAGGCGCGCTGCAGGAAGGTGGAATAGATCGCACAGAAGGGCTTGAAGCCTTCGGTCGCAAGGCCGGCGGCGAAGGTCACGCCATGCTGTTCGGCGATGCCGACGTCGAAGCACCGGTCGGGGAAGCGCTTGCCAAAGTAATTGAGGCCGGTGCCCGACGGCATCGCGGCGGTTATGGCGACGATTTTGTCGTCATGCTCCGCCTCGGCGATGAGGGCGTCGGCAAAGACCTTGGTGTAGCTGGGCGCGTTCGAGGCCGGCTTCATCTGGGCCCCGGTGACGACGTCGAACTTGACCACGCCGTGATACTTGTCGGCGGCCTTTTCGGCCGGCGGGTAGCCATGGCCCTTGCGGGTGACTACGTGGACCAGCACCGGCCCCTCGGACGATGCGTCGCGCACGTTGCGCAGTACCGGCAGCAGATGATCGAGATTGTGGCCGTCGATCGGGCCGACGTAGAAGAACCCCATCTCCTCGAACAAGGTGCCGCCGGTCACCAGGCCGCGGGCGAACTCCTCGGCGCGCCTGGCTGCCATCTCGAAACGGCGCGGAAAGTTCTTCGCCATTTCCTTGGCCAGATGACGCAACGACCGGTACGACTTCGACGAAATCAGGCGGGACAGATAGGCGCTCATGGCGCCCACCGGCGGTGCGATCGACATGTCGTTGTCGTTGAGCACGACGATAAGGCGGCTGTCCATCGACCCGGCGTTGTTCAGCGCCTCATAGGCCATGCCGGCGCTCATGGCGCCGTCGCCGATCACGGCGATGACGTGATTCTTGCGTCCTTCCAGGTCCCGCGCCACGGCCATCCCCAGGGCGGCCGAAATGGAGGTCGAGCTGTGGGCAGCACCGAAGGGATCGTATTTGCTCTCGTCGCGCTTGGTGAAGCCGGAGAGCCCGCCGCCCTGGCGCAATGTGCGGATGCGGTCCCGCCGGCCGGTCAGGATCTTGTGGGGATAGGCCTGATGTCCGACATCCCAGATCAGCCGATCCTCGGGCGTCTCGAAGAGGTAATGGAGCGCCACGGTGAGCTCGACCACGCCGAGGCCGGCTCCCAGATGCCCTCCCGTGACCGACACGGCATCGATGGTCTCCTGGCGCAGCTCATCGGCAAGCTGGCGCAGCTGCGATTCATGCAGGCGACGAAGATCTGCCGGCACATGCACGGCATCGAGCAGGGGCGTTTTGCTGTTCGCCAAGATTACTTCCTTCAAATGGCCGGGGGCGGTCCCTAGCCCGACTCCACCCGGGTTGGTCAAAATCCGCTTTTTCTACAAAGAAATCAAGAGCCTGAGCCGGAATTCCTGCGGCCCTTCCGCGCCAGCGCCCAATCGCTTTACTCGAATTTGGCCGGCTGGGTGGAAAGACTCCCATCGGTGCCAACGACGATGCGGTCGACTTTCTCCTGGGCCTCCCGCAGCTTTTTTTCGCAATGGCGCTTCAGAGCCGCGCCCCGTTCATAGGCCCGGATCGCCTCTTCCAGCTTCGAATCGCCCTTTTCCAAGGCCTTGACCAGAGCCTGAAGCTCGGTCAACGCCTCCTCGAAGCTCAAATCCTCGATCGCCGCCTGCTTCTTGCCTTCGGCCATGGCCCCTCAGTCCTAGTGAATTATGACACAGCCATGAGGGCCAGGACATGGGCTGCGGCGCTGGCGGCGAGCGCGTCAAGGTCATAGCCGCCCTCGAGGGTCGAGACGACCCGCCCGCCCGCATGCCGTTCGGCGACGGCCAAAAGCCGGGCGGTCGCCCAGACGAAATCCTCCTCCACCAGCTCGAGATTGGCCAGCGGATCGGCACGATGAGCATCGAACCCGGCCGAAATCAGGAGAAAATCGGGGCGGAAGCGGTCGAGGGCCGGAAGGACGCGGCTTTCCATGGCCGCCCGGAATTCGTCCGACCCGGCATAGGGCGGAAGCGGCGCGTTGCAGATGTTGCCCAGGCCCGTTTCGCTGGCGGCACCGGTTCCCGGATAGAGCGGCATCTGGTGGGTCGAAGCGTAAAAGGCTTCCGGGTCGCCCTCGAACATGGCCTGGGTGCCGTTGCCGTGGTGGACGTCGAAATCGACGACCGCGACGCGCCTCAGCCCATGAACGGCCCGGGCTTGAAAGGCGCCCGCCGCGACGTTGTTGAACAGGCAGAAACCCATGGCGGTTCCCGGCTCGGCGTGATGGCCGGGCGGGCGAACGGCGCAGAAGGCATTGGCGATCTCGCCGGCGGCGACCGCATCCACGGCCGCGCAGACCGCACCCGCAGCCCGAAGTGCCGCTTCTCCCGACCCCGGCGAGAGCGTCGTGTCGGGATCAAGCGCGAACAGGCCCGCCGCGGGAACGGCATGGAGGATCGCTTCGACATAACTCTGCGGATGAACCCGGCAAAGCTGCTCCACTGTCGCCAGGGGTGCCTCGGCCCTTTCCAGGTATTGGAAGGGCTCGGCCTCCAGCGCCGCCAGGATGGCCTGAAGCCGCGCCGGGCGTTCCGGATGGCCAGGACCCATATCGTGGCCAAGGCAGGCTGCATGGGTATAAAGGCGGGTTGTCATGCCCAGCCATTCTTGCCGGCGGCCAGCGCAAATGCCAGGCAATTGCCGCGTGCCAAGGACCGGCGGTCGAGAAGTTACGGGCCCATGCTATGCTGCATCGCTTGAACGCCGACGAAGCGCCGAATCTGCCTTGAGGACCCATCATGGTGATATTCCGACAACTCTTCGATCCGCAGTCCTCGACCTATTCCTATTTGCTGGCCGACGCAGACGCCGCGGAAGCCGTGCTCATCGACCCGGTCTTCGAGCAGGTGCCGCGGGACAGCGCGCTTCTGCGCGAACTGGGCCTGAAGCTGCTGTCCACGCTGGAGAGCCATGTTCATGCGGATCACGTGACTGGCGCCTCGATCCTGAAGCAGCGTCTCGGCAGCCGCATTGCACTCAGCGGTGCCAGCGGCGCCGAGGGTGCCGACCGCTACCTCGCGGACCGCGACCGGGTCGCCTTCGGCAAGCGCTATCTCGAGGTCAGGGCGACGCCTGGCCATACCAACGGCTGCCTCACCTACGTCCTGGACAACGAGAGCATGGCCTTCACCGGCGACTGCCTGCTCATCCGCGGTTGCGGGCGCACGGATTTCCAGCAAGGCGATCCGCGGGCCATGTATCGCTCGGTGCACACCCAGATCTTCTCGCTGCCGGAATCCTGCCTGCTCTATCCGGCCCATGACTATCGCGGGCTCTTGGTCACCAGCGTGGCCGAGGAACGGCGGTTCAACCCGCGCCTGGGCGGACAGCTGAGCGAGGACGATTTCGTGGGCTATATGCGCAACCTAGGACTGCCGCACCCCAAGCAGATGGACATCGCCGTGCCGGCCAACCTGAAATGCGGTCAGCGGGAAGGCACGATGCCGGCCGACGAAGCCTCCTGGGGACCGCTGACGATGACTTTCGCCGGCATCTGGGAGATCGAGCCCCATTGGGTCGAGGAGCATCTGCGCGATCTCCAGCTCGTCGACGTACGAGAGCCCGACGAATACACAGGGCCGCTGGGCCACATACCGGGGGCGAGATTGTTGCCGCTGGGAAGCTTGAGCGAAGCCGCGTCAGGGCTGGCCAAAGACAAGCCGGTGGTGACCGTGTGCCGCGCCGGCGGCCGTTCCGCCCAGGCGAGCTTGATCCTGAAGCGCCTCGGCTTCCCGCAAGTCGCGAATCTGCCTGGCGGCATGCTGCGCTGGCGGGCACAACGCCAGGTCATCGAGGGCGGCAGCGACTGATTGTTCCTTCAGCTTGCGCGCAGTTTCGCGAGGCCGTGCCAGAGCAGGAACGCCCAACCGAATAGCAGGGCTAAGCCCCCGAAGGGCGTCACCCAGGCGAATCCCCGCCAGCCCACGAGTGCCAGCAAGTAGAGGCTGCCGCTGAACAGGATCGCGCCCGCGAACATCAGCCAAGCGGCGAGCGCCAGCCGTCGCACCGGCTCCCGTTCATAGAGAATGCCGATCCCCAGGATCGCCAGGCCATGCCAGAGCTGATAGTCGGCCCCGGTCTTCACCCAGCCCAGGGCCGCGGGGTCGAGGATTGCCTTGAGGCCATGAGCGGCAAAGGCACCCATGGCGACGCCCATCAGCCCGTTGAAGGCAGCGGCCGCGATGCATAATCCGGCAGTGCGGGGAGCAGCTTTTTCCACGACCGGAGAGCAATAGCACAGCCGGATGCGGCCGTGATGGTTACTCGAATCGGTTCCGTAAATGGGCGGGGCAATGACGCTAG
>Ga0209415_10020207_pt1 | contig 10369 bp, 3 predicted proteins | sample PeaSoiSIISIP2007_FD_187696 | JGI IMG/M metagenome (GOLD analysis project Ga0209415, IMG submission 187696) | Peat soil microbial communities from Weissenstadt, Germany - SII-SIP-2007 (SPAdes) (version 2) | ecosystem: Environmental > Terrestrial > Soil > Wetlands > Peat | place: Germany...
GCAGGTTGATGTACCGCGTCAACCTGCAGGTGTCGGGATCGTTCACATCCATGGGCCAGAGCAGCTCGAATTGGGCGGCGGGATAGCTGGCGAGCACATAGGCCCGGATGGCATCCACGTAAGCCTTCAGCAGGGCGCGCAGGAAGTTGGCGTCGGCGTAGCTGTTGACGGATGGGTCGTCGTTCGGCGTATGGAAGGTCGCGAGCGAACGCCCGAGAGCGGTCGCCGCGGCGGCTGCGGTATCGGCATCGTAGAACGCCATGCCGCTCGCGTTTGCCTGGAACCACCACAGCACTTCGCCGAACTGGAGGCGGATCGGCATGCTGGCGGTATTCAGCAGGCCAGCCATCGCCAGGTGCGCGCTTTGCATGTAGCTTTCAACCGGCGACCCGAATGCGGCTTGCGAACTGTAGAGCGTCCCAAACCCGGTGGCCGTCGCGACCGGCGTGTTGTCCGGATACCGCTGCACCCATACGGCGCCGCCGCCCGGATCGTCGGGCGGATTGACGAGCTCCTGAGAGAAGGAGACGGTAACACCCAGGCCGGCTGCATGGAGCGCAGCGAAATACTCGGCATGCCAATCGCGGAAGGCGCGGTTGAACACCGAGCCCGCTGTGGGGTCGATAGTCCACCTCGGATCGACAGCGCCGGTTTCGAGCGCGGTCGAACTATTGAACTTCTGCCCGCCTGATGTACTCGTGGCCGCCCCAGGCACGGTGATCGTCCCGAGCACCGAATTGGTCTGGCTCAGGAAGCTGTACATCCAGATGGCCCCGGTCGAACGCGTCGTAATCGTGAGTACCGGGCCGCTGGCCGATGCCCACACGCCCACCAGTTTCTCGTTGATGAAGTAAGCGAAGTGGGCGGCGATGGTCGAGGCGGTGTCGGTCGGGAAGACCGTTTTCCCGATGGATGTCCCGCCCGAGATTACGCCGCCTGAGAGCGTGCCGCCGAAGTTCAACCAGACCACGTCCTGGTTCGCCCACGTGCCGCCGAACGTCACCGTCACACTGGGGTAATTGCCGCCGACTGCGACGCTCTGCTTCCACCAGAAAACGCCGCAATAGTGGTCGATCTCGCCCACGAGCCCAAGTTTCTGAATGTTCCAGATGAGGCGTTGTGGCGAGAGCTTGTAAGTCGCGTCGGTATCGTAATCCGTCGCCACACCGACGTCCGTGCGGGTCTCGGACGCGTCCGGAACATCCGATGGCACGGCGCATTCGAGGAAGTCGAAATAGAAATACCAGCCCGCACTGGCGGTGTTCTTGGTGCCGGTGAGGGTGATGACGACGCTATGCTGCCCCAGAGCGACCGAAGCGAAGAGCTTTCGGCGCACCTGGCTGGCGGGAGAGTTGTAGCAATCCAACGTGACCGGGGCGCCGCCATCGAGCGACGCCTGGACGATACCGCAATTCGAATCGAGGCGCGTCCCCACGTAGATGTCGTGCGTGGCCTGGCAATGCGTCTCGATGGTGACAGAGGCACCCGACGCCGACGCCCGGACAGCGCGGCCTTGGCTCCAGAACGCGAATCCGTCCGCGGGGGCTGGCTCCCAATAGCCCGAGCGCACTGCCCACGGATTGTCCTCCTCGATCCGCACGGAACCAGGCCCGGCCACTTTGAGCGGGCGCACGCCGCCGGTGTCGGTCACGGTCCAGTTGGTCACCGTGACGCTCCACTCGGTCGACTGATAAACCGTGCTGTTGGCCAGGGCCGGCGCGAATGTGAGCCACAGCTCTTGGATGTCGGTCCAACCGAGGGCCGAGAAATCCGCGGTGACGTGCCACGTCACGTTGTCGGAGGAACCGTCCGCCAGTTGCAGGGTGGCCGGTGTGAAATACAGGTTGGTATTCTTGTGCAATTCGTAGAACGTCACCATGTTGCCATCAGCGCCGGGTTCGGCGGTGATGGTGATCTGGTTCCCGGTGGCCGCCGCGGAGAAGACCACCGGGCCATTGGCCACCCAGTCGGTGGCGTTGATCTGCGCGGCGATGTTTTGGCAGACCATCGCTGGCGTGACGTTGGTCAGCGTCGCCGATCCGGAACCATCGGAACTGGACACCGCGACCGGACCCGCGACGCCGGCCTGGAGCGTGACCGTGATCTCGTTGTTGTAGGTGCCGCCGACCGTGGCTGTGCAATTGGGGTCCGACCCGTTGATCAGGTTGGCGACCGCCGTCGCGATCTGAGCACTGTTGAGGCTCCCTTCCTGGACGCCATAGGTATGGCTGGCAATCGTGATCGAATGGGTGTAGGTGGCGCTCCCCTGCCACCACATGGCCTGGACGCAGGACGGCGTGAACGTGGGGACCGTGTAGTCGAACGCGCGATTCTGATACCAGAGTGTGACCCGGTCTCCCGCCGCGACGGCGCCGGAGTTGAGTGTGAACGTTCCCGAGGCACCAGTGCGGCCTCCCGGACCCGTGGCGATCTGGGACAGGAATTTCTGCACCCTCTGGCCGTTGCCCAGGAGGCAATCGAGATAAGCCCAATCGGTCCATGGCGACTTCTTCGATTCAAACGCCTGGATGCCCGTCCACTTGATATCGAAATCCAACTTCAGGCCGGTGAAGTTGCCATCGGGAAGGTAGGAGAATCGTGGGTGTCCGAAGGGATCGTCCTTCTGGAACAGCACCAGCACGGCGAAATCGCCCTGGTCGCGGAAGACGCCGGAAACCGTGAAGCCCGAATCCGACGCGCCCCACAGGGCCGCGGCGGCGCCATAGGCGTCAAAACCCTGGAGGTGGATAGTGCGGTGCGGCTGCAGTTTGTATATCTGGTCCATATGCGGATTTGGGGCGCAAGGGGCGCGGCCTGGCGACAGCCGGCCATGACACTACCACCCAGGCGTCTTCGGGCCAACGTCGCGCCCCTGTGCGCGCCCTTCCTACGAATAAACGAACACGGACAGGTCCGATCCGGGGAACGTCGTCCCCACTGCCGTAATTGCAAGTCGCACATTCACATTGGCCGGAATCGTGGCCAGCGCAGCGATCTGGCTCTGCGTCGCGACCACCGAAGTACTCCCCGCCGGGATAGTGAGCGACAGCCATGCCGTCGAACCCGCATAGATCGTGAACGAGAGATCCGCTCCCACCGGCGCGGATTTCACATAAGCCTTGACGGACCCCGCGACAAAGTCGGCGTTCAAATAGAACGCCGGCGCTGCGTCGGCCTGGATGCCCAGAGTCCCGCTCACCGGCAGCGTAAAGCCCGCCGATCTCTGGCCTTCGGCCCCATAGATCCAGTCCTCGCGGATCGGGCAGTCGCCATCCGGCGATTCGCTCCCGTTGATGTCCACCGTGAAGCCTGCGATCACGAGTGGCTGGTCGATGAAGTTGTCGGTGGGAATGTTCAGCGTCACCGCATGCAACGGGTCGGCATTGCCCATGGCGGTCGAATCGGCGATGTAATCCCAAGCAGGCGCCTCGACGATCCACACCGAGGTGGTATCGAGCAGAAGCGGGAGGTCCCAGGACAACTGCGTGGCGGTGTTGCCGGTGATCTTGCGCAGCCCGCCGCGGCCCGTCCCCTGTATGACACGCAGGATGTTGCCCACCTCGACGCCTGGCGTCATGCCGCCGTAGCCGTTCGCCACGTTCTGGTAGCCGGAATCCGTGATCTGCGTCTGGCTGGACGTATTGGCGGCGTCGGCCAGGTTGCGGATCACCACTACATCGCCCACCTGGAAGGACTGCTCGGGATGGCCGGAAACGACCGCCTGCGGCGAAACGGTAAAGGTTCCGGTCGTGGCATCAAACGCGGTGATCGCGACGCTCAGGAACGGCGTGGCTGACTCCGGCCGGCCAATGACCGAGAGGATGCGCCCCACCGGGTTGAACGGGGTCGAATGGCTGTCGATCAGGGCCGAGCAAACCACCAGGTTGGGAGCGGTCAGGCCCGTGACTTCCGTTCCGATCACGCCGCTGTGGATAGCCCGCTTGGCCTTGACGCGGATCTTGGCGACGTAGGAGGACGGCAGCGCCCACGTGGAACGCGCCAGGGGACCGTTGATCGTGATAGAGGCGGGCGCATAGACGATCCCGGTGCCATCGGCGGTCAAGGTCCCAGTCTGCTGTTCGCAGATCAGATCGTCCTGGGTAGACGCGAACAGAGCGTAGCTGGCCAGCCCCGCGATAGCCGGCCAGGTGATGCCGTTCAACACGATCTGGTTCGTGTTGGTTCCAACTGCGGTCTGCACGATTGCAATGAACGCGGGCGCGGATGGCAGGCCATTGGCGTCTGTGGCGCACAGCGAGATCCGGACGGTGATGCCGCCCGGCAAGCCGCCGCCGGTTGTGCTTTGGGCAATACTGCCGATGACCGGCGCGCCCACGCCGGGGCTGAACTGGTTCACCGGAAGCTTTCCGGTCACCGCCAGCGTCGCGAGCGCGCTGCCGTCAGCCAGCGTGGTGTAAGTCTGGTTCGAATCGAAATTCCACTCGCAGGGGAACAGCCCATCCCAGGATTGCGCCTGGACCTCGTACGGGGCCCATGCGGGGCCAAACGGAATCGCATAGAACATCCCCGGCAGAGGCGACGGGACCACATCCGCCGGCTTGGGTCCGACCGTAAGGTCGTACATCGAAGGCGTGACGGTCTTCGCCGCGATATCGATGGACCAATCCTTGTTGAGCCGCCAGGACTGAATGCGGAAGTCGCCGGTAATGATCTGGAACGTCAGGCCAGTTCCGTTGCCCGGCGCGGACGCGAGCGTCAATGTGCCGGCGAGGGTGACCGTAGCCGATCCGTCGGTGCTCGATACCGTGACCGGCCCGACCTGGCCATACCGCAGGCTGACGATGATGTGGTTGCCGGAAACGCCGGTGGTGGTCGCCGAGCAGACTGGATCCGAGGCGTTGATCTGCGCCGCGATGTTAGCGGCAATCTGGGCGGCAGTGAGCGTCCCTTCGGCGACCGAGTAGACATTGGATCCGATGGTGACCGAGTGGGTATACGCCGGGCTTCCCTGCCACCACATGGCCTCGTCGCAGGACACGGCGCATGCGCTCACCACCACCTGGACCCCATTGATAACGATCTCCTTGTTCAATAGGGACGAGTCGAAGGCGTCGCCCGATACCCAGGTGGCGGTCGTACCGCTCATGTTGCAGGTGCCGCGGTAGCCGGGAACGTCCGGATGGCTCATGGAGACCACCTGGCCGACCTCGGTATTCAGGGCCAGAATGGTGGTCTTCCAATAGGCGTTGCGCGCCTTGCGCCATTCGGTCGGAGTCACCCCGCCGATCTCCTCGCGCGTGCGCACGGCGGCCAGGCGCAGGGCTTGCGAGAGCGTACCGCAGCCCACGGAGTGCTGGCGGGCGGTAAGCGGAGAGCCGCTGCGGCCGTAGTAAGCCGCGTGGCTCTTGTCCTGGTAATCGGCGGTGTTCGCCTGGTACTGATACGCCTGGTCGGCGAAATCGATGATCAGGTGCTCGAAGGCCGCCTCGACCGGCTCCAGGCGCAAACTCTGGAACAGGATGTTGCCGAGGGTAAATGCTTCCACCGCCGAGGCGTTGATACGTACGCCCAGCTTGAGCTTGCCGAATTCCCAGGTGTAGTAGCCCAGGCCGCACGCCACGATCTCGGTGAGCCAATCGCGAAACGGCTTCTGCTGCGCGAGCACGCCCTGGAAGCGGAACTGGTTCTCGGTGCCGGTGCCTACGATTGGCATGACCGAGCTATCGGCGATTTCCGCGGCCCCACTGCCATCGCCCACGATCAGCGACGAAAGGAGGAATGGGGCGAGCTGCGTGGTAGAGTCCGCGTTGAACAGCCCGAGGCAGCGCAGGAAGGAATTCACCGCAATCCAGAAGGGATTCGTCAGCCCGGCGACCGCGCTGCGGTTGCCGCTCTGGTCCCAGGTCCAGCCGGTGAGCCCCTGTGAAATTGGCACCTGCATCTGGTGCTGGTCGGTGGTGGTGGGCTGGATACCAGCCGCGTCGGTGCGCCGGATCTCGACGAAGGCCGTGCCTGCCGCCATCTGCGGACCCCAGACCTGCGGGGTACCGTTGCCGAGCGAAAAGGAATCGGTCGTCGGATTCACTGGATCGTTGCCGGCCACCTCGCGCAACCCCATACTGGGCTCGTTGCGCGTCACGGTTAGTGCGCCATTGACCTGGAAGCCTTGTGGAGTCTGCCCGTCGAGCATGGGCGCGATGATGTAGCGGTAGCCATCGGCGTTCTGGTAGACCAGCATGCCGGTGTACTCGCCGATGGGGCCAGCACCCACAATACCCAGCGCATCGTAGTAATCTGACTCGTCACGGCCAGCGGCGATCATGCAGTTCACCCAGAACGCCTTGCCCGGGTCGCCATCATCGTTGCACCAGATCTCCTGGAGCGCGTTGCCCCAGACCGTATCCGAGATGATCGAGGTGGCCGTAACGGTCGAGCGGCCGATCCCCCACAGGCCGGTCGAGTTGTCTTTGATAACCACGCCCTGCGGTTCTGCCGGGTGGCCGCCGAAATACTTACTCATCCCGTGCGCCTCGCAGCCATTGGCCGAGTCGAAATAGTAATCGCAGGAACCCGCCTCTGCGGCAAACGGCGTCCCAGAGGTGGACGTGCCGGTTTGCAGGCTGCCACTCGTCGCGAAGGGGCAGGCCACGCCGTCGTTGTAGAGCTTCCAGCAGGTCCGTGAGATGGCGCGCCCCGGATATTGCTGGGTGATCTGATAGAGCCCGTCGCTCGACTGGACGGAGAACTGCGGGCTGCCGTCGCTCGTGAACGTGATGATGAAGCCGGCCCACAATTGGATCAGGATGCCGGAGTTCACATGGTAGAGCGAGAGGTCGATGGCAGCGTACTTCAGGTCCGTATCGTTCGCGAGCGCGGTCATCGCCCGGTCGGCATTGCCGAAGGTGAATCGCACGCTGTCGGCGGTGCCCTTGATGTCCTGGGTGAGGATCACGCTCGAGCCGGGCTCGCCCAAGCCAAGCACGCGAGGCAGGTAAAGCTGCCCGCCGACCGTGCACCGGCGGTCGGACAGGTAGATATCCGGAACGGCGCTCTCGCGCACGCGGATGTGAATGAGCGGAATGATCTGCTGGACCTGGGAGAGGAGTGCGGTTTGGAGCCCGCTCGAGGGGAAGCGCACGCAGGTGGATGCTACGGCGTAGGTGGGCGCCGCCGTGGGGTCCGGAACCTCGATGAAATTGAAGCCGGTCTGGCAGGCGTTGGCGAGGTATTGGATCGAAAGCGGGGCGTATTCCCAGGTGACCTTGGTGGGGGTGGTCGTCTGATCCGGATTGGGGACGTTGTAGGTGAAGGACTTCCACGCGCCCGCGAGACTCTCCCAGAAGGAGACCAGGGAGTTGCGTGCGCCCATCGAGAGGTGCTGGCGGCGGAAGGAGAACTTGCGCGGGCCGACCCCCACCGCGAACCGCTGCTCAGCCTTGGCGTCGAGCTCGCCGAACTGGTGCATGACGACCGGACGGTCCTGGGTAAAGCCGAAGGGAAAGTCAGTTGTCAGCGGGAACGTCAGGCCCGAGTCGACGAGCGCGGGAATGGTGATGCGGCCAATCGTGTCCGACATGGGAGTTCAGAATTACGCGACCTCGATCAGTTCGATCTGCGGCACGTCCGTGCGTTGCATCCCGGTGGCCTGCGACCAGTTGCCGCGGAACACGACCGTGTACCGACCCTGCGTCGAATTGCCGGTCGAGTCGTAGGCGCCCTCGGCGAGGTTGTAGAACAGGAATGGCACGACGCCGCCCTGGTGGGAATCCCAGAACGATTTGAGCGCGGCCGCGAGCGTGGCGGTCAGCCGTTGCGCCAGCCTGAAGGTCTTGCGCGAGGTCTGGGCGAGTTGGGAACGCTCGGTGGTGCCATCATGATACTGCGTCTCGAGCTGCAGGCATTCGCGAGACTCCGAGAAGGCGAGGCAGAGCGAATAGGGCATTACGCCGCTCGGCGCGGCGTTCTGGACATTTCCGGGCATTGAGTGCCGATCAGTCTAGGGTTGCCAACTACGCATCCAAATGGAATGTGCCGCGGTACGCCGCCACTGCGTCATCGCGCCCTATCAGAAAGATGGAAAAGGGTGGCCGCATCGAGCGAATGAGTGCCCTATCATGGTTCGAGGCTCCCATCGCGGCCGCGCAGGAGCGGCCACGATGCGAATACCGTTACCATGCCTAGCATTGAAGAACTGTTGACCACGAAGCTGTGTGAAAACGGGTATTACCTCTGGACGAAATCTTGGACGGCCGTTGTCAGCCGGGTCCTTGGCCGTTCGGTGCTTGCCTCTCTTGACCCCGGGCTCGGCCGTTTTGTAAGCCCTCTTCCTCCGATCAATGACCCTTTATGGAGGGTGCGCACGATGGACGCTGCGAGCGACATCGCGATTCTCTGCGAGGCGGAGCTGATGCAACACTTTGATGTTCTTAACGCTGCGGTCGCAACGGCGTCGGATAACACGGGCCGATCGTATGACAAGCGCACCAAGCCCCGGATGCGAAAGCATCTGGGCCTCGTGCTGGGCGCGCTGATCTCCGCTCCTGTATCGAATGCGATTGTAGCGACCGTGTCTGCCATCGACATTTGGCGAGCAGCAGCGAATGAGTTGGGGCGCAGAATTCATGACACGATTTCTAAAGCCGTGGATGTGCCTGACTCCATCCTCCACAACGAGCTTCTGATTGCCGGTTATCTATGGGTTTGCAATCTTCCAAACGAAGGATTGGTCGCTAATGAACTCAGCAGCTTTTCGATATCCATGCTCTCAGTTCAGGGGACGCTCGTGGACATCGTCGAGCGGGTCTCACCGCTCGGGATAGAGGATCAACGACTGACCATTGCGGTCCCGACCGGCAAATTCACACTCCAGCATCAGGCCTTCTCGCCATTGCTTGATCTGTTGGTCAATGAGACCCAAAAGGTTGCTAGTGGCCAAGGCTTTCTGATGCGCTGGCTCGGCGCAATGCAAACGGACACCAGCGTGCGCGTCGACCCAACGCTCATGCAAAGATTACGAGGTGCTGCATATCCCCAATATGAATACAGCGTCCTGGCCTTTATGGCCCTCTCCGGGATCGAGCAGCTTTTGCGAGCATTTGCGCACAACGCTAGTCTGTTCGAAGGGCAAGAGCGGTTTACTCCTAGTCGGCTTACTCGGATTGTGACGGCACTCGGCGGGGACGCCGTAGTCAGGGATGCCATTGCAAGGATTTACGACGATACACGGGGAAATCTCAGAAATCGTATCTTCCATGGTGCCCAATTGCACATCGCGCGATCACAACAGCAGGCAACGATTTCAATAGCGGCACCGTTGATGTATCCCCAAGTGGCGGATGCTTTCTCTCCCGAGAACGTTTTTCTTTCATGCTTGAGCTCTCTACAAACGCTAGATGCCCGCATTTCAGAGGTCACCGTGCTGACATCCGCTGATTTCGCTTGGACGAGACACTTAGAACTCCAACCGGGGGAGCTTTGTTTCGGTAAGCGTGTTCATTACGATTTCGTCGGCGAGGAAGGGAAACGCTGGTGGGAGCGTATAGATGATTTTCTGACAGCCGTGACTCCGAATATAAAGATCCTGTTCGATATCGGCTTCATGGGCTGGATCGATCGAAAACGTCCTGAGCGCCTTGTCCTATTCATGGCACTCAATATGGTAGTGGAAGCGCTGTTCAGGATTAGTGTTCGAGTTCATGGCGGCTCGATCATCAAACGCTCTGTTACGACAAGTCCGGACGGACCCATCGTCCTCCGGTACAAAATGCTCGATCAACACGAACTGTGCGCGCCCCAGACGATTGAGAGGTTGGTTGAAAGCGTCGATCCATCGAGCCGCGATGTGGCAAAAAGCGTCCTCGCCCTCGCGGTGAAGGTGCGCGACGCCGTAGCGCACGGTGCGATCCTAACGCTTGGAATGGATGACGGCATCGCGATGGGGCACTTACTGGTCAAAGCGATTCAGTGTCTCGTCGAGGCGGGCGAGCACGAGATGATCAAAACCGCAGCGTACTATCGATGGGAAAACACGCCTTCGCGAGATGCACTGGCGAACTGGCTCGAAGGTGAGAGAGACCTGCTTAATCAGCTTCAGGTTACAATTCGGCTCCGAGGGGATGGGTAGCCCTGGTCTTGTCGCCCGCTGTTCCGCTTAGCCTGCGATGGGCCTGCGGTTCGGTGGCGTTCCCTCTTCTAATGAACTGATCGTCACTCCTTTCGATTCGCGCCGTCACGAAATCACCAGCCCGGGCTGTTGCATCAGCGCCGAATTCTGGGTGCGTCCATTGCTGCCGGCCGCCGCGCTCGACCACTGCGACTGCACGAAGTCCGGGGTCACCACCTGGCCGGCCACGAACTGCGCCGCGCCCTGGCCGGAGACGTTCACCTGGAGCGACAGCGGGCCGGGCGT
>Ga0209415_10020208_pt1 | contig 10369 bp, 18 predicted proteins | sample PeaSoiSIISIP2007_FD_187696 | JGI IMG/M metagenome (GOLD analysis project Ga0209415, IMG submission 187696) | Peat soil microbial communities from Weissenstadt, Germany - SII-SIP-2007 (SPAdes) (version 2) | ecosystem: Environmental > Terrestrial > Soil > Wetlands > Peat | place: Germany...
GACACAAGCGCCCGGACGACGTGCTGCCCGTGCGCATCGTCGCCCACGCCTTCGGCCTCGGCCGGCCCCGCCGGGACCTGTTGCTTTCGCCGGATCACGCAGTGTTCGTCGATGAGGTGCTGATCCCTGTCCGCTGCCTGCTCAACGGCGCGACAATCGTGCAGGAGCAGCGGACCGAGGTGACCTATTTCCATATCGAACTGCCGGCGCACGAGGTAATTCTCGCCGACGGTCTGCCCTGCGAAAGCTACCTCGATCTCGGCAATCGCGGCGCCTTCGACAATGGCGGCGGCGCGCTGCTGCTGCATCCCGATCTCGCCACGCGCCTCTGGCAGCGCGATGCCTGTGCCGAGCTCATCCTCGGCGGCCCGAAGCTGGCGGCAGCGCGGCGGCGGTTGATCGCGCAGGCGGTATCGCTCGGCCATGCAGCGACCGATGAACCCGCGCTCGGCCTCCGCGTGGGCCGCGCGCTGCAGCGGCCGGAGCCCGCTGGTCTCGGCCTGCGTTTCCTGCCACCGCCTGGCGTACTTTCTGCTCGGCTGGTGTCGCGCACTTGCATCCGCGCCGACATCCAGCACCGAGACGCGGCTCGCCCGCGCGGCGTCGCGGTATCCGCCCTGTTGCTCGACCGCCAGGTGATCGACCTTGCCGACTCCCGTCTCGGCGCCGGCTGGCATACGCCCGCTCCCGGGCTGCGATGGACTGACGGAGACGCGCGGATCGCGCTACGCGGCGCCCGCGAGATTCTGCTGATGCTCGCGCCGTCGGGTCCGTATTGGGCGGAACCTTCGCGGCGCGCTTACGGGTCGGCGTCAGTCAGGCCCGCGCGCCCGCCCGCAGCCGGTCCACCAGCGCCACCAGTTGCCGCGTGACCTCATCGATCTCCGCCATGCCGTCCACCGCATAAAGCCGCCCCTGTGCCGCGTAGTGCGGCAGGATCGGCGCGGTCTGCCGGCGATAGGCCTCCAGCCGCGCCGCCACGGTCTCGCGCCGGTCGTCGGCGCGGCGGACGAACTCGGTGCCGCCGCACGCATCGCAGACGCCCTCAACCCGCGTCGGCTGGAACCGGTCGTGAAACCCGGCGCCGCACCCGGCGCAGGTGAAGCGGCCGGAGATGCGCTCCGCCAGCGCCGCGTCGTCCATTTTCAATTCGATCACCGCGTCCAGCTTCAGGCCCTTCTGCGCCAGCAGCGCGTCCAGCGCCTTCGCCTGTGGCACAGTCCGGGGAAAACCGTCGAGGATGAAGCCCTGGGCGCAATCCGGCCGGCCGATGCGGGCGCCGAGCATGCGGATCAGGATGTCGTCCGACACCAGTGCGCCCGATTCCATCACCGCCTTGGCCTCGCGGCCGATGGCGCTGCCCGCGGCCACCTCGGCGCGCAGCATCTCCCCGGTGGAGATTTGCACGATGCCGTAACGGTCCATCAACCGCTTCGCCTGCGTGCCTTTGCCTGCCCCCGGTGGCCCGAGGAGAATAAGATTCACCGGCCGCGGCCGCGCACGCGCGCCTTCTTGATCAGCCCCTCGTACTGATGCGCCAGCAGGTGCGACTGGATCTGCGTGATCGTGTCCATGGTGACGGAGACGATGATCATCAGGCTGGTGCCGCCGAAATAGAACGGAATGCCATAGCGGTTGATCAGAACCTCCGGCAGCAAACAGACCACGCACAGATAGAGGCCGCCGACCGTGGTCAGCCGCGTCAGGATGTAGTCGAAATACTCGGCGGTCGCGCTCCCCGGCCGGATGCCGGGGACGAAGCCGCCGTATTTCTTCAGGTTGTCGGCGGTCTCCTGCGGGTTGAACACCACCGCCGTATAGAAGTAGCTGAAGAATATGATCATCGCGGCGTAGGTGATCATGTACAGCGGCGCGCCGTGCGACAGCTCATTGCCGATCCAGCCGATCCAGGTATCGCTGGTCTGCCCCGAGAAGCCGGCGATGGTCGCGGGGATCAGCAGGATGGAACTCGCGAAGATCGGCGGGATCACGCCGGAGGTGTTGATCTTCAGCGGCATGTGCGTGGAATCGCCGCCGAACATCCGCTGCCCGACCTGCCGCTTCGGATACTGGATCACGATCCGCCGCTGCGCCCGCTCGATGAACACGATGAACGCGATCACGCCCACCGCGATCACCAGGAACAGCAGGATGAAGGTCGGCGCCAGCGCCCCGGTGCGGCCGAGTTCCAACAGCGAAGCCAGCGCGCTCGGCAGGTTCGCGACGATGCCGGACATGATGATCAGGCTGGTGCCGTTGCCGATGCCGCGCGCGGTGATCTGCTCGCCCAGCCACATCAGGAACATGGTGCCGCCGACCAGGCTGACCACGCAGGAGATGCGGAAGAACGCGCCAGGATCGATCACCGCCGGGCCGAAGCTGCCGCGCATGCCCTCGAGCCCGATCGCGATGCCGTACGACTGGAACATCGCGATCACCACGGTGAGGTAGCGGGTGTACTGGTTCAGCCGCTTGCGCCCGCTCTCGCCTTCCTTCTTCAGCGCCTCCAGCGTCGGCACCGCCGCCGTCATCAACTGGATGATGATGCTGGCGGAGATGTACGGCATGATGTTCAGCGCGAACACGGTCATCCGCCGCAGCGCGCCGCCCGAGAACATGTCGAACATGCCGAGAATGCCGCCGCCGCGTTGCGACAGCATCTCGCCCATCACCGAGGCGTCGACGCCGGGCACCGGGATGTAGGTGCCGAAGCGATAGACCAGCAGCGCCCCCAGCGTGAACCAGATCCGCTGCTTCAGCTCGGTCGCCTTGGAAAAGACGCCGAGGGAAAGACTGGACGCTAGCTGTTCCGCTGCCGAAGCCATGCCGGTGTTCCCTTGCTGTAGGGTGGAATGCGCTCGCGCATTCCACCACTGGCGCTCCTCATCCCGCTGCGGTGCCCTCGCCTGCCGGGGCCGCTTCCTTTGCAACCGTGGTGGTAACGCTGCCGCCGGCCGCCTCCACCGCCGCGATCGCCGCCGCCGAGGCGCCCGCCACGGTAATCGTCACCGCCTGCGACAGCGCCCCGCTCGCCAGCAACCGCACGCCTGCGATGCGGCCGCCGCCGCTCACCAGGCCGGCGCCGCGCAAGGTTTCCTCGGTGATCGGCTGCGCCGCATCGATGCGCCCGGCCGCGATCGCCCGCCCGAGCGCGCCGAGATTCACCAGCGCATACTCCTTGCGGAAGATGTTGACGAAGCCGCGCTTCGGCATCCGCCGGTAGATCGGCAACTGGCCGCCCTCGAAGCCGTTCAGCGCCACGCCGGTGCGCGCCTTCTGGCCCTTCACGCCCTTGCCCGCGGTCTTGCCCTTGCCCGAGCCGATGCCGCGGCCGAGCCGCTTCGAGGTCAGCCGCGCGCCGGCATTGTCACGCAGTTCGTTCAGCTTCATCGCCGTTCCCCTCGGTCCCGGCCACGGGTCGGGACAATTCCTCCACCTTCACCAGATGCGCCACCGTGCGGAGCATGCCGCGCACCGATGGCGTATCTTCCAACTCGCGGACACGGCGCAGCTTGTTCAGGCCAAGCCCGATCAGCGTCTCCCTCTGGCCCGGCTTGCGCCCGAGCACCGAGGCGATCTGCGTCACCCGCACCGTCTTCCGCTCAGGCATCGGCCGTCTCCGCCGCCGGCGCCGCATCGCGCTTGCCCAACAGGTCCGACACCTTCTTGCCGCGCCGCGTCGCCACGTTGCGCGGGCTGGCGCAGCGCTGCAGCGCGTTGAAGGTCGCCTTCACCATGTTGTGCGGGTTGCGGCTGCCGATGCTCTTGGCCACCACGTCGCCGATGCCCAGCGTCTCGAACACCGCCCGCATCGGCCCGCCGGCGATGATGCCGGTGCCGGCAACGGCCGTGCGCAGCACCACCGAGCCGGCGCCGTAGCGTCCCTGCACATCGTGATGCAGCGTGCGGCCTTCCTTCATGGGCACCCGGATCATCGCGCGCTTGGCGCGGTCGGTGGCCTTGCGGATCGCTTCCGGCACCTCGCGTGCCTTGCCGGCGCCGTAGCCGACGCGGCCCTTCTGGTCGCCCACCACCACCAGGGCGGCGAAGGCGAAGCGGCGGCCACCCTTCACCACCTTGGCCACGCGGTTGATGGTGACCAGCTTGTCGATCAGGTCATCGCCGCCGTCGCGATCGCGCTCGCGATCACGGCTGCCGCCCCGGCCACCTTCCCTCGGTTCACGTGCCATGCTGCTTCCCCTCAGAAGGCCAGCCCGCCCTCGCGGGCGGCGTCGGCCAGCGCCTTGACGCGGCCGTGATACAAATAGGATCCGCGGTCGAACACCACCTCGGCCACGCCCGCGGCGATCGCCCGCTCGGCGACCAGCTTGCCCACCGCCGCCGCCGCCGTCTTGTCCGCGCCGGTCTTCAGCGCGGCACGCAGCGCGCCATCGAGGCTGGACGCGGCCGCCAGCGTGCGTCCCGCGGCATCGTCGATCACCTGGGCGTAGATGTGCTTGCCGGACCGGAACACCGAAAGCCGCGGGCGCCCACCCGCCTTGCGGCGCAACTGGTAGCGCAGGCGGTCGCGCCGGCGCTGCCGCAGCTCCTTCTGTTCGCTCATGGCTTTTTCCCGCTCGCGCTGACGCTGCCGCTCACTTCTTCTTACCCTGCTTGCGGCGGATCGCCTCGCCTTGGAATTTCACGCCCTTGCCCTTGTACGGCTCCGGCGGACGCCAGGCGCGGATCTCGGCTGCCACCTGGCCGACCAGGCGCTTGTCCGCGCCTTCCACCTTGATCATCGTCGGCCGCTCGCAGGTGATTTTGATCCCCTGCGGGATCGGATAGACCACGTCGTGGGCATAACCGAGATTGAGCACCAGGTTGCCGCCTTGCACCGCGCCACGAAAGCCGGTGCCGGTGATCTCCAGCGACTTCGAATAGCCCGCCGACACCCCCTTCACCATGTTGGCGACCAGCGCCCGCGTGGTGCCCCACATCATCCGCGCCGGAGCGGCATTGCCACGCGGCCGCACCACCACCCGGTCGGCCTCCACCGTGCCCTCGACCTCGTTGCTCAGCTCGAGCGACAGCTCGCCGAGCCGTCCCGTCACGGTCAGCCGGCCGGCCGCCAGCGCCACCTGCACGCCGGCGGGAATCTCGACGGGATACTTGCCTACACGCGACATTCCGTCTCGCTCCTCAGAACACCCGGCACAGCACTTCGCCGCCGACATTGGCGGCGCGGGCCTCGGCATCGCTCAGCACGCCGCGCGGGGTGGACAGGATGGAAACGCCCAACCCGGCGTACACCCGCGGCAGTTCCGCGATTTTCGAATAGACCCGACGCCCGGGCTTGGACACGCGCGTGATCTCCCTGATCACCGGCTCGCCCTCGTGGTATTTCAGCTCAATGCGCAGCCGCGCCACGCCCGGCCGCAACTCCTCGGCCGAGAAGCCGCGGATGAAGCCCTCGCGCTTCAGCGCATCCAGCACGTTGGCGCGCAGCTTCGAGGCCGGCGCGGTGCACACGGTGTGGCGCGCACGCTGCGCGTTCTTGATGCGCGCGAGCATATCGCCCAGCGGATCCGACATGGACATGCTGGCGCCCCCCTACCAGCTCGCCTTGACCATGCCCGGGATCTGTCCCGAGTTGGCCAGGTCGCGCAGCATGATGCGGCACAGCTTGAACTTGCGGTAGTTGCCGCGCGAACGCCCGGTGATCGTGCAGCGCAACCGCACCCGCCCCTTGGCGCCGTTGCGCGGCAGCCGCGCCAGCTTCAGCGTCGCATCGAACCGGTCCTCGACCGGCAGCGTGCGGTTCATCACCACCGCCTTGAGCGCGGCGCGCTTGCCCTTGTCGCGCGCCGCCATGCGTTCGCGCTTGCCGTTACGGTTGACCTGAGAGGTCTTCGCCATCCTGTATTACCCTCCGGAACCTGCCGGCGCGGTGCCGGTGGTATTCCAAAACTGTTCGGCCTCGCGGCCGGTATGAGCCATCTGCATCAGTTCGCGAACGGAATGTCGAACTGCTTGAGCAGCGCCTTCGCCTCGGCATCGCTCCGCGCCGTGGTCACGAACACGATGTTCATCCCCCGGATCGCCTCCACCTTGTCGTAGACGATCTCGGGAAAGATGATCTGTTCCTTCAACCCCATCGCGAAGTTGCCGCGCCCGTCGAAGCCCTTGCCGGTAATGCCGCGGAAGTCGCGCACCCGCGGCAGCGCGATCGTCACCAGCCGATCGAGGAACTCGTACATGCGCGCCTTGCGCAGCGTCACCTTGCAGCCGATCGGCAGGCCCTTGCGGATTTTGAATCCGGCGATCGCCTTCTTGGCCAGCGTCTTCACCGGCCGCTGGCCGCTGATCAGCGCCAGCTCCGAGACCGCGGCATCCAGCGTCTTCTGGTCGCCGGTCGCCTCGCCCACGCCCATGTTGATGACGATCTTGTCGAGCCTGGGCACCTGCATCGCGTTGCGGTAGCCGAACTCCGCGCGCAGCGCCGGCCGCACCGTGTCGAAGTAGCGCTGCTGCAGCCGAGGCGTTTCCGCCGGCGACGCCGCCGCCTCGCCGGCTGCCGCGGCGACCGTCGAGGACTTGGTCGCGTCGGCCTTTCCCGGCGGCCCCTTCGGCCCGCCAGCCTTCGCAGCACCACCCTTCGCCGGCGGCGCCTTGGCCGCAGCCGGCTTGCCCGGTTTCTTGTCTGTGCCGCTCACGTCCCCCTCCTCAACTCTCGAACACGTTGCCGGTGGCCTTGGCCACCCGCACCTTGCGGCCGCCCTCGAGCACGCGGAACCCGACGCGCGTCGGTTTGTCGGTCTTCGGGTCGATCAGCTTCAGGTTCGACAGATGCACGGAAGCCTCGACTTCGACGATGCCGCCGGGTTGGCCCATGCCGCGCGGCTTGGTGTGCTTCTTGGCCACGTTGACGCCCTGCACCACCGCGCGATCGTCCTGGGGGTGCACGCGCAGCACCTCGCCGCGGCGGCCGCGCTCGGCGCCGCTGATCACCAGCACGGTGTCGCCCTTGCGGATGCGTGCGGCCATCACAGCACCTCGGGCGCGAGCGACATGATCTTGGTGAACTTCTTCGCGCGCAGTTCGCGCACCACCGGGCCGAAGATGCGGGTGCCGATCGGCTCCTGCTGCTTGGTGATCAACACCGCGGCGTTGCGGTCGAAACGGATCGCGCTGCCGTCCGGCCGGCGCACCGGGAACGAGGTGCGCACGATCACCGCCTGGTGGATGTCGCCCTTCTTCACCTTGCCGCGCGGGATTGCGTCCTTCACGGATACCACGATGACATCGCCGACCGACGCGGTCTTCCGCTTCGATCCCCCGAGCACCTTGATGCACTGCACCCGCCGCGCGCCGGAATTGTCGGCGACTTCGAGGTTGGATTCGACGGATATCATCTACCCCTCCTCAACCCGGCGCCGGGGCGGCGGCGGCGGCGGCAGCGAGCCGCTGGCCGTTCCGCTCCACCACCAGCCAGGTCTTGCGCTTGCTGATCGGCCGGCATTCCTCGATGCGCACGACATCGCCGACCTTGCACTGATTGGCCTCGTCGTGCGCCGCGTAGTTCTTCGACCGGCGGATGAACTTCTTGTACAGCGGGTGCATCACGCGACGATCGACCAGCACCGTGACGGTCTTGTCCATCTTGTCGCTGGTCACCCGACCGGTCAGGACGCGCCTTGGCATCGCCGCAGCTCCTTCACGACTTGGCCACGGAGCGCGCCTGCTCCGCGAGAATGGTCTTCACCCGCGCGATGTCGCGGCGCGCCTGGCGCACCCGGCCGATGCCCGCGGTCTGGCCGGTGGCGCGCTGGAAGCGCAGGTTGAACTGCTCGCGCTTCAGATCGAGCAGCATTGTTCCCAGCTCATCCTTGGTCTTGATGCGCACGTCGGCCGCCTTGGTCACCTTCGCCATTTCACGCGTCTCCGATGCGGGCGACGAAGCGGGTCTTGATCGGCAGCTTGGCGGCACCCAGCGTCAGCGCCTCGCGCGCCACCGCTTCGGTGACGCCGTCGAGTTCGAACATGATCCGTCCGGGCGCCACCCGGCACACCCAGAATTCCGGGCTGCCCTTGCCCGAGCCCATGCGCACCTCGGCCGGCTTGAGCGACACCGGCACGTCCGGGAAGATGCGGATCCAGACGCGCCCGGTGCGCTTCATCGCCCGCGTGATGGCGCGCCGCGCCGCCTCGATCTGCCGTGCGGTCAGCCGCTCCGGCGCCATCGCCTTCAGCCCGAACGCGCCGAAATTCAGCGTGGTGCCGCCCTTCGAGTTGCCGTGGATGCGGCCCTTGTGGGCCTTGCGGAACTTGGTACGCTTGGGGGAGAGCATTGCGTGACGTCCTTACCGCTGCGGCGCCTGCTCGGCGGCACGGCGGTCCTGCGCCAGCGGGTCGTGCGCGAGGATCTCGCCCTTGAAGATCCAGACCTTCACGCCGCACGTGCCATACGTCGTCTTCGCCGTCGCCGTGCCGTAGTCGACATCGGCGCGCAGCGTGTGCAGCGGCACGCGGCCCTCGCGATACCACTCGACGCGCGCAATCTCGGCGCCGCCCAACCGTCCCCCGCAGTTTATCCTGATGCCCTGCGCGCCCAGCCGCATCGCCGACTGCACCGCGCGCTTCATGGCGCGGCGGAACGCCACGCGCCGCTCAAGCTGCTGCGCGATGTTCTCGGCCACCAGGGTGGCGTCGATCTCGGGCTTGCGGATCTCGACGATGTTCAAGGAGACCTCGCACTTCGCCATCCGGGCCAGGTCCTTGCGCAGGTTCTCGATGTCCTGCCCCTTCTTGCCGATCACCACGCCGGGCCGCGCGGCATAGATGGTCACACGCGGCTTCTTCGCCGGGCGCTCGATCACCACGCGCGAGACGCCGGCGCCCGCGAGCTTGCTGCGCAGATGGCCGCGCAACTGCAGATCGTCGTGCAGCAGCTTGGCGTAGTCGTTGGACGCGAACCAGCGGCTGTCCCAGGTGCGGTTGATGCCGAGCCTCAGCCCGATCGGATTGACCTTGTGACCCATCTGCTATGCGGCCTCCTCAGCCGTCCCCACGGGCGGTTCGTCCTGCGCCCGCTCGGCCACCACGATCTTGAGATGGCTGAACCACTTCTCCACCCGCGCCGAGCGGCCGCGGCCGCGCGCGTGGAAGCGGCGCATCACTGTCGAGCGGCCCACCTCGGCGCGCGCCACCACCAGGCGGTCGACGTCGAGCTGATGGTTGTTCTCGGCGTTCGCGATCGCGCTCTCCAGCACCTTCTTCACGTCGCCGGCGATGCGCCGCTTGCTGAAGGTCAGGGTCGCGACGGCATCGGTGGCGGTGCGGTTGCGGATCAACTGCGCCACCAGGTTCAGCTTGCGCGGCGAGACGCGGATGTTGCTCAGGATCGCCTGCGCCTCGGTGTCCGCGAGCGTGCGCGGATGCTTGGGCTTGCTCATCTCACACCCGCTTCGCCTTCTTGTCGCCGGCGTGTCCGGTGAAGGTGCGCGTCGGCGAGAATTCGCCGAATTTGTGCCCCACCATGTTCTCGTTCACCTGCACCGGCAGGAATTTTCTACCATTATAGACGCCGAACGTCAGGCCTACGAACTGCGGTAAAATGGTCGAGCGGCGCGACCAGATTTTTATGATTTCGTTGCGCCCGCTGCCCCGGGCCGCCTCGGCCTTGTTGAGCAGATACCCGTCCACGAACGGGCCTTTCCAAACTGATCGCGCCATCGTCTCAGCCCTTGCCCTTGTCGCGACGGCGGATGATCTGGCCGTCGGTGCGCTTGTTCGCGCGCGTCTTGTAGCCCTTGGTCGGCTGGCCCCATGGCGACACCGGATGGCGGCCGCCGGATGAGCGGCCCTCGCCGCCGCCCAATGGATGGTCCACCGGGTTCATCGACACGCCGCGGTTGTGCGGCATGCGGCCGAGCCAGCGCGAGCGCCCGGCCTTGCCGACCTGCTGGTTGGCATTGTCGGGGTTGGAGACCGCGCCGATCGTCGCCATGCATTCGCCGCGCACGATGCGCAGCTCGCCCGACATCAGTTTTATCTGTGCGTAGCCGGCATCCTTGCCGACCAGTTGGGCGTATTGCCCGGCCGCGCGCGCGATCTTGCCGCCGGCGGCGGGCTTCATTTCGACGTTGTGCACGATCGTGCCGACCGGGATCGCCGCCAGCGGCATCGCATTGCCGGGCTTGATGTCGGCGCGCAACGCCGAGACCACCGCGTCGCCCGCGCGCAGGCGCTGCGGCGCCAGGATGTAGGCCAGCTCGCCGTCCTGGTATTTTATCAATGCGATGAACGCGGTGCGGTTCGGGTCGTATTCCAGCCGCTGTACCACTGCGGGGATGTCGAACTTGCGGCGCCGGAAATCGACGATGCGGTACGACTGCTTGTGCCCGCCGCCGCGGAAGCGGCTGGTGAT
>Ga0209415_10020211_pt1 | contig 10367 bp, 8 predicted proteins | sample PeaSoiSIISIP2007_FD_187696 | JGI IMG/M metagenome (GOLD analysis project Ga0209415, IMG submission 187696) | Peat soil microbial communities from Weissenstadt, Germany - SII-SIP-2007 (SPAdes) (version 2) | ecosystem: Environmental > Terrestrial > Soil > Wetlands > Peat | place: Germany...
TTGCGCTCGAGAACCCGACCTCGGCCTTGGGGGCGTTCGCGATCACGGTGCCGTCGCGGTCGCGCACCGTGATACCGCGGATGCGCATCGCGGTGCGGCCATGCTCGTCGCGCTCCAAGACGGTGCCGTCGATCTCGACGCGGAACTGGTTGCCGAAGTTTTCCGCGATGGCGGCGGTGATCCAGGGCGTCGCCATGTCGAGGGGAATCGGTCCGCTCGCCAGCAGCAGCCACAGCCCGCCGGCGGCGAGAACGAAAACGGCGGCGACGGCCGCGAGGCCGACGCCCAGCCGGCGCATCCACCGCGATTGCATCGGCCGCATGAGCAGGCCGGCGAGGCGGCTGACGATCCACAGCGTCGCCCCGACGCGCTCTTCCCACCACGCCGAAGCGCCTGAGTCACCGTAAGACCGCGCTGGCGGAACCGGGGTGCGGCCACCCGCACGCGCGGCAGCACGCACCGCATCGGCACGCCGGTGCATGTGCAGTCCCGCCTCCACGCCGCGCAAGCCCGCGAGCCTGGATCTGTTGTGCTCAACCGCCATGCCTGGTCCGGACGTCCCCTAATCCGTCATGGTGCCGTTACGGTCCCGTGGTCCGGCCCGGAATGACGCACACATTCCACAACCAGCATACACAGGGCATCGCGACCACCCTGCAACCTCGAGATGTTGCAATCCTGGTCCCTGTAACCGAAGCCGATGTGATTCGATTTGCCGCGATCGAGCGAAGCTCCCCCATTTTGGTTAACGCGCATCTACCCCCACCCCGGCGCAGCACTTTATATGTCACAAGACCGACGGAAAACGACGAAAGGAAGGCACATGACGGCAAATCCCGCCGAGGGCGCCAAGGCCCCGGACTTCCGGCTTGCACGGGATGGTGGCGGCACCGTATCGCTCGGCGACTTCAAGGGGAAGAAGCTCGTCCTGTATTTCTACCCCAAGGCCGACACGCCGGGCTGCACCATTGAAGCCAAAGACTTTTCCCGCCTCCAGCCGGCCTTTGCCAAGGCCGGCATCGCGGTCGTCGGGGTCTCGGCCGACCCGGTCCGGAAGCAGGATGCCTTCAAGACCAAGCACGCGCTCACAACCCCGCTCGCCTCCGACGAGACCCACGAAATGCTCACTGCCTACGGGGTGTGGGCGGAGAAATCCATGTACGGGAGGAAATACCTGGGGATCAATCGCACCACCGTGCTGATCGGCGGCGACGGCCGCATCGCCCGCATCTGGCCGAAGGTCAAGATCGAGGGTCATGCCGATGAGGTGCTCGCCGCCGCCAAGGCCCTGTAATGCATCGATCATAGCCCCTCGCGACGCCGGCGCCGCGATGATTTTTGCGACGGCCACAAACTCCATCGGCCGCAGCGGCATGCAGAAACCCGCCAAACGTGGAACGTTCTTAGGCTGCCCCTTTTCCCCCCGCCTGAACCCGCAGCCCCTGCGCACACCGAAACTTAACGGCTCGATGCGCTTTTTATGCGACCGGGAACCGATTCGGCGACCATTTCCTGAAAATTAACCATGAGCTGATTCAATCGCGCCCCATGACCGGTCGGTGCGACGGGGCCGGTGTTCGGAGTGCGCATGTCTTCCCGCCTTGTTCACCAATCAATTGCCGATCCCCATGCTGATTCCGCCGACCCGGATCATCCCACTGGTCACAGTCGCCGTCATATCCACCCGCATCACGAGCATCGCGGCGCCGGCGAGCGCAAGCGCAGCAATGCGGGTGCCGCGCGTGCACCCGCCGGGGGGCGCGCCCGTGCATCCGCATACACGCTCGGCCATGCCGGCCGGCAGGTGCGGATCGGTCCGGTGGCATTCTGGACGGTGGTCGGCACTCTGGTGATCATGGCGGGCTGGTCGCTGATCACCGCCACCTATTTCGCGTTCCAGGACGATGTGCTCGCCCGCATGGTGACGCGCCAGGCCGAGATGCAATACGCCTACGAGGACCGTCTCGCCGAGATGCGCGCCCAGGTCGACCGCGTCACCAGCCGGCAACTGCTCGACCAGGAGCAGCTCGAGCAGAAGCTCGATCAGATCGTGCGCCGGCAATCGGTGCTGGAGCAGCGCGCCACCACGCTCGGCAACATCGCCGATCCGGGCGCGACCGGTTCGGTCCGCGCCGGACCGCGCAGCCCCGCCCCCCCGGCCGCCGGCGCCACCCCCAAGGCATCGCCGATCTCGGGGCCGGCCCTGTTCGGCGCACCGGCCCTGCGCGACGCCAAGCTCGATGCGAACCGGTTCGATCCGAACGGGCGCGCCGCGCGGCCGCGGATCAGCAACGCCCAAGTCCTGCTCGCCCGCATGGTCGAATCGCTCGACCGCATCGAGGGCCGCCAGACCAATACGCTCGCCGCCATGGAAGAGGGCTATGAAGCAAAGGCGCGCCGCATGCGCGCGGTGCTCGCCGACGTGGGGCTCGACCCCGGCAAGGCCGCTGGCGCGGCGGTCGGCGGTCCGTTCGTTGCCTACCGCCTGGCGTCCAATGCGGGGCCGTTCGAGAAGCAGGTCTACCGCATCAATGTGGCGCGCGCCCAGGCCGAGCGCCTGAGCGCGACCCTCGGCGCCGTGCCGCTGCGCAAGCCGGTCGACGGCGAGATCGATCAGTCATCTGGCTTCGGCGTGCGGATCGATCCGTTCATCGGCCGCCCCGCCATGCACACCGGCCTCGATTTCCGCGGCGACACCGGCGAGGCCATCCGCGTCACCGCGGCCGGCACCGTGGTGTCGGCGGGCTGGAGCGGCGGCTACGGCCGCATGGTCGAGGTCGACCACGGCAACGGTCTCGCGACCCGCTACGGCCACCTGTCTGAAATCGACGTCAAGGTCGGCCAGCCTCTCAAGGCCGGACAATCGGTCGGCCGGCTCGGCTCGACCGGCCGCTCCACCGGGCCGCATCTGCACTACGAGACCCGCATCGACGGCGAAGCGGTCGACCCGCACAAGTTCCTCCATGCGGGGCAGAAGTTCGGGCTGCTGTAGGCGACAGCCCGTAGCCCGGATGGAGCGCAGCGCAATCCGGGAACAGCCTCACCACAGGCCGATAAGTCCGGCCCCGCATTGCGCTACGCTCCATGCGGGCTACGCGTCCGTGAGCTACCCGTCACGTCCCGAACAGCTTCTCCACTGCGGCTGCGATGCGCAGGAGCCGGCGATCCTGGCCGTTGCGCGCCGCCAGCATGAGGCCGACCGGCAGCTCGTCGCCGCGCGGCACCGGCAGCGTGATGGCGCACAGATCGAAGAAATTCACCATCGCGGCATTGCGCAGCACGATCTGGTTGCGCTGCGCCGCGATGTCGAGGTTCTGGCACTCCGCGATGGTGGGCGCGACGATCGCCGACGTCGGCAGCAGGATGGCGTCGAGATCGGCGAGGCGCGCATCCATGGCGCGCGCCATCGCGTTGCGTTGGCGCATCAGCGCGATGTAGTCGGCAGCCGAGATGTCGCGCCCGCGCTCGATGCGGGTGCGCACGAACGGGTCGAGCTCGGCGCCGCGCGCCGCGATCCGTTCGCGGTGGATCGCGTAGCCTTCGGCGACCGCGATGCTGCCCTTGGCATTGACCCGCACCATGTCGTCGAACTGCGGAAACATCTCCGGCGTCAGCCGCACGCCGGCGCGACCGAGCTCGTTGACGGCCTCGAACAGGCGCGCCGTCACGGTCTCGTCTAGCCCGCGCAGCGGCAGGCCCTGGGCGATGCCGATGCGCAGTCCCTCGATCGGCATGGGTTCTGGCGGCCCGGCGTCCTCGCCCGCCAGCACGGCGTCGGCCGCGGCGCACTCCGCGACGCTGCGCGCCAGGGGACCGATCGAGTCGAGCGTATAGGACAGCGGAAACGCCCCCTCGGTCGGCACGCGGCGCTTGGATGGCTTGAAGCCCACGATGCCGCACAGCGCCGCCGGCACCCGCACCGAGCCGCCGGTGTCGGAGCCGATCGCGATCTCGCACATGCCGTCCGCGACCGCGACGGCCGCGCCCGACGACGAGCCGCCCGGAATGCGCGCGCGGTCGACCGGATTGCCGGGCGTGCCATAATGCGGGTTGAGACCGAGGCCTGTAAACGCGAATTCCGCCATGTTGGTCTTGGCGACGATGACGCAGCCCGCGGCGCGCAGCCGCCGCACCACCGGCGCATCGGCCGCCGCCATCGGGGCATCGGCGAGCACCGCCGAGCCGGCGCGGGTCGGCTCGCCGGCGACGTCGAACAGGTCCTTGATGGAGACGATGGTGCCGTCGAGCGGACCGAGCGCGATACCGGCCTGCGCGCGCGCATCGGCGGCATCCGCGGCGTTGCGGGCGGCCTGCCCATAGACGGTGAGGCAGGTGCGCCTCCCCTCGCCGGCTGCATCGAAAATGCGCCCGAGCGCCGCTTCGAGGCGCTCGCGGGCGGGACGCCGTCCTTGCGCCTGCGCTTTCGCCAACCCCGGCACAAAGCCCGGCGCCGCGATCACTGCCGCGGCCGCACCGGCAAGCAGGCGGCGCCGGTTGAGTGAGGTGCCGACAGACGATCCCATGTGCTGCTCCTCGTCAATGACGCTCCATCTAAGGAGCGCGGGCGTCCCGCCCGCTCTTGCCCAAAAGAAAGATGCGGTCGGAACGCCCGCGCTCCGGAATTCATTCCACCGAGAGATTGGCGGCGCGCACCACCTTGCCCCATTTCTCGGTCTCATCGGCAATGAACTTGCCGAATTCGGCCGCCGACATCGGCATCGGAATGCCGCCGAGATCGGCGAGCTTGCCCTGCAGTTTCGGGTTGGCGAGTGCGGCCCCGACCGACTTGTTCAGGATCTCGACCACCTCGGGAGGCGTGCCCTTCGGGGCCGAGATGCCGTACCACACGCTCGCCTCGAAGCCAGGTACGGTTTCCCCGATCGTCGGCACCTCCGGCAGCGCTGGCCAGCGCTTGCCCACCGTGACGCCGAGCGCGCGCAGCTGGCCCGAACGCACGAACTCGATCGCGCCCGGCAGATTGTCGAACAGCACATGGACCTTGCCGGTCAGGAGGTCCGGATAGGCGCCGGCCGAGCCGCGGTACGGCACATGGAGCATGTCGATGCCGGTGATCCATTTGAACAGCTCGCCCGACAGATGCACCGAGGTGCCGTTGCCCGACGACGCGAAGCTGACCTTGCCGGGATTGGCCTTGGCGTAGGCGATGAAGTCGGCGACGTTCTTGACCGGCAGCGAGGGCGGCACCACCATGATGTTGGTGAGCCGCATGACGCCGGCGACCGGCGTGGTGTCGCGGATGAAATCGTATGGCAGCTTCTTGTAGAGCGTCGCGCTGATGGCGTTGTTGGGCGCATCGAGGAGGAGTGTGTAGCCGTCCGGCGCCGCATTGATCATCGCCTGGGCGCCGAGATTACCGCCCATGCCACTGCGGTTCTCGACGATGAACTGCTGGCCGAGATCGGCCGAGAACCAATCCGCCATGACGCGAGTGGTGATGTCGACGGCGCCGCCGGCCGGAAAGCCCGAGATGAAATGCACCGGCCGGGTCGGATATCTTTCGGCCGCCGTGGCGGGCGGCGCCGGCAGGCTCGTGGCAGCAAGGGCGGGAGCGAGCGCGAAAATCACGGCGGCGATGCGAAACAGGCGTGCAGACATGCGTTCCCTCGAGGCGTCGGACGTTTGTTGGTCCGTTTGCCCGAGGCTATCAGCTTGCCCGCGGCCGCGATACCGGGCCGCGCTCGATTTGCGTTGGCGGCTCCTTCCTGAATCGCCCGGGCGAAACGCCGAACACCTTGCGAAACCGGTTGTTGAATGTCGAGAGATCGCCAAAGCCGGCATCGTAGGCGATCGCCGCAACCGGCGCATGGGACGCACGAAGCTGCGTCGCGGCGCGGCGCATCCGCGTGCCCAGCAGGTACTGGTGGGGCGTGAGCCCGGTGGTGCGCTGGAACGTGCGCAGGAAGTGGTACTTGCTCATGGCGGCGACGTCGGCCAGTGACGCGAGGCCGAGCGGGCGCTCGGCATTGTCCTCAATGAAGCGGAGCACCCGCGCGACGCGCTGCTCGTCGCCGGGCGAGAATGCGGCCCGCGCCGGCGGCGCGCCAGACATTGTGGATACCACAAGCTCGGCCAGCCGGATTGCGAGCTCCTCGATTACGATGGCCGGCGCGGCCGCACCCATCGTTTCGATCCCGACGAATGGCGCGGCGAGCTTCGGCAGGGCCGGGATCATCGCCGCCGCGAAGCGGAACCGATGCGAGCCGGCCGCGCCGGCGCATATCTCCTCGAACAGCGCGTCCGCGTAGTGAAAGGCGACACAACGGTCGCCGGTGCCGTGCTGGTGGCCGCACTCGAAACAGGTTCCGGCGTTGCCGAGCAGGAACGCCCCTGGATAGAGCAACGCCCGTCCGCTGTCGGTGCGATAGTTGAATGATCCGCCGAGGACCGCCGCAATGACGACCTCACCATGCCGTTCCTCGAAGGGGCGATGCTGCGGTCCGGCGTGGCAGATCTGCTCGCTCACCGACCAGTCCGCGCCACGCGCAATGGGTCGGGACTGCGGCGGATCAGCTGGGCTTTCAGCCGCAAGTTTCGATGGAGACGACGTCAGCTGCTTCATGGTGCCACCAAGATAGCAATTTTTCCCAAGCGTCGACATGCGAGCGATCTTAGGCTCGACGGAATGCTTCACTCGCAATCCACAACCACACCAACGGAATCAACCATGGCCTCGATACGCAAGGAAATCCTGACCACCGCGAGCCCCGCGGATGCCTGGGCGGCGATCCGCGACGTCGGCGCCCTGCATCAGCGGCTGGTGCCCGGTTTCGTCGTCGACACCCGCCTCGAACCGGGTGCCCGGATCGTGACGTTCGCGAACGGCATGGTGGTGAAGGAACTGATCGTCGATTGCGACGACGACGCGCGCCGTCTCGCCTGGTCCGCGGTCGGCGGACGGCTGACCCACCACAACGCGTCCGCGCAGGTGTTTCCGCATGGCGACGGCGGCAGCCGCATCGTGTGGATCGCCGATCTCCTTCCCGACGATCTCGAAGACGCCATCGGCGCCATGATCGACCAGGGTGGCGCCGCCATGAAGGCGACGCTCGATCGGTTGGCGCCGCGGTAGGGCGTAGGGTGGGTAACGCGCCCTGCGATGTTCGCGCATCGTTTTGAGTGCGCGGCGGCGCGTTGCCCACGCGGTCCGACCTCACGGATTTGCCGCGTGGGCAAAATCGCCCCGATGTCTTCGCGAACCGATCCGCCGCGCCGGGCGATTTTGCCCACCCTAAGAACTGAAAAAGCCCCGGCAACCGCCGGGGCTTTCGCATGAGAGGAGGAGGCGCGTCGTTACGACGTCTTCGTCACGACTTCTTCGGCCACGGCACGCCCTGGTAGCCGAGCGGCACCGAGCCGATGCCCTTGTAGTTGAACTTCTGCACACGCTTACCTTCGTAGGTCTCGGTGGTGTAGAGGTTGCCCTTGGAATCCGACGCCACGCTGTGCACGCCGTAGAACTGGCCGGGCTGGCGGCCGCCGTCGCCGAACGAGGTGATCTCCTCCAGGGTCTCGCGCACGATGACGCGCACCCGCTCGTTCTGGCCGTCGGCCAGCATGATGAAGCGCTGCTGCGGGTCCTTGGAGAACACGATGTCCCACACCGCGCCGGCGCCCTTGGTCTTCCTGGCGAAGAACGCCTCCTTGACGAAGGTGCCGTCCGGCCGAAACACCTGCAGGCGATCGTTCTGGCGGTCGCACACGTAGATGAGGTCGTCGACCGAGCGCTCGATGCAGTGCACCGGGTTGCGGAACTGCTGTGCCGGCGGCGCATCCGGATTGTATGGGCCGAGATTGGTGTCGTCGGGCTTGTTGCCGTAGGCGCCCCAGTAGCGCTTCATCTTGCCGGTGTCGGCATCGAGCACGGCGACGCGCTTGTTGAGATAGCCGTCCGCAATATAGGCCTCGTTCGACTTGGGATCGACCCAGATCTTGGCGACGCGGCCGAAGTTCTCGAGGTCGTTCGAGCCCTTGTTGCCACCGGAGTGGCCGACCTGCATGATGAACTTGCCGTCGTTGGTGAATTTCAGGATCTGGGCGTCCTTCTCGCCGTTGCCGCCGATCCAGACATTGCCCTTGTAGTCGACGTGCACGCCGTGATTCGACTGCGGCCACTCGTAGCCGGGGCCAGGACCGCCCCAGGCCCGCAGCAGCGAGCCGTCCTGGTCATAGACCAGGATCGGCGGGGCGGTGCGGCAGCAATCCGCGATCGGCGGATTGAGCTCGGCGCCGCGCTCGTTGTTGTGCAGCCCGCTGGCGCCGCGATGGATGACCCAGATGTGGTCGAGCTCGTCGACCCAGATACCGATGGTCCAGCCGAGCAGCCAGTTGTTGGGCAGCGGCTTCGGCCACAGCGGATCGACCTCGAACACCGGCGCCTGCACGGTCGAGGTCTGCGCCTCGGCCTGCTTCTGCAGCACGGCCTGGCCGATGCCGAGGCTGACAATGCCGGCCGCGAGCGCGGTGCCGTAAAGGAACTTGCGGTTGCGCAACAACTTGATCATGACGCCTCCCTTGAGCCCCGCCATGCGGTGCAGGCTTGTTGACTTGACTATAGCGCAATTCGCCGGACTTGAAACGGCGATTTCGCGCCCGACAGGCTAGGCGGGGGATTGAGCCGTTCGGGGCTTTTTCGGACGATGGGCAAGTGATACTGTCGCTCGCCCGAGAGAGCTCACGTGTGCACGACGTGCGGCGGAGGCAACGCAATGAAGAAGACACCACTTGTGATCGGCTTGACGGTATCGGGTTTGACGGTATCGGGCCTGGCGGCGCTGGCGCTGATGGCGGGCTCGGCGGGTGTGCTCGGGCTGCGCGCCCCGTCCGGCACGGCCGCGACGACGCCGGCCTGGAGCGAGATCAAGTGGCCGTTCCTGATGGACCAATGGGGGGTCGGCAAAGCCTTCGTCTGCCAGCCGGCGGATTGCGGCGCCCGGATCGAAGTCATGGTGCGGCCGAAGATCGGGTTCTGCAACTGCTCGACCGGCGTTGCCGACGACACCGAGTTGGAGCGCGTTGCCGATACCGACCTGATCAGCGCGACCGTGCGTCCACTCGGTTCCGGCAGCCCGGTTACGGTCGGCTGGATGCAAGGGCTGAGCCGGCTCTACGCGATATCCGAGGGCAAGCCCGACGAGCGGCTGCTGTCCATTGCCTTCAATGACGAATGCGATGCCGTGGTCGCGGTGGCGAAGCTCGGCAAGGCCGACCCGAACGCGGCAGTGCCGGCCGTGCTCGCGTTCCTCAAGAGCACCCCCATGGTCCTCTGGACCAAGAAGGAGCTCGGCCTCGAATTCGTGCGCCGCGATTGGGAACCGGAGACGAGCGAGCCCGCTGCTTTGAGGTGGTCCGGGGCGATGCGACGGGATTGATGCGATCTGACGAAGCCAAACCAATTGGGAGGAGAGAACGATGAAAAGTATGCAACGACATAACCTGCTGTGCGGCGTCGCCTTCGTGGCGGGCCTGATCGGCCTCGGCGCCGGCGTCATCATGGTGCAGGGCGAGGCCACGGCGCAGCAGCGCGCGATGGTGGAAGCCCCGATCTTCGAGGTCGATCCGCTCTGGCCGAAGCCGCTGCCCAACCACTGGATATTGGGGCAAACGATCGGCGTGTCCGTGGATGCGCAAGAGCACGTCTGGATCATTCACCGGGCCGGTTCGCTCGAAGCGGGTGAGCAGCATGCGACTACGAATCCGCCGACGGCTCAATGCTGCGCGCCGGCGCCACCGGTTCTGGAGTTCGATCAGGCGGGCAATCTGATCGGGCACTGGGGTGGTCCGGGCAACGGGTACGACTGGCCAAAATCAAACCACGGAATCACAGTCGATTACAAAGGGAACGTCTGGATCGGCGGCAATGATGGCGGTGGCGCACAGAGCGGTCGGGGCGCTGTCAACGGCGCCGATGAAGAGCCGGCCGAGGGGGGGCGAGGCGGCCGTGCCGGCAGAGGCGGATTCCAGCCCTATTACGACAATATGATCCTCAAGTTCACGCAGGACGGGAAATTTCTGATGCAGATCGGCAAGCCGGGTCAGAGCAAAGGCAGCAACGACCCCGAAAATCTCCGGAGACCCGCCAAGACCTTCGTCGATCCGAAGACTAATGAGCTGTATGTGGCCGATGGATACGGGAACCATCGCGTGATCGTGTTCGACGCGGAGACCGGCAAGTACAAACGCCACTGGGGCGCTTATGGGAACAAGCCGGATGATATGGATTACGGCCGATACAATCCGAGCGCGCCGCCGCCTCAGCAGTTCCGCAATCCGGTACACTGCGCCGAGCTCACGCATGACAATCTGCTGTACGTCTGCGACCGCGTGAACGACCGGATTCAGGTATTCAA
>Ga0209415_10020213_pt1 | contig 10367 bp, 7 predicted proteins | sample PeaSoiSIISIP2007_FD_187696 | JGI IMG/M metagenome (GOLD analysis project Ga0209415, IMG submission 187696) | Peat soil microbial communities from Weissenstadt, Germany - SII-SIP-2007 (SPAdes) (version 2) | ecosystem: Environmental > Terrestrial > Soil > Wetlands > Peat | place: Germany...
CTCGGATCGCCCAACGGCGCGGTCCTCCTCCCCCTGCTCGCGCCGACGGCGCTGACCGAGCCGGCGATCACGGTGAACCTGACGGCCTCCCCGAGGTTCGGCGTGGCGCCGCTATCGGTCAGCTTCCACGCGAACGCCTCCGGCGGTGCCCGACCGTACACCTTCTTCGACCTCTACTTCGGCGACGGCAACTCGACCCAGACGACGGGCGGGGTCGCCTCGCACCGGTACACGGCGTCGGGGGTCTACTCCGCGGACGCGGTCGTCTTCGACAGCGCCTCGAACTCCTCGGTCAGCATGCCGGTGGCCATCGTCGTGGGCGGGGGCGGGTCGCTGAGCGTCTCCCTCAACGCGACCCCCGTCCGGCTCGCCGCCGGCGCGCCGGCCACCTTCTCGACGAGCGTGGCCGGTGGCCATGGACCGTACCGATTCCACTACGCCTTCGGCGACGGCACGTTCGCGGACTCGAACCATAGCTCGCTCTACCACACCTACGGCGGGGCCGGGGCGTACTGCGCGGTCGTCATCGTCTCGGATGCCCGAAGCCCCCCGGACGGCGCGGCGTCGCCGCCGGTCGGCGTCGGGGTCGGGGGGACCGCGCCGCCGAACTGCACGACGGGCGCGCCGTTGCGCGCCTCGCTCTCGCTCTCCGAGGCTGCCGCCGACCTCCCCGGCGACATCCTCCTTTCGGCCAACGCGACCGGCGGGACCGCGCCGTACACCATCCGGTACGCCTCGAGCGATCCCTACGTGACCGCGTGCCAGTGCGGGATCTTCTCGACCCACGGCAACGAGACCGTGAGCGCGCAGGTCTCCGACAGCGCCGACATGCAGGGCACCGTGACCGAGCCGGTCTCGATCTACCTGAGGCTCGCCGCCCACCTCGCCGTGAACCGGACGAGCGGCGCGGCGCCGCTCTCCGTCCTGTTCACCGACAGCGCGGTCACCGGCGGGCACGGAAGCCCGTCGGCCGTCGAGGCCGCCACGCGCTGGACCTTCGGCGACGGGGGGAACGCGTCGGGGTCGTCGGCCTCGCACGTCTACGCGAACCCCGGCTACTACGTGGCGATCGGGTCGACGACCGATGCCGTCCAAGGCGTCTACAGCGAGGCGTTCCTCATCGACGCCTACGCCCCCGGTCCCGCGCCGTCGACGATCGTCGGAGCGAACATCACCCCGGCCATCGACGTGCCCGCCGGGACGCTCGTCAGCCTCACGGCCCACGCCTCCGGCACCGCGGGACCCTACCTGATCCACTGGGAGCTCGGCGCGAACGATACGGCGTTCGGCCCGTTCGTCGAGCAGTCGTACTCCTACGCCCCCTGCCTCTCGACGGGCCTGTGCGCGCTCGCCATCGGCGTCGAGGTGGAGAACGGGACCGGCGGGTGGACGAACCTGTCGCTCCCGCTCGACCCCGCGGAGCGGGGCAACGCGAGCGCGCTCGTGCTCAGCGACCGCATCGGCCCGTCGAGGGGCGCGACCCCCTTCGGCTTCCACGCCCAGGCGGTCGCGACCGGGATGCCCAACGCGACGCTCCAGTGGACCTACGGGGACGGCGCCAACTCGACCGGCCCGAGCGCGAACCATACCTACCTCGTCCCCGGCAACTACACCGTCAGCGTCAGTGCCAGCGACCCGCTCGGCGACCGGCTGGTCCGGACCCACGCCGTCGTCGTCGTCGGGCTTCCCAGGACCGCGCCGGTGCTCATGGGGGGACCCAACCAGAGCAGCGGCGTCGCCCCGCTGTCGGTCGGCTTCCACAGCTATGCCTCGGGAGGCGCGGGGGCGCCGTACACCTTCGCCTGGAACTTCGGGGACGGCTGGCGCGGCGCGGGGAACGTGACGGGCCACGTCTACGCGTCGCCCGGCGAGTACACGGCGAACGTGACGGTCCTCGACGCGATCGGCAGCCCGTCGACGGCCTCCTACGACATCTCGGTCTACAACACGACCACGGTCGGCTTCGCCGTCGCCGGGTGGAACGGCACCGCCGCGCTCGGCGAGAGCCTTCGGATCGCCATCGTCGTGAGCCCGGTCTGCCGTCCGGACAGCCGGCCGGGCTGCGCCGCCAACGCCGTCGGCTTCCGGGCGGCGATCCTGGCCGCGAGCTCGCCCGCGCCGGGCGCCTCGAGCGACCTCGGGGTCACCGGGCAGGCCAACGAGCACGGTTGGACGAACGTGACGCTCATCGCCCCGGGGACGCCCGGCTCCTACGTCCTGTACGTCTGGGCCGACGAGGCCGGCTACGTCGGGACGAGCTACGTGGCGCTGAGCGTGCTCGCCCCCGCCGGACCGGGGTCGGGCTCGATCTCGCCGACCGAGGAGCTGGCCATCGGGGTGGGCGTGGGCGTCGCCGCCGCGCTCACGGTCGTCGCGGTCGTCGTGGCGACGCGCCGTCGGCGGGCGGAGCGCCCTACCCCTTCACGACCCCGAGGGGAACGAGGCGGGCCACCCGGCGAGTGAGGCCGGCGCCCTCGGCGACCCGCACGACCTCCTCGACGTTCTTGTAGGCGCCCGGGGCCTCCTCGGTCACCCCTTCCCGGGAGGCCGCTCGCACGACGATGCCGTGGCTGGCGAGCTCGCGCGTGACCTCCTCGTAGCGGAACCGCCGCACCGCGGCGTGCCGCGACAGGAGGCGCCCCGCGCCGTGGCAGGAGGAGCCGAAGGAACGCTCCATCGACGTCGGCAGGCCGACGAGCAGGTAGCTCGCCGTCCCCATGTCGCCGGGGATCAGCACGGGCTGGCCGAACGATCGGTAGGCGCTCGGGACCTCCTCGCGGCCGGCGGGGAAGGCGCGCGTCGCCCCCTTGCGGTGGACCAGCACGCGCTTGGGCGCGCCGTCGACCACGTGCGTCTCGAGCTTCGCGATGTTGTGGGCGATGTCGTAGATGACGTCGATCCCGTCGTCGGGGCGCTCGAAGACGCCCCCAAAGGCCCGCCGGACCCCGTCGGTGATGAGCTGGCGGTTCGCCCAGGCGAAGTTCGCGCCCGCGGCCATCGCGCCGAGGTAGCGGGTCCCCTCCTCCGAGCCGACCGGCGCGCAGGAGAGCTGGCGGTCGACCAGCGTCACGTGCTCGGCGACGAGCTTGGCGTCCATCGCCTGGATGTAGTCGGTGGCGACCTGGTGGCCGAGTCCCCGGGAGCCTGTGTGCAGCATGACGACGACGTTCCCCGGCGCGAGCCCGAGCCGCTCGGCGAACTCGGGGTAGAAGAGATCGCCGACGGCCTGGACCTCGAGGAAGTGGTTCCCCGACCCGAGCGTCCCGAGCTGGCGGCGGCCGCGCTTCTTCGCCGTCGCGCTCACGAGGTTCGGGTCCGCGGAGCCGAGGCGGCCCTCCTCCTCCTGGAACGTGAGGTCGTCCGGGCGCCCGAACCCCCGGCCGACGGCCCAGGCCGCCCCACCCGAGAGGACCTCGTCGACCTCGGCATCGGTCAGCGAAAGGCCGCCCTTGGAGCCGACCCCCGTCGGCACCTCGCGGTACAGGGCGTCGACCAGCTGCCGGAGCTTCGGCCGTACCTCGTCGACCCGGTAGGGCGTCCGAAGGAGCCGAACGCCGCAGTTGATGTCGTAGCCGATGCCCCCGGGCGAGACGACCCCCTCGAGGGTGTCGAACGCGGCGACCCCGCCGACGGGGAACCCGTAGCCGAAGTGGATGTCCGGCATCGCGTAGGCGTTCGACTGGATGCCGGGCAGCGTCGCGACGTTCTTGAGCTGCTGGAGCGACGGGTCGCCCTCGACGGCGCCGAGCAGCGCAGTGCTCGAGTAGAGCCGCCCGGGGACGCGCATCCCGTCCTTCTCGCTCTTGGCGATCTCGAATGTGAACTCGTCGAGCCGGGTGAGCTCGGGGTTCTCCGACACGGGGCGTGCCAGCTAGGTTCCCTATTTGATACGTGCCCGTTCCGCCCCAGGGCGCTCCCGTCGCAGGAGCTGGGCCGGGGCGCGTCGGACGGGAAGCTCGTCGAGAGCGGGCCTCCTAGTCTCGGCAGGGGCGCTCGGTCGGCCCCCGCCGGCGGGGGTTGCGAAGGTGCGGTCCCAACCCATTTAGCGGCCGACCCGGTGGGCCCCCCCGTCGCCCCACCGGTCCGATGATCCTCAGAACCTTCGTGCTGATCCTGTACGTCGCCGTCCTGGGGGTCGCCTTCGCCCTCCAGTTCCTCGAACCGGCCCTGTCGGTCTACGTGTTCTACGGCCTCCTCTTCTGGCTGGTGGCGAGCTTCTTCGTCTTTCGGCTGCCCGGCATGTCCCGGCCGGTTCCGGGGACCGGGGGAGGCCGGGGCGCCAGCCCGCCCGGAGCCGCGCCCCGCGCGTCGCCGGGGGCTCCGCTCCCCTCGACGGGCCCGCTCTCCCTCGGCTTCTGCGCCTTCTGCGGCCGGGACCTCCCGGTGGGCAGCACCACGTGTCCGGGCTGCGGCCATCCCGTCCGGCAGTTCTAGGGCGAGCCCCTCGGCATGGGCCCCGCCCCGCCTAGGAGTCCGATATGGAGAGCATCGGCTCCCGGGCCTGGACCGACGAGCCTGCCGAGACCCGGAGCCGTCGGACGACTCCGGCCCGCGCTGCCGTGACCTCGTTGCGCATCTTCATCGCCTCGAGGATCAGCAGCACGGCCCCCTTCTCGACGCGCTCGCCCTCGCGGACCCGGACCTCGACGACCTTGCCGGGCATCGGCGGCAGCACCGCGTCCGCGCCGGCCGGCTCGTCCGGCCTCGCCGCGGCCGCCCGGCCGAGCGGCGCGCCCGCTCCCGGCGACGCGCTCGCCCCCATCGCCGCCGAGACCTCGCAGGCGACCCGGTATCGCTCCCCATCCACGACGACCGGTGCGGCCGGGCTCGGCTGGTCGGGGCTCCAGCCGTCGACCTTCATGCGCTCGCCGGCCACCTCGAGCTCGACCAGGCTCCCCGAGCTCGCCACGACCCGCACGGAGAGTTCGACGCCCCCGGCGCGTGCGATGCCCTTGTCGAGGTCGACCTCGACCTCGCGGCGCTCACCGTCGAGGACGAGCGTGACCTTCACCGATCCACCTCCGTCCGGATTGCAGTTGCGCGCGGCCCGCGTACGCCCACGGGTCGACCCCGCCGTAGGCGGCCTCGGCGCGCGGCCCCGCCGGGGCAGCCGCCGTCGGGGCGATCGAGGGGGGAGTACGACGCATGACCGCTACGACCCCGAGGGCGGCGCTCGTCAGCACGTCGGGCGTGATCCCGTTCGTCCGGGCGCTTCGGTAGGACCTGTAGACCATCGGGAAGAGGGCATAGGAGAGCGCCTCCGCGTCGTCGGCGGCGGGCACGATCGCCCGAACGTCCGAGAGCGCCTTGGCGAACTCGGGGGCGAGCAGGTCCGCCGGACGGCCGGAGATCGGCGGGTCGACCTCGAGGACCTTGCGGGCGAGCTCGGGGTCGAGCGGGCCGGGGGGCTTCCCGTAGAGGCCCCGGACGTAGTCGTGCACCTCCTGGGTGATCGTGCGGTACCGGCTTCCCGAAAGGACGTTGAGGACCGCCTGGATCCCGACGATCTGGCTCGTCGGCGTGACGAGGGGCGGGTAGCCCAGGTCCGCCCGGACCCTCGGGATCTCCTGGAGGACCTCCGAGAGCGTCCCGAGGGCCTCCTGCTCCTGGAGCTGCGAGAGGAGGTTCGAGAGCATCCCGCCGGGGACCTGGTGCACGAGGATCCCGGGGTCGGTCATGAGCGAGCGGGGGTTGAGCATCGGCCGGTAGTGCTCGAGCACCCCCGAGAAGTACTCCGAGAGGTCGGCGAGCGCCCCGAGGTCGAGCCGTGTCTCGATGGCCGTTCCCGCCATGGCCCCGACGAGCGTCTCGGTCGGGGGCTGGCTCGACCCGCCCGAGAACGGCGCGAGCGCCGAATCGACGGCCGCCGCGCCCGCGTCGGCGGCGGCGAGGCAGCTCAACGTCGCCATGCCGCTCGAGGAGTGCGTGTGCAGCACGACGGGCAGCCCGACGGACTGCCGGAGGGCCTTGGTGAGCGCGCCCGCCTCGCCCGGGGGCAGGAACCCCGCCATGTCCTTGATGCACAGCTCGTCGGCGCCCATCTCGGCGAGCCGGCCGCCGAGGCGCACGAACGACTCGAGGGTGTGGACCGGGCTCCTCGTGTAGCAGATCGTCCCCTGCGCGACCTTCCCGGCGCGTCGGACGGCCCGGATGGCGCACTCCATGTTCCGCGGGTCGTTGAGCGCGTCGAACACCCGGAAGATGTCGATCCCCTGGCGGGAGGCCTCGCCGACGAACTTCTCGACGAGGTCGTCGGCGTAGTGCCGGTACCCGACGAGGTTCTGTCCGCGCAGCAGCATCTGCAGGGGGGTCCTCGGCATCCGGCGCTTGAGCTCGCGCAGGCGCTCCCATGGGTCCTCGTGCAGGAATCGCAGGCAGACGTCGAACGTCGCTCCGCCCCAGACCTCCAGCGATCGGTAGCCGATCGCGTCGAGCCGCTCGGCGGCCGGCAGCATGTGGCGGGTCCGCATCCTCGTGGCGATGAGCGACTGGTGCCCGTCGCGCAACACCGTCTCGGTGATCCCGACCATGACCGGACCCCGCCCCTCTTAGAGGGGGATGTTCCCGTGCTTCTTGGGCGGGCGGTCCTCGCGCTTGGTCCCGTAGAGTCCGAGCCCCTGGAGGAGCCGGGCGCGGGTCTCGGCGGGGTCGATGACGTCGTCGACGTAGCCGCGCTCGGCGGCGAGGTACGGGTTCAAGAACTCGACCTGGTAGTCCCGCACGAGCTTCGCCCGCAGGGCCTCTCGCTCGGCCTCGGGGGCCCGGTCGATCTCGCGTCGGAACAGGATGTTGACGGCGCCCTCGGCCCCCATGACCGCGATCTCGGCCGTCGGCCAGGCGAGGTTGAGGTCGCCGCCCAGGTGCTTGGAGCACATCACGTCGTACGCCCCGCCGTACGCCTTGCGGAGGATCACGGTGAGCTTCGGCACGGTCGCCTCCGCGTAGGCGTAGAGGAGCTTCGCCCCGTGCCGGATGATGCCGCCGTGCTCCTGCGCGGAGCCCGGGAGGAAGCCGGGAACGTCGACGAACGTCACGAGGGGGAAGTTGAAGGCGTCGCAGAAGCGGACGAACCTCGCGGCCTTCGTCGACGCGCCGATGTCGAGGCAGCCGGCGAGGTGGCTCGGCTGGTTCGCCACGACCCCGACGCCGCTCCCCGATAGGCGGGCGAAGCCCGTCAGGATGTTCTTCGCGTAGTCGGCCTGCAGCTCGAGCCAGCTCGAGGGGTCGACGATCCTCTCGACGACCTCCCGAACGTCGTACGGAGTGTTCGGGTCCGCGGGGACGATGGCCCGAAGGCCGCCCGCGGCGGCCTCGGCGGGCTCCGCCGGCGCCGCGGCCGGCGGCTCCTCGAGGTTGTTGAGCGGTAGGTAGGCGAGCAGCCGGCGGGCGAGCGCGATCGCGTCGGCGTCGGAGGTGGCGGTCAGGTGGGAGATCCCGCTGAGGGACGCGTGCGCGTCCGCGCCGCCGAGCGCCTCGGCGCTGACCTCCTCCCCCGTGACCGCCCGGATGACGTCCGGGCCGGTGATGAACATCTGGGCCGAGCCGCGCGCCATGATGATGAAGTCGGTGATCGCCGGCGAGTAGACGGCCCCGCCCGCGCACGGCCCGAGGATGAGCGAGACCTGGGGAACGACGCCGGAGAGGCTGACGTTGCGGAAGAACACCTCGCCGTATCCCCCGAGGCTCATCACGCCCTCCTGGATCCGGGCGCCGCCGGAGTCGTTGAGGCCCACGATCGGGACGCCGGCCTTGTGGGCCGCCTCCATCACCTTGACGATCTTCTCGGCGTGCGCCTCGCCGAGCGCCCCGCCGAAGACCGTCGCGTCCTGGGCGAACGCGCAGACCGGCCGGCCGCCGACCCGGCCGAACCCGGTCACGACGCCGTCGCCGGGGACCCGGCGGGCCGCGAGGCCGAACGCCGTCGCTCGGTGGGTGACGAACGGGCCGAGCTCCACGAACGTCCCCGGGTCGAAGAACGATTCGATCCGCTCCCGGGCGCTCTGCTTGCCCGAGGCACGGTGCTTGGCGACCCGCTCGGCGCCGCCGCCCTCGCGCGCGAGCCGCTGGAGCTCCCTCCACCGGTCGTAGACGTCCGTCATGCCTCCTCCAGCACGGTCAGGTCCCCGGCGCGTACCGCCACGCGCTCCCCGTCGCGCTCCAGGTAGAGCGCCCCATCGTCGCCGAGCGAGCGGATCACGCCCGCGATCTCGCCATCGACCAGCGCCCGGTGCCCGAGCCCGTAGAGCGCGTGACGACACTCCTCCACGACCTGGGCGTGTCCGGCCGGGGTATTGAGCGATTCGCCCGCGCCCCGGATGGCCCCGACGACCAGCGACTCGACCAGCCGCTCGTCCGGCCGGGGCACGCCGAGCTCCGAGAGGACGGCGACCCGTCCCTCGAGCTCGGGCGGGAACCCCTCGGGAGGCGTCGTGACGTTCAACCCGACCCCGACGACGAGGGCCGTGCCGAACGTCGGCGAGGCGACGCGGTCGACGAGGACCCCGGCGAGCTTGCGGGGGGGCCGGCCCGGCGCGATCACGAGGAGGTCGTTCGGCCACTTGACGGAGGTTGCGACGCCGAGCTGGTGGCGCAGCGCGAGGGCCAGCCGGGCGCCGACGGCGACCGGCAACAGGCCGGGCTCGTAGCGGGGCTCGCGCTCGATCGTCGAGAGGTAGAGGCCCCCCTCCGGCGAGGCCCAGGAGTGCGAGAGGCGGCCGCGCCCCAGCTCCTGACGACGCGCGACGACGACCGTCCCGGGCTCGGCCCCCTCCCGGGCCAGGCGGATCGCCTCGTCCTGGGTGGACTCGAGGCGCTCGTGCTCGAACCGCGGCGCCACGAGCTCCCCCTCGAGGGCGTCCCAGCCGGAATCTCCCTTTACGGTTTCCGTTGGGTCGCGCGCGCCCCGAGGGGCGGGACCGGCCTAGAACAATAGGCCGTCGACCGGCCGGGCCCCCGGGTGCGGCGCGATCGGCCGGGCGAGCACCTCATCGAACGCGGCGCGGATCTCCCGGTAGCCGTAGACGAACAGGATCGTCGGGACGAGCCCGACGAGGCCCCCGTACGGCACGACGAGCTCCGCCAGGTCGGCGGCGACGACGATCGCCCCGAACAGCACGAACCGTCGCCCCGAGACGGCTCGGGCGAGCGTGGGGGCGGAGGCGAACGGCGCGATGGTGTTGACGTGGCTGCGGGTGGCGTAGGCGTAGAGCAGGAACCCGAGGACCGTCGTCACGACCAGGATGATCACGATGATGACGAGCTCCTCGGCGCGCGCCCCCGAACTCAGTGTCGTGGTCGTCGTGGCGGTCGTGGTCGTGTTGTTCAACTTGGACAGCGTGCTGAAGAGGGCGCCGACGAGGACCACCGCCAGCGCGATCCCCCCGACGATCGACGTGACGAAGGAGAGGACGAACATCTTCGTGGCTTCGCCGAGGTCCTCCCGGACGCCGATCGCCACCGCGGCGGTCTGGGGCCCGTACTCTCCGGCCCAACGCTTGAGATCGTTGGCCCCATCCCGCCACTTCGAGTACGAGTAGATCAGCAGGGCCAGCCCGATGATCGCCGTGACCGCGAGGACCCCGATGGCGGCCAGGGCCTCCCCCCCGCTCAGGGGCGGGGTGGTCGTCGACGTGCCGGAGGTGTCCACCAACCCGAACCCGCTCCCGTACGCCGCGCCGAGGGCCAGCAGGCCGACGAAGCCCACGACCAGGTCGAGCACGAGGTAGGCCCAGTAGTAGCCGATGGCGTCGCGGATCTGCTGGATCGCCTCCCGGGTCGCCGCGCCGTGGGGTGGGGCCGGCGGCGCCCAGGGCCCCTGGTAGTAGGGCGGCGGGGCCCGGACCGGGGGCGGCGTCGGGCTCGCCTCGTAGGGCCGGGCGCTCGGAAGGTAGCCCGGGGTCGGAGGGGGAGGCCACGCCACGGGCCGAGATAGCCGCCCGGGATAATGAACCTCCGGGACCGAGGGGCGGTCCTTTCTTATGCGAAGCCGGTTGGGGGAGAGTTCCATGACCTGCCTCGAACTCCTTGCGGCCTCGGTCGCCCGCGACGTGGAGGCCCGGCTCGCCACCCAGATGAGGGGGTTCGCGGGAACGATGATCCTCGCCTACCTGCCGCAGCGCTGGGTCTTCGTGACCGAGGAGGGGACCGTCAGCCTCTCGGTCGACAAGAAGGGGAAGGTGATCGCCCTCTCGGGCGCGGTCGACTCGCCCGACGTCACGATCGAGACCTCCCACGCGCGCCTCAAAGCCGCCTTCGAGACCCGGGACCGCTCGAAGGTGCCGCCCGGCCCGCTCACGGTGACGCCGCACACGGCCAAGGGCCGGACGGCGTTCGAGAACGCGCTGAAGGGGCTGTGGGGCTATGACCTG
>Ga0209415_10020214_pt1 | contig 10367 bp, 6 predicted proteins | sample PeaSoiSIISIP2007_FD_187696 | JGI IMG/M metagenome (GOLD analysis project Ga0209415, IMG submission 187696) | Peat soil microbial communities from Weissenstadt, Germany - SII-SIP-2007 (SPAdes) (version 2) | ecosystem: Environmental > Terrestrial > Soil > Wetlands > Peat | place: Germany...
TTCTCTTCGAGTTCGCCCTAAGAATCGCCTTTTTTTCGTTTGAGGATTTTCTTCAACTCTACAGGACTGCCTTTGTAGGGCCGGTAAGTCGCTGGATTATCGACGAGTTGGGCCTTTCCCTTGAGCGGTCGGACTTCCAGTCCCGATTGGAAGAGGAAAGGACGCAGCATACATGGTACTGCCCCGTCACTGACAGCATGGTCATCAGTGAGTTTTACCACGCGAACCGCATCACCGGAATCGACCAACGGCCAGCTTTCCGGCCCCTAAGAGAATTCTGCGAACCAGGCTCGCTTATATCCTACATGACGTCTCATGGTCTGAAACGGCTAGTATTAATGGAAGATTTCGTCGGCAGTGGAAGCCAATCCAGGGGGATCGTCCGCTGGGCGGCCGAAACGCTAAAGTGCCCCGTGCTCTTTATCCCGTTGGTGATCTGCCCAGACGGCACCGAGGCATTTGCGGACTTCGCGTCCGCCTCTGCCGGCCGCCTCAGGTGTGAACCGGTCCTCCCTTTGGACGCGTCCGCCTTCGTCGCCCCTGAAGGCGGAACTAAGGACGCCCTGCTGTCACGCATCGCCGAGCTCGCCGCAACGATCCACTCCAGAATTGCCGGAACTCCCGACACGAGCTACGGTTGTTTTGGGTTCAGCAAGCCCGGAGATAAAACAAAAGGCGCGGCTGTGGTCCTCTTTTCAAATACGCCAGACAACAGCCTGCCCCTGATCCACCACCATGCGCGGCCTCCTTCCGATTGGAAGGCCCTTTTTCCGCGCGTAAGCAGGGAGACACCATGATCCTCGCAGATACCAATCCCTTCCATGAACTGTTCGTCACCGACAGCGCGACGGACGAGGAATTCGTTCGCTACTTCAGTCCGTTCCTCGTCCCTCATCTGCCGGAGATGTTCCAGGACGGCAATGTAGTTTTGAAAGGCACTCAGGGCTCTGGCAAGAGCATGCTTCTGAAGCTGCTCACGCCGGGGGTTCGAGTCGCCTACGCTCGCAGGAGCGAGGAGCTAAAAAAGGCCGGTGAGGAAGGCGTGGATTTTCCAGTCCTCGAAGCATACCGCAGCTTTATTGGTGCCGGCGTAAACCTGTCGAAAAGTGGCCTGCTCGACATCGCCCAGATGCTGCCCCCAGAGCCGAAGGACGAGGACTTTCAAACCTTTGGGGCGCTTTTCTCTGATTTCCTCAACTATTGGCTCTTGCGGGATTTGCTTGAATCCCTTCAGTACATCGCAGACAACCACGATGTCTTCGGTTCGCTTGTCAATCCGATACATTTCGACCAATTTGCCGAAGCTGTCCGAGGTCAAGACTGCTGGTTTGGCTACTTCACCGACTGCCGCACCTTCGCCGCCTTCCGAGAGCGTGTTGCCCATCGGGTGTTGAGATACCGGAGTTGGAATGCGCGAAATGCTCCCAGTTTGGACGAAGACATCCTGAGCACCAAAACCGTAATCGGAGAGCCGTTATCCAGAACCGTTCAGTGTTTAAAGGAGGCAGAGGCGATCGGCCGCAACGTGCCCGTCTTCCTTAGAATCGACCAAATGGAGGAGCTTTGGCACCGAGAGGGAAACCAGGCGAAGCTCACCCATTTGTTTCGGCAAACGATCAACCGCGTACTCGGTAGCCGTGACCTCCGCGTCTCTTTCCGATTCGGCACTCGCCGTTATGCCTGGTCCGGAGACCTTGACATGCCGGGTGGCCGCCAAATCGAAGAATCTCGCGACTACATCCTCATCGACTTGGACGAAACGTTACGCCGAAAGGAGGACAGGGCTGGCTGGCTCTTCGAGGGATTTGCCACAGACGTTTTTCACCATCGAGTAACGATAGAGCCGGATGCGGAACCCAAGAGGATTGCGGCGCTGCCTGTGACCGCACAATCTTTTTTTGGTGGCTCACCAACACCACACGAACTAGTTGAGAAACTAATCGTCACTCCTCCCGAAGACCCTCAGAAGCTGTTAAAGCTCGATGACTACTGGTCAGCGCAATGGCGAGCGTACATCCTCAAGATCTACAACAAGGAAATAAGCCGCAAGCGGCCCAAAACCAGCCCCAACTACCCTGTGAATCCGCTCGACGCCCTGCTCGCGGTCGCGTGGGGACTGCAAACTGGAGGAGTCAGGAGTGGTCCATCGCGGCGATCCGTGCCCCCTCCAACCGAGTTTCCACCATGGACGGCGTGGTGGGAGAAGGAGCGTCTGATGTTGGCCGTCATGCAACTAGCCGTCCGTCACCAGCAGACGCTTTTCTGGTGGGGCACGGAGAAGGTGCTCGCGCTCAGTGCCAGCAACATCACTCTTTTTCTCAGCATCTGCCGCGAGGTTTGGGACCAATGGCGCCGGCGATCCCTCAACGACCGTGGGACCATTACAACCTCGCAAGGTCGCGCTCACGACGCTCCCGTTCCTTGGAAGTCCCAGGCAGTGGCGATTGACAATGTCAGCAAGACCTGGCACCGAAATTTTGCGAGGCAGCCCGGGCGCCCGGGAGGCGACGTGCGCATGCGCTTCGTTGACGAACTCGGCGCCTGGCTTCGCCATCGCCTTCTAGCCGATGTTGCAATGTCGTATCCTGGCGGAAACGGCTTCTCGTTGCGCAACAGCGACCGCGGCAACCACGAACCTCTCAGGAGATTGCTCGAGGAGGCCGTTGGCTGGGGAGATCTGTACGAGGTCCTACACACCACGAAGCTGACGAAAGAGAAGCACAGAGACCCGCGGAAGAAATGCTACCTAAACCCCATTCTCTCTCCGCATTTTCAAATACCGGAAGCGCACACCAAAGAGCCGCTTTACGAGCCTGTTGAAACCATTCTCAGGCTGGCGGTCCAAGCCCGCGCTTTGCTGGGCGACCAGCGCCAGCTTGTTTTCGAAGCCCAACGCCAGCCATAAATATGTTTCGGCCTTGGGGAGTTTTGGATTGGGCGCTCGGTTTGAGCTCACGGCGGCAGTGGCAGTTTCTCGGCTGCCTTGGCGCTGAAGAACGTTCCACAGCCTGTCTGCTGGCCCTGGCAACGCGTGGCGTCCTCAAAGGACATACGCTCCTGCGCGTTGACGATCCAAAAAGCGAGTACGCGGACGTTACGGCAAAGTGCTTAGCCACGCGGGAGGCGGAATGCAACAAGGCGGGACTGCGACTGCAGATCGCCACCAGGGACCTGCTCTCGCCAATAGTCACACTGGACAAAATCTGCGCAGAAATGACAGCGCCCTCTGTGATCCTGGATATAACGTCTTTACCCAAGAGGTTCTTTTTTTACCTCCTCAAGCACCTATTCCGATGCGCCGACGTAAAAGACCTAGTGGTTACGTATACCCTTCCGGAAAAATACCCGGCAGTGCCGCTTACTGAGGACCATGAGCCATGGGACGCTCTACCATCCTTTCGCCAGCCTGATCCCGACAAAGAAAAGCTTGCTCACCGTCGTCTCATCGTCAATGTCGGGTTTATGCCCGACGGCCTGGTTTCCCACCTCGAAGGCCGGGCTGAGGAGCGACGGATCGACCTGATTGTGCCCTTCCCGGCTCCCGTGGCTGCAATACGGCGCGCTTGGCAATCTGTTTGGGCTCTTGCCGCTTCAACGCCTCATGAGGCCATCTTTGCTGAACACCGGGTCGGAGCACAGGATTTGTCGGAGGCCTTTGACGTGATAATCGCATTATCACCAGCGGACACCAATCTCGTCTCCTTTGCGCCGTTCGGGCCAAAACCAATTTCCGCAGCAATGTGCCTCTACTCGATCTTGACGGGTTCCCCGGTATATTATGCACAGCCGAAAGTTTATCGGCCGGATTACTCGCTGGGAATTGCAAAATCACGCGGTGAGGACCAGGTTCTTGCGTATTGGATCAAGCACGGGGCCCACAGGCTCTTCGATGTCCCGATCGCCCGGAAGGCACTTTAACAAGGGATGAGCAGGTGCGCCAATAGGGCCGGTGGACTTACTCGGCCCCACCACCTCTCAGAGTTTGATCGTTCTATCTCCCAATCATGGAAAAAGCTCTGAAAAACACTCTGCCGTCGGGCCGCTTCCGCACGGTTGAACCGGTACGCAGCAAGATCATGAGCGCAATTCCGGGGCGTGGAGCTAGATCCACGGAGCGGGCTTTTTCGATGGCCCTTGCACGGGGTGGCATTGGCGGGTGGAGGGTTCACCCAGCGGGGCTGCCCGCTAAACCGGACTTTTACTTTCCAGACATAAGATTGGCAATTTTCGTCGATGGTTGTTTTTGGCACGGATGCCCGCGCTGCGGCCACGTCCCCACGAAGAATCGGCCTTTCTGGTCGCTCAAATTGGCGCTGAACAAAGCGCGTGACCGTAGGGATAATTCCCGGTTGCGGCGGGCCGGGATAAAGGTCATCCGCATTTGGGAGCATGAACTTCGTTCGCCGGCCCGCCAGGCCCGGCTCAGGCGCATTCTCAAGGTGCTTCGGATGTCCCCGCCGACCGGCAAAGCGGCGGGATGAACCGCAGGTTCAACGATTGCTTTCAAACTGGCCCAGCAATTCCGCCAGCAACAGTGAGCGGAAGAGGGTTCCGGGCCTTCGCGCAAACCACTTATGCACCGCGATGATAGGGCGGTAATTCTGCTGAATCTGCTTCTCACGCAACGCCAGATCCGCGACAAAAGAGATGTCAAAGCCCCGCTCGATCATTCCCCGATAGACTTGGCGAAGCCACCCACCCTGGCAACAAGAATCTATGGACAAACCGGCGCAGGAGGCTCATACTGAGTCGTCAAAGAGATCCTTGCCCCGGACCGCGACAGGCCGCTCGAGGGAGGAGTTGCGATCTGTTGCGTCGGCGTGAATTTGGGCGCCCTGACGGTGAAGGTGGCGGTGGTGCGGAGCGAGAGACGGGCGGCCAAAGTCGCCGCCCACTTGGGCCGCCCGGTCGAGGTCCTTAAGGAGTTGCTCGGGGCAGCCGAGTTTGCCGGCGCTGAATACTTTGGCGTCTCCGGGCACCAGGGACACTTGTCCGAGGTGGCGGCTACCCAGCGAGCCTTGCGCGAGCTGGCCGGCGGCTTTGACGCCGTGGTCTCGCTGGGCGGAGAGTCTTTCCTGGTCTATCTTCTGACGGCGGGAAGGATCACCAATGTCCTCTCGCACAACCAGTGCGCCGCCGGCAGCGGCGAGTTTTTCGTGCAGCAGATTGGCCGGATGGGGCTGGGCCTCGAGGAGGCGATTCGGCGCTCGTTCCAGGGGAAGGTGGTGCCGCTGGCCGCCCGCTGCTCGGTCCACTGCAAATCCGACATCACGCACAAGCTCAACCGGCAGGAAGCGACGCCCGAGGACATTCTGCGCACGCTGCATGACATCATGGCGGGCAAGGTGGTGGCGCTCTTGGAGAAGGCGCAACGCGAGCTGAGGCGGGTGCTGTTGATCGGCGGTCTCACCCGCAACGGCGCGATGGTGGCGGCGCTGCGCGAGACACTCCCGGCCACCGAGTTTGCCGTGCTCCCGGAGAGCCCGTGGTTCGAGGCCTGGGGCAGCGCGCTGCTGGCGCGCGACGAGCCGTTGTACACCTCGCCGAACATCTCCGTCCGGCCCAGCCTGGGCCGCCTGCCGCCGCTCCACGGTTATGCTCACCGTGTGGAGATTATCGGCGCGGCGACCTGGCAGGCGCCGCCTGAAGGCCCGATGGTTCTGGGAGTAGATGCCGGCTCGACGACCACCAAAGCGATTCTGCTCGACCCCGCGACGGGCGGCGTCGTGGCCTCTCATTACACGCGGACCAACGGGGATCCGGTGGCCGCGGCGCGGGAGTGCCTGCGGTCCCTGGCGGGCCAGGCGCACGCCGGCTGGGTCGGGCTGGTGGCGGCCACCGGCTCGGCCAGAGAACTCATCGGCGCCTACCTGGGCACCGAGCATGTGTATAACGAGATTTCGGCCCACGCGGCCGGGGCGACGCACTTCGCGCCGGAGGTCGATACCATCTTCGAGATCGGCGGCCAGGATTCCAAATACATCCATTTGCGCAACGGCGTGCCGATTGACTACGCTATGAACAACGCTTGTTCGGCCGGGACCGGCTCCTTTCTCGAAGAAAGCGCCCAGGGGGACCTCGGCATACCGGTGTCTGACATCGCCGGGCTGGCGCTGGCGGCGCCGGTCCCGGTGCAGTTCAAGGCGACTTGCGCCGCGTTTATCAACTCCGACATCCGCCTGGCGCAGCAGGAGGGCCATTCACGGGACAACATTCTCGCCGGGCTGCTTTATGCGATCGCGGGCAACTATCTCAACCGTGTCAAGGGAGCCCGTTGTGTGGGCCGGAAGGTCTCCTTGCAGGGTGGCGTGGCCCTGAATCGCGCGGTAGGCCACGCCTTTGCCCACAGCATCGGCCGCCAGATCGCCATCCCGCGGCACCCGGAGTTGCTGGGGGCCTTGGGGGTCGCGCTGCTGGCGCTGCGTCGCTGCGGCGGTCGGATTGCGGGTGAACCGGGTGGCAAGCCCGCGCCCGGTTCCGAGCCGGCTCCGCCCGCGCACGGCGCGGCCGCGGAGCTGCTGGCGCTGGCCACGGCGGAGATGAAGCTCGTAGGCCGATTCACCTGCGGCGCCTGCACGCTGGCTTGCACCATCGATCGCATCGAAGTGGCGGGCCGGCGCTTTCCCTTTGGCGGCCGTTGCAGCCTGTTTGAGAACGTCTGGAAGCGCAAGTCGCGGACCGCTCCGGCTCCGGACCTCGTAGAACAACGGGCCAGGCTGCTCTTCAAGGTTCAAGGCCCAACTCCGATAAACCGCCAGCCGGCCGTCAAGGCGCAGCGCTCCCCGCCATCCTCGGTCCTCAACCCTCGATTATCGCCGCCCTCGCCTGGAACTCCGCCACCTTCGATTGGCATCCCGCGGGCGCTGACCACGCACTCGCTGTTCCCCCTTTACTCGACTTTCTTTTCCAGCCTTGGCCTCGAAGTGGTGCTGTCCGACGTGGACCCTCGGGGTGAACTGAAGTCTTATTCCGGATTCTGTTTTCCGGCCCAGATCGCGCACGGCGCTCTGCTGGACCTGGCCAAGCGAGGCGTCGGGCTGGCCTTCCTGCCGCATATCGTCCGCATGCCCCAGGACCACGTTTGCCGGGATTCTTATTTGTGCCCGGTTACGCAGGCCGGACCTTATTTCCTGGCCAAGGCCTTTCCTGAGTTGCGCTTCCTGTCGCCGGTGCTGGACTTTACCCGCGGCTACGAGCCCAGTTCGGCCCTGGTCGAAATGGCCGTCCGGGAGTTGGGAAAGCCGCGCGACCTGGCTGAGTCGGCCTGGGCGGCGGCCGTGCGGGCCCAAACTGAAATCGAGCGCGCCCTGCTTGAGATGGGAAGCCAAGCCTTGGCCCAAGCGGTGCGGGCGGGCAAACCGGCGATTCTGCTGGCCGGCCGCAGCTACAACGCCTTTACGCCGGAGGCCTCGCAATCGGTCGGCAAAAAGCTCTCGAGCATGGGCGTGAGCGTCATCCCGGCCGACTGCCTGGCGCCAGTCGGGACCGGCCCCACAGTGTGGCACGCGGCCAACCAGATTCTCAATGCGGTGGCCCTGGCCAGGCAGCACCCAAACTTGTTCCTCCTCTGCGTGAGCAACTTCAGTTGCACCATCGACGCCTTCACCCACGCCATGCTCGCCTCCGAATTGGGCGCCAAACCTTATCTCATCCTCGAAATCGACGCCCACACCGCCGACGCCGGCGTGCAAACCCGCCTCGAGGCCTTTCTGGACATCGTCACGAACTATCGAGAGACGCAGGCCGGCCCCAGCCAGGCGTTCACCCCCTGCCGTCTCGCTTCGGGCGGTCAGGTCACCCGCGCCGATGGCGCGCGAGTCTCGCTCACCGACCCGCGCGTGAAGATTTATTTCCCCAATTTTTCCCAGTGCCACGCCCGCGCCTTTGCGATGGCCGCCCGCTGGCTGGGCCTGCGCCCGGGCGCCCTCCTGCCGCTGGACCGCAGCCAGCTCGAACTCGGGCTCCGGCACACCTCCGGCCGCGAGTGCCTCCCCCTGCCCATCTGCATCGGCCAACTCCTCCACCTCAGCGGCCTGGGCCAACCCGGCGAAATCGCCGGCTTCTACATGATTCGCGGCGGCGCCCCTTGCGTCAGCGACTCCTATATGGGCTACTTCGAGCGCTTCATCACCGAACAGCGCCTGCCGGACGTTTTTCTCCTCAATCCCGCCCCGGAGAATGATTACCTCGGCTTCGGCGCCGCCACCCTGGCGCAGCATCTCTCGCCCGCGATTGTGTTGGCCGACATCCTGGTGGAAATCGAGCACGTGCTGCGCGTCGTGGGCGCCCCGGGCAGCGTGGAGCGGCTGCGGCAGGAGTGGGAACACTTTGCCGAGGGGACCGCCTCGCTCGGCCAGTTCCAGGCGGACTTGCCCGCCTTGGTCCGGCGGCTGGCGGCGCTGCCGCGGACCCGAAGCCCCTTGACCTGCCCGCGCGTGGTCGTGACCGGCGACTTCTTCACCCGGTTCAGTCCCTTTTTTATGGAAGGCGTCGCCGAGCTTTACGCTGAGCGCGGCATCATTCTCAAGCCGGTGGATTTGAGCGACCTCCTTCTTTACGGCGCTTATCACGGCGTCGCCCAGAGGGCTGGGAATTGGGGACTCAAGCCGGGCGGCCTCGCCCTCGCCAGGGCCTGCACCCGCATCTTCCAGCCGGACGGAAAGGATTATTTGCGCAAGTGGGCCGGCTACCAGGCCGAGCGCTGGTACGAACAACACTACCGCGGTCTGTTCCTCGAGACCGGCCTGCTGGTGGCCGGGCCGAACCAGGTCTCCTCGCTCTTCGAAATAGCGGCCCAACACGTCTCCCCCGCCCTCTACGGTGAAACCTTCCCGACCATCGGCATCGGGCTCAACGCCGACCGCGAGGGCTATAACGGCATCATCGTCATTGGGCCGTTCAATTGTCTGCCCTACCGCATCTCCGAAGCCATCCTCAAGCCCCTGAGCCTGCAGCGCGGCACCCCCATCCTGACCTACGAAAGCGACGGCTACGCCGTCTCGCCCTCTTTTCTCCGGCAGGTCGATGTCCACATCCAGCAGGTCCTCGAACACGCCGCCAGAACTCCCTCGTAAGTGGGGCTCAGCCGATCCTCAGGAACGTCGAGAGCTTGTGCGAGAACGGGGTCCGGCGGAGGCAGGAAAACGTGCAGAGGCGCCGGCAGGCGCGCGTGCCCGCGCGGGTCCGCCGGGCCAATTCGCTGTGCCACATCTGCTTGAGCGAGGTGCCGGTATCGGTGACGAAATTGCCGATCGGCGGGTGAAAAGGGCAGAGTTTGACCATGCCGTCCGTGATCCACAGGTTATCCGTGCCGATATTGCACTTGGGTTCCGAGGGGTCCATCTCGAGATCCGGGGGATGCCCGGTGGGGTTGGGTTCCCGGTTCTCAGCGCATTTGTGTATCATTTCGCGGAGGCCCTGCTCGCTGATGTGAATGGTGTAGCCCTCGCGCTTCATCCGGCGGATCTCGTCGGCGAGCCGTATCAGCCGGTTCTCGTCCTTGATGGCCAGCAGTTGCCGGGTCGCCGGCGGCATGTCCTCGTGCAACTCGAACACCTGCGGCGTACACATGACGCCCTCGAGTTTCCCAAAACGGCGGACGATTTCAGGGAAGCCGTCGAGGTTGATTTCGGTGAGCACGGTCTTGATGTTGAGGCTGAAGTGCCTTTTCTGGCGCGCGCGCTCCTGGAGCAGCAATTCGATGCAGCGCAGCGTCTTGGCGGTGCCATTGGGGTGAGGCCGGATAATCTCGTTGATCCTGGGATCGAGCGACTCGATGGAGACCCCGAGATTGAACAGCCCGGCCGCGACAAACCGGCGGGCCATCTCCTCGCTCATGGTGTAACCGTTGGTCGTGAAGCGGAAGTCGAGCCCCAACCGGGACGCCTGCTCGATCCATTCGGTCAGGCCTCGGCTGGTGGTGGCTTCGCCCCCCATGTACGAGACGACCGTGCCCCGGCCGCATAGCTCGCCGATTTGATCCAGCGCTCGCGGCATCATCTCGTCCGTGAAACTCGAACTCGTCAGCCGCTTGTAGGCCTCCCCTTTGAAAAAGCCGTAGGTGCACATGATGCACTTCGCGTTGCACGGCGCGCCGCGCCAAATGTGGACCACGCGCGGCACCGCGATGAAAAACGGCGTCCGGTCCGAAACGATGGCCCGGAGTTCCTTGCCCAGGTAAGGCAAACCCCGGTTTATCTTCCGGACCAGCGCGCGTACTCTCATGTGGCTCATCATGGGCTAATTCAATAAATTAGTCAAGTGAATTTGCTGCCGGCCGGCGGTCACTTGCAGGGCCAGTTCGTGAAAGGGGCGGGGACGGCTTCGTCCCCGCTTCCTGGCAGCCCGTGGGAAGAGGAAGCGGGGAC
>Ga0209415_10020215_pt1 | contig 10366 bp, 8 predicted proteins | sample PeaSoiSIISIP2007_FD_187696 | JGI IMG/M metagenome (GOLD analysis project Ga0209415, IMG submission 187696) | Peat soil microbial communities from Weissenstadt, Germany - SII-SIP-2007 (SPAdes) (version 2) | ecosystem: Environmental > Terrestrial > Soil > Wetlands > Peat | place: Germany...
TCCTTCTGGACCCAGGCCGGGGGGGGCTCGCACACCCCGGATCCCGGGGCGGTCAGCAGCAGCGTGAGGAGGGCGGCTGAACGGAACATCGGGCTACAGGCGGGGGCTGGATGGCAGGTGCACGGGGACTCCAGGAGGCGGAGACGGACGGGGCCACCCGGTGGGGGCACCGGTGCCGACGGCAGGGGTTCGAAGCGGAGGTTCGATTGCATCATACCTCGGGTCCCCACCTTCCGCCGGTGGCGCGGGTGCGCCCGGCCGCCTTGCGCAGTCATGGTATTTTCATTCCAGCACCCTCATCGCAAAGGATCCGGCATGCACCTGCGCAAACTTGGAACGTCTGGCCTGGAGGTTTCGGCGCTCGGCCTGGGCTGCATGGGCATGAGCTACCATCGGGGGCCCGCCCCCGACCGCGACGCCATGATCGCGCTGCTGCGCCAGGCGGTGGCGCTTGGGGTCACCTGGTTCGACACGGCCGAGGTGTATGGCCCGTTCGTCAACGAGGCGCTGGTGGGCGAAGCGCTCGCGCCCTTCCGGGACGAGGTGGCGGTCGCGACCAAGTTCGGCTTCGCCTGCGAGGACGGCCGGCCCGCGGGGCTCGACAGCCGGCCCGAACGCATCCGCCGGGTGGCCGAAGCCTCCCTCCGGAGGCTGCGGCGCGAACGCATCGATCTGTTCTACCAGCATCGCCTGGACCCCCAGGTGCCGGTCGAGGAGGTGGCGGGAGCCGTGCAGGACCTGATCCGGGCAGGCAAGGTGAAGCATTTCGGGCTGTGCGAAGTGGGAGCGGAAACCATCCGCCGGGCCCATGCCGTGCAGCCCCTGGCGGCGGTGCAAAGCGAGTATTCCCTCATGTGGCGCGAGCCGGAAACGACCCTCTTCCCGACCCTCGAAGCCCTCGGCATCGGTTTCGTGCCCTACAGTCCGCTCGGCCGAGGGTTCCTTACCGGCGCCCTGGACGAGCACACGAGCTTCGATGGCGGCAATGACAACCGCGCCACCTTGCCCCGGTTCACCGCCGAAGCCATGAAGGCGAACCGGGTGCTCGTGGACCTGCTCGCTGCCTTCGGCCGGCGGAAGGGCGCCAGCCCCGCCCAGATCGCCCTGGCCTGGGTCTTGGCCCAAAGGGCCTGGATCGCCCCCATTCCGGGCACCACCAGGCTGGCGCGGCTGGAAGAGAACCTCGCCGCCGCGGACCTGACCTTCACACCCGAAGAACTGCGGGACCTGGATCTGGCCGTGTCGAGCATTCCGTTGCAAGGTGACCGCTACCCGGCCGAACAGCAGAGCCAGATCGGCCGCTGAAGGCGCCTGGGCGGTGGACGCGCGCCCGGTCCGGACCCCGGTCCGGGCGGGATCATCCGTCGGCCGGTTCCTCCGCATCGGGCGTTCCGGATCCGGCCGGTCCGATCCCGCAGACCCGCGAGCGGGTGATGAAGTGCCGGCTGTCGCCGGCGCCCAGGGAAAAGCCTTCGGGCTCCCCTTCCCCCAGATCGAGGATGAGCTGGGTGTGCTTCCACAGCTCGTACTGGCGGGCGTCCATGTGGAACGGGCAGCCGCCCACCTCGCCCAGCCGCACGTCCCGGTCGCCGATCAGGAACTCCCCTTCCAGGAAGCACATGGGGAGGCTGCCATCACAGCAGCCTCCCGACTGGAAGAACAGGACCGGGCCCCGTTCGGCCACCAGGCGGGCGATCGCCTCCAGGGCGGCCCGGGTGGCGATCACCGCCGGTTCAGGCAGAGGTCCGACCATCTCTTCCTCCTTCCAGGATCGACGCTACGGGCAGGCTCTGCCTGCCCGTAGCGTGGGGGTAGGGTCCAAAGATATCCGAGGGCGCATGCGCCCTCGGATGGGGAACCTCGCGAGCAAAGCGAGCAGGCAGTTCCCCCCGGGAGATCAGAAGAAGCCCAGGGGCTCAGGGCTGTAGCTCACGAGCAGGTTCTTCACCTGGGAGTAGTGCTCGAGCATCATCTGGTGGTTCTCGCGCCCGACGCCGGAGATCTTGTAGCCGCCGAAGGCGGCCCCGGCCGGATACAGGTGGTAGCAGTTGGTCCAGACCCGGCCGGCCTTGATGGCGCGGCCCATCCGGTAGGCCAGGTTGCCGTTGCGCGTCCACACCCCGGCGCCGAGGCCGTACAGGCTGTCGTTGGCGATGCTCAGCGCCTCCGCCTCGTCCTTGAACGTGGTCACGGCCAGCACCGGGCCGAAGATCTCCTCCTGGAACACCCGCATCTTGTTGTGCCCCTTGAGCACCGTCGGCTGGAAGTAGTAGCCCCCGGCCAGGTCTCCCTGCAGCTGATTCCGTTCGCCGCCGATGAGGCACTTGGCCCCCTCCTGCGCGCCGATCGCCACGTAGCCCTGGATCTTCTCCAGCTGCTGGGCCGAGACCTGGGGACCCAGCATGGTGGCGGTGTCCAGCGGATTGCCCTGGGTGATCTTGCGGATGCGCTGGAGGCAGCGCTCCATGAACTTGTCGTAGATGGATTCCTGGATGAGCGCCCGGGACGGGCAGGTGCACACTTCGCCCTTGTTGAAGGCGTACAGCACCAGGCCTTCGATCGCCTTGTCCAGGAACGCGTCGTCGTGGTCCATCACATCGGCAAAGAAGATGTTGGGCGATTTGCCGCCCAGTTCGGTGGTGGACGGGATGAGGTTCTGGGCCGCGTACTGCATGATCAGCCGGCCGGTCGTGGTCTCGCCGGTGAAGCCGATCTTGCCGATCCGCGGGCTGGTGGCCAGGGCCTTGCCGATCTCGGCGCCCGGGCCGGTGACGATGTTGATGACGCCCGGAGGCACCACGCCCTGGAGCAGCTCGGCCAGCTTGAGGATCGACCAGGGGGTCGGGGTGGCCGGCTTGAGCACCGTGCAGTTGCCGGCGGCCAGGGCCGGGGCCATCTTCCAGGCGGCCATGAGCAGCGGGAAGTTGAACGGGATGATCTGCCCCACCACCCCGAGCGGCTCGTGGAAGTGGTAGGCGACCGTGTCCTTGTCGATCTCGGTGGAGGTGCCCTCCAGCGAGCGGGTGGCGCCGGCGAAGTAGCGGAAGTGGTCGACGGCCAGGGGGATGTCGGCCGCCAGGGTTTCGCGCACCGGCTTGCCGTTCTCCCAGGTTTCGGCCACCGCCAGCATCTCCAGGTTGGCCTCGAGGGTGTCGGCGATGTGGTTCAGGACCGCGGCTCGGCCGGCGAGCGAGGTGGCGCCCCAGGCGTCCTTGGCCGCGTGGGCGGCGTCCAGGGCCAGCTCCACGTCCTCGGCCGTGGACCTGGCCACGTCGCAGAACGGCTTGCCGGTGACCGGACTGATGTTGGCCATGTACTGGCCCTTCGTCGGGGCGACCCACTCGCCGCCGATGAAGTTTTCGTAACGTGGCTTGAGCGTGACGATACTGCCCGGCTGACCGGGTGCTTCGTAGATCTTGCTCATGGGGCCTCCAATCCATCCGTGTCTTGATGATTGGTCTAGCCAGGGGGCGAGCGTGTCCCGAGGTTGATCGGGAGGTAGTGTAGGCGCATCGACCCCGAAAGGATCACGGAAATTTCGCAGCCGCGAGTTCCCGCAGCAGCACGTTGGCCAGGCCCCGGTAGTCCCCGGCGAAGTGGTGCGATCCGGGCAGCAGCACCCGCCGGGCCAGCCCGGGCTCCAGTTCCGGGCCCAGGCGGCCCGGATCCTGGGCCCCGTCCAGGCACAGCACCCGGGGACCCCCCCGGAGCCGGCGCAGCTCGGGCAGGACCGGCAGCTCCGGGCCCCGGGGACCCCGGCCCAGCCACCCGGACAGATGGAACTCGAAGCTGGCTTCCGTCCCCAGTCCCACCAGGGCCACCAGCGATATCCGCGCCCGCAGGTCGGGCGGCAGGCGGTTGACCATGAAGGGCAGGGCGTCGGCGCCGAAGGAATAGCCCACCAGGACCAGCCGGCGCGCCTGCCAGGCCTCCAGGTAGTGGCGGCAGATCCGTTCCAGGTCCCGGGCCGCGCCGTCCGGGGTGCGGGGGGTCCAGAAGTAGCGCAGGGAGCTCAGGCCCACCACCGGGCAGCCGCCTTCGGCCAGGCCCTTCGCCAGCTCCTGGTCCAGCCTGGCCCAGCCCCCGTCCCCGGACAGGAGCACCACCCCGGTGGGGCCCTGGCCGTCCTGGATGCCAAGGGAGGGGACCTGCGCGGCCCGCGCCGGGAACTCGACCAGGGGCAGGTCCGCAACCCGGATGGCGCCGCCCTCCGGCCCCCCGCAGGCGGTCCCGGCCAGCAGGCCCAGCGCTGCCAGGCCCAGGCCCAGGGGCCTCACTTGCGCACCAGGCCCTTCAGTCCGCGCCCCACCAGGGCGGCGATGCTGGCCAGCACCGGCGCCAGGGAGATCCCGCCCGGGCAGGCCAGGTAGCGGGGCTCCCAGTCCGGGTGGAACTTCTCCTTGTACTGGCGGAGGCCCTGGAAGTTGTAGTAGTGCTCCCCGGTGCGGAACAGGAAGGCGCCGATCTTGGTCCACAGCGGCGCCAGGGAGCGGCTTTCCAGGCCGGAGAAGGGCGCCATGCCCAGGTTGAACCAGCCGTAGCCGTGGTCCCGGCCCCACAGGAACAGCTGGAGGAACAGGTAGTCCATGATGCCCGGCGGGGCGTCCGCGGTGCTGCGCATGAGGTCCACCGAAAGCTCCTCCTGGCCGCCGCCGGGCCAGAAGGTGGCGAAGGCCACGATGCGCCCTTCGCTGCGCACCACGGCCACCGGGAAGAAGGCCAGGTAGTCCGGGTCGAAGTAGCCCAGGGAAAAGCCCTTTTCCCGGGTATTCTTGCCGGCCAGCCAGGCATCGGACACCGCCTTGAGCTCGGGCAGCAGGGGCGCCACCTGGCCCTGGGGGACGATGCTGCAGGTGCAGCCGGCCCGTTCCAGCCGGCGGAGGAGGTTGCGGGCGCTCTTCCAGCGGGCGCCCTCCAGGGCGAAGTCCGCCAGGGGCACCCGGCCCTCCTCGCCCACCTTCAGCAGGGTCAGCCCCAGATCCAGGTAGTGGGTGAGGCCGCGGCCGCCCACCTCGTAGAACACCGGCCAGCCGCCGTAGTAGTCCACCTGTTCGCAGAAGGCCCACAGCAGCTCGGCGTGCTCCTCCTCCGGGCCCACCGGCCCGCCCAGGGCCACCCAGCTCCGGCCCTGCACGGCGTACATCAGGAAGCTGCGCCGGCTTTCGCTGAACAGGAGCGCCTTGTCGCCCAGGAGGGCCAGGTAGGCGCTGGTCTGGGGGGATCCGGAGGCGATCCGCAGGGCCTGGTCCAGGTCCTCCGGAGTGGGAGCCGCGGGCTGGGCCGGGGCCGGGCGCATGAGCCGGGCCACCGCGAAGAAGAACAGCAGGGTGACCGAGCCCAGGGTGGCCCGCAGGGCCCGGGAGGCGTCGCCCCGGACGGCGAAGCTCCACCACAGCTGGTTGCGGTAGGTGACGTGGTGGTACGAGAACAGGGCCAGCCAGCCGGCGCACAGGAAGACCAGGACGATGGCGGCGATCCACTGCGGATCGAAGGTGGGGAACAGGAGCGAAGCCCGGCGGTGGAAGTACTTCCGGCAGGGCAGCAGGGCCAGGAGCAGCACGGTCAGGAAGATCGCCTCCTCGAAGTCCAGGCCCTTGAGCAGGGAGACCACCGCGCCCCCGGCCAGGAGCAGGGCGGTGCTGGCGTAGGCCGCGTCCACCCGCTTCTGCAGCCCGCGGGCGAGGATCAGCAGCAGCACCCCCATGAGGCTGCCGAGGAAGTGGGAGAACTCCATGACCGGCAGGGGGATCACCTGGCCCAGCAGCCGGACCCGGGGGAACAGCTCCGGCGTGGCGCCGGAGAACAGCAGCACCGCCCCGGCGATGAAGGTCAGCAGGGCGATGATCATGGGCGCCACTTCCGGGACCCAGGCGCCGAAGAACTGCCCGACCCGGGCGACGGAGGCCCGCCGCTGCAGGGCCTCGTGGCCGCCCAGCAGGATCGCTGCGGCCACCAGGGGCAGCACGTAGTAGATGACCCGATAGGCGATCAGGGCCGCGAAGAAGGCCCCGCCGGGGATTCCGGCGGGCAGCAGGGCCAGCAGGATCCCTTCGAACACCCCCAGCCCGCCCGGCACGTGGCTGACCACGCCGGCGAACTGGCCCAGCAGGAAGATCCCCAGGAAGCCGGTGAAGGGGAGCCCCGCCCCGGCCGGCAGCAGGGCGTAGAGCACGGCGGCGGCCAGCACCCAGTCCAGCACCGACAGGAGGGTCTGGGTGCAGGCGGTGCCGAAGGAGGGCAGCCGGAACGTCGCCTGGCGGATGGTCAGGGGCCGGCGCAGGGCCAGGGTGGCCGCCAGGTAGGCGGCGAGCACCAGCAGCAGCAGCGCGCCCAGGGGCTGGGTGCTGGCGAACGGCAGGTGGAACTGGGGCGGCAGGGGCATGGGCTTGAACAGGAAGCAGGTTCCGCCCACGCCCAGAAGCCCCACCCAGAAGGTCACGCTGTAGAAGGCCACCACCTTGGCGATCTCCAGGGTGGACAGGCCCCAGATGGAATAGAGCCGGAAGCGCACCGCGCTGCCGGCCAGCAGGGACACCCCCACGTTGTTGCTGAAGGCGTAGCCGATGAACGAGGCCAGGGCCACCTTGCCGTAGGACAGGCTGCGCTTCACGTAGCGCAGGGCCAGGGCGTCGTAGCCGGTGAGGACCAGGTAGTTCAGGGCGGTGAACAGGACGGCCAGGGCGACCGAACGTCGGGACAGACTGCGCAGTCCGAGGATGATGTCCCGGAAGCGGTAGCTCTGCAGCTGGTGGTGCAGCGCCCAGATCGCGACCAGGAACAGGGCCACGGACAGGATGGGCCAGGCGACTCGGCTGAGACTCTTTCGCATTGCGCTCCTGCTGGGGCCGGCCGGGACAGGTCGGCTTTATAGAATAAGCCCAGAAGCGGGGCGGGCCTTGCGCGGCGCGCGCCGCGGCCCGCGCCGGCGGCCGCGGCGCGACGTAAAATCGATGTATATGTGTCTTTACGCCTGGCCGAGCAACGTGGTGCCGGCCAGCGTTTCCAGCACACCGAGTACCGCCGAATTGTCCAGTTCGCCCATGTCCATGGCGAGCATGGCGTTGAACAGCTGGGCAGCCACCGCGGTCGAGGGCAGGGGGATGCCGTACTCGCGCGCGGTCTCCAGCACGATGTTCAGGTCCTTGGCCTGCATGTGCGCCTTGAAGCCGGGGGTCCGGTTGCCGTCGAACAGCCGCGGAGGCTTCACGTCCAGGGTCCAGCACTGGGCCGCGCCGCCCTTGATCGCCGCCACGACCTTCCGGGGATCCGCGCCGGCCTTGCGGGCGAACACCAGCAGCTCGCCCATGGCCACCATCTGCGCGGCGACCATGATCTGGTTGGCGGCCTTGGCGATCTGCCCGGCGCCGGCCTCGCCCACGTGGGTGATGGACTTGCCCGTGGCCTGCAGCACCGGGCGCACCGCCTCCAGGGCCTGGGCGGGCCCGCCGACCATGATCGTCAGGGTGCCGTCGCGGGCACCGATATCGCCGCCGCTGACCGGCGCGTCCAGGCAGGCGACTCCCTGCGCCGCCAGCGCGGCGGCGACCCGGCGCGCGGTGGCGGGCTTGATGGTGGAATTGTCCACGCAGATGAGCCCCGGACGCGCGCCGCCGGCCACGCCGTGCTCCCCGAGCAGGACCTGCTCCACGTCCGGGGAATCGGGGAGGTTGGTGAACAGGATGTCCACCTGGGCGGCCACGGCGGCGGGGGAACTGGCGGCCAGCGCGCCTTCGGCCACCAGTTCCTGCACCGCGCCGTGGCTGCGGTTGTGCACCACCAGGGGGAACCCGGCCTTGAGGATGTTGCGGGCGATGGACTTGCCCATCAGGCCCAGACCGATGTAACCGACTTTCAGCATCGCGACTCCTTGTGCAGCATGGGTCCGGCAGGGAGGCGCCGGCAGCATCCGGGTTCCAGCATAACCGCCGGCCCGAAACGCGACTGGCCCGGCGGGGTGCCGGGCCAGCTATGCGGTGAACGCAGACAGGGCGGGCGGGCTGCGCCTGCCCACCCTGGGGGGGGCAAGGGGGAACATCGCCAGCGTAGCGAGCAGGCAGTTCCCCCTTGCAAAGGTGGTTCCTACTGCAGGACGGACTGGACCGCGGCGCGCTCTTCGACCAGTTCCTTGACCGTGCGATCGAGCATGGACTGGGCGAACGCGTTCATGGCCAGGCCCTGCACCACCTTGAACGCGCCGTCGGCGCAAGTCACGGGGAAGCCGCACATGAGGCCTTCGGGCACGCCGTAGGAGCCGTCGGAGGCGACCGCCATGGAGGCCCAGCGGCCCTGGGTGCCGAGGATCAGGTCCCGCAGCTGGTCGATGGCGGCATTGGCCGCGGAGGCGGCGGAGGACAGGCCGCGCGCCTCGATGATGGCGGTGCCGCGCTGGGCGACGGTGGGGATCAGGGTGTCGCGATACCAGGCCTCGTCGCCGATGAGGTCGGCCAGGGGCTTGCCGGCGACGGTGGCGTGGCTGTAGTCCACGAACATGGTGGGGGAGTGGTTGCCCCAGACCACCAGGTGCTCGATGGCGTCGACGCCCACCCCGGCCTTGGCGGCGAACTGGGCCAGGGCCCGGTTGTGGTCCAGCCGGATCATGGCGGAGATGTTGGCGGTGGGGAAGTCCGGCGCGCTCTTGGAAAGGATGTAGGCGTTGGTGTTGGCCGGGTTGCCCACCACCAGGATCTTGGCGTCGCGCTTGGCGACCGCGTTCAGGGCGGCGCCCTGGACCCGGAAGATCTGGGCGTTGGCGGCCAGCAGATCGCTGCGCTCCATGCCCTTGCTGCGGGGACGGGAGCCGACCAGCAGCCCGGCGTCGATGTCCTTGAAGGCGACCTTGGGATCGTCGGTGACCACCACGTCGGTGAGCAGGGGGAAGGCGCAGTCGCGCAGTTCCATCACCACGCCGTTGGCGGCCGCCAGGGCCTGGGGCAGGTCCAGGAGCTGCAGGGCGACGGGCTGGTCGGGGCCGAACAGATCGCCCTTGGCGATGCGGAACAGCAGGGAGTAGCAGATCTGGCCGGCGGCGCCGGTGACGGCAACTTTCTTGACGGGCTTGGTCATGATGGAAGAGCTCCTTGAAATGTCGGGAATGACTGACATGGGACGGAAGTCGATTATGGGCGCAACCCGGCCTTTTGCGAAGCTCACATCTGCCGGAACAGGTGCGCGTAGCCTCGGCTCACGGGCAGGGTCTCGGGGCGCTGCTTCAGGTGCAGGGTCAGCCGGCCCAGGGCGTCCTGGCGGGCGGCGGCGATCTGCCGCACGTTCACCAGGGTGCTCCGGTGCACCTGCCAGAACAGGTCCGGGTCCAGCTGCTCGGCCAGGTCCTTGATGGGGGTGCGGATCAGCAGTTCCGCCTCGCGGGTGAACACCGAGGTGTACTTGCCGTTGGCCTGGAAGTAGTGGACCTCGTCCACGGCCACCAGGCGCAGGGTGGTCCCGGCCTGGGCCTTGATCCAGCGCAGGGGCGTCGCGGCCGTCCCGGCCGGGCCGCCCAGGCCGGCGCCCGCCAGCAGCGCCTGCATCTGGGCCAGCAGGGTCCCGGGCGGGGGTGGCGGCGGTCCGGTCAGGCCGCGCAGGCGCGCCAGGGTGCGGCCCAGGCGCTCGTCGCTGACCGGCTTCAGCAGGTAGTCCACGGCCTCCCGCTCGAAGGCTTCCACCGCGAACTGGTCGTAGGCGGTGACGAACACCAGGCGACAGGGCACGGTGATCCGGGCGGCCACCTCCAGTCCAGACAGCCCGGGCATGCGGATATCCAGGAAGGCCATGTCCGGGCGCAGGGTCTGGATGCGCTCCAGGGCCTCCAGGCCGTTGCCGCAGGTGGCCACCAGCGCCAGTTCCGGCCACTGGGCGGCCAGGCGCTGGGCCAGATGGGCCACCAGGTGCGGCTCGTCGTCGGCCAGCAGGGCGGTGGGCCGGGGGCTGCCCGGGGCGAGGTCGCTCATGCGGGCAGGCTCAGGGTGGCCAGCACCCCGCCTTCGGGAGGTTCCGCCACCTCCATGCTGCCGGCCGGGCCGAACAGGGCCGCCAGCCGGGCCCGGACGTTGTCCAGGCCGAACCCGCTGCCCGGGAGGTCGCCCAGTCCGGCGCCCGTGTCCCGCACGGTCAAGCGCAGGGCGCCGGCCTCCCGGGCGGCGGCGATGCGGATGCTTCCGCCCTGGATGCACGGCTCGATGCCGTGCCGGATGGCGTTCTCCACCAGGGGCTGCAGCAGCATGGGCGGGAACGGCAGGGCGCGCAGGGCCGGGGCCGCGGCGATCTGGTAGGTCAGCCGTTCGCCCAGGCGGATCCGGAACACCTCCAGGTAGGCTTCCAGCAGGTCCAGTTCGTCGCCCAGGGTGCCGCCCTCGGCCCGGGTGCGCCG
>Ga0209415_10020216_pt1 | contig 10366 bp, 6 predicted proteins | sample PeaSoiSIISIP2007_FD_187696 | JGI IMG/M metagenome (GOLD analysis project Ga0209415, IMG submission 187696) | Peat soil microbial communities from Weissenstadt, Germany - SII-SIP-2007 (SPAdes) (version 2) | ecosystem: Environmental > Terrestrial > Soil > Wetlands > Peat | place: Germany...
TTCCGCCCTCAGCGTGTTCATCATGTTCGTTGCCGTCCTCATCTTCTTTAAGGAGCCGCAGCGCTCCGGCGAAGCGCGGACCGCCAGCCTTGCGGAGACGCTAAAGAACTTTTCTACCGTCGTCTCGAATCCGCGATTCATGCTCTTCCTTCTGATTTTTTCAGGCTACTGGGTAGTTTTTTGGCAGGAGTTCATTGTCTTGCCGCTGTACATTCATAGCGCCATCGATCCCAAAGCCGACGTGGAACTAATCCTGGTGACGGACGCGGGTACGGTGATTTGTTTCCAGGTTCTAGTGAGCTATCTCACAGGGAAGATACCCACGTTTCGCGCCATCACACTGGGTACGCTGATTTCCGCGCTGGCGTGGCTGATCCTTGCGGCCCATCCGGCGATATGGACTGCGGTGCTGTCACTCGTTTTTGTGGCGCTCGGCGAGATGATTCAGTCGCCGCGCTATTACGAATATATTTCGAGGCTCGCGCCGGCGGGTCAGCAGGGCACCTACATGGGATTCGCGTTTTTGCCGATCGGTATAGGCTCGCTCGCAGGAGGGGCTATCGGCGGCGCCTTGCTGCGTCATTTTGGGGAGGGGCAGCACCGTCCCGAAAGGGTCTGGTGGGCCGTTTGTGGAATCGGGGTCGCGACTGCCCTTTGTCTGGAAATTTACGACCGCATGCTGAAGCCGGGGACAGCAGCCCTGGGCGCGGGCTCGCCCGGCGTCTGAGTTCCGGGACTCCCAGCTCGGATCTTACCGAGCGACCGCGCGGGCCGGCGGGAGGTTTCTACCAACCTCAATCTTCCAGTCTCCAACCTCCAGAAAGACAAAACCCCCGGCGACCCGCCCGCTCCCATCAGGGGAGCAGTGGGCCCGGGGGTTGATCCTCGAGACCCCGAACCAGGAGGGTTACTTCGCTCCGAGTACGGCGTCCTTGAAGGCCTTCACGGCGAAGATCTTGGCCACCGTCTTTGCCTTGATCTTGATGGCCTCGCCCGTTTGCGGGTTGCGGCCCATGCGAGCGGCGCGATGGCGCTTGACGCAGCGGCCGATGCCGGGGATCACAAATTTTCCGGCGCTGCCCCTGCACTCCTTGGCGGCGAGCGCGGCCAGGGCTTCGAAGAACCCTGCTACCTGCTTCTTCTTCAGCTCGCACTTCTCCGCCATTGCGGTCACTACTTGACTCTTGCTCATTGGCTTGGCTGCCATGGAATTCTGCTCTCCTCTTTGAAAATCAAATTGGGGTGCTTGCGGCTTGCCCGATGCGCGCAACCCCTGCAATCGAGCACGGCGCACTATAGCCGCCGCCTTCCCGTAACGCAAGCGAAATATCTTTTGGGCAGAAGGGATGCGCCTTGGCAACCGCACCGGCTCGGGAGGCAGGGCGTTACCGCCGCTCTCATGCGCGGGCGAGCTCCTGGTAGAAATACGCCGCGGCCTTGATCCCGCCGAAATAGTTCTCCAGCGACATGTGCTCGTCCGGCGCGTGCGCGTTTTCATCCGGCAGGCCGAAGCCCATCAGGATGCACGGAATTTTGAAGGTATCGGACATGTCGGTGACGAACGGGATGGAGCCGCCCTCGCGGATGAACACCGCCCTCTTCCCGAAGCCCCTCTCCAGGGCACGGTGCGCCGCGTCGAAGTAGGGATGCGTGTAGGTGGCCAACCAGGGCTTACCGGTGCTGAGCACTTTGAATTGAGAGGTCACAGTCTTCGGCAGCAGCCCGTGGATGTGCTTCTCCACTTGCTTGGCGATTTTCGCGGGGTTCTGGTCCGGCACGAGCCGGGTGGAGAATTTCGCCCAGGCCTTCGCCGGAATCACCGTCTTGGCCCCCTCGCCCGTATAGCCGCCCCACATCCCATTCAGCTCCAGCGTGGGCCGGCACCACAACTGTTCGACCACGGAAAATCCCTTTTCGCCCGCCAGCCCCGGCGCCCCCACGTTTTTCTTGAACTCGCTCATCTTCCAGGGCAGGGAATTGAGCGCCTTGCGCTCGGCCTTCGAGAGTGTAGCCACATCGTCGTAAAACGCCGGCACCGTGACCCTGAAATTCTTGTCGTGAAGCTTGGCAAAAAGCTCACTCAGAATCGTCAACGGGTTGGGCACCGCGCCGCCGAACACGCCGGAATGCAGATCCTGCGCCGCGCCGGTCAGCTCGATCTGGTAATAGTTCAGCCCGCGCAGCCCGTAGGTAACCGACGGGACGCCCGGCGCCAGCATGCTCGTATCGGAGACCACCAGCACGTCCGCTTTCAGCCGTTCCTTGTTTTCCTTCACGTAGGCGTACAGGGACTCGCCGCCCACCTCTTCCTCGCCCTCGATAATTACTTTCACGTTGATCGGCAGCCGCCCCTCCGTCTTCTTCAAGGCTTCAAAGGCGGCCAGATGGATGTGCACCTGGCCCTTGTCGTCGGCCGTGCCGCGTCCGTACAGGTTTCCTCCACGGACGGTGGGTTCGAATGCGGGTGTGGTCCACAGATCGTCTGGCTCGGAGGGTTGGACGTCGTAATGCCCGTAGAAGAGCACCGTGGGCTTTCCCGGCACCTGCGCGCTTTGCGCGTAAACCAGGGGATGGCCCTTCGTGGCGATGAGTTCCACCTTTTCGAACTGGCCGCGCAGCTTTTCCACCACCCAGCGCGCCGCCCGCTCCACGTCCCCCTTGTGCTCCGATTTCGTGCTGATGCTGGGAATCCGCAGGAACTCGACGAGCTCCGCGAGATTTGCATCGCGCCGCGACTCGATGTAGTCGATAGGGTTCATCCGGAATCTGCTCCTGTTAAGGGGCCCTGGGTGGGCAGGCAGCCAATTCTACGCACCGTGCTCCCGTGGCGGCAAGCGGCAACGGAGTCCGGTGTGCCTACCCGCCGCCGCATAGCACGGCACCTTTCCAAAGTGTAGCGGCGTCCACCGGCGGTGGATCGCCATGCTCAATCTGTAGCCACGTGGTTCGCACATCGCGGAGGGTCCCGACGCTTTAGAAGGGGAACCCAGCGACCCCGCGCCTGTGCTTGGACTGGCCAGCTAGTGCCCGCGTTCCAGACGCGTGATGAGCTCCTGAAACCGCGGCTCACCCCGCAGCGGGGCGAATTCCGGTGTGTCGCGCAAGGAAGATGGATTGCTCAGCCCCTTCGTGACCGCGAGCTCCAGCGCGCGCAGGGCGCGCTTCTTGTCGCCGGAACTGGCGTAGATGCGCGCCAGCTCAAATTGCGGCGCCGGGGAATCGGGCACTGCCGTGGCGGCCACCTGGAAATAGGCTTCCGCTCCCGGCACGTCTCCCTGCCGGAATCGAGCGAGGCCCGTGTCATAGGACGTGGCAAACAGGTCGGAGACGGCGCGGCGCGCCACGCGCGCGTCGCGCGGATCCTTGGCACGGCTGGCCTGATCCCGCACTTCGTTCACCGCGGAGGTGATCTCCTTCAGCCTTCGCTCGAGCTCGAAGCTGCCGGCCGGCAGCGTGGTCAGTTTCTGCTCGACCCCGTCCACCAGGCGCTTTTGAGTGGCAATGTCTTCCCGTTGCTGCTTCTCCGCTTTCTGGAGTTCCGGCGAACCCTTCAGCGCCGCGGCACGGCCCGCAAACTCCGCGGTATCGGCGAGGCCGGCGAATGCTTCCGCGGATTTGCGATATTCCTCGTAGGCGCTCAGCACGTCGCCCGCTTTTTCATCCGCCCGCCCGCGTGCCAGCGCTCCGGCGCCCAGCTCGGCGATCGCGGCGGCGTCTTTCGGCCGACGGCCCTGCCGCATGGCCTCCAATTCCAGCCAGTCCACGCCTTCGGCCAGCACTTCCGCGGGCGGCCATTGATGATCGCCGTCAAAGCGCCAGAGCCGGTTCGGCACGTGCAGCTCGTCCAATTCCTGTTCGAGTGTCACGAGCTCCCCGTAGTTGCGATCGTACAAGCCCAGCGCCATGAACACGACATAGGCCATGCCGCGCGGCGGACGGGCGGGGCGCGGCATTCCCGCACCCGCGGCTATCACGCCCTGCACGCAGCCGCACTGGTCCGCGAAGGCGAAGGCATTCCGGACCCCACCGGAGAAGCCGGCGGCGTATACCTGGCGCTCGTCTATCGAAAAGCGCGCCCGCGTATCCTTCCAGAGCGCCAATGCGGCCTCCAGCGCTTCCTTGGAGGAACCGTTGAGGGAGGAGTTCGACCCCACCACGATGTAACCGCGCTTCGCCGCCGCCGGATAGAACAGCTCGGTCGGCACTTTCCCCCGGCCCGCCCAGTCGAAGGCAAAGATCACCGGCCAGCGCTGCGCGGCTGCGTACGCGGGGGGTAGATACAGCGCGAATGTCTGGCTTGGATTCGATTTTTCCGGAACGTCCGGCAGCACCACGCCCGTAGGCAATGGCTGGTCCGGCGCCGCGCCGCGTGCGCCCTGCGCCGCGGATGCCGCGCTCATGGCGACCCCCGCCGCAATCAGGCAGAGTGCCGCTATGCCCCGCGCCAGCGCTCGCAAAGAGACTGTCGTCCGCACCGCGCCCAGTCTTGCACCTCGCCCGCGCGCTTGCAAGCCGTCGCAGCCTCGCCGTCGCGCATTTATTTACGGCTCTGCGCTGGCGGCTGCTGCGAGTCCCGGCGTCCGAGTACCCGCCTCGCAGCGGCGATTGACGCCGCTCCGCGCTTGGGGCAGGATACGGGCGTATGTCCACGCAGGAGCAAGAGAATAAGAGACGCAGCTCGCGGGTTTTTGCGCGTATGCACGTGCGCGCCATAGGCCGCGACACCCGCGGCCACCGCTTCACCAAACAGGCGGAAACCATCGTGATCAACGCACACGGCGCCTTGCTTTATCTGGATGCGGAAATGGAGATGGGCTCGCTCGTCACCCTGCGCAGTCCCGCCACCGAAGAGGATCAGGAAAGCCGCGTGGTCTATATTGGCGGCGCCTCCGAGCGGGGCCAGCGCCTCGGTCTTGAATTCGTCTCTCCCGCGCCCCACTTCTGGGGCATCGAGTTCCCGCCCACGGACTGGAAATCGCCGCAGCCGTTCGCTCCCCCGGCTTAGGCGTTCTTCAACGTCTTCCCCATCATTCGTACCGCAGCGCCCTGAGCGGATCCACGCGCGTGGCACGCCGCGCAGGCAGGTAACACGCGGCCAGCGCGATCCCGGCGATGAACGCGGCCGTGCCGCCGAGAATCACCGGGTCCGTCGTGGTCAGGCCGAACAGCATCGGCGCCAGCACGCGCTGGAGGAGGAAGATCCCGCCCGCCAGGCCGGCCGCGATGCCGGCGAGCGCCAGGCGCATGCCCTGGCGCACCACCAGCCGCAACACATCTTCCGGCTGCGCGCCCAGCGCCATGCGAATGCCCAGGTCGTGGATCTGCTGTGTCACCGAGTACGACATGACTCCGTAGATTCCCGCTCCCGCCAGCGCCGTCGCCAGCACCGCGAAGAATGCCACCAGCGCCATGTTCAGCCGCCGCTGCGAGGCCACCGCCGCGACGTAGTCGTCCATGGTTTTCACGTCCGTCACCGGCTGATCCTTGTCCACCACTTCCACTTCGTGCCGCAACGCTGCCGCCAGACTCATCGGCGGCGCAGACGTGCGAATCACCAGCCGCATGATGCGCGAGGGATTCTGCAGGTAGGGCAGGAAAAAGATGGGCTCCTTCGCCTCGCCGATCTCGCCCTCCACGGTATCGCCGATCACTCCCACAACCGTCAGCCAGGAATCGCGCAGCACGGGGGCCAGCGGGCCCCGGCCCTCCGGCAGAAAGCGGATCTGTTTTCCGATGGGGTCGTCGCCGGGGAAGAATTGCCGTGCCAGCGCCTGATTCACCAGCGTCACGCCCTGCCCCTGTTCGGCGTCACTCTCGTTGAGCATGCGGCCCTTCACCAGCGGGATGCGCATCGTGGCGGGATAGTTGGCGTCGATCACGCGGCATTCCGCGGTGAGCTCGTCGCCCCGGGCGCGCGTCGCGGCTCCCGCGATCTCGAAGTTGGAGAATCCCGCGCCGCGCCATCCGCTCAGTGGCAGATAATTGATCATGCCCGCGGATACCGCGCCCGGCAGGCTTCTGGCGCGTTCGTCCACTTGCCGGAAGAAGGCGGCGAACTGCTCGGGAGTCTGGTAGCGGTAGATGGGCAGGCTGATTTGCGTGGTCAGCAGGTTTTGCGAATCGTAGCCCAGGTCTTCCGAGAGCACGTTCAGAAAGCTGCGCGCCAGCAGTCCTCCCCCGGCCAGCAGGAGCAGAGAGACGCCGATTTCCATCACCACCAGCACGTTCCTCAGCACGTTGCCTCGGCGCCCGCCCGACGCGCCTCGCCCTCCCTCCTTCAGCGCCTCGCTCAGACGCCTCTGCGAAATCTGGAACGCGGGGACCAGACCGAACACGATCCCGGTGGCGATGGAAACCAGCAGAGTGAACACCAGCACTTCCGGATCGATTCGGATCATCTCCGCGTAGGGAATTTCCAGCCGGCTCCCCGCGGGCGGCAGAAGCAGCGGCAGCAGCCGCAGCCCGCCAAACGCCAGCAGCAGTCCGAACGCCCCGCCCACCAGCCCCAGCAGCACGCTTTCCGTCAGCAGTTGCAGCAGCAGGCGCCCGCGTCCCGCGCCCAGCGAGGCCCGCAGGGCCATCTCCCGCGCGCGCGAACTGGCCCGCGAGAGCAGCAGGTTGGCTATATTCACGCAGGCGATCAGCAGCACCATTCCAGCCGCCGCCAGCAGCATCTCCAGCGCGGGCCGCAGCGCGCGCGTGCTCTCCGCCTGCAGCCCCGCCACGCGCACGTCCGATTCGGGGTCGATGGCGGGATATTCCTGCTTGAGCTGGCGCACGATGGCTTTCAGGTCCGCATCCGCCTGCGCCAGGCTCACGCCGCGCTTCATCCGGCCGAAGACGATCAGCAGGTGCTGGTCGCGGTCCAGATTTCCGCGGTCGAACGCGAACGGCATCCACACGTCGTATTGGAATCCGGCTTTTCCCGAAAGGTTGAGGCCGGGCGGAAGCACCCCGACGATGGTGAACGGTTTGTCGTTCACGTTGAGCGTGCGGCCCAGCGCATCGGAACTCCCGCCGAAGCGCTCCTGCCACAGCCGGTAACTCAGCATGACCACCTGATCGTGGCCGGGCTGCTCTTCGTCCAGCCGGAAGCCGCGCCCCGCAGCGGGCTTCACCTGGAAAACGTCGAACAGGTTGGCGGTGGCCCGCACGCCCAGCACCTGCTCCGGCCCGGCTGTCCCGGCCAGGTTGTAGTAGCCGGCCATCCAGCCGGCCAGCTCCGCGAAGGAATGGTTGCGTTCGCGCCAGTCCAAATATTCGGCGGGAGAGGCCACGCCCTTGGTGATGTTGCGCCGCGCCTCCGTTTTCCAGACGATCACGATCCGGTCCGCGTCCGGGAAGGGCAGCGGGCGCAGGAGCACGGCGTTCACCACGCTGAAGATGGCGGCATTCGCGCCGATGCCCAGCCCCAGCGTGATCAGCGACACCACGGCGAACGCCCGGTTGCGCGCCAGCGACCGCAGCCCAAACTTCACGTCCCGCCAGAAGAATTCCCCGCCCATGCCCAAGTCCGCCCGCCCCCGCGGCGGGCACTCTCCTCCTGAGGATCGAATGCGGCGCCGCAGATACTACTACACTTTGCTTGCGCGATTCGAGCGCGAGTAGTCGAAAATGTGTATTACCGGAGCGATACAATAGCAGCGAAGACGCGCACACGGGCGAAACAAACTCAGTCATGTTGGCCCAGGCTGTCATGCATTTGAAGGATTGCCTCACCTCCGAAAATCGTGGCAGCCACCATGTCCCGGCGAAAGCCCCCGGCCAGCTACTTGTGAACGGAACATGAGAAGAGCATGAAAGACCGCCCCATTGACCGCACTCTCTTGCGGGTGTAAGCTCCTCCTCGTTTTTGAAAATACCAAGCAGCCGTGGACGTCCTCTGTTGGCTGCCCACCTGAGAGAGTTCATGTCTGCCATTGCTTGGTTCAGAAGAAATCGCGCAGAAAGGAAAAGCACATGAACAATCCAATGACCCGGTCGTCGAGACGAACCATGTGGCGTTCTTTCCGCAACGGCGCCGCAAGCAGCAGGCAAGCAGGCTTCACCCTGATCGAGCTCCTGGTGGTGATCGCGATTATCGCGATCCTCATCGGGTTGCTGCTACCCGCGGTGCAGAAGGTCCGGGAGTCGGCCGCGCGCCTCACCGAGCACGAACGCACCGAGGCCCTCGGCAAGGCAATCTTTGCGTTTGCTGATGGGTCGGTTACAACCGCCCGGACCTTCATCTCGAGCACGGGAGATGTCGCTGCGGTCGCCACAAGCGCGGACGGCACCACCATTGACCTGAGCTCCTTGAACTCCTACTGCAATGCCGATACCACGATCACGGGCTTTCAAACCCAAATCAACAATATGATCAGCGGCAACGGTGGGCGCGTCTCCGAAGAGGAACGCAGGATGCTGAATGAAACCAATGAAGCGCTGGGTGACCTGCTGCCGGCCGTCCAGAAGTTGCTCAATGTGCTCCGCGGAGCCCCCGGCGTGTGCGCTGCGCCTACTGGTACATCTGGTACGTGATTGTGCTGGGGCGGTCCCGCTGTCGCGCGGTTGTCGCAACACCGGGACCGCAATCCCCGATGGGTAATACGTTGTCCCCGCCGAGCGAATCCCCGCGCGGCGAGCGACGGGTGTGGCTGTTGAAATCGCTCTCCCGTCAACTTGACGGTCGCGCCTTCGCCGGTGTCCGGCTTGGCTTCGCGAATCACACTACCGTCTTCGATCCTTCGGACCCTCACCGCAGGCAGCCTGCGCTGGCACGCGCACGCGAGTTACAATTGCAGGTGGAGGGGTGGGTGAGTGGTTGAAACCGGCGGTCTTGAAAACCGTTGGGCCCGAAAGGGTCCCGGGGGTTCGAATCCCCCCCCCTCCGCCATGCGATTTCTTCCAAATTGATCCCAGCCAAGAGTCGAAAGAGTTCGGCCCCACGGATTCGTGCGGCGCGGTAGCACAGACAATCGTGTCTGTGCAGCCCGAGAGCTCTACCACGGATGACCCCATGGGTAGGGCTGCCGCAGGAAGGCATCCAGCTCGACTCATTTTTTCGCGGGCGTGTGGCACGCTGCACAGACCCGCCGCGGCGCGTCTGTGCTACCGCGCCCTCAGGAGAGCCGTGGCCCGGCTGCGAACTCGATAGCTTCGGCCAGATGTACGGCGCGGCGGCCGGTGGCCTGGTGAATCTGCTCGCGGCAACTAAATCCGTCGGCAACAATCACCGTCTCCGGGGCAGCCTGGCGCACGGCGGGCAGCAGCACGCGTTCGCCGATGGCCCGCGAGACCGCGTATTTCTCCCGATCAAATCCGAAAGGCCCGGCCAGGCCGCAGCAGCCGGAATCGAGCGTCACCAAATCCGCGCCCATCTTGCGCAGCAGCGATTCTTCGTCCTTCATCTTCATCAGGGATTTCTGATGGCAGTGACCCTGCAGCAGGACTTTGCGGTCCAGCCGCGGGGGTATGTAGCCGGGCGCGTGGCGTTCCAGGAATTCGCTGAGCAGGAGCGTCTGGGCGCGCAGACGGGCGGCGCGCGGGTGGCCAGGGAGCAGATTGACGAGTTCATCGCGGAACACCGAGGCGCAACTGGGCTCGAGCACCACCAGGGGCACGCCGTCGTCAATTTGTTCTTCGAGAGCCTCGAGGACTCGCTCCAGATATCGCTTGGCCTCATCGAGCATGCCGAAATCGTACAGCGGGCGGCCGCAGCACAGCGGGCGCGCGGGAATGATCGCATGGAAACCGGCCTGCGAGAGCACGCCCAGGGCAGCACGGAGCGTTTGTGGATGGAAAGAATTGTTGAACGTATCCACCCACAAAATCACCTCGCGCCCTTCGCCCGTTCCAATCCCGGAGCCGCGCGCCGCACGGTCTCCCAGCATCGGAACCCGATTCTGCTGAGCCCAGCGGCGGAAACTCGCCTGCGCCAGCCGGGGGATCTCCCGCTCAGGTGCCAGGTGCAAGGCCCAGCGCAGGAGCTGAGCCGGCCCTGGGGCGTGGCTCAAAAAATTGGCGAGCCACGGCGCGTGCGCGGCGAGGCGCAGCCACCGGTCCATCTTTCCGAACGCGTGCGCGGCGAGCGGCCGGCTGCGGCCTTCGTAGAAATGCGAAAAAAACTCCGCCTTGTAGGTCGCGAGATCCACGTTCGCAGGGCATTCGGATTTGCAGGCCTTGCACGACAGGCACAATTCCAGCGAGTCCTTGATTCTCGAATCCTTCCAGCCGTCTCGTAGCACTTCGCCCTGCAGCATTTCAAAGAGCATGTGCGCCCGGCCGCGCGTGCTGTGATTTTCCTCCAGCGTGACCATATAGCTGGGGCACATCGTGCCGGCGTCGCTCTTACGGCAGGCGCCCACGCCGATGCAGCGCTGCGTAG
>Ga0209415_10020218_pt1 | contig 10366 bp, 11 predicted proteins | sample PeaSoiSIISIP2007_FD_187696 | JGI IMG/M metagenome (GOLD analysis project Ga0209415, IMG submission 187696) | Peat soil microbial communities from Weissenstadt, Germany - SII-SIP-2007 (SPAdes) (version 2) | ecosystem: Environmental > Terrestrial > Soil > Wetlands > Peat | place: Germany...
TCCGCAAGCAGCCCGCCTCGCTCTCCGCCGCCGAGCTCGTCGCCAAGGGGAAGGCGGCGGGGATCAAGTTCTCGACCCAGCTCGTCTATAACGTGCGTGGCGGCGCGAAGCCGAAGAAGGTCTTGGTGAAGAAGACATCGACCGCGAAGCCGACCACCCCGACGAAGCCCACGCAGAGCAAGGCGGAGTTCGTCCGCGGCCGGTCGCACCTCTCGCCGAAGGAGATCGTTGAGGACGCCAAGGCCGCCGGCATGAAGCTCGATGTCGGCTACGTCTACAACGTGCGCGGGGCAGCCAAGGCCCGGTCCAAGACCAAGGGGACCAAGCTGGCAGCCCGCCGGTCGACGGAGAGGAAGGCCCCTCCCGTGCCGAGGCCGATCACCACGACGTCGTCCGCCGAGACCTTGCTCAAGGCGCTCGGCGCCGAGATCGGGCTCGCTCGGGCGGTCGAGATCCTTCAGGGGGAGAGGGCGCGGGTCCGGGCGGTGATCGGAGTGGGATGAGTCCATCTCCGCATGCCGGTTCCGTCTATGGCGTCCGGGCGCAGCGGAAGCCGATGTAGCCGTTGCGGACCGACGGGCTGGCGTTGCTACGGTCTGGGGGGAGCAAGGGGCTCGGGGGGAAGGGCGGAGGGGTGTTCGCAGCGGTGTATGTGTACTGAGAGAAGTCGCCACCCCGCATCACACGGTCCTCGGAAATGACGGGCGTGAGAAAGGCACAATCTACGCAAGGATCAACGTAAGGTTCATACCAATCCAGGTTCCACTCGTCGACGTCGCCATCCATATCGAGCTGGCCCCAGAGTCCTGCGCCCAACGTCGCCGTCCCGACTGGCGCGATGTTCGATACGCCCACGCAATTGGTCGTGCCGCTCGGATAGTAGCAATCATAGATCGCGTACTGATTCGCTGTCCCGGGCGCCATCATTCCCCAGGGGTATTCAAGCTGCGCAGCGCCGCCAGCCGCTGCGTACTCCCACTCGTCGTCGCTCGGCAAAAACCCACCATCCCAGATGCAGAAGGCGTACGCCTCGTACCAGGTCACGCAGTTGATCGGCAGGTTCTCGTTGCTTTGCGCTGTAGTCGTCCACGTGCCGTAATAAGGGACGCACGACGCGAGATTTTCGTTCGTCGGAGCGATGTCACTGTTGTCCGTGGCGTCCCACCCAGTCTCGTAGACTGTTCCGGCATCCGGTGGAGCACCCACGTCAACGAGCCCCTGGCCGCCGTTCAGGTGCGTGTGCTTGCCAGTACCGGCCGCCGGAAGCCAGCCCGCTCCACCGTCCGGAGGCAGGACCGCATTCGCAAACTGGCGGAATCGACCCACAGTCACTTCGTACTTGTCCAGACGGAAAGTGCTCACTGTTGCAGGATCGGCCTCTCCCGTCGCGCCGCCCCCGTCGTTCGTGTATGACCGGTAGTACGCTCCACCCGTAACCGCCAAGCTCGTGCAGCAGCTCTCGATGGCTGCTCCGCAGTTGGTCATCCCTGGGCCACCAGGCGCGCAGCTCGGAGGCATCGTGCCCGAATCGCTTCCGCTGTCGGAGCCCCAGTCTGCCCCGCCGTCCGGCGCAATCCTCTGGCATGAAGGAGAGGGGCCGCCGTTGAGAGGGTTTGGCGGCCCGCGGCTGCAATAGGTTCCCGGGCTGCACGTGCGGCCACATCCGCCGCAATTGCCTGGATCGTCGGACGTGTTCACGCAGGTGCCGGAGCAACACACCAGATCCCCCATGCAGGCCGTGCCGCACTCGGACCTGCCCCCGCTGCTGACACCCGAACAACCGTCGCTGCCAGACCCATCCACCGAAGCATCGCCCGAAGTGGACCCGTTGCGGCCGCACCCCGCCGAGCATCCCACGGCGGCGGCCAGACCGGCGACCCCCACGAGGGCTCGACCGGAGGTCAACGGCATCCCCACGTCACGAGCGCAACGCCGAGGGCCACGGCTGTCAAGCTGCCTGACGGTCGCCGCCGAGATCGGGCTCGGGCGGGCGGAAGGAGATCCTGGAGTCAGAGCCCTGTGCAGCCTGCCGCGTCGAAAGACCCGGACAGAGGAGTCACGTGCGTCGTGTCGAACTGCCCCGACGGCAGCAGCGCCGCCATCTGCACGCTGAAGTTGCCCGTGACGTGTCCCGACGCGGTCATAGTGTACGTCACCGATCCCGTAACCGCGCTCGCGACAGGGATGGCGCCCTCGCCGTCGGTCTTGAAGTTGCGCACATCGACCAGCGCCGAATTGGAGGGAGCCCCGCACAGGTCATCGTCGGTTACGTCCTCGAAGATGATCGGATAGGTGCCCGGGGCAACGGCGGCCAGCCCAGCGTCGGGGTGGGCGCCGCCTGAGTAGCTCGCGCTCTTCGTCTGGATGACGACGAACGTCTTTCCAGCCACAGAAACCTCAGCGGATGCGTCGGCGCACAGTGCCGAGACGTTGACGTCCACGAGGATGACCTGGAAAGCCGCGTAGCCGCCTCCCGGGAGCAGGCCCGCATAGCCGCAATCTCCAGCCGGCCCTCCGGTCCCGACGACGGCGGATTGCACCGGAAAGGCGTAGGTACCAGAGAGGGAGTTGCCGCCCGATCCCGTGCTGCTCGGGTTCGTGGGTGACGAGCCGCACGCCCCGCCGATCATCGCGAAGAGGACGACCGATGGTCCTGGCCTAACGTCGAGCCTCACGACAGTCTTCCCCGCTCCCCTCGGGGACGATGCTCGGGCGCGACGCCTCGGCGGTCAAGTGCAGGCCGCAAAGTCCTTCAGGAGCCGAGGGACGTTGCCAGCTCACGGAGGAGCTTCGCTCCGTCGCCGTGCCAGGACGAGCCGTGCGTGCAGGCGAGGGTCATGGGCTCACAGACGGCGAGCTTGGCGTCGACGACCGGATGACCGCAGACCTTGCACGCCGGAGGATGGATCATGTCGCGCTGGAGGGGGTCGCGGGCGGCGGGCGCACCACAAGCACGGATCGGTCCGCGTGATTCACGATCTTTGCCGCCGTCGTTCCGAGCAAGTGATCCAGGCCGCGGTAGCCGTGCGACCCAATGACGATGAGGTCGACGTCTTCTTCGCTCGCGGCCTTGCAGACGGCCTCCCACGGGACCCCGAGCGAAACGCGGACGCCACCGAGTAGCTCGCTCGGCAGCCTTCGTGCGCACTCGTCGAGGTACGTCTGCGCCCTCGTGTGCAGCGCCTGCTCGAGAGGTTCGTCGTTCGCAGGCCACGCCAGAGACATGTCGGGTGGGATGCCGAAGGACCGGAGAAGAACTAGCTTCGAGGCGGTGCGTCGGGCGAGCATCTCGGCGTAGGCAAGGACGCCGTCCGCTCGCGGCGACCCATCGAGGGCGACGAGGATCTTTTTCATCGGTCCGCCCGGAGCCTAACGCTCGTCCGTGCCCCGCGCACTGCGATGGGCGGCGAGGCTTCCGTTGTTGCTCGACCTGCGGGCGCCGTCTATGCCGGTTCGATGCCCGCCGAAACAACCACGACCCGCAAGCGCTCTCTGGTCAAGGCGCTCACTTACCGTGTCATCATCGTGTGCCTCGACTTCCTCGCGATCTACATCTTCACGCACAAGGTCGAGGTTGCGCTGGGCTTCATGATCGTGAGCAACGTCTATACGACGGTCGGGTACTTCCTCCACGAGCGGCTCTGGGCACGCATCCGCTGGGGCACCGAGCCGACGAGGACGGCGTAGTGACGGCATCGGCGGGGACGGAAACAGTCACCGTCCCTATAGCGAGTCAAACCTCCCAGACCTGCACGTACAATCTTACGGGCACGTTTGGCTGACGACTATCTGCGGTCGGTCGGCTCAGCGTCTGGCGCGACCCTGCTTCTGGCGCGACGCCGCGCTCGCCGGATGAGCGCAGCATGACACACCAAGGCAAGGGCTCCATTGGCAAAAAGGGCGGTGCGAACGCCCCAATGCGACGTCGCGATTCCCGTGACGAGACTGCCGAGGGGTGCTCCGCCGCGGAGTGCGAGCGTGTAGAGACTGGAGACCCGGCCGCGGATGCGGCCGTCGATGGAGCTTTGGAGGATCGAGTTCGCCGCCGTGTTGCTCGCCACCATGGCGGCGCCGATGACGAAGAGGAGCCCGAGCTCGACGCCGAAGACACGGCTGAGCGCCATCGCCACGGTGAGCCCACTGAGGACCAGGGCCGCGAGGTTCGAGAGGATCTGCCGATGCCGGTTCGTCTTGAGGGGCAGGACGGCCGCCGCTCCGACAAGCCCCCCGAATCCGAAGACCGAGAGCGCACCGCCAAACTCGGTGCTCCCCAGGTGAAACGCGTCGCGCACCAGGACCGGGAGGAACGTGACCGTGGGCATGCAGAAGACGCTGGTGAGAAGGACCGTCAGAAGGGCTCGCCGGAGCCGGCGCTTCTTGGCGACAGCGGCCACCGCCTCCAGGAGCGACCGGCGAGCACTTGCCCTCCTCGTTCCCGCCAGGACCGGTAGGGGACGCGACGGGATACGAAGCAGATAGATGGCCAGCAGGTATGGTGCGTACGAGGAAGCGTTGAGGGCGAAGCACACGATGGGGCCGAGTGTCGCCATGACGACCCCTGCGAAGAACGGTCCCAGCACGCGCGAGAGGTTGAACTGGGCGGAGTTGAGCGCCACGGCGCTCGCCACGTCGTCCTCCGGCACCGACGACGGAACGAGGGCGTTGATCGAGGGACCGGACAAGGCGTCGGTGACCCCGACGACGAGCGAAAGGACGATGACCATCCAGACCTGGATGCGGCCGGTGGCGAGGAGCACGACGATGAGGATCGGGCAGACGACCTGGATGCCCTGGAAGAAGAGCGCCGTGCGGCGCCGATCCCTACGGTCCGCGATGATCCCTCCGGCCAAGATGAGCAGCCAGACGGGCGCGTCCGTCATGAACGAGTCGAGGCCGAGCAGGAACGGCGAGTTCGACAGCCGCAGCACGAGCCATGGCTCGGCCACCTGCTGCATCCACGTTCCCGTATTCGAAAGCAGGTTGCCGAACCACAGGATCGCGAAGTTACGCGAGCGAAGGGCCCGAAGAGCACTGGTCTTCTGGGAGGATGGCGGCGCGGTGAAGTCAGGCGTCGAGGCATTCTTCAAGGAGCACCACTTGGGGTACGGCAAGACACGGCGCGGCCGCACGCCGCGCTACCACGTGTGGCACCCCGTCTGGGCCGTATACCCGGTGCGCGAGGCCCACGTCGATCTCGACTGAGGCGAGGTGTGCGGGCCCGAGTGGGCCGTCATGCAGGGGGCGACGCCGGCGTCGACGGTTGCTGATTCTAGCAGGCTGACCCGCACGGATGGACAGCGCTAAGCCACTCTCCCATCTCGTGGTTCTAGGCGGGTACGTGGCCGTGACCACGGCAGACGTTGCACTTGCCGGGTCGCCTAAATTTAGCGGCATTGCAGGTAGCGCAAGGCCGCTGGTCGACCTTTCCGCTACCCCCGCACGCCTGGCACCTGCCGGTCCCTCTGCAATTCCCACACGGTTTGGTCGCCATTCTGGCGATTGTTGTCCCCTCGTCCGTGAGAGGTCAAGGAACGCCCCGACTTTCCCCGTGCTACGTGTCGCACGATCGAGCGACTTACCGTGTAAACGATCGCGCCTTTGCGCCGTGATCGCTCGCGCTCGGCGCGATCGGCCGCCCGAAGCTACCGGTGCGACCGCGGGCACTTCCGCCATGCGCATCCCGCGCTGAAGACGATCGGCCGGACGGCTATGACCTCAGGCGGAGCAGCTGGTCCGCGCTGCGGTGGGCGATCTTCTCGCGATCCGATTCGGAGAGAGGCAACGCCTTCAGGAAGTCCCGGCCCTCACGGGGCGCGCTAAACGGATAGTCAACGCTGAACAAGATCCGCTCGGCGCCAAAGGTCAACAGTGCATTGAGAAAGGGCGGGAGCGTGAAGAACCCGCTCGTGGTCAGCCACACATGCTTCAGAATCGTCTCCTTGAGGGCCACCGGCCTCGCTTGCCCCTGAAAGACCTGCTCGGCGCGGTCGAGCATGAACGGCAGGGTCTCTCCCATGTGGCCGATGACGACCTTGAGGCCAGGATGCCGCTCGAAGGTCCCGGCAAGGACCATGCGCAATACGTGGAGCCCGACCTCGACGTGCCAGCCAAACCCCGCCATCGAGAGGAGAAACCCACGGTTGCCGGGCAGCCGGTCGTAATAGGCCTTCCTGACGGATTCCGGTGGCAACGCGGGATGGATGTAAATCGGCACGTCGAGCTTCTCGGTTCGCGCCAGGATGGGAGCAAAGCGCTCGTCATCCAGGAAGAGTCCCTGGGTCGTGCCGTTGATCAGGGCCCCTCGAAACCCGAGGCGCGAGACCGCGCGCTCGAGCTCGTCGGCCGCCGCCTCCGGACTGCGCATGGGGAGGTGCGCAAAGCCGGCGAATCGCAAAGGGTGTTGCCTCACCGCCTCCGCCAACGCGTCGTTGGTGCTCGACGCAAACTCGACTCCGGCCGGGCCATCGAGGAGATCGGCGCCCGGCGCGGCGGCCGACAGGACTTGAACGGTGATGTCGGCGTCATCCATCGCGCCAAGCCGCTTCTCACCGAGATCGCCGAGCGCAGAGCGGATCTGCGGGTCCAACGAGTTTGCGAAGCCCGCGCCGATCCCTGATTTCTGGATGAGCGAGGGAACGACAAAGTGCTCCTCGAGAGTGACAACGCGCATGGGGTCCTCCGAAACGTAAGACTTCAACCCGTCCTGGTGGGACTGTCACCTCGTGGCAAGCGAGCTCCCTCGCCGTCGTCCATCGCACCGTCGGACTAGAGTTCGCAGCGGAAGAACTCCAGCGCCCGAGCAAAGGCCTCACGGCTCGCCATCGCGTGGTAGCTGGGCCGGTCATCGTTGAAGAAGGCGTGCTGCGCTCCCTCGTAGACGTGGTGCTCGAAGCGTTTGCCGTGCTTCTTCATCGCGGCCGAAAAGTCCGCGATGCCTCCGTTCACGCGCTGGTCGAGGCCCCCGTAGAGGCCGAGCACCGCGCAAGCGATGTTCGGCACCTGCTCAGCCGGTGGGGCGTTGCCGTAGAAGATGACCGCCGCACCGAGCTTGGGGTCGGCGCACGCGAGCCGGGCCGACAGCGCGCCGCCCATGCAGAAGCCCACGGACCCGACCTTGCGCCCGCGTGTCAGCGGATGCTCCGACCGCAGGAAGCTCGCCGCGTCCACCACTTTGGGCACAAACGAGTCGAGCTTGCCGAGGAGGCCGAAGAGCGCGCCGAGGCTCTCTCCCACCTGCGTCCGTCGAGGCTCGGGGAGCTTGCCGAGGGCCTCCTCGCGCGCTTTGGGATCGGCCCAGGCGGACGGCGGAAGCGAGTTGATGAACTCCTTGAGCATCTCCATTCGCTCGCGCGAGGAATGCGCTGGCCGCTCTCCATGTTCAGCGAAAAGATCAGGTGCCAGGGCGGCATAGCCGGCCTTGGCGAAGCGCAGCGTCACGTCCTCGATGTGCGCATCGACGCCCCATGCCTCCTGGATGACAACCAGCGCGGGAAGCGGCGCCACGGCACGTTCGGGCCACGCCAGAAAGCCCGAATGCTGGGTCTTCGCTCCGAACCGCACCCATTCCGTTCTGAAGGACATCGCGGTTTTCTCCCGCCAGTCTGTATGCCGTTCCCTTCGCGAGCACGTCAAGCGACGGTGGTCACCGCCCGTGGGCTCGTTCGGCCGCGGCAAGCCATCCCCCGAGGGGGAGCGTGAGAGCCAGGAGCGTGGCCGTCGCGACATACGGAAGCGCGCCCGAGCCTCCGAGCATCGAGGTACCGACGATCGGACCGAGCGTCCCGCCCGCATCGCCGAAGAGCTGCAAGCAGCCGACGGCGCTTCCGCGCATCTCGGATGGTACGAGATCGCCGAGTAGCGCCAGGAGCGGGCTTGTGAGCCCGCCCATGCCCAGCCCGATGAGGGCCAGCCCCGTGGCGAACGTCGCGGCCGATGCCGCAACGCCGATGAGCAGGACGCCGGGCACCATCACCGCGACCCCCGCCGTCACCACGTGGGCCCGCCATCCGTGGCGGTCCGAGAGCCTGCCCGCGAGCGGTGTGACGAGGATCATGAAGACCACGAGAACCCCCATGAACACACCGGCCGAGGTCTGGTCCGAAAGGTGACCGACCGTGATGCCACGCTTATGGATGACGAGTACGAGCGTGGTCAGGATGACGCCGAGAGCGCAGAAGTTGCTCACCAAGTTGATGATCGCGATCGCACCCACGGCCCGGCTGCGGAGGCTGCGAAGCACCTCTCGCAGCGCTGGGGTCCGCTGAGCGGCGGCGCGCAGGTCTGGGACCGTGAAGGCGGCGACGATCACGGCCACAATCGGACCGACCATCGCCAGACCAAATGCCGCCGCTGGCCCTAGCCATCCCGCCAGGAGTCCTCCGAGCACGAGACCCGCTGGTACGCCCGCCGCCATCGCGGACCGGACAATACCCGACGTGAGTCCCTTGTGGTCTTGACCGCCCGCGTGCAAAGCGAGCGTCTGAGCAGCGATGAACACGCACGACGAGCTTGGGCCATGGATCAGTCGTCCGATGAGGAACAGCGCCCCCGGATGCCCCGTCACAACGCCCGCCATGTACAGCGCCAGGACAAGTGCCTGCGTCTCCAGCCCGATGAGGAGCAGTCGCTTGGCACCGAGCCGATCGACGGCAGAGCCGACGATGGGGTTGAACAGCACCCGGCCGAAACGGTTGGCCGCCAGGATGACCCCGATGGAGGCCAGGGGGAGCCCCGCACGAAGGCCGACGAGGGGGAGGATGGGAAAGGCCATCCCGCCGCCCACGCCCGCGAGCAGAACGCCGGGGGCAATGCTCAGAGCCGTAGCGCGGGCCGCTCGATGCTCCGCGGAGAGGACAACGGACATCTATGGGCGGCCCTTACTCTCCGTAGCCTTGATTGTCCCCCTCGGCACGTAGTCGAAGAACTTCTCGGTCACGCTGCCCGACGTCCAGTCGGCCCGCGGCCAGGTCTTTTTCTCGACCCGACGCATCTCGGAGAGGAGCCGACGATTCAGCTCGTTGGCGCTGACCCCGGCAAGCACAGCGTCGATCTTGAGCCCATCGTCGGTATGCGCGATCTCGCCCTCCCGCCAATGACGCGCTCGATCGGAGCCCGCACGCCCTCCGGGTTCTCGCTGCTCACCGGTCACCGCGAACTTGAAGTCTTCAAGGGCATCTCGCATTAACGGTAGCCGCCGTTGGGCTGGAGCGGCGAGCGAAACCTTCAAAGATAAAACCGCTCGGCAAACCCGGCGACTGGCGTGGCGGATGCGACCGGAGGCGCCGGCACCGGGATGGGCCTCGCCAGCCAGGGGCCCTCATCTTCGATGCGACGAGCAACCACTTCTTCGCCGTGAACGCCGGCGATAGCTCGATCTCGGAACTCGCGCTCGATGTGGAAGGGGGCGAACAACATCGACACGTTCGTCGTCCGTCCACCGAGCGTTGAGGCCGAACCCTTGGGAGCACAAGCATCGCGACTGCCCCGTCGTAACTGGGACGTCACGCCGCCAAGCGGCGCCAACGTGGCGCAGGGACTCGGTCGATACGTAGAAGCTCCCCCTCTCCGACCTCGGACCAAGGCTCGTCGGTCATCGCCTCCGACGCGATCAGCACAGCGCGGCGATGCTGGGGCCAAGGCGTCATTATCACGGTGCCGTCCCGGCTGCTGCGCGACGCGCGCACGGGGTCCTCGGGCCCCCGATCGAGAACGAACAGCGTGCGGCCGAAGCGATGAGCGTACATCGTGAGCCCGTCCGAGAGAAGGAAGTTCGCTGCACCGAACGAAGGGTTGGCGCAGGCGACTCGGGTCGCTCGGCGGATGACGGCATCGGTGTCAGGTGACGCGGGTTCGTCGCTGATCCCTGCCGCGTCGAGCTCCGTGAGCAGGTAGGCGAAGAGTCGCTCGCTGTCGGTGTGCCCCTGCACTTCGGTCAGTCGCTTGGCCGAGGTGTTCGAACGCAGGAAGTCGCGCTCATGGATCGTGCCGTTGTGCGCGAAGACCCATCGTCCGCTGCGAAACGGGTGAGTATTGTCCAGCGAGACGGCGCCCACCGTGCGACGGCGGATGTGCCAGATCATCAGCTCGCCCGTAGCTGCTGCCAGGCGGCGGAAGTCCAAATCTTCCGCCGCGCAGGCGACGGCTTTGTGCAGCCGCCACCCACGGTCCGTCATGCCTTCTGGCGTTCGGCGCGACTCGAAGACGGCGAGGCCCCAGCCGTCGCGATGCTCACGGGAAAGCGCCGCAAGACTTCGAGGGGCTTCGTGCAGGATGATGCGAAACTCGGTGGGTTCCGAGGAAACAATTCCAAGCAGACGGCACATCGCTGTGGTGACTGTAGGGCCCGCGACCCAGGTTGGCGAGCGCA
>Ga0209415_10020220_pt1 | contig 10365 bp, 9 predicted proteins | sample PeaSoiSIISIP2007_FD_187696 | JGI IMG/M metagenome (GOLD analysis project Ga0209415, IMG submission 187696) | Peat soil microbial communities from Weissenstadt, Germany - SII-SIP-2007 (SPAdes) (version 2) | ecosystem: Environmental > Terrestrial > Soil > Wetlands > Peat | place: Germany...
GCCGGTCATCGCTATTCGGTGCACGAGCATCACGGAGGCTGGCTGGTGCTCACCGCCGGCTAGGCAGCGGCAGGTGCGCTCAGGCAGACGTCAGGTCCACGCCGGCCTTGGTGGCGTTGTAGACCGCCTCGGCGCGACTGGTCGCGTCAAGCTTGCGCATGATATTGCGGATGTGGAATTTCACCGTGGTCTCCGACAGGTACAGGCGCGCACTGATGCCCCGGTTGCTCAGGCCGCGAGCGACCAGCCGCAGCACGCTCAGCTCGCGGTCGGTGAGCGCTGTTCGTGGCTGAGGGGCGTGGATCGACCGCATCATGGCGGCCGCCGCGCGGGAGTCGAACGCGCTCCCGTTCCTGACGGCCAGGCGGATCGCGCCCACGAGCTCCACGGTGTCGACGTCCTTGACCACATAGCCGCATGCCCCGTGCTGAACGGCGCCCACCACCAGCGCGTCGTCCGCGAAGGTGGAGAGCACGAGGACCCGCAGCCCGGGATACCGCTTGGTCAGCTCGGCGCACAGGCTCAGCCCGTCGTGGTCCGAGGCGGGGGAAAGCTTCATGTCCAGGAGCACGATGGTCGGGCGAGTCCGCTCCACGACGACCAGCGCCTCTCCGGGCGAGCCGCAGTCACCGACCACCTGCAGGTCGCGTTCGCGCTCCAGCAGCGATCGCAGGCCCTGCCGGACGATCGCGTGATCGTCAATGACCACGATCGTCACCGGAGCCCCGGCGTCCGGCTGCGGCTCGCCGGGCCGTATCCCAGGCGTCACCGCCGCCTCCCTTCGCCGGCCTGCCGTCGAAGCGAATCGCCGGCCGCCGGAAGCCAGTGATCCCGATGCGATGGTCATGGCATTCCTCCGGGAGCGCGGCCACTGCATGCCTCAAGCGCTCAGGATTACGGCAGACGCCATCACCTGACCATGGGCCTCGGCCCCTTCTCGGCAGGCCCTTAGTCCCAGGCGGATGATCCCCGGAGGGCGTCGGACGGCCGCCTGCTGCCGGAGGCCAGGCACGCGGGCAGGGGCAGGGGAATGCCCAGCCGCACCAGCACGCCACCCGCCCGAGAGCGACGGATGGACAGCGTTCCGCCCAGGTTATCCGCCATGTCCAGCATGTCCGCCAGTCCACGGTGCCGCCCGGACAGGTCTCCCCCGCTGGCCACCCGTAGCGCGCGGCGCAGCTGGGCCGGATCGCCGGTCCCGTTGTCGGACACACTGATGATCACCGCGTCGGCCAGATAACGCAGCCGAACCAGGGCCTGGGTGGCCTTGCCGTGCGCCGCGGCGTTGAACAACGCCTCCCCGGTCCACCGCACCATCGACTGCTCGCCTTCGGCGGGCAGCGGGACCGGGTGTCCGGCCAGCACTACCTTCACGGCGAGGCCCGCAGGCTGGTGCACCGTGGAAAGGCGCTGCAGCATCACCGGCAGCGGACCCGGTGCCTCGTCGGCGACATGGTGCAGCGAGTAGATCGCGGCGCGCAGTTGCTCGGCCGCGTGCCGGGTGAGATCCTTGGCCGGCGACAGCCGCCCGGCAATCTGTCCGGCCCGCCCGCCCAGGCTTTCCAGCTCAGCCCGGCAGACCTCGATGGTCATGCCGATGGACAGCACGGACTGAGTCACGCTGTCGTGCAGCTCGCGCGCGATACGGTGCCTCTCGTCGTCCAGCGCCTGTCGCTGCATGGCCGCTACGAGCTGCCGCTGCGTCTCGGCCAGTTCGGCGCTGCGGGCGGCCAGGTCCCGGGCGTGCCTCGTCGTCGCGTCGTAGAGCTGGTCGCTGCGGCCCCGCAACTGGGTAGTCGCGTGGAACAAGAATGAGTTGTGCAGCGCCACGGCGGCCTGATTGGCCAGCACTCTCAAGATGGCGCGATCGGTGGCCGCCACCTCCAGCCCGGCGCCCGGACGCGCCGCGATCCCGCCGACCGGTTCGTCATCCAGGGTCATCGATACGTGCACCCAGCCCTGGCCGCTGTCCGGCGACTCGACCTCCCACGGGCGGCCGCGCAGCACGGCCAGGTGCTCGCGTACGTCGGCAGGCAGGCTGCTCTCGTCGTCGATCAGCTCGCCGCCGGCCACCGCCAGGAACCTGGGGCGCGCGGCAGGCAGTACCCCGTCGGCCACGACGAACAGCAGCCAGTCGGCCTGCAGGTGCGCCGTCGCCGTGCGCACCACCCACTCGACCAGCGTGCGGGGACCGGCCGAGGTGCGTACCAAGGCACGCGAGATGCCGTCCAGCGCCTGCACGGCCTGCTCGAGGCGCTCGGCGGAGCGGACGTATTCGGGATAATACGAGCGCTTACCGGAGCGCAAGCCGGTCAGGATCTCCAAATCGCCGTCCGGGCGATCATCGCGTCCTGATTCGGTCACCGGCGGCTGCGTCACAGCGCCGCCCGGAACAACGCCTCGATGTCCCGCGCGTCCGCCGGCCTGGGATTGGTGGCCAGGCAGGCGTCCTTCAGCGTAAGCCTGGCCAGCTGGGGCACTAGGTCGTCAGTGACGCCGAGCTCGGCCAGTCCCTTGGGCACGCCCACTTCATCGGCCAGCTTGCGTACCGCCTCGGCGAGCAGCAGGGCCGCCTCGGCGGGCGGCACGCCCTCGGTGCGGATGCCGGCTGCCTCGGCCAGCGGCACGAACCGTCCCGGCGAGACCTCGGCGTTGAACATGATGACGTGGGGCAGCAGAACGGCGTTCACCACGCCGTGCGGGGCATCCAGCTGACCGCCGACCTGGTGGCTCATCGCGTGCGTGGCGCCCAGGATGGCATTGGTGAACGCCAGGCCGGCTTCCAGCGACCCCTGCGCCATGGCCAGACGCGAGGCAGTCTCGCTCGGCCTGAGCTGGCTGCGCAGCAGGTGGCGGGTGATCAGCGCGACGGAATACAGCGCATGCCGGTCAGTGAGCGGGTTGTGCGCACGGGACACGAACGCCTCGATCCCGTGGGTCAGCGCATCCAGCCCGGTGGAGGCGTTGAGCCAGTCCGGCATCGTGGTGAGCAGGCGCGGGTCGATCACGGAGATCTCCGGCACCAGCGTCCGGCTGATGATGGTGATCTTGTTGCGGGCCGCCGTGTCGGTCACGATGGCGAACTGCGACACATCCGCGCCCGTGCCCGAGGTGGACGGCACCATCACGGTGGGCGGGATCGGGCGCACGACCTTGTCCACGCCCTCGTAGGCGAGGATCCGGCCGCCGTTGCCGGACAGGATCGCCACGCCCTTCGCCGCGTCGATGCACGAGCCGCCGCCCAGTCCGATGATCACATCGCTGCCGCTCTCGGCGTACCTGGAGAAGGCGGCTTCGATCTCGTGATCCTTGGGATTAGGAGTGACGTCATGCCACAGGGCCGGGTACAACTGGCTCTGCCGCAAGCAGGCCACGGCCTCATCCACCCAGCCCGCCTCGATCAGCCCGGGGTCGGTGACCAGGAACGGCCGGCGCGCGCCGAGCCGCGCCGCGCAGTGACCGAGTTCAGCCAGCGCACCAGGCCCGAAGACGATCTCCGGGGCATGAAATTTCGCGAGCCGACCAGGAGTGTGAGTACCAAACTCCTCGCCCCGTCGCGGGCCGGCCAGCCGGGTGCCCTTCCAGTCCGCACCGGGCCAGTCGCTGTCAATCATCGCGAGGTTTTCCGGTGGAATGGGCATAAAAGCTCCTGTCACGCGAGCTAAGACCTACATTACGCCGATGTCAAGAGTCTGTAACATCGACCTTCTCGCTGCCGGCCGCCAAGGGACGACTGGGCAGTCATTATGCCGTCCTCCTGGGCGCAGGGCCTGTCCGATCGGGCAGGTGTCGTGAAGCCTCACATGCTGGACCATGAGCACTAACAGATGCGCCCTGGCCGGCAGGCCGAGGTGCGGCAGGCTGGCCGCGACCGCGTGGCTGCCGACGGCAGTGGGAGATGAACACTTCATGACCATGATCCTGGACCGGAGCGTCGAGGAGTTTCTCGGCGCGCCACGTCAGCTATTCATCAACGGGCGGTGGGCCGATGCGGCGTCTGGCAAGGCGTTCGCGACCCCTAACCCGGCGACAGGCGAGACCCTCGCCCAGGTTGCCGAAGGGGAAGCCGAGGACATCGACCGGGCCGTGAAGGCAGCGCGCAAGGCGTTCGAGACAGGCCCGTGGAGCACGATGACCGCGTCCGAGCGTGGCCGGCTCATCTGGCGGATCGGCGATCTCATCCTTGAGCACCTGGACGAGCTGGCCCAGCTCGAGTCGCTGGACAACGGGAAGCCCTTCGTCGTGGCGCGGGCCGCTGACGTGCCGCTGGCCGCCGACTTGTTCCACTACATGGCCGGCTGGGCGACCAAGCTCGAGGGCAACACGATCAGCATCTCGGTGCCGTACATGCCGGGCGCCAACTTCCACGCCTATACACTGCGCGAGCCGGTCGGCGTGGTCGGGCAGATCATCCCGTGGAACTTCCCGCTGCTGATGGCGGCGTGGAAGCTCGGCCCGGCGCTGGCCTGCGGCAACACCGTCGTGCTCAAGCCCGCCGAGCAGACCCCGCTGACCGCGCTTCGGCTGGCCGGGCTCATCGCCGAGGCCGGAATCCCCGACGGAGTGGTGAACGTGGTGTCCGGCTTCGGCGAGACCGCAGGCGCAGCCCTGGCGGCGCACCACGACGTCGACAAGGTCGCGTTCACCGGCTCCACCGAAGTGGGCAAGCTGATCGCCAATGCGGCGACGGGGAACCTGAAGAAGGTGAGCCTGGAGCTCGGCGGCAAGAGCCCCAACGTCGTCTTCGACGATGCCGACGCCAGCGCGATCGAGGGCGCGGCGAACGCGATCTTCTTCAACCACGGCCAGTGCTGCGTCGCCGGGTCGCGCCTGTACGTCCAGGAAGGCCGGTTCGACGAGGTGGTCGACGGCGTGGCGGAGATCGCCAAGTCCATCAAGCTGGGCCCCGGACTGGAGCCAGACACGCAGATGGGCCCGCTGGTTTCCGACGAGCAGCTGCGCCGCGTGACCAGCTATGTCGACTCCGGCATAGCCGAAGGCGCCACGGCCCTGTCGGGCGGCGGACGCCACGGCAGCCGCGGCTACTTCGTCGAGCCCACCGTGCTCACCAATACGCACCCCGGGATGACGGTCGTGCGTGAGGAAATCTTCGGGCCGGTGGTAGTGGCCGCGCCCTTCAGCGACCTCGACGAGGTCGCCGCCGCAGCCAACGACACCCCGTACGGCCTCGGAGCAGGCATCTGGACCAAGGACATCTCCAAGGCGCACGCGCTGGCCAAGAAGATCAGGGCCGGCTCCGTCTGGATCAACTGCTACAACGTGTTCGACGCGGCGCTTCCGTTCGGCGGATACAAGCAGTCCGGCTGGGGACGTGAGATGGGCCACGAGGTCCTCGAGGCCTATACGGAGGTCAAGGCCGTCACTACCCTGCTGTAACACGGGTTCCGCGTAGGCGCGGGGCGGAAAGGAGCGGGCAGGCCAGGTGAGGAGGTGGGGCATGCGGATTCTGATGATCGCGCCTCCAGGCGCGGGAAAGGGAACTCAGGGCGCACTGATCGCCGCGCACTTCGGTATGCCCCACATCTCGACCGGTGAACTGCTGCGCGATCACGTAGCGCGGCAGACCGCTCTCGGCCAAGCCGTGCGAAAACACCTCGACCGCGGCGAACTCGTGCCGGACCAGATCGTGCTCGACATGCTGCGGGAGGCGATGGTCGCCGCCAAGGCGGCCGGCGGCGGGTTTGTCCTGGACGGAATCCCGCGCAACATGCAGCAGGCCCGCGCGGCCTATGAGATGGGCCGCGAACTTGACATGACCGCGGATGTGGCGCTGCACCTGCAAGCCGACGACGGGGAGCTCGTGCGCAGATTGCTCGCGCGAGCCGCGCTGGAGCATCGCTCCGACGACACCGCGGACATCATCGCCCAGCGCCTTGCCCTCTACTACGAAGTGACATCCCCCATCGTCTCGTGGTACCGCGACCGCGGAATCCTGGTTTCCGTGGATGCGATGCGCTCCGCGCAAGAGGTCGGGCGGGAAATCCTGGCCGCCCTCGAAGCGATGCGTCCGCTCCTGGACCACGTGCCCGCGCAGGCACGGCTCTCCATTGACCTCACCGGTCTGGGGGAGGCGTTCGGCGCGACCGGCTCCCCGGTCGGCACATCCGACTGAACCGATGGCGGCCATTGGCGACCGGGAGCACGCACCGGCGCCCGTTCGGGATAATGCCCTTGATCATGACGGGCTGACGGGTGTGAGGCGATGTACCGGCTCCTTTACCAGGTGGTGCTGCGGCGGCTGCCGGCCGAGATGGCGCACCGGGCGGGGCTGGCGCTGATCAGGGCGGCCGGGGTCCCGGGCGCGGCGCAGGTGCTGCGGCGCTGGCTCGGGCCGCGGGATCCTGTGCTGCGGGTGCGGGCGCTGGGGCTGGAGTTCCCCGGGCCGCTCGGGCTGGCGGCCGGGTTCGACAAGGACGCACGGGCGACGAGCGGGCTCTGGGCGCTGGGGTTCGGGTTCGTGGAGGTCGGCACGGTGACGGCGCGGGCGCAGCCGGGAAATCCCAGACCGCGGATGTTCCGGCTGCCGGCGGACCGGGCGCTGGTCAACCGGATGGGCTTCAACAACGACGGAGCCGCGGCGGCGGCCGCCCGGCTGCGGCGGCGCCCCCGGGGATCACGGGGACCACGGGGACCACGGGACGGGCCGATCGTGGGGGTCAACATCGGCAAGACCCGGGCGGTGCCGGACCAGGAGGCGGCCGCGGACTACGCGGCCAGCGCACGGGCGGTGGCGGGGGTGGCCGACTACGTGGTGGTCAACGTCAGCTCACCGAACACGCCTGGGCTGCGCGACCTGCAGGCCACGGACCGGCTCAGGCCGGTGCTGGTGGCGGTGCGTGCGGCGCTGGACGCTGGTCCGGCCGGCGGGCGGCGTGTACCGCTGCTGGTGAAGATCGCACCGGACCTGGCCGACCAGGACGTCGACGCGGTGGCGGACCTGGCGGTCGAGCTGGGGCTGGATGGGGTCATCGCGACCAACACCACCGTGGCGCGTGACGGGCTGGCCAGTTCGGCGGCCGAGGTGGCCGCCGCCGGGGCGGGGGGCCTGTCCGGGCCTCCGCTGCGCGAGCCGGCGCTGGCCGTGCTGCGGCGCCTGCGGGAGCGGGCCGGGGACCGGCTGGTGCTGATCGCGGCGGGCGGGATCGAGACCCCGGATGACGCCTGGGAGCGGCTGACGGCGGGGGCCACTCTGGTACAGGCTTACACCGGGTTCATCTACGGGGGTCCGCTGTGGCCGCGGCGCATGCAGGCCGGGCTGGCCCGCCGGGCCCGGGCGGCCGGGCGGTCCTTCGCGTCCTCGGGCGGTGCCGGCCGGGACTGGCCGAGCGCTGGTAGCTGAGCGCTGGTAGCTGAGCGTTGCTAGCTGAGTGGGGGGTCGAGCAGGCGGAGGGCGGCCTGGCCGGCGTCGAGTTCGGCCGCGATGCCGAGCGGGAAGGTCTGGAATGACTCGCCGTGGCCGACGTCGGCCCAGGTGAGCATCGGGACGGCGAGAGCGCCGAGGCGTTCGGCGAGGATGTCCTGGATGAGCTCGGGAGGCCCGCAGCGTTCGAACGTACCGGTGACGATGCCCGCGACCCCGTCCAGGTAGCCGGACCGGCGCAGTTGCGTGAGCATCCGGTCGACGCGGTAGGGCTCCTCGCCGACGTCCTCCAGGAGCAGGATGCCGCCGCGGGCCGGGCGCGACGTGCCGGTGCCGAGCGAGGACGTGAGCAGGCTCAGCGTCCCGCCCACGGTGACGCCGCGGGCGGTACCGGGGACGACCGTGACCGCCCGGGGGTACCGGATCTCGGTCGCCTCGGCCGGGTGCATCAGCGTGCGCAGCAGCGAGCCGAACGAGTAGTACGCCGCGCCGCCGCGGATGCCCGCGCCGGAGGCGCCAATGTGCGTCATCATCGGGCTGAACAGCGACGCCCAGCCGAGCCTGACCGCGACCGCCTCGAGCACCGCCGTCACGTCGGAATAGCCGGCCAGCACCCGGGGCGGCAGGCCTGCCAGGCCATTCCAGTCCATCGCCTCCAGGGTGCGCTGTGCGCCGTAGCCGCCCCGGGCGAACAGGATCCCGGCGAGGCCGGGGGCGGTGAGCGCGGCGCGCAGGTCCCCGGCGCGCGTCGCGTCGTCACCGGCCAGGTAGGAACGCATGGTGCCGGGTTCGGTCAGCGATGGGTAGCGGACCGGATTGAGCCCGGCGGCCCGCAGCGCGTCGAGGCCGGCGGCCAGCGGTTCCGGGTCCACCGGGCCGCTGACGCACAGCACCGCCAGCCGGTCTCCCGGCCGCAGGGCGCGGGGACGGGCCAGCGAGCGCGGCTCCTCCGGGCCGGTCATGGCCGCGGGGACTACAGCGCCACGCCGGCTGGGGCTGGTGCGGTGAGCCAGCTGAGGTCGAGTTCGGTGTAAGGCACGTGGCAGGGGTTTCCGGCGGCGAGCCAGACGCGGCGGGCGTTCAGGTCCATGAGGACGGAGGCGATCGTGGCGCCCTGCTCGAGCGGATGTTCGTCCGGATCGGGGTGGGAGCAGATGCTGTGCGGGTAGTCGGCGTGATCGGCGAGGAGCGCGCGGAAGCCGTCGAGCGTCGCGCCTCCCGTCGCGGCCGCCGGCGCGGCCGCCTGGAGCCGCTGCAGGCGGACCGCGCTGGACGGCATGGCCCACAGCGACACGTCGACCGGGTGCAGCCGCGGCGACAGGAAGTGGTTGGTGTGCAGGAGCAGGCCCTGGTCGGGGAACCGCGGGTACAGGCGGGTGAAGTCGCCCGGCGCGGCCTCCACGTCGAGCGCGGCGCCGCTGGCGTGCGCGATCAGGTAGTTGGCCGACGAGGAGCGCATCCCGGCCTGGAGCACCGCAAGGGCTTCGGTGACGGTGGCGCAGTCGAGTATGGCCCGCAGCAGCACGTGATACGGGAGCCCGGGCGCGCCGACGTCCGCGGCGGTGACCAGGGCGTTGGTCACCAGGCCCAGGCCCGCGGCGTTCAGGCCGGCCTTGGCCAGCAGGCCCGCCTCGACCACGGTGACGAAGTCGGGGCCGGCGTCCTGCCTGGCCTCGAGGACGACCAGCGTCCGGGCCGAGTGGAGCAGCCAGTCCCAGTTCTGGCCGAGAAGCGCCGGGGCTGCCTCGCCGGGTGCGCGCGGGGCCGGGACGAGGGCGAAGGCGCTGCACTCGGCGGGTGTCCGGTGGGCGAGCGGGGCCTGGCGGGCCTTGGCGGCGTACATCACCTCGGTCCGCACATTGATGGCCAGCACGTCGGCCACGTCCAGCCCGGCGCCTTCGGCGAGGCCGCGCATCTCATCCAGGTAGGCAGGGCGGAAGGCGGCGATCGGCGCCTCGAACGCGGCCGCCGCCCGGCGGACCGCCGGCCAGTCCCACCCCGCGTAGTGCGCGAACACGCGCTGGTAGGCCTGCACCGACAGATGGACCTGGGCCCGGGCCTGCATGCCGTACTGCCGTCCGCGCTCGTAGGGTGTTCCCGCAACGCGTATCCGCGGTGTCATAGATCCCGATTGTCCCGTATTAGGCTGGTATCGTGATGCGCCGCCGTCTGCGGTTGGACCTGCGGGGGTGGCTGGTGCGCGGGTGGCACCGGCTGCCGTTTACCCGGCACCGGGGCGATCCGGGACTGGCCGGCGTCCGTGAGCCCCGGCGGCCTCGTCTGCCGTTCCGGCCTCCGCTGGCTCAAGCCGCGGAACCATCCGATGAATTCCGCAGCTCGACGGTCATGACCCTGGGCCGGCCCATCCGGCGCTGGTGGCGGCGGCGTCCGCGTGCCTGGCACGCCTGACGGCGGCCGCAGGAGCGAGTGGCCGCTGCGGCCGCCGTGCCGGCCAATCCCTTCAGTGGCTGGGATGCGCGGGCAGGATCGTGACCGGGACCTGCGCGTGCTCGACCACGGCGGAACTGACCGACCCGAGCAGCAGGCGCGAGAACCCGCCGCCGCCACGCGAGCCGAGGACGATCAGCTCGGCGTCGGCGCCCTCCTTGAGGATTTCATCGGCCGGTATGCCCTCGGTCGCCTTGACCGCGACCGACGCGGGACGGGCGTCGCCGAGGCCGGCCACCACCTTGTCGGTTGCGGCCTGAGCCGCCTGGCGCGCCTGGTCGACCAGACCTTCGTCGCCCGCGTAATGAAGAGTTCCACCCCAGAAGCCCGCCACCCCGTGGTGCACGGTGAGCACGGTAAGCGACGTATGACGGAGCACCGCTTCTTTCGCGCCCCATTCGAGGGCGAGCTGCGAATGGGCGGAACCGTCTATGCCGACGAGGATTCCAGGCATCTCACTTCTCCTTCTGCTTTAGCCGCCTCGGTACCGCCAAGGCCACCTCGGTACCGCCACTACCGATCACTACAGATGCTAG
>Ga0209415_10020221_pt1 | contig 10364 bp, 9 predicted proteins | sample PeaSoiSIISIP2007_FD_187696 | JGI IMG/M metagenome (GOLD analysis project Ga0209415, IMG submission 187696) | Peat soil microbial communities from Weissenstadt, Germany - SII-SIP-2007 (SPAdes) (version 2) | ecosystem: Environmental > Terrestrial > Soil > Wetlands > Peat | place: Germany...
GAACGGCACGGCTCCACCGGTCGGGGACGACACCGAAGTCAGCGAAGTCGCCGCATCAGCCGAAGAGGGATGACGCAATGCCGAAGATGAAGACAGACCGTGGCGCCGCCAAGCGCATCAAGGTGACCGGCACCGGTCGCCTGCGCCGGCGCAAGGCCTTCCGGTCCCACTTGCTCGAGAACAAGTCGAGCAAGCGCAAGCGCCGGCTGGGGCGAGAGACCGAGATCGCCAAGGCGGACGAGCGGGCGACCCGCCGCATGCTCGGCATCTAGCGCCACCCGTCGTCCCGGCGCAGCGGCGCACACCACCCCCATCCACCACGAGATCTCGAAGAGAGGAGCACCCCCATGGCCAGAGTGAAGCGGTCGGTCCACGGTCGCAAGCACCATCGTGCCGTCCTGGAGCAGGCGAAGGGGTACTACGGCAACAAGAGTCGTTCCTACCGGGCCGCCAACGAGCAGCTCATGCACTCGATGCAGTACGCCTTCCGCGACCGCCGGGCCCGCAAGGGTGACTTCCGGAAGCTGTGGATCCAGCGCATCAACGCCGGGGCCAGGCAGCACGGCCTGAGCTACAGCCGGCTCATCAACGGCCTGCACCTGGCCGGTGTGGAGGTCGACCGCAAGGTCCTGGCCGACCTTGCCGTGAGCGACCCCGAGGCGTTCGGCGCGCTGGTGTCGACGGCGCTGGACGCGCTGTCGCAGGCGCCCGTGGCGGAGGTCGCTTCCTGACCCAGCGGCTGGCCTTCGCGCACCGGCGCGTCCGCCGGCTGCGCGGCCTGCTGCAGAAGCGCTCGGCTCGCTGGGCCGAGCATGCCTTCGTGGCCGAAGGGGCCGAGCTGATCCGCTGTGCGCTCGACGTCGGCCTGCCGGTCGAGTCGGTCTACGTCTCGCCCGACGGCGATCACGACCGCGCCACCCAGGACGTCTGCCGGCGGGCGACCGCAGCCGGGGCCCGGGTGTTCCCCCTGGCGGCGGGGGTGCTCGAACGGGTGGCCGACACGGTCACCCCCCAGCCCGTCCTCGCCGTGCTCCCCATGCTCGACGAGCCGGTGCCGGGCGCGGCGGTATGGAAGGCCCGGCCCGGCTCGCTCCTCGTGGTCATGGTCGACGTCCGGGATCCCGGCAACGCCGGCACGGTGCTCCGGGCGGCCGACGCCTCGGGCTCGACGGCGGTGCTCTTCGCCGGCGACTCCGTCGACCCGTACAACCCCAAGACGGTGCGCGCCTCGGCGGGATCGCTCTTCCACGTCCCCCATGCCGTGCGGCACGACCCCGGCCCGCTGGCCGCCGAGCTGTCCGCGGCGGGCTTCCGCACCTGGGCGACCGTCGTGCGCGACGGTGAGGACTACGCCGGCCTCGACTGGACCGCGCCCGCGGCCCTCTTCCTGGGCAACGAGTCCGCCGGACTCGACCCCGCCCTGTGCGGCGCGCTCGACGGCGCGCTCGTCATCCCCATGGCCGGGCAAGCCGAGTCGCTCAACGTGGGCGTGGCCTGCGCCGTCGTCTGCTTCGAGGCATTCCGCCAGCGCAGGGGTGGTGGGCCCGGGGCACGTAGCATCGCGGGCGACGGCGAGGCTCGACATGGTGACTGACAACGTGGAACTCGACATCGAAGGCATCGCCGGCGACGGCGAGCGGGCCATCGCGGGCGCGCACTCGACCGAGGTCCTCGCTCAGGTCGAGACGGAGTTCCTCGGCAAGCGCTCGGCGCTCACCCGGGCGCACCGCACGCTGGGCGCGCTCAGCCCCGAGGCGCGCAAGGAGGCGGGCCGCCAACTGAACGAGGTCCGCGCCCGCTTGGAGTCCCGGCTGGCCGAGCGCCGGGCGGAGCTGGCCGAGGCCGAGCGGGCCGACGCGCTGCGCGAGGACCGCCTCGACCTGACGGAGGTGATCCCGGCCCAGGTGCGCTCTGCGCCGTCCCGGGGCCACCTGCATCTCGTGACGCAGGCCCGGGCCGAGCTCGAGGATGTCTTCGTCGGCATGGGCTTCACCGTGGCCGAAGGCCCCGAGGCGGAGTCCGACTGGTACAACTTCGAGGCTCTGAACATCCCCCCGGCGCACCCGGCGCGCGGGATGTACGACACGATCTACCTCGACATCGGCGAACCCGAGACGGTGCTGCTGCGCACCCACACGTCGCCGGTCCAGATCCACCTCATGGAAGAGGCCGTCCGGGACGGCTCGCTGCCCATCCACGCCGTGATGCCGGGGAAGTGCTTCCGCCTCGACACCCCCGACGCGCGACACCTCCCGGTGTTCAACCAGATCGAGGGGCTGGTGGTCGATCGCGACATCACCTTCGGTGACCTCGCCGGCACGATCCAGGCCTTCACCGAGGCCTACTTCGGCGAGGGCATGCAGTCGCGCCTGCGCCCGGCGTACTTCCCTTTCACCGAGCCCTCGGCCGAGTTGGAGATCACCTGCACCCTCTGCCTCGGCGAGGGCTGTCGTACCTGCTCGCACACGGGCTGGATCGAGCTCGGCGGGTGCGGCATGGTCGATCCGGCCGTCTTCGCCGCAGTCGGCATCGACCCCGACGTGTGGTCGGGCTTCGCCTTCGGCTTCGGCATCGACCGGCTGGCCCAGATGCGCCACGCCATCCCCGACATGCGGTCCTTCCTCGAGAACGACATCCGATTCCTCTCGCAGTTCTGACCCGACGACAGACAACCCGACGACCGACACCCCACCCACCGACGACCCCATCGACCGACGACCTAGCCCACCCAAGAGAAAGATCCCGTCGACCCCGTGCGCGCCCCGCTCAGCTGGCTCCGTGACTTCGCCCCGTTCCCCGACGATGTCGGGGAGCTGCGGGCCGCGCTCGACGACCTGGGGCTGGTGGTCGAGGAGATCGAGCACGTCGGCGAGGGGCTCGGCGACGTGGTGGTCAGCCGTGTGCTCGAGATCAATCCGATTGAGGGCGCCGACCGCATCCGCCGGGTGACGGTGGATGCGGGGGCGGCGCCACTCGAGATCGTGTGCGGGGCGGACAACTTCGCGGTGGGGGAGCGGGTACCGCTGGCGCCGGTGGGAGCGATTCTGCCGGGCGGCTTCGAGATCGCGCAGCGCAAGATGCGCGGAGTCGTCTCCAACGGGATGCTGTGCTCGGGGAGGGAGCTTGGTCTCTCCGACGACGGCGTCGGCCTGCTCGTCCTCGGTGTGGAGGCGCCGGGCGAACCGGGCACCCCCCTGACCGAGGCGCTGGGACTCGAGCCCGACACCGTCTTCGACATCACGGTCGAGGGCAACCGCCCCGACGCGTGGTCCATGGTCGGGATCGCACGCGACCTGGCGGCGCGCCTCGGTCTCCCGTTCAACGCGCCGGAGCCGCCCGACCCGCCGGCGAGCGGCCGGCCGGCCGAGTCGGCCGCCACCGCGACGGTCGAATCGCCCGAACTGTGCCCCCGGCTCACGGTGACGGTGCTCGACGACGTGGTGGTCGGCCCCTCACCGCGTTGGGTCGCCCAGCGTCTGCTCCTCGCCGGCATGCGGCCGATCAACAACGTGGTGGACGCGTCGAACTACGTGATGCTCGAGTTGGGGCAACCCACGCACCCCTACGACCTGGCGCTGCTCCCCGGCCGCGGGCTCAGCGTCCGGCGGGCGCGCCAGGGCGAGATCCTGGTGACGCTCGACGGAGTGGAGCGCACGGTGGGCGTGCGGGGCCGGAGCCTGGGTGACACCGGCGACGACTGCCTGATCTGCGACGCGGAGGGCACGCCGGTGGGCATCGGCGGGATCATGGGCGGCGCGTCATCGGAGATCTCCAGCGCCACGGCCTCGGTGCTGCTCGAAGCGGCGAACTTCGCGCCGATGGCGATCGCCCGGACGTCCAAGCGCCTGGGCCTCCGCACGGAGGCGTCGGCCCGCTTCGAGCGGGGCGTCGACCCCTGGGGGATCGAGCCGGCGGTGCGCCGCTTCTGCGAGCTGCTGGCCGAGAGTGCCCCCGGGCTCCGCGTGGCCGACGGCATGCTCGACGTGCGTGGGGAGGTGCCCGAGCCCTTCGTGGTGTCGGTGCCCGTCGCCCGCGTGCACAGCCAGATCGGTGTGGCGCTCGGGCGCGACGAGATCGCCCGGCTGATTGAGCCCATCGGGTTCACGGTGTTGGATCGCGGCGGGGACGGCGGTGACCGCGTCACGGTGATCGTGCCGACGAACCGGCCCGATGTGCGACCCGAGCCCTACGGGGTGGACGACGTGATCGAGGAGATCGCGCGCATGTTCGGCTACAGCAACATCCCGCGCCGGGTCCCCACCTGGCCCCAGCCCGGTGGCCTGAGCGCGCTGCAGCGGTCCCGGCGGGTGGTCAAGGACGTACTGTGCGGCCTGGGCACGTCGGAGGGGTGGACCGACACCTTCGTGTCGGCGCAGGCGCATGCCGACGCCGGCCTCACGGGACCGGCGGTGCGGGTGGCCAACCCCCTCGATGCCGAGAAGCCGTTCCTGCGGCGCTCCCTGATGCCGGGCCTGCTCGGGGCGCTGGCGTACAACGCGAGCCGTCGCCAGCCCGAGGTGCGCCTGTACGAGGTGGGCGTCGTCTTCTCCCATCCCGACGAGGGCGCGCCGCGGGTGGTCGAACGTGCCGGCGTCGGCGGGGCCGAGACCGCCGAGCTCCCCGGTGAGCGCGAGCTCCTGTCGGCCGTGCTCGCCCTGGACACCGACGACGCCCGCCACGCCGTGGCCTCGTGGCACGTGATCGCCGACGCGCTGCACCTCGACGGGGTGCGGCTCGTGCCGCCCGGTGACGAACTGGGCCCGCTGCCGGGACTGCACCCCACCCGGTCGGCCCACCTGGTGGCGCACGGCGCCGACGCGGAGCGGGTCGTCTTCGGCTCGGTCGGCGAGATCGACCCGGAGGTCGCCACGACCTTCGGTCTGACCCGCCTCTCCGGCAGCGGCACCTCGGCGCGGCGCGTGGGCTGGCTCGAGCTCGACCTCGGCCTGTTGTTCGACGAGACGCGGGTGCTCCGCCATGTCGCAGCGGGGGGTGCGGTGAGCCGGTTCCCGTCGTCGGACATCGACCTGGCGTTCGTCGTCGAGGACCGGTGGCCGGCCGACGCCGTGGCCGAGGTCCTGCGCGCGTCCGGCGACGACCTGCTCGAGTCGGTGAGCCTGTTCGACGTCTACCGGGGCGCGGGGATCCCGGAGGGCTCCCGCAGCCTGGCCTACCGCCTGCGCTTCTGCTCGCCCGAGCGCACGCTCACCGACGAGGAGGTCGGGACCCGACGCGCCGGTTGCATCGAGGCCGTCGAGAGGGAGTTCGGGGCCGTCCTGCGCTGACCCGCCGCGTCCCGGGGAAACGCCCGCGCCGGCGAGCCCGTGGCAAGGTGAACGGGTGGAGGTGTGGCAGCTCGACCCCGCAGACGAAGAGGGCCTGGCGGCATGGCACGCCGTGCTCCACGCGGTCGAGCGTGACACCTGGCCCGACAGGACCGGGTTCAACCTGCGCGAGGTCCGTGCCTTCGCCAACCACCGCGGCCGCTACCGGCGCTTCGTCCAGCTCGCGGCGGGGGAGGACGGGGGGCCCGTGATCGGGTTCGGTGTGATGGAGCTCCCGCTGCGCGACAACCTGCACAGCGCGGAGGTCACCGTGGGCGTGCACCCCGGGCACCGCCGCAGGAGAGCGGGCCGCGCGATCGTGGAGCGGATGGCGGCGCTGGCGGCGGCCGAGGGGCGGCGCTCGCTCAACTCCATCGTCGACGTCCCTGTCGCGTCGGCCGGGAGTCATCCCGGTGAGGCGTTCGCCCGACGCGTCGGCTTCGTGGCCACCCTGCCGGGCAACAGCCGCTACCTCGCCGTCCCGCTCGATGCCGACCGGGTCCGCAAGCTGCACCGGGTCGTCGCCACGCCGCGCCGCGCCGCCGACTACCGGGTCTTCACCTTCACGACGCCCTGGCCCGAGGAGTACCTCGAGGACCACTGTGAGCTCGCTCGCCGCATGTCGACCGACGAGCCGGCGGGCGACGGCGAGAGGGAAGAGGAGGTGTGGGACGCCGAGCGCATCCACGAGGGCGACGAATTGCTGGCGGCGCGGGGCGTCTGGAAGCTGGCCGCCGTCGCTCAGCACGTGGGGTCGGGCCGGCTGGTCGCCCTCAGCGAGCTCCTCTTGTCGCCGGACGCGCCGCACGAGGCCTGGCAGATGGCCACCCTGGTCCACCCCGACCATCGCGGCCACCGGCTCGGCCTGGCCGTGAAGCTGGCCAACGTCGAGGCGCTCGCCGCAGCCGCGCCGGCGGTGCGCCGCATCGTCACCGGCAACGCGGCGGAGAACGCGCCCATGATCGCCGTCAACGACATGATGGGCTTCGAGATCGTCGGCGCCGGCTGGTTCTGGCAGAAGGCGGTGGGGGGCGCCTGAGCCTCCGACCGGCGGATCTCCCCCTGCCGATCGCATGATTATGCAGAGATATGTATACTGATGCGATGAAGGCCGGGATCGTCGGGGCGTCGGGCTACACGGGGTCAGAACTGCTGCGGCTGCTGGCGGGGCATCCCTCCGTCGAGGTCGCGCTGGTGACGGCCCGTTCCCACGCCGGCGAGTCGGTGGGGGAGCACACGCCGTCGCTGGCGGGGGCGTACCCGGGCCTGGTCTACGAGGAGAACGACGCCGCCCGGCTCGAGGGCCTGGACCTGGTGTTCTGCGCCCTGCCCCACGGAGAGTCGCAGCGGGTCGTCCCCGAGCTGCGGGGGCGCGTAGGCCTTGTCGTCGACCTGGCGGCGGACTTCCGGCTCAAGGACGCGGCTCTCTACGCGCACTGGTACGGAGAGGAGCACGCGGCGCCCGGGCTCCTCGGAGAGGCCGTCTACGGACTGCCCGAGCTGTCCCGCGACGGCCTGGACGGCGCCACGCTCGTGGCGGCGGCGGGCTGCTACCCGACGGCGGCGGGGCTGGCCCTCGCCCCGCTGGTGCGGACCGGACTGGTCGAGCGGAGCGGGATCATCGTGGACGCGGCCTCGGGCGTGTCCGGCGCGGGCCGCGGCCTGAAGGAATCGCTGCACTTCGGCACCGTCGACGAGGACTTCGTCGCCTACGGGTTGTTGCGCCACCGCCACACGCCCGAGATGGAGCAGATCCTCGGGGCCGAGCTGCTGTTCACCCCGCACCTCGCCCCCATGGTCCGCGGCATCCTGGCCACCTGTTACGCACGTCCCGCCTCCGGTCGGGCGCTCTCGACGGCGACGGTCATGGACGCCCTCCACGAGGCCTACGACGACGAGGCCTTCGTGGTCGTGACCGACGAGCCGCCCTCCACCAAGGCGACCGCGGGTTCCAACGCAGCGCACGTCACAGCGCGAGTCGACCCGCGCACGGGTTGGGTGCTCGCGCTGTGTGCCATCGACAACCTCGTGAAGGGGGCTTCGGGACAGGCCATTCAGTGCGCCAACGCAGCGCTCGGCCTGCCCGAGACGACCGGCCTGCCCATGGCGGGGATGTACCCGTGAGCGTCACCGCGCCACGGGGCTTCGTGGCCACCGGGGGACCCGCCGGCATCAAGGCGGGCGGCGCGGCGGATGTCGCCGTCGTGGCCACCGCGGACGGCCGCGCCGTGCCGGCGGCCGGGGTGTTCACCTCCAACCTCGCCGCGGCGGCACCGGTCCAGGTGAGCCGGGCCCACCTCGCCGCCACCGGAGGGGCTGCGGCGGGCGTGATCCTCACCTCGGGCAACGCCAACGCGGCCACGGGCGCGGCGGGCCGCACGGCGGCCGAGCGGCTGTGCGTGGCGGTCGCGGGGGGGATCGGGTCGACCGCCGAGGAGATCCTGGTCTGCCAGACCGGCCTCATCGGCATCGCCTTCCCGGTCGACCACGTGCTCGCGCAGCTGGAGCCGATCGTAATGGCCCGAGGTGGCACGGAGCACGATGCGGCGCTGGCCGCCCGGGCGATCATGACGACGGACACCGTGCCCAAGGAGGTCGTGGTGGCCGGCGACGGCTTCACGGTGGGCGGCATGGCCAAGGGTGCCGCCATGCTGGCGCCGAACATGGCGACGATGCTCGCCGTGTGCACGACCGATGCCGCGGTCGACGCCGCCACGCTGCAGGTGGCCCTCGCGGAGGCCGTCGGAGCATCGTTCAACACGATCACGGTCGACGGCTGCACGTCGACCAACGACACCGTGCTGGTGCTGGCCGGCGGCCTCGGAGCGAGCCCGTCGCCGGCCGCGCTCACCGCGGCGCTCACCGAGGCCTGCCGGTCGCTCGCCGTGCAGATGATCGACGACGCGGAAGGGGCGACCAAGGTGTCCCACGTGTGCGTCCGCGGCGCACAGAGCGACGAGGCAGCGCACCTGGCGGCGCGTCGAGTGGCTGACTCCATGCTCGTCCAGTGCTCGCTCAACGGTGCCGACCCGTACTGGGGCCGCATCGTCTCCGAGCTCGGCTCGGCCGGCACGCCCTTCGACATCGACCGGGTGTCGGTCGCCTACGGCGGCACCGTCGTGTGTGCCGGTGGGGTGGCCGTGCCCCACGACGAGGCGGTGGTGGCAGCCCACCTGGCGGGGCGCAACGTCGAGATCGACTGCGGCCTCGGCCTGGGACCGGGCGAGGCGGTGGTGCTCGGAACGGACCTGGGCTACGGCTACATCGACGAGAACAGGACGACCTCGTGAGCGCGCCCGGCGCCCCGCCGGTGCCGCCCAAGGTCACCCGGGCACAGAAGGCGGCCGCAGCCAAGACCGCGTCGGTGCTGGTGGAGGCGCTGCCCTACATCCGTCGCTTCTGGGGGAAGATCGTGGTCGTCAAGTACGGCGGCAACGCGCTGCACGCGTCGAGCGGCGGCGACGGCGCGGACGCGGACCCGGCCGACGCGCTGGCCTCGTTCGCCCAGGACGTGGTCCTGATGCAGGCGGTGGGCATCCTCCCCGTGGTCGTGCACGGTGGCGGTCCGCAGATCGGCGAGCTGATGGCACGCCTGGGCATGGAGTCGGAGTTCCGCAACGGCTTGCGCGTCACCGACGCCGACACGCTCGACATCGCGCGCATGGTTCTGGTCGGCAAGGTCAACCGCGACATCGTGTCCGCCATCAACGTGCACGGGCCGCTGGCCGTCGGCATGTCGGGCGAGGACGCCAACCTCATCACCGCCGCGCCGAGCCACGCCGACCTCGGGTTCGTCGGCAATGTGTCGCTGGTCGACCCCACCATGCTCGAGCGGCTGGTGGCCGAGGGCCTCATCCCCGTGGTGGCGACGATCGCCTCCGACGAGAAGGGACAGGCGTACAACATCAACGCCGACACCGTGGCCGGTGCTCTCGCCGGGGCGCTGCAGGCCGAAAAGCTGATCTACCTGACCGACATCGAGGGGTTGCGCGTGGTGGCGGACGATCCCACGACGGTCATCCACCAGGCCTCCCTCGAGGTGATCGACGAGATCCTCCGCAGCGGGGGAGTCCAGGGCGGGATGATCCCCAAGGTCGAGGCCTGCGCCCGTGCCGTGCGCGCCGGCGTCGGCCGCGCCCACATCCTCGACGGGCGCGTGCCCCATGCGCTGCTGCTCGAATTGTTCACCGACTCGGGGGTGGGGACGATGGTGCTGCCATGACCGACACGACGCCGCTCGCCGGACGCGAAGCGCTGATGCGCACCTACGCCGACCCGCCGGTGACCTTCGCGCGCGGTGAGGGCACCATGCTCTACGACGTCGACGGCAAGGGGTACCTCGACTTCATCACCGGCCTGGCCGTGGTGTCGCTCGGGCATGCCCACCCCGCCGTCGCCGGGGCGGTGGCGGAGCAGGCGCGTACCCTGTGCCACGTCTCGAACCTGTACGGGAACACGCTCGCTCCCGAGGTAGCGCGCACCATCGACCGCCTGATCAACGGCGGCACCGGCCGGGCCGGAGGTCAGGTCTTCTTCGCCAATTCCGGCGCCGAGGCGAACGAATGTGCGCTGAAGCTCGCTCGCCGCTGGGCCGGCGGCGGGCGCCACGTGGTCATCAGCGCCGACAACTCGTTCCACGGCCGGACGCTGGCGACCCTGACGGCCACCGGCCAGCCCGAGAAGCAGGCGCCGTTCCTCCCGCTCCCCGAGGGGTTCGTGCACGTTCCCTACGACGACGTCAGCGCGCTCGACAAGGCACTCGACCCCGACTCGGTCGCCGCCGTCCTCCTCGAGCCGCTCCAGGGCGAGGGCGGGGTGATGGTGCCGAGCTCGGACTATCTCGGCGCGGTGCGGGCGCTGTGCACGGAGCGCAATGCCCTGCTGATGCTGGACGAGGTCCAGACCGGCCTCGGCCGCACGGGCCATTGGTTCGCGTTTCAGGCACAGGGGCTCGAGCCGGACGTGGTGACGATGGCCAAGGCGCTCGGCAACGGCATGCCGGTGGGCGCCTGCTGGGCCCGGGCCGAAGTGGCCGCCGCC
>Ga0209415_10020222_pt1 | contig 10364 bp, 10 predicted proteins | sample PeaSoiSIISIP2007_FD_187696 | JGI IMG/M metagenome (GOLD analysis project Ga0209415, IMG submission 187696) | Peat soil microbial communities from Weissenstadt, Germany - SII-SIP-2007 (SPAdes) (version 2) | ecosystem: Environmental > Terrestrial > Soil > Wetlands > Peat | place: Germany...
TGGCGGCGCGGCTCTGCTCCGAGGCGAAGGACGGCCAGATTCTGGTGAGCCAACGCGTCGCCGTCGCGGCCGAGGGCATCGCCGAGACGAGCTCCATCGGCGAGATCTCGCTCAAGGGGCTGTCGCGCCCGGTCGCCACCTTCGACGTAACGGGCCTCAAGGGATAAGCGCGCGAGGGGTTGCTGTCCTTCACTTCGGCCGTGCGGATGACGCGGGCGGCGGGGCAAGAGCCCAGGGTGCAGCACCTGCGGTGAAGCGGCGCGCGAGGAAGTCGAGGAGAACGCTCACCCGAACCGCACGCGGCCCGCCTGCCGGCGTCACCAAGTGAATGGCGAGCGGCGGTGCCGCCCAATCGCCGAGAACGATGACCAGGCGCCCATCCTCTATGGCCTGCCACACCAGGAAGTCCGGCTGCAGCGCAACCCCGGCCCCGGCTTCGAGCGCTGAGCTGAGCGCCTCGGCATTGCTGGCACGGAGCGGACCCTTCACCGTGACCGCTTCCTCCACACCGCTCGCGTCGGTGAAGCGCCAGGTCGCGCCCGTCGCGAGATAGCTGTAGGCGAGGCAGGCGTGGTCCTTCAGATCGCGCGGACGCCGTGGCGTGCCGTGACGCGCGAAGTAGTCCGGCGTGCCGACGACCCAGCGGCGCACCGGACAGAGCTTGCGCGCGATCAGGCTCGAATCCGGCAGATCGGCGATACGCACCGCGACATCGACGCCGTCCGCGATGAGGTCGGTCATGCGGTCATCCAAGTGCAGATCGACCGAGACCTCGGGATAGGCCGCGAGGAACTCGGGAATCGCGGGTGCCACGTGACGCAGCCCGAACGACATCGGCACCGCCAGGCGCACGCGCCCGCGCGGCGTCGCCGATTTGGCTTGGGCCTCGGCCTCGGCGGCTTCCCCCTCGGCGAGGATCTGGGCCGCCCGCACCGCCAACACCCGGCCGGCCTCGGTCAGCGAGAAGCGGCGGGAGGTGCGATGGATCAAGCGCTCGCCCAAGCGCGCCTCGAGCCGCTTCAAGGCCTTCGACACCGTGGCGCTGGAGAGGCCCAGCTCGGCGGCGGCACCTGCGAAGGAGCCGGCTTCGGCCACCTTGGCGAAGATCGCCCAAGCCTCGAGATCGGGAAGCAGCATGACGATACCTCCTAATCGGAAACGATGAAATTCCATCCTTTCTATTTTCATCGGCTCTGTCAGAGGTCAAGTTATCTTCAACCGAGGCGCATGTTTAGCACGGGGCGGAAGCCCGATTTCAAGCGGGAGATCCAGTCATGATTGAACGCAGACCGTTCGCCGAGCTGGGCGGGGCCGACCACGGTTGGCTCAAGGCCAAGCATCATTTCTCCTTCGCCGGCTACTACGACCCCAAGCGCATGGGCTGGGGCGACCTCAGGGTCTGGAACGACGACGAGATCGCCGCCGGCTCCGGTTTCCCGCCGCATCCCCATGCCGACATGGAGATCATCACCTATGTCCGCGAGGGAGCGATCACCCACAAGGATTCGCTGGGCAACAGCGGCCGCACCGAGGCCGGCGACGTCCAGGTGATGTCGGCGGGGTCGGGTGTGCGCCATTCCGAATATAATCTCGAGGACGCGACCACCCGCATCTTCCAGATCTGGATCGAGCCGAACACGCACGGCGGCAAGCCCTCCTGGGGCGCCAAGCCGTTTCCCAAGGCCGACCGCTCGGGCCGCTTCATCACCCTTGCGAGCGGCTTCGCCAATGACGGAGAGGCGCTGCCGATCCGCGCCGAAGCGCGCGTCATGGGCGCAACCGTGAAGGCCGGCGAGCGCATTGCCCTTGAGCTCGATCCCAAGCGGCACGCCTATCTCGTACCCGCCACAGGTGCGGTCGAGGCCGGCGGGGTGCGCCTCGAGAGCCGCGACGGTGCGGCGATCACCGGTCTTGCCAGCCTCGAGATCGTCGGTCTCGCGGACGCCGAGGTCGTGCTGGTGGACGCGGCCTAGTGAGACCGACTCCGAGGCTATTCTCGGTCATGCCAATCGGAAAAGGGGAGGTCGCCGCATGACTACGATCAAGACCAAAGACGGCACGGAGATCTACTACAAGGATTGGGGCACCGGACAGCCCATCGTCTTCAGCCATGGCTGGCCGCTCTCCGCGGACGCATTCGAAGACCAGATGTTCTTTCTGGCAGCGCGCGGATACCGCTGCATTGCGCATGATCGGCGCGGCCATGGCCGCTCGAGCCAGCCCTGGCCTGGCAACGACATGGACACGTATGCCGACGACCTTGCGGCACTCGTCGAGACGCTCGACCTCAAGAACGCGGTCCACGTCGGCCACTCCACCGGCGGCGGCGAAGTCGCCCGCTACATCGGCCGCCATGGCACGAGACGCGTCGCCAAGGCGGTGCTGATCGGCGCGATAACGCCGCTCATGCTGAAGACGGCGGCCAATCCCGGCGGCACGCCGATCGAGGCGTTCGACCAGATCCGTGCCGGGGTCCTGGCCGACCGTTCGCAGTTCTGGAAGGACCTCAGTATGCCGTTTTACGGCTACAACAGGCCGGGCGCCAATATATCGGAAGGCGTGCGCGAGTCGTTCTGGCTCCAGGGAATGATGGCCGGCCATCCGGCCTGCTATTTCTGCATCAAGGCGTTTTCCGAGACTGATCTCACCGAGGATCTCAAGAAATTCGACGTGCCGACTCTGGTCCTTCATGGCGACGACGACCAGATAGTCCCCATCGCCGATTCTGCGTTGCTCTCTTCGAAGCTGATCAAGAACGCAACGCTCAAGGTTTACGAGGGCGCGCCGCACGGCATGTGCACGACCCTCAAGGACAGGGTGAACGAGGATCTGCTCGCCTTCATCAAAGGGTGAGCCGCCGTCTGGCGTTGCGAAATTGTGCGCCCGGCCAGTCTGGAGGGAGACATGCATCGACTAGTCATGATGGTGCCCGGCGCGAGCCTGGCTGCAGTGCCGGCCGCAGCACAGGTGCAGCCATTCCCGGCCACCTTCCGCATACAGGAAATCGCGGCGAACGGTGCCACAATCCACGTGCGCGCCTTTCACGACGGAGCGGACTGAACCATGCGGTCCCGCTTCCATCAAGAGTCGTAAAGCGCCTTTTTCAACTCAGGTCTCAAGGAGAGAAACATGCCGCAACAAACAGGTCGCACGAAGCGCAGCGAAAAGGGGCTCCTGACGCCGGACAACTGCGTCGTCACGCTGATCGATCTCCAGCCACAGATGCTCTTTGGCGTGAGCAATTTCGACAGACAATCCATCATCAACAACAACCTCGTGCTCGCCAAGGCCGCGAGGGTGTTCGACGTTCCCGTCGTGCTCTCGACGGTCGAAACCAAAAGCTTCAGCGGCAATATGTGGCCACAGATCCAGGCGGTCTTCCCAGGGCAGGCGCCAATCGAGCGTTCATCGATGAACTCTTGGGACGATCGGAATTTCGTGGCCGCCATCGAGAAGAGCGGTCGCAAGAAGATCGTCTTGGCCGGGCTCTGGACGGAAACCTGCGTAGCACTACCGACCATACAGGCCATTCACGACAAATACGAAGTCTATGTCGTCGAGGACTGCTGCGGCGATGTGAGCCAGCTCTCTCATGACAACGCCATGAAGCGCGTAATTCAGGCTGGTGCCAAGCCGGTCACCGCACTTTCCGTGATGCTGGAGTGGCAGCGCGATTGGGCGGCGCGAGAGACCTACGACGCCGTCATGGACATCGTGAAGAGCCATTGCGGGGCATACGGAATCGGCGTCGAATACGCGTACACGATGGTCCACGGAGCTCCAGCGACGAAACTTCCCGAGTACGTCGTACCAACCGTCCACGCGTAGACATAGCGGTTTGACCCGTGATCGGGTGAGCAGATCCTCTGCGTTCAACTGCTGCGCTTGCCAAGCAGTTCCGGCCAGAAAGGGAGCCGATGAAACTCTATCTCGTGTCTTTGGCCGTGGGTGTGTTCGTCGGCGTGCTTTACGGCGTGCTGAACGTCCGGTCGCCGGCACCGCCCGTGGTGGCCCTGGTGGGACTGCTCGGCATCCTCATGGGCGAGCAGATCGCCCCGGTCGGCAAGCAGCTCCTCGCCGGCGTGCCTTTGCACGCCGCCTGGCGCACCGCGAAGTGCGCGTCGCACGTCTTTGGCGAGCTGCCGGGACGCCAGGCCCAGCCCCTCGCGAATAGCGCGGCCGCGCAGCCGCCGGAGACCCGCTCATGACCCGCCCAAGTCAAGCCCCCGACCTCATCCTCCACCGCGGCCGCTTCACCACGCTCGACCGCGCCAACCCGACCGCCAGCGCGGTCGCGGTCAAGGACGGCGTCTTCACCGCGGTCGGCCGCGACGTGGACGTGATTCCGCTCGCTTCGAGCGACACCAAGGTCGTCGACCTGCGAGGCCGGCGCGCGCTCCCCGGCCTCATCGACAACCATCTCCACATCATCCGCGGCGGGCTCAACTTCAACATGGAGCTGCGCTGGGACGGGGTGCGCTCGCTCGCCGATGCCATGGCAATGCTGAAGCGCCAAGTGGCGCTGACCCCTCCGCCGCAATGGGTGCGCGTCGTCGGCGGCTTCACAGCACATCAGTTCGCCGAGAAGCGCCTGCCGACGATCGAGGAGCTGAACGCGGTGGCACCCGAAACGCCCGTGTTCCTGCTGCATCTCTACGACCGCGCCCTGCTCAACGGTGCGGCCCTCCGCGCGGTCGGCTACACCAAGGCCACGCCGAGCCCGCCCGGCGGCGAGATCGTGCACGACGGCAACGGCAACCCGACCGGACTCCTCCTGGCCAAGCCCAACGCCGGCATCCTCTACGCCACCCTGGCCAAAGGGCCGAAGCTGCCGTTCGATTACCAGGTCAATTCCACCCGTCACTTCATGCGCGAGCTCAACCGACTCGGCGTCACCGGTGCCATCGACGCCGGCGGCGGTTTCCAGAACTACCCCGAGGACTATGCGGTCATCCAAAAGCTCAGCGACGCGGGGCAGCTCACCATCCGTCTCGCCTACAACCTCTTCACCCAGAAGCCGCAGGGCGAGAAGGAGGATTTCCTCAACTGGACGAGGACCTCGAAATACAAGCAGGGCAACGATTACTTCCGCCACAATGGTGCGGGCGAGATGCTCGTCTTCTCGGCGGCCGACTTCGAGGATTTCCGCCAGCCGCGTCCCGACATGCCGGCCGCGATGGAAGGCGAGCTCGAGGCCGTGGTCCGCATCCTCGCCGAGAACCGCTGGCCGTGGCGGCTGCACGCGACCTATGAGGAGACCATCGCGCGCACGCTCGACGTGTTCGAGCGGGTGAACGGGGACATCGCGCTTGCCGGCCTGAACTGGTTCTTCGACCATGCCGAGACCATCTCGGACCGCAGCATCGACCGGATCGCGACGCTCGGCGGCGGCATCGCCGTCCAGCACCGCATGGCCTATCAGGGGGAGTATTTCGTCGAGCGCTACGGCAGTGCTGCGGCCGAGGCGACCCCGCCCATCGGGCGGATGCTGGCCGCCGGCGTGAAAATCTCGGCCGGGACCGACGCCACGCGGGTCGCCTCCTACAATCCCTGGGTCTCGCTCGCCTGGCTCGTCACCGGCAAGACGGTCGCCGGCTTGCGCCTCTATCCGCAGCGCAATTGCCTCGACCGCGAGACCGCACTCAGGATGTGGAGCGAGAACGTCACTTGGTTCTCCAACGAGGAAGGCAAGAAAGGACGCATCGAGGCCGGCCAGCTCGCCGACCTGATGGTGCCGTGCCGCGACTATTTCAGCTGCGCCGAGGACGAGATTGCCGAGATGACGTCCGAGCTCACCATGGTCGGCGGCAAGGTCGTCTACGCCTCGGGCGATTTCGCTTCTCTCGACGAAGGCGCTCCCCCGCCGGCGATGCCCGACTGGTCGCCGGTGCGCAGCTTCGGCGGCTACGCCGCCTGGGGCGATAAGCAAGCTGCCGGTCAGTCGGCCGTGCTGCGCCGGGCCGCGGAAGGCTGCGGCTGCGCGCACGCTTGCGCCATTCACGGTCACGACCATGCCACCGCCTGGTCACCCCACCTGCCGATCGCCGACCTCAAGAGCTTTTGGGGAGCGCTCGGCTGTGCCTGCTGGGCCATTTGAGATGAGCGGCCGGTTCTCCCGCGGCCGCCGGAGAAGGAGATCTCCCATGCGCGCGATCAAAATTCTTCTGTCGGTTGTCGGCTTGGTGGGAGTCGGAGTAGCCGGTGCCGGGCTGCTGCCGGTTTCACTCGCCGCTTCCGCCGCTGCGGACGTAGCTGTCGGCCCGCAGTACGACACGACCCACGTCTATGTCGCCCCCGAGGACGTCGACCGCTCCGTCGCGAGTTTCATCGCGACCTTCGGCGGCAGCGCCAGCAAGCAGGTCACAGCAACGGTGACGCCGACGCCGAGCAGCACCATCAACCAGCTCGTGCTCACGCCTGCCGGCACGCTCTCGGTCTTCGGCTACAAGACGCCGGTGCCCTATCCCTTCGGGCTGGAGCGCACGGGCTATCTGGTCACGGACATGGACGCGGCGGTCCGCCTCGCGCGCTCCGACGGAGCCGCGATCGTGGTTACGCCGTTCCCCGACCCGATCGGCCGCGACGCGGTCATCCAATGGCCCGGCGGCGTGAACATGCAGCTCTACTGGCACACCACCCCGCCCTCCTACGCGGCGCTCAAGACCGTTCCCGAAAACCGGGTCTACCTCTCCCGCGAGAAGGCCGACGAGTTCATCCGCCGCTTCGTGAAGTTCGCCAAGGCGAAGGTCGTTACCGACGACGCCAAGGCTCCCGGCATCGAGATCGGACGGCCCCACGACAGCTACCGGCGCGTGCGCATCGAATCGACATTCGGCAAGATGACCGTGCTGGTGACCGACGGCCAATTACCCTTTCCCTATGGGCATGAGCTAACCGGATACGAGGTGGCGAACCTCTCCGACACACTGGCCAAGGCGAAGGCGGCCGGTGCCAGCGTGCTCGTGGGGCCCTACGCCGCCGATCATCGCGATGCCGCACTCGTGCAGTTCCCGGGAGGCTACATCGCCGAGATCCACGCGCCCGACGGCAAATGAGCTGACGAAACTCATGGCCGTCGCGCGCCGGGCCCTTCCGACCTCGGTATTTCTCCTAGGTCTCGGGGCCTTTTGCGCGATCGCCTCGCCTGCGCTCTCCGACGATGAGGCGCCGGCAGCACCGCAGCGGCCCGCGATCCTCTTCAACCGCTGGCAGGAGGACTGGTCCGCGCTCGCCGACCCGGCACTCAGGACCGAGCCGCTTGACGGCCTCAAATACCTCCCTTTGGCATCCGACGACCCGAAGAGCTATGTCTCGTTCGGCCTCAACCTGCGCGAGCGCTTCGAGTCGGTCAGCGGCCAGTTCTTCGGTGTCGGCAACCACGTCGGAGACTCCTATCTGCTCGATCGTTTGCAAGTCCACGCCGATGTGCGCCCGAGCCTCAATTGGCAGATTTTCGTTCAGCTTGAGGACGTCCGCGCTGCCGACAAGCGAGTGATCGGACCCGTCGATGCGAACGAGCTCGACCTGCGGCAAGGCTTCGTCGCCTATGTGGCCCCGCTCGGGCCCGGCGTGCTCAAAGTCCGGCTCGGGCGCCAGGAGATGGCTTTCGACCTGCAGCGCTTCGTCTCGGTGCGCGACGGGCCGAACGTCCGACAGGCCTTCGACGCCGCCTGGCTCGACTACGAAGTGACACCTTGGCGCCTGATCGTCTTCATGAGCCAGCCGGTGCAGTATCGCGACAATCGACCCTTCGACGACTTCTCCAACCGCGACTTCACCTACGGCGGCTTTCGTGTCGAGCGGAAGGGCGTCGGGCCCGGCGATATTTCGGCCTATTACTCACGCTATAGCCTTGATGAAGCCCATTTTCTCGACGCGAGCGGGAACGAGCGCCGCGATATTTTCGATCTCCGCTACGCCGGTGTCGGGGGCGGCTTCGATTGGGACCTCGAGACCATGGGCCAAGCCGGAAGCGTGGGAAGCAAGGAGGTCCGCGCCTGGGCCTTCGGCAACCGCGCCGGTTACACCTTGACCGCGCTCGCCTGGTCGCCGCGGTTGGGCCTCCAGGCCGATGCCGCTTCCGGTGACCGTCATCCCGGCGACGGCCGGCTCGAGACCTTCAACCCGCTCTTCCCCAACGGCTACTATTTCACCCTCGCCGGCTTCACCGGCTACACGAACCTCATCCACCTCAAGCCTTCGCTGACCGTCACGCCGGTCAAGGGGTTGACGCTGCTCGCCGCCCTCGGCCTGCAATGGCGCGAGACGACCGCCGACGCGGTCTACGTCCAGCCCAACCTCCCCGTGCCCAATACCGCCGGGACGCGCGGAAGCTGGTCGGGGGCCTACGGTCAATTCCGCGCCGACTGGGCGATCACGGCCAATCTCTCGGGTGCGCTCGAAGCCGTGCGTTACGAGATCGGGGACGCCATCAGGCGCGCCGGCGGCCACGACGCCGACTATGTCGGGGTCGAGCTCAAATTCGGCTGGTGAGACGAGCACTTAGGGCGCCGGGGAGGCAGGCCGTACGCCGCGGTCTGCTATGATCGCCTCGAGCAAGCAAGGAATGGACGGGGATGCACTTGGGTCAAGGCGGAACCCAGCCTGAGAATGCCGGATTGAGCGCGGCCGGGCTTTCCCCCTGGACGCCGTTTCGCCACGCCGCCTTCACGGTGCTGTGGACCGCGACCGTGGTCTCGAACGTCGGAACCTGGATGTACAATGCGGCGTCGGGCTGGCTCATGACGAGCCTTGCGCCGGACCCCTTGATCGTGTCGCTGGTCCAAGTGGCGACCACCCTGCCGATGTTCCTTCTGGCGCTGCCGGCGGGAGCGTTGGCGGATGTGGTCGACAGGCGGCGATTGCTGATCGTCGTCGAAGTCCTGACGACGGCGGTCGCGGTGTTTTTCGCGGCCCTCGTCGGGCTGGCCCTGGTCACGCCGCTCAGCTTGCTTGTCTTCACCTTTCTCATCGGCGTCGGCGGCGTGCTGACAGCTCCGGCGTGGCAGGCGATCGTGCCGCAACTCGTGCCCAAGCAGGCACTCGCGCCCGCGGTGATGGCCAACAGCGTCGGCTTCAACATCAGCCGTGCGATCGGTCCGGCACTGGGCGGCGCCATCATCGGCGCCCTCGGGATCGCGGCACCCTTCTGGCTCAACGCCGCGAGCAATCTCGGCGTCTTGGCAGCGCTGCTGTGGTGGCGCCCGCCGCAAAACGGCGCGCGCCATCTGCCGGCGGAGCGTTTCAGGAGTGCAATGGCCGCCGGGCTTCGCTACGCCCGGTACAATCCGCACCTGCGCGCCACGATGATGCGCGGCTTGGCCTTCTTCCTCTTTGCCACCGCCTATTGGGCGCTGCTTCCGCTGGTTGCGCGCGACCGCATCCGCGGTGGACCCGAGCTCTACGGCATTCTGCTGGGCGCGATCGGAGCTGGTGCCGTGGCCGGCGCCTTCCTTCTGCCTTGGCTCAAGGCGAAGCTCGGGCCCAATCGGCTCGTGGCGGTAGGAACGCTCGGCACCGTTTTGGCCTTGGCACTCTTCGACCTCGCTCGCAACGGCACGGTCGGCATCACGGCCAGCCTCCTCGCCGGCCTCTCATGGATTGCGGTGTTGGCCAGCCTGAATGTCTCCGCGCAGGTCGCCTTGCCGGAATGGGTGCGCGGGCGCGGGCTTGCGCTGTACATGACCGTCACCTTCGGCGCCATGACGCTGGGCAGCGTTATCTGGGGAAAGGCCGCGGGAATGATCGGCCTGCCCATGGCCCACTTCGTTGCCGCGGCGGGGGCGCTCGTGGCGATTCCCTCGACTTGGCGCTGGAAACTGCAATCCGGTGCGGGGCTCGATCTCACGCCATCGATGCACTGGCCCGCACCCGTCACGACGTACGACGTCGAGCACGACCGCGGACCGGTCCTGGTGACCGTCGAATACCACATCGATCCGGGCGAGCGCCGGGACTTTCTCACGGCGCTCGACGGACTGGCAGCGGAGCGCCGCCGCGACGGGGCCTATGCCTGGGGTGTCTTCGAGGATGCCGCGGATGAGGGCCGTTACGTCGAGACCTTCTTCGTCGAGTCATGGCTCGATCACCTGCGCCAGCACGAGCGCGTCACCAATGCCGACCGCATCCTCCAGAGCTCGCTTTCCCGATTCCAGCTGGAAGGTGCCCCGAAGGTCACGCACCTCATCGCGGCTCGCGCAAGCGAAGACCGCGGCGAAGGCAAGAAGTGAGCCTGTGCACGGCGGCCTTCATTCGGGGGGGCCGAACGCTTTCTCGAGAATAGTGTGCGCGCGCTCGACCGCGGCAGGGGGAAGCGTATGGCGCGGCGGGAAGTCGGGCCCCGGCCGCGTCGCGTCGATGATCAT
>Ga0209415_10020223_pt1 | contig 10363 bp, 9 predicted proteins | sample PeaSoiSIISIP2007_FD_187696 | JGI IMG/M metagenome (GOLD analysis project Ga0209415, IMG submission 187696) | Peat soil microbial communities from Weissenstadt, Germany - SII-SIP-2007 (SPAdes) (version 2) | ecosystem: Environmental > Terrestrial > Soil > Wetlands > Peat | place: Germany...
TGGACTCCATGCTCAGTGAGCACCAGTCCGAGGGCTGGCTCGAGGGCTACCTGCTGACCGGGCGGCACGGGCTGTTCAACTGCTACGAGGCGTTCATCCACATCGTCGACTCGATATTCAACCAGCACGCCAAGTGGCTGAAAGTCACCGCGCAGCTGCCCTGGCGGCGGAACATCGCCTCGCTGAACTACCTGCTCGCCTCGCACGTCTGGCAGCAGGACCACAACGGCTTCACCCACCAGGACCCCGGCTTCATCGACCATGTCGTCAACAAGAAAGCCGATGTCGTCGTCTACCTGCCGCCCGACGCGAACTGCCTGCTGTCGGTCGCCGACCACTGCCTGCGCAGCCGCCACTACGTGAACGTCGTCGTCGCCGGGAAACGCGCCATGCCGCAGTGGCTGGACATGGATGCCGCCGCGGTGCATTGCACCGAGGGGATCGGCATCTGGGACTGGGCCAGCAACGACCAGGGCGGCGAGCCCGACGTCGTGATGGCCTGCTGCGGCGACACACCCACTCTGGAGATCCTGGGCGCCGTGTCGATCCTGCGTGAGTACCTGCCGGAGCTGAAGATCCTGGTGGTCAACGTCGTCGATCTCATGAAACTGCAGCCCGCCAGCGAGCACCCGCACGGGCTGAGCGACACCGACTACGACTCGCTCTTCACCACCGGCAAGCACATCATCTTCGCCTTCCACGGATACCCATGGCTGATCCACCGGCTGACCTACCGCCGCGCGAACCGCAACCTGCACGTGCGCGGCTACAACGAAGAGGGCACGATCACCACCGCCTTCGACATGCGTGTGCAGAACCGCCTGGACCGCTACCACCTGGTCCAGGATGTGATCGACCGGCTGCCGCAACTCGGCGCCACCGGCGACTACCTCAAGCAGATGATGCGGGACAAGCTCGTCGAGCACAGCCAGTACATCGACATCCACGGCCAGGACATGCCCGAAATCCGGAACTGGACGTGGGGCGGCCCCCGCTGAACGCCCGCGAGCCTGCAGCCACCGCGCGGGCGCTCGTCGCGGGCGGCAAAGGGCTGCTGGCCATGGATGAGAGCAACCCGGCCTGCGGCAAGCGCTTCGGCAGAGCCGGGATTTCCCAGACCGGGGAAGCCCGCCGCGCCTGCCGGGCCCTGATCGTGACCACGGCCGGGCCCGGCGAGTGCTCAGCGGCGCGATCCCCGCGCAGGACCCGGCAGACGAGGTGGCCGGCGCCACGGCCGCTCGCCTCTCGCGAGCCGTTCCCGTGATCGCGTTCCTGTCCGGCAGCTAGCCCGCTGAACTGGCCTCCGCCCGCCTGAACGCGCTAAACCGGAGCTTCCGGCCGGGCCGCCGTGGGCTGGCGTTTCCCCAGGAGAAATGCGTGCCTGACCATCGGGCTGGCTCGGTCCCAGCGGCGCCTGACCTCCGCGACCCCGGCAGCGTCCGGGAGCGGAATGCCACCTCAGCGTCCGTCGCGGCCACGGGCGGCTGCCGGGGGCCGCGGCCATTTCCTGCTCACTGTCATCCCATTCTTCCCATCGCGGCTGGCGGGCACGGGCCGCGGTGCGCACGGGCCCCGGCTGCCGCCCTTCCCGGCGGTCCTTTACGTGGACGGTAGCCGCGCGGCAATTGCCTGGGCAGCGGCCACAGGGTTCTCTCCCGCTATCCGGGCAGCACTGGGGGCGCTGTCCGCCCTGCCTCCCTGTGAAGAGGATGGCATCCCGGGCCCGCGGCCCGGCGGGTGCGAGGCCAGGCGGGCCGCCGGAGGAGGCATGCTCGTGGATGCCGACTTGCGGGTAAAGGAGCGCTGACGCGGCTTGAGGCCGCTGAGGTTTCGGTGACGTCTGTGGAGGGGGTCCCGGAAGCCTGGCCGGAATTCTCAGGCCGGCTGGGAAGGGCGTGTGATGGTGCCTGTGCGTAGCACCGGTTTGTGATGGGCGGCGTTGAGTCGTTCGGCCTGGCCGTGCTGGTGGCTGCGCTGACGGGCATCGCGGCGGTGCTGTCCAGCCGGGTCAGCGAGCGGCTGCGGATCCCCGCGCCGGCGTTCTTCCTGATCGGCGCTGCGGCCGCGTCTGATATCTGGCCGCGGCTGGGCCGCCTGGGCTTCGCGGCGGTGGAACAGGTCGTCACGGTAGCGCTGGCAGTCATCTTGTTCGACGGTGGTATGCGCATAGGCTGGCGGCGGTTCCGCCCGGCGGCCCTGGCGACGGTCTGGATCGGGGTAGCCGGCACGCTGGTCACGGCGGCCGCGGCCGCGGTTGCGGCGCACTTCCTGTTTTCCTTCAGCTGGCGCCTCGCGCTGCTGCTCGGCACCGCGCTGGCACCGACAGACCCGGCCGTGGTGTTTTCCGTCCTCGGCCGCCGCGAGATAGGCGGCCGCAGCGGCACGTTGCTGGAAGGCGAGTCCGGGGCCAACGACCCCGTCGGGATCGCCCTGCTCGTCGCGCTGCTGACCGCGGCGGGCACCGGCCTGGGCGCCGCCGGTCACGTCGCGGAGGAGTTCGCCCTGCAGATGGCGGTCGGCGTGGTGGCCGGCGTGGCGGGCGGCCGCGGTCTGCTGGTGTTCATGCGGCGGGTCCCGCTGCCGAGCGAGGGCCTGTACCCACTGCGCGTCCTCGCCGGCGCGCTGGTGATCTACGGCCTGGCCACAGTGGCTCACGGGTCCGGCTTCCTGGCCGTGTTCGTCGCGGGCATCCTCATCGGTGACGAGCGCGCCCCCTACAAGGGCGAGATCGCCCGTTTCCACTCCTCGCTGGCCAGCCTGGCCGAGGTAGTCGCGTTCGTGATGCTCGGCCTGACCATCTCGCTGCATGCCCTGTCCCACGGCGGGGTGTTGCTGACCGGCCTGGCCCTCGCGGCCCTGCTGGCATTCGTGATCCGCCCGCTGCTCGTCGGCGTGCTGCTGTGGCCGGTGCGCCTGCGGCCCGGTGAACGGGCCTTCGTCTTGTGGACCGGCCTCAAGGGCGCGGTCCCCATCCTGCTCGGCGCGTTCATCATCCAGGCCCAGGTCACCGGTGCGCCGCGCATCTACGAGATCATTTTCGTTGTCGTGGCGTTCTCGGTCATCGTGCAAGGCGGGGCCGTCCCGGGGCTGGCCAGGCGGCTGAAGGTACCGCTGCGCACCATTGAGCCGGAACCGTGGAGCCTGGGCATCCGGTTCCAGGAGGAACCCGAGGGCCTGCACCGCCTCACCGTCGCCGCGGGTGCTGCCGCCGAGGGCGTCCCACTCAGTGACCTGAGGCTGCCGGGGGACGCGTGGATCAGCTTCATCATCCGCGACGGCAACCTGGTGCCCGCCCAGGGCAGCACGGTGCTGCAGGCAGGCGACGAAGTCCTGGTACTCGCCAGCGACGCGGATGCGGCCGTCCTGGCCGCCACTTTCACCAAGCCCAGGCCCAGGCCCAGGACGGACCAGGTCAGGGAGGATGAAGAGTGAGGGCTTGACCCGCCTCGGGGCTGTGCCTGGCTTGACTGCCTTACCCTGGGCAGGCATCGGCCTGATCCCGGCTGGCAGTTCCGGGCAGTCTCCGCGGTAACGTACCCGGGCGGCCGGATGCTCCTGGCCTTCCGGGCTGGCTGCCGGGCAGCGACGTAGTGGCGGCGTGCTGCTGGGCGGCCTGGATGATGGATATTCCGCGCCGGATGTGGCTGCTCACTGCGCGTGTGCTGATCCCCATCGCCGAGGCGATCTGGGTCTCGGGCAGGCCGGCGTAGCAGCGGAGCACCAGTCCTTCGCGCTGCCGGGCAGGCAAGGAGCGGAGGGCTGCCAGGAGGAGGGCTTCTGGAGCGGTGCTGGCTGGCTGCCCGGCTCGTGCCAGGACCTGCTGCCGGCTGGGCGGATCGGGCCGGGGTGCGCGGTGGGAGCGTGACCGGCTGACCACTGCCCGCAGCAGGTAGGCCGATGCCGTGTCGCCATCCCCCAGGCGCCGCCATGCATTGTGCATGGCGGCGAACGCGGCCTGGACTATTTCTTCTGCTACCGCGACATCGCCGGCCAGGAGCGCGGCCAGCCGGACAAGGGCACGGTAGTGCGTGCCGTAAAGGACGGTCACTGCCTGGTCAGCGTCCCACCCCGGCCGGTCGTCTGGGGCGCTCCCCCCAACCGGCGCCCCCGTGCCAGCGAGGCCGCGCACATGGCCAGCTCCGGGCGCACCACGGGATGAGCGCCCGGCAGACGTGGCCGGGCGGCCGGCCTGACTGCCGCGCCGGAGCCCATCAGCGGGGTACCATGCCACCTGCAGCAGGCGCTGGGCGCCGAGGCCCATCATGGCACCGTGCGCAGCGCACGGCCGCGGACCCGGACAGCGGGCGGCGTCCGCACCCCGCGCCAGGCGGGCGCGGGAACCGCTGGAGGCACACCCGAGATGAGCCGGCAGGACCCGGTCACACGGGGACCAGGCTGCGGGAGATCGTCCCGTATCCCTCACCGGCCGCATCGACCAGCTGGCGCAGCGCGGTGGTTACCTGCCTGCGGCCGTCGGGCGGGAGCCGCCGGAGGATCCGCGCCAGCTCCTGCTCCCGCCAGGCAGTGACCTGGCTGACCAGCTGCTGGCCTGTGGCGGTGAGCTCCAGCGTCACGACGTTGCGGTGGCCCGGCTCGCTGCCCCTGGTGACGTGACCGGCGGCGGCCAGCCGGTCAGCAAGCCGGGTCACCGTCGAGGCGTCCAGCCCGAGCACCCGGGCCACCTGCCCGGACCGGGCCTGGCGCATGTCGGCCAGGACCGCGAGCATCCGGAACTGGGGCAGGGTCACCGCGCCGTCAAGGACATCCAGGCTCCGCAGCGCGACGCCCGCCAGCACCCGCGTGGCCGCCTGCAGGATCTCTGCCGTCCCGGGCGCCAGCTCCGGCAGGTCCTGGGCCGCCCTTGAGGGTGTTCGCATGAAGAGTATTGTAAGGACCAATATTTGCCTGCTGCAAGATCGCGGGCCGCATCCGGCCGCTGGCTGCCGCCCGGCATCCTGGCCGGGCGGGGCGGCCATTCCCGGCTACCGGGGGAGGTGCACGATGTGAGGCCTGCGCAGCTCCCGCCCCGCAAGGGCAGGCTCCCCCCGGGCCGGCCGGAAAGGACAGCCATGGGCCCGAGCGTGATCCGGGCGATGACTGCCGAAGACCTGCCGGAGGTCGCGTCGGTGACGAACGCGGCGTTCGGGGCGCTGCACGCGCCGGGGGCCGGCGCGGTGCCTGCCGGGCCGGCACTCCCGGCGCTGTTCTTCGCCGTGCGCTTCGCCGCGGACCCGGACGGGTGCTTCGTTGCCGTGCGGGAGCAGGACTCCGGCCGGGTAGAGGGGGCGCTGATCTCGGTGGCGCGGGGCACGCTGGGCTGGCTGGGGCCGCTGGCCGTCCACCCGGATGCCCAGCGGGCCGGGGCCGGCGGGAAGCTGGCCGCCGCATGCCTGGACAGCTGGCGGCGGCGCGGAGTCCGCCTGATGGGGCTGGGGACCTTCCGGGACAGCCCGTTCCATGAGCGCTACTACCAGAAGATGGGCTTCCGGAAGTCATGCAGCGGAATCGGGTTCCGCATCCAGCTGACCGCGACGAGCATGCCCGCGGGCGTCCAGATCGGGGGGCGGCCGCCGGACCTCAGCTTCCTGTACCCGGGCCTCGATGTGTCCGGTGAGGCCGCAGCCACGGTGGCGTGCGGTGCCGGGCATGTGCTCACGACCGGCGACGGCATCGCGATCGTGCACCTGGAAACCACCGTCCAGTCCCCGGAGACCGGATTCGTTCCCTTCCTGGCCGTACCCACCCGGGACTCATTCGAAAGGCTGCTGGCCGCAGCCGGGCACCTGAGCCGTGAGCGGGGGAAGACGTCGCTGCTCACCCGGGCATCCAGCTCCAGCTGGAACACCATGGAAACGCTCCTCGAACGCGGATATCAGGCCGAGGCACTCACCACCCGGATGAAGATGGGCGAGGACCCCGACTACGACCACACAAGCAGCTACTACCTCGACAACTGGCTATGAACCACCCCAGGAAGGCTGAGGGCCGCCGGGTCCGGGTTCGTGGAGAGGCCGCACGAGTCCTGGCGCGGAACGTGCGGTGGATGTTCGCGCAGCGGCTGGCCGGGCACTCGGTGGCGCGGATTACCAGGGCGCTGATTCGATGACGGCGCGGGTTTCGATGGCCCATCGCATGTTCTCGGCGGGCGTCACGGTGGCCTGGTACAGGTGGGTGCTGGTGATGCCACTGCGGCGTGCCCGGCCAGGCGCCGACGGCGCCGACGCCGCATCATGACCACCAGCCCGGTTGTGCTCGCGTGGTCCGCCCGCCGCCGACCGCCCCTCGGTGCGCCGTTCAGCGTCGGGTTGCGGCGTCCTGTTGAGATGGCATCGCCGGGTGGTATCCCGCTCAGACGACGAGTCCCCGCATGCGGGCGTGCTCCGGGCAGTAGCCGCCTCCCGGCAGGTCAATCGGCTGATGGCAATCGAAGCAGTTGCCCTCCTGGACATCGCGGAAACCCTGCGCAGACCGGCTGAAAACCTCCTGCTGATGGTGAGCGGCCTCAAGCACCGTGCTGGTGGCGGACCGGCCGGCGTCCCGCCAGATCTGTGCCACCTGGGCTCCCGTCGCGACGGCGGAATCATACATCTGGTGGTAGAGAGCCTGCGCTATCCGGAGGTCCTCGATCTCGGCGTTCAGCCCCTGCGCGAAGCGCAGGGCTCCCTGGCGGCTCAGCGCACTGGCTGCGGAAACGGCGCCGTTGAGCGCCTGCAGATACTGATCCAGGGTGATCACGATTCCGCACAGGTCCTCCGGGCTCAGCGCCCGGTTCACCCGCCAGGGGTCCAGGGAGTTCATGATCTGCTCGTGCTGCTGGCCAAGCCAGGAAAACCAGCTCTGCTCGGCACCGGCGACGGACTCCGGATCAGGCATGGTGACCCCCGTTCATGCAACGCCTGCCCAGCACGTTAATCCCCCCGCGCGCCACTATCCAGCCCTGCCCGATGGGGGTGCGTGGCATGGCAGCAGGCAGCCAGGTGAACGAGGCCCTAGCGATCAAGACATCGCTTGGGCGGCCGCCCTGGTCATTGTCCGAACATGAAGCGCGGCGAGGACTGCCTCAGCACGGGGTCGGTTGCAGGACCGGGTGCGGGCGGATCATGGCCCGGTTCTCTGGCGATGATGGGCGGGTAGTGCGTGCTGCACGTCTGAGCGCCGTCAGCGACCTCCCTGCCAGACTGTGCCTGGCGCGCCTGGTATCTACCTAATCGGGCGATTCGGCAGTGAATGCGTGGGTATCTGGCTATATGACGGATTCTCGTGCCGTCCTGGCGGCAGGAGGTGAGTGCCGTGGCCGCAGCGCGTCACTGGGAACTTGGCGCCGGCCCGGGCGCAGGTGCGCTGGCGGCGTGGGCGGAGCGCACCGGCCGCGGCGGTGCGGCGGAGCCGGACCACGGCGGTCTGAGGTTCGTGTTCTACGGGCGGGTATCGACCGAGGATTACCAGGATCCGGTGACATCCCTGGCCCGGCAGCGGGAGCAGGCCGCGGCGCTGACAGCTGGGCGCGGGCGGATCGTGGCGCAGTTCTTCGACATCGGGCAGAGCCGCACGCTCGCCTGGGCGCGGCGCCCCCAGGCCGCCGCGCTCGTGGCTCAGCTGGCCGACCCCGGCCGCGGGTGGGATGCGATCGTGATCGGGGAGTACGAGCGGGCCTTTTACGGCAGCCAGTACGCGGCGATGGCGCCGCTGTTCGAGCACTACGGCATCCAGCTGTGGACCCCGGAGATCGGCGGGCGGATCGATTTTCACGCCGAGGACCATGAGCAGACGATGCTGGCGCTGGGATTGCAGTCCAAGCGGGAGATCACCCGCACGAAGATCCGGGTCCGCACCGCGATGGCCGCCCAGACCCGTGAGCAAGGAAGATACCTGGGCGGCCGTCCGCCCTACGGGTACCGGCTCGCCGATGCCGGGCCGCACCCGAACAAGGCGCACGCGGCGTGGGGGAGGCGGGCGCACCGGCTGGAGCCCGACCCGGAGAGAGCGCACATCGTGCGGTGGATGTTCGCGCAGCGGCTGGCCGGGCACTCGGTGGCGCGGATTACCAGGGCGCTGAACGACGCGGGCATCCCGTGCCCGTCGGCAGCCGACCCTGAGCGGAACCGGCACCGCACGGGGGCGGCGTGGACGCTGCGCACGGTGGCGACGATCCTTTCCAACCCGCGGTATACCGGCCGCCAGGTGTGGGACCGGCAGCGCACCGACTCCGAGCTGGCCGACCCCGCCAACACGAGCCTGGGGCACAAGACGGTGCAGCGGTGGAACCTGCCCGGCGGGTGGGTCATCTCCGCTCGTCCCGCGCACCCGGCGCTGGTCAGCGAAGCCGATTTCATTGCCGCCCAGGACATCAGCGCCGCCCGCGGCCCCGCCCCCCATGCCGCCTTGGCCTCGCCATGCAAGCGCAGGTACTTGCTGGCTGGTCTCCTGGCCTGCGGGGCCTGCGGGAGGCGGATGGAATCAGCCTGGTCCAACGGCAAGGCCGCCTACCGGTGCCGCCATGGCCACACCAGCGCCGCCAGACCCGGCCCGGGCCGGGCCGGGAACGCTTACGTCCGGGAGGACCGCATCCTTCCGCACCTGGCCACCTTGCACCTGCTGCTGACCGGGACAGAGTCCGCCCGGCGCAGAAGGCGGCGCACCCGAGCGGGGATCGACGTGACTCACCCGGCGGCCAGCGTCGGCGAGGCGATCGGGTACCTGCGTGACCGCCAGATCGCCCTCACCTACGACCAGGACACCGGGACCCTGCAGGCAGGCACTCGCGAAACCGCCAAGACCATCATCGGGAAAGCAAGCTGAACCATGGGCGCTCAGCGCCCGGCACCAGAAGGAGGCTAAGGAACCCGCCGGTCGCCCGGCGCTGGCAGGAGCCCGCGCCCGGGTGACGTCGCGGCATGCCCGGAAAAGGCCCGCCATGGGGTTTTAACGTGTCCGACCGTATCCCCACATTGCTCTATCTGCTATAGCGCCGAGATCAATCTCTAGCACCCAGGAGCTTTCGTGTAAGGACTTATGCTCCCTAACGTGCAGAAACGCCGCCTGCCATATGCGGCCGCAGCGGCCAACCAGTTCGCGGTCGGCCGCCGCGTCCCCGGCAGCGTCACCCCCGCCGAGATGGCCGCGCTCCTGACCGTCTGACCCTGCGTCGGGGCGTAACAAATATCGCTGGGTCAGGTGTCGCGGGTCATCATCCGCCACGCCCCGACGACGGACCAGACGACGATCCAGCCGACGATCACCGAGATCATGGCCCAGGTCGGCATCGGGGGTATGCCGAGGGCACCCCGCCCGCCGAACAGCACGCCGCCGCCGGGGCCGCCGCCGGTGGCGGGGGCGAGCCCCGCGGGGCGAAGCTGGTCCATCGCCACGCCGACGTCGAGCCGCTGGCCATTTATGAAGTAGGGGATCTCGGTGCGGGCGAAGATCGGGGTCACGATGATCTCCAGCCCGATCAGCAGGATCGTCGACAGCGTGCGCTGTCCGGTGAGCGAGCCCAGCCCGAGCCCGACCAGGAACCCGATCCCGACCTCGAGCTCGAGCCACAGCCCGATCTTGAACATCTCGTTGGCCGGCGGTTCGAACTGCTGGTCCTCGGACCCGATGTAGCTGGCGTAGTCGGTGGCGATACCGCTTTTGGTCCCCGGCTGGATCGGGGCGGCGTTGTCGCTGATTTGGCCGGGCGGAAACGCCTGCGCCGCCTGCCGCGGATGCTGGTGTTCCCAGGTCTGCAGCTGGGCCTGGTCGAGGTACGGCGGGACCGGGATGTTGTTGTTCATGCTGACCGAGGTCGGCTGCGGAGACGCCTCGTAGCTCGAGACCAGGCAAAGCATTGTGAACGCTACGGCGACCGCCGGGACCAGGATCGCCAGGCCAGCCGGGATGCGGGCAAGGTAGAGGGCCAGCCGGGACCGTCCGGTGACCACCAGGTAGCGGAACACGCCGTCGTTCAGGTCCGTGGTCGCGGCGGCCGCGCCGACCACGGCGGCGATGATGAACCCGAATTCCGCGCTCAGGTTGGCGATGACGGCGAACACGCTCGGGGCGCCGGCCGGCCCGTAGTGCGCGGGGTCGAACAGGTGGAACGCCAGCCGGAGGCCCAGGATCAGCACCGTCGGCGCGACGGTCAACACCAGCACGGTGATCATCAGGCCGCGGCGCTTGCGCAGTTCGAGGTGCCTGGTGGCGATGAGGCCCCAGGTCGGCAGCGCGGCGCCGAGCCGCCGCGAGACCGAGGTGCGGCCGGGACGGGTCAGGGATCGCCCTTCGGACAGCAGCGGCTCGGCCGCGGGGGCGGGGCTGGTCACGGGTTATCTCCCAGTCGGGTCGTCACAGACAGGAACCAGTCCTCCAGCGAGGCACGGAT
>Ga0209415_10020224_pt1 | contig 10363 bp, 8 predicted proteins | sample PeaSoiSIISIP2007_FD_187696 | JGI IMG/M metagenome (GOLD analysis project Ga0209415, IMG submission 187696) | Peat soil microbial communities from Weissenstadt, Germany - SII-SIP-2007 (SPAdes) (version 2) | ecosystem: Environmental > Terrestrial > Soil > Wetlands > Peat | place: Germany...
CGAGCTGTCGGGCAGCGTCGAGGCGCCGAGAGCGGGCGTGTATTACATCACGCTCAAGTCCACACCCGGCCTGAAGGAGCAGACCTTCCCGCCGCTCGCCTATACCGCCAGTCCCGCCGCGTTCGCCGAAATCCCGCGCCCTGAGCCGAACTACGGATTGCTGGAGCATCTCTGTTCGGCGACCGGCGGCAGGCTCAACCCTGAGCCCGGCGAGCTGGAGCTTGCGCGGCCGATGCTCGAGCGGCGCGCCACGCTCAGCGCATGGCCGATCGCGATCGCGATGGTGCTCCTGATCGCCGAAGCGCTCATCCGCCGCCTCACGTTCTAAGCCGCGTCCTGTCAGAGATGCGATTCCGAAATCAGCCGCGCTTCTCAACGCGGAGGCATTAGACATTTTGCCCGAATGGGAGTATATTGCTTATGAAACTTGGGCCATGGCATTGAGACAAGTTGCCGACATTAGGCAGGGGGCGAAACCGCGTACAGCCTAAGTGCTATGCGCGTCCGACCGGCGGCCGCCCAGACGTGACCGCCGGTCGGAGTCCTGGATGAAGGGCAAGAGGAAATAGCGCCGGAACAATTTTCGCCCACCAGCCGATCTTGAGCGACGTTGCTGATGAGCAGTGATTTTCGATAAACTCCACCGCCACGGGCTGAGGAGGTACAGCGATGTCAAAAGAGTTGCAGGTTCTTTTGGATGCCGCGCGGAAGGTCACGATGACTTCGGACGAACACGAACAACAACGCCGAAGCTTCGCCTATGGGAACACGCACATTGAAAACGAGCGGATCACCAAAGAGACGATAAATAAAGCAGCAGAATCCCTAGCCGGGGATGATTCCGACTAAAGAAGGCGAGCGAGCCAGTCAGCCCGTAAGGGCGGAACTGCCGACAGACCCAGAGCAAATTGCGCTCATCGAAGCGCGGAATGGTCTTCGGCAGTTCGACGCCATGCGCGCCCTCATCCGCGAGTCGATAACTTGTCCTCCGTTCAAGCTCCGTCCATCCCAAATCCTAAGCCTAAATCGCGTTGCAATTGAGGGTCTGAACCCCTTCCCCGGTGTATATCGACCGGGCGAAATGAAAATCAGTTACAGTCGCCATATTCCGCCACCGCCAGAACTTGTCCCGCGCATGACCGAGGATATGTGTGATTACATCAATGAGAATCTGATCGGCAAGCCGCCGATTCACTTGGCGGCCTACCTGCTTTGGCGAATCAATTGGATCCATCCGTTTGACGACGGAAATGGAAGAACGGCGCGAACAATTTCCTACGCTGTTCTGTGCATCCAGCTAGGATACGAACTGCCTGGAACGCTGACGATTCCTGAACATATCGCCAACGATAAGAAGCCGTACTATAGGGCGCTCGAGACAGCCGATGAAGCGTATATGAAAAAGATAATCGACGTGGGTGACTTGGAAAATTTGCTGTCCGAGATGCTCGCGCGTCAGCTCGTACAGATTCAAGAAAAGGCCGTCGGTCGAAAGCTCCAAGGCTAGGGGCATTTGACCCCATTTTCGAGGGCGCTAGCCTGATGACACGCGGTTGGCCAACCGCATCGAACACCTCACTTCTTCACAGGTCGCTTGTGGATGTTTGTTGGCTTGCTGACTTTTTTGGCCGGGTGCCCCCAGGGAGAGGGAGTCAGATGAGGAGAGAAAATCAGGGGAGCCTTGCGAATCGCTGACTGATTCGGAACGCTAGCGCGGCTTTACCAGTTGCCGATCGAATTCCGTCCGAAGCGCGCCCAGCGTATCGACCTGCTCGGGGTCCTTGTCGTCTCTGATTCTTACGATGCGGGCGAAGCGTAGCGCCATCCCGCTTTGATAGCGTGGGCTGCGCTGGATATCGCTGTAGGCGACTTCGACCACGACCTCGGGGCGGACGAAAACGGTGCCGCCGCGCTCATCGGTCTTGAGCGCCCCTAGCCGTTCGGTCATCGCGCGAAATTCCTCGTCCGTGAGGCCCTTGAAGGTCTTGCCTACCTCGAGCAGATTGCCGCTCGATTCATCGCGCGCGGCCAGATGGTAATTCGAGAGCCATCCCTTGCGCCGCCCGTAGCCCCAATCCGCCGCTACGATCACCAGGTCGAGCGTGCGCGCGTGCTTGATCTTGAGCCATCCACGTCCCCGCACGCCCGGCGTGTAGCGGCTTTCGAGCGCCTTGGCCATCACGCCCTCGCCGCCCGCTTCGATCAATCCCGCGTAAAACGCCTCGGCCTCGGCGAGCGAGGCCGGCAAGCTTCGGTCCGGCAGCTCCAGGCCCGCCTCGGCGGCAATCGCCGCCAGCGTCGCGAAGCGCTCGCGGTAGGGCCGATCGATCAGCAGCTCGCCGTCGAGCGCGATCAGGTCGAAGACGAACAGACGCAGCGGCTGCTCGGCGCGCAACCGCTCGACGTCGCGCACGCGGCCGAAGCGGCGCATCACCTCCTGAAAGGCGAGCGGCCGTCCGTCCGCGTCGATCGCGATCACTTCGCCGTCGAGGATCGCGCCGCGGCTGTTGAGGCTTCCGGCGGCCTCGACCACTTCGGGCAGGCTCTGCGTAATTTCGTTGAGGCGCCGCGAGAAAATCCGGACGCCGCCGGGATCGCAATGGATCTGCACGCGCGCGCCGTCGAGCTTCTGCTCCAGCGCGATCGCCGGGCCCAGAATCGCCAACGCCTCGGCCACGTCGCCGGCCGGCGCGGCCAGCATCGGCTTGAGCGGCCGCGGACGCGCGGCAGCGGGCGGGCGGCCGCTCGCGTCGATCGCTTCAGCCGTGCCGATCGTGCCGGCGCTTCGTATCGCGCGCACCACGCGGCCGAGGTCGCCCTCGAGCATGTGCATGCGGCGCACTTCAGCCGCGGGCCGGGCCGCCATCGCGGCGATCGCCTCGATCATCAGGCCCTCGCTCATCCCGTGGCGCATCTCGCGGATGAGGATCTTCGCGAGGTACTTGCCTTCGAGGGCGCTAGCGCGCGCGAGCAGTTCGCGCATCGCTTCGAGCTTGCGCTTGCGCGCGTGACGCCCTTCGATCGCGGCGATTTCGGCGAAGCGGTCGCTTACCTCGCGAATCGACAGGGTGGGCTCCGGCTCGATCGGCCGCAGCTTGAGCAGCATCTCGATCGCCTCGCCGAAGTCGGCCGCAGCGGCGAAGATCTCCTCGCCCTGATCGGCGCCGCCGGTCATCTCGGCCGCGATCTTCCAGATCGCCCGCCCGCTTACGTCGAGCTTGCCTTCATCGCCTTGCGGCAGCGCGCGCCCAACCATGAAGCGCGCGGCGATCTCGGCTTCGCCGGTATCGAGATGCGCCAGGAATTCGCCCGCCATCTGCGCCATCTGGAGGCGGCTGCCGGTCTGGCCGAGCGATTGGCATACCAGCGCGAGGTCGTGGAAGGTGCCCACATGGCAAATTAACCCGGCGCGCGGCGGCGGGCGCAATAGGCTGAGAACGGCAGACGCCGCTCCCGATGGCAGATCGGGAGAACGCTCAGTACACGCCGGGAATCATCCGGTAGTGGACGCGTGACTGATAGTCGCGGTACGCCGGGTCGGCGCCCAGCAGTTCTTCTTCGAGATGGATTCTCCAGAAGGTCAACGCCATGCACGCCATCAGCATCAGGGTGTTCCACGGGCCCGGGTAGGTCACCGCGAAACCGGTCACCAGCGTGAGCCAGCCGAGATACACGGGATGGCGCACGAAACCGAACGGACCCTTCGACACGATACCGCGATTCGCCGGCAAGACGGCGAAAGCGTGTCCCATGTAGATGCGGGACGCCTGCGAAAGCGTTACGCCCAGGAACTCGAGGAGCACGCCGGCCTCGTAGCCCAGCCCGGAGCCCCTGAAATTCGTCCGCAACATGAGAACGGGCAGGAGGAACGCGCCGAAGCCGGAAACCATCGCGCGCCAATCGAGCATCACGGCCACCGGCTGCGGCCGCATGACGCAAAATACTCCCATCATTATCAACCCGACCGACCAGATCGCGTCGGTCAGGCGGGTGAGATGGACTGCCTGGCTGCCGCTGGGAACCGCGGCGATGAAAAACATCAAGGCGAGCCCGATATTCGAGCCCGCGTGACGCAGCCCCTCGAATGTTACCTGAGGACGCGTCCGGGCCGAAGGAGCTTCCGCCACCAATACCTGCCGCCCGACAGTCATGCACTAATCTCCTTTGCGCTTTGGCATCTTCTATGATGCGGGCAAGTAGACTATGTGTCAAGATAAAAAACAATTTGTAGGAATCAGCGGGAATCGCCCTGGCCGGGGGTGTGTGCGGTGTGGCCAGGAAGCGCTTTCAGCCGCCGGAGCCGGCGGCGCAAAAGCCATGCGCGGCTAGAAAGGCTCGGGAGTCGCCGTCAAGCGGCGTGTTCGGCGCCGCGGCCGAAACCAGCGCGCCGCCGGGACCGGCGTACCGGCATTGGACGGCGATCGCAGGGCCGTTCGGAATCTGGAGCGAAACGGTCCTGGAATCTCCGGCGGCGGGACCAGGTCCTCCCGTGACGGTTATGGAGTCGCTGGCGGCGTGACCGGGCTCTGCCGATACGCTCGCGGAATCGCTCGCGGCGGGAGCCAACTGTCCGTAGGCAGCGCAGATTTTCGCAGCGTCGATCGCGCATCTGCCGCCGCCCTGCGGGCTCACCACTTCCTGCACGGCCCGCGCCGGCTCCATGATTATTGTGGCGTCTCCCTGTTGACGAACGACCGCCCCCGACCCCGAGGCGCCGGGAGGCATGTCCGCGGCAGGCACAGGAACGTCCGGTTGGTGCAAGCCGCACGAACTGACCGCGAAGATGACCGTCGCGGCCATCGCGAGCGCCCGCATGGGGTGATTACCGCTCAGGTACAAGCAGGCCTCAATTCAGGCGCCAGATTCGGATGATCGGACCGGCCCGGTCCATGCTCGAGATTCTTGCGATCGGAGCATAGTAGGCGTCGTTGGGATCGAAGACCGGCGGGCCTTTCCCCGGCATGATCGGATTCACTTTCAGGACCAGTTTTGCGTTCTTCGCGAGATCGGCCTCCTGCGACGGCGAGGGTCCGCTCGAATAGAAGACTATCTGCGGCAGGTAGTCCGACAGCACCCAATTGACCCTTTGCGCGCGCAGCGCTTCCACCGGCCCGATCGGCACCACTTGGTAATATGGCGGAAGCCGCGGCTTGCCGCACTGGTTGCCCATGTCGGTCTCCGCGATCCTGCTGCCCGGCGGGACGTTATGCTCGATCCACTCGCGCGCGATGACCCTCGAATCAGGCTGGAGCAGCAACCGGTCGAGCTCGATATCGCGAAGCAGCGAAGGCAAGATGAGCAATCCCAGCGCGGCGCAGAGCGCGGCGCCTGCGGCTCGGGGGCCAAGGCGCGGCGTCGCGAGGCCGGTGAGATCGGCCAGGAATGCTGCCGCCAGCAGAATCAGGGCGGGCAGAGGAAACACCAAGTAGCGATAGAAAACATAATGGCTGCGCGTCATCGAGGCGCAGGCCACCAGCACGAACGCCAGCAGCGGATAGGTTGCCAGCCGCGGCCGCAGCGCCATCCAGATCATCGCGGCCAGGAACAGCGCCATCATGACAATTCCGAAGCTCTCCGGCGCGGCATGAAAGAATAACCATCCCACGCCATAAGTGGTCTGCGGATTCGCCAGGCCGTCGACCACGAATCCTCTCTGATACTGGTAGTCGCCGACGGTCTGCGTCCAGTCGAGGAAGAAGTACGGCGTACCGCACACGAAGGCGACGATCGTGCCGAAGCCGGCCACGAAGATCCTGATGTCGCGGAACGAGCGCCACAGCGAACGGCCCTCGCGAATGCGCGCTTCAAGGTGGGCGACGGCGATCGCGGGAACCAGCACGCCGGCGGGATACTTGGTCGCGGTCGCGAATCCCGCCAGCAATCCGGCCGCGAGATAATATCGTCCTTGCCCTTTGATCGCGATTCGCACGATCATCGCGAGACAAAGCGTGATCCAGAAGACCGCGCCGGCGTCGGTGGTGGCGTACTTCGATTCGCGGACGTGAAGCGTCGCCGCCGCCATCAGGGCGGAGGCGCCCAGCGCGGCCGCAGTTCCCAGCGGCGCGGCGGCAAAGTAAATCGCCGGGATAGTGGCCGTGCCGAAGCCCGCCGAGACGCGCCGGACCAGCAGGTAGACCTGATCGAACGAGGAATATGCGTCCCGGAAGCTCCCGTGCTCTCCCCGGAGGCGCGCGTTCAGCACCAGCGCCAGATGGTCAACGTACATCTGCGCCGCCGGGTAGATCGCAAAGTTCGGATTCCAGTCTCTTTCGAAGCCCCAGGCGCGCGAGATTATATATTCCTCGTCGGGCCGGAACGTGTCGGGAAGTCCAAAGCTGGCCCCGGTAAAGCGCAGCCATCCGGCGACCAGCGTAATCAGGATCAGAACGGCGAATTTGAGCTTCATCGTCCGGGCTTCATCGCGGGATCCGGCCCGAGGCCGGCGCGATCAGCCGCCATAACAGGAGCACCGCTCCGAACCCACCTATCACGCCGAGCAACCAGGTGAGAACCCGGCGCTGATCGGGAGCGTCCCACATGTTGCCGCCGTAGACGTGATCGGACGACGGCGGCGGCGCTCCCTCTGAGACCGAGATGGCGGTGAAGTAGGCCGTGCCCATGCTGGCGGCGGAGAAGCTGCCGAGGCGGCATTCCAGCTCCAGCGACTTCTGTTCCGCCCCGGTCTTCATCCAGAACCCGACCTGACGCCAATCGGCGGTTCCGCGAACGTCGTCAGAGCTGTAGCCATTCTGGGCGCTCGACAGATGGGCGCCGATCGCGTTGGGCGGGCCAATCATCTCGCCGCGAACCCAGCCCGAGACATGGTACCAGGTGCGCGGCGATACCGAGAATTCCTGTACCCATCGCGAATCACTCATTTGGGTATGCACAATCTTCAGCGTGCCGATGCCCGAGGCATCGACCTGCCAACTATGGTCCTCGGCGCCGGTGTTGGGAAAATACGATTGATACCGCCAGCCGAGCGGCGTGCCGCCAGCGCCTTGAGCCAGAAGACCGTTAGCGATCAGCTCCGGTCCTCCGGCCAGCGCCGGAGAGCGGCTGGAAAACGCCGCGAGCGCGACCACGGCGATCGCGAGCAAGCTGAGCCGGCGGCGCAATTTTGTTCCCGACGTTCTCCGGACAGGATTACCCAATTCCGAGCCCGCGAATCTGCCAGTAGCCGAAACTCACCAGCGCCACCGACGCGACGATCAGGATCTTGGAAATCTGGTCGGCCCGGCGCTTCATTCCCAGCGCCATCAGCACCAGCAGGAATGGGTAGATTTGAAGATAGTATCGCGTGCCGAACTGTGCAAAGCCGCCGGCATACCACATCAGGCTCGGGATGCTCGCCAGCGCGGTGGCCAGCGCGATCAGCATCGGAATGGGCCGCCGGAAACTCGGCCGCAGCGCCAGCACAAAAGCGGGACTCGTGAGTGTCAGCGCCTGCCCCATCAGCGTGGGATGGATGAACGGGAAGCGGGAATCCATCGACGGAGCAATGAAAAACAAGACGTATAGATTCGACGGAATATAGAAATAAGATAGCGGGCCGTGCTCGTGCGAATGAATCGGATCGGTCAAGTAGTAAATCCAGAGCGTGCGGTCGAAGATCGTCCCATAGCGCGCCTCGGCGAGCAGGACATAAAATCCGGCCGCGGCCGCGAGCCCCGGTATCATCCACAGCACCTCGCTGAATCGCCGGCCCCGGTAGAGCAGGATCAAGGCGTAGCACGGCACCGCGAGCGCGAGATCGTTGCGGGCCAGAAACGCCGCCCCGGTCAAAATCCCGAGCAGCCACGGCCGCCCTTTCCCGAACAACTCATTGAGCGCGAGCAGCGTAGGCAACACCGACACCACCAGAACGAAGTCCCAGCTATTGCCGATCGTCGCCTCGTACCAGAGCGTAGTCCCTGCTCCGAAGAATATGGTCAGCCAGATTCTCGGCGCGGTCTTGAGCCCAAGCAGGCCGAGCAAGCGCCACGCGAGGGCCACTTCCACCGCTCCCAGCGCTACGCAGATCGCGGTCTGGTTGGTCGCCATCCCCCAGATCGCCACCGCCGGCATCAGCACGATCCCGGACAGCGGCGGATGCACTACGTAGTCGTGTCCCTGCCACGTTATGTGCTCCATGAAGCCGGGAACCGGGTCGACCCACGCGCGACCGTGCAGGTATGCGTATGCCTGGCGTACCGGCTCATTGAAGCCGGTCGCCTCGAGCGAGCAGGTCACGGCGTAAAATGCCAGGAAGGCAAAGAAGACTCCTGCGAAGCTCAAGACCGACGGTTCGGGAAGGTAGGGAAGAACCGCCGGATATGCTTCGATACGGCGGCTCAGCAGGATCAGGCCGGCGATCGATGCGACCAGCGACGTGATCGCAAAACTGTTCGGCCACCCTTCGTGCCACCAAAGCCAAATCCAGAGTTCATCGATGACAACCGCGACGATCGCGAGTATGAAGAAAAATCGAGCCGTGGCCCGGTCGGTATCTTCGGGCTTTCGCTCCTGCTCGCAGGCGCTGGCCGTTTGGCCATAAGGTGGTACCGCAGCAGACAAGTTGCCGTCACCGGAAAAACGAGTAAAGCATAGACACCGTGCACTTGCGAGATCAATCTCGCCCATCGGCCCGATGCGGCCGAATCGACGGTCGAGCGTGGGCCGCGCCGGTCCTCGCCTGCTGGTTGTTGCTCGCCGCCGGCGCGGGGTGCGCCTGGGCCACTGCGGCCGGCAACAATGCGGCGGCCAGCGGCAATGCGGTCGCCGGCAACTCGAATGTGGTCGTCAACGGCGATCTGAGCAACGGCAGCGGCGAGTCGCCCGATCACTGGCAGGGCGACGGATGGCAAAACGGTCCCGAGTTCACCACCTATACCTGGCATCACTCGGGCAACGGGCCGGGCGAGCTGGAGATCTCGAACCTCAAGGGCAACGACGCGCGATGGATCCAAAAGCTCCATCTCGGTCCCGGATGGTACCATTTCACCGCCAGCATGCGCGCCGAAGGCGTCCCGTCGGACAACACCGGCGGCAATCTCTCGATCATCGAAGACGGGATGATCTCCGATCAGGTCCACGGCAGCACTGATTGGACGCCGGTCGGATTCTACCTCAAGGTGGGCGCGGCGGGCGCCGACGTAGTGCTGGGATGCCGCGCGGGCGGCTTCGCCGCGCTCAACACCGGCAAGGTGTTCTGCCGCGATGTGAAGGGAGTCAAAGTCGCCGAGCCGCCCGCCGACACGAATTTCAAATACGACCTCGACACGATCAGGAACGTCAGCGCGGAGGTTCCTGCGGCCGCCGCGCCGGCCGCGCCGGGAACGGCCGGCACCGGGCAGGTGACGCTGCTGTTCATGGCCGCGATGGTCGTGCTCTTCGGCCTGTTCGCATCGCGGGGCGGGAACGGCACGGCAACCGAATGGCTGGAGAAAATCCGCCGCGCGATGACTGCTAGCGCGCCGCGGCGGGTAGCCACCGCGGCGGAAAAATCGAGCCGCGAAATAGAACTCGCGCTCTTCCTGGTCTGCATGATCACCTTCGCATGGTTCTACCAGGCCTCGGATCACAGCACCGCGTCGCGGATCGATCTGATTCGCTCGCTGCTCGAGCGCCGCTCGCTCTGGATCGATGGATTCGCCGGCTACAACACCGCCGATATCGTACAACTGAACGGGCACATCTATTCCAACAAGGCGCCCGGCGGCGCGTTCACGGGCCTCATCCCGTGGACCTTTATCACCACGCTGCTCGAGATCGTGCTCTCGCCGGCCAGCGGATTTTACTGGGCCTTCGCCACCTACCTGGTCACGATCGTAACCGTGAGTCTGGCCGTCGCGATGATGGCGGTGCTGGTTTACCGGTTCGCGCTGCTCCTGGGCGCGAGCAGCGCGCGCGCGGTGGCGATGGGACTGACGCTCGCGTTCGGGACGATCATGTTTCCGTACGCGACCGAGTTCACCTCGGAGCCGATCGCGGCGCTCTGCGAGTTCGCGGCCTTCTACCTGCTCGCGCTGCCGCAGGATGAAGACGCGCCGTGGTGGCATGCGCTGTTCCCGGGCCTGCTCGCGGGATGGGGCGTGTTGTGCGACTACCCGACCTTCCTGCTCGCCGCCACGGTCGGCGGCTATGCGCTGTGGCGCCTAAAGGGATGGGGCAAAATCCTGACCTTCATCGCCGGCGCGATCGTGGTCGCGGACCTGTTGATGCTGTACAACAAGTTCGCCTTCAACAGCCCCTTCTTCCTGAGTTACGAGGCCTACATGCTTCCGGGCAGCGACCGCTTCGCCGCGCAGGCGAAGGGCTTCGCCGGCGTGACCTATCCCAAGCTCTCGATCCTGTGGGACATCACGCTCGATCCGCAACGCGG
>Ga0209415_10020226_pt1 | contig 10362 bp, 9 predicted proteins | sample PeaSoiSIISIP2007_FD_187696 | JGI IMG/M metagenome (GOLD analysis project Ga0209415, IMG submission 187696) | Peat soil microbial communities from Weissenstadt, Germany - SII-SIP-2007 (SPAdes) (version 2) | ecosystem: Environmental > Terrestrial > Soil > Wetlands > Peat | place: Germany...
AAGCGCCGCTCGGGCTATAGGATCTAAATGACGCCTGCGCCTCCGGCTTCGGCAGGCTCAAGCGCCGCTCGGGCTATCTGCTTTCCCGCCACCAGGCGAACAGCAATCCGCCGAACGCCATCACCAGCAACAAGCCGTCGGGAATCAACGCCGTATCGCGCACGGCGGTAACGATCTTGTCTCCATTGGCGCGAAAGCCGAACCACCCGGTTCCCGCCGCGGCGGCTTGCGGCGACACCATCCGCACATTTGGCGGCCCATCGACGATCCACCGCCACCCACCACCGGACGCGTCGATCACCGGCCTCATTTTGTCGGGCGTCGCGCGCAATTCGGCCATCTCGACCGGATTGAGCAGGCCAGCACCGCTCAACGAGACCCGCCGGCCGTCATCCACGCGCCACAGACCGGACTGATCCACCATCATGTCCCCGGTGCTCCGACCGTCATTCTGATCGGTCAAAAGCAGCGGTCGCACCGTTCCGTCAGGCGCCGTCACCTGCACTTCGACATTCCCCTTGGTGAGGCTGCGACGCTGCACATGCATCTGATTGCCGCGAATTTCGGCGGTCAACTGCTCTTCTTCCAGTTCCGGTTCCTTCATCAGCCAATGCGCCAAACGGCGAATCAATTCAAGTTGCGGACCGCCGCCATCCCAACCGCGCGCCCATAGCCAAACAGTATCGCTCATCAATTCCGCCACGCGACCCTCGTCCACCCGCCCCAAAACCAGCAATGGCAGATTGCGAGCCCCCTCCATCACGACGACTCCGCCCTCTTTCGGTTGACTGGCGATCACCCGCAACCAACGCCCCCAAGCCGGCGGCTCGCTCTCCGAGCCTCGCAGGTCAGCCGTCACCGGATGGCGCTTGCCGACATCGGTAAGACGCGGCAAAAAAGCGTCTTCGATCACCCGCCCATCGGGCGCCGCCGGCAGAATTTCGGCAAGCGGCGTGTTGAACGGAGAATCAGGCTTGGTGAACTCGGGACCAGCCGCCACCAGCAAGGCACCGCCCCCTTTCACATAATTGACGATATTCTGGTAATAGGCCTGTGGCAGAACACTGCGCCGCCGATATCGATCAAAGATGATCAGATCGAAATCGTGCAGCTTTTCCTCGAACAGTTCGCGCACGGGGAAGGAAATCAACGCCAGATCGCGCAAGGGCGTCCGATCGTCTTTTTCCGGTGGACGCAGTATGGTGAAATGCACCAGATCGACCGAAGGATCGGCCTTCAACAGATTGCGCCAATTGCGCTCGCCGGCGTGAGGTTCGCCGGAAATCAAAAGGACCCGCAACCGATCGCGCACGCCGCTGACCGAAACGGCGGCCCGGTTGTTGGCAAGCGTCAATTCGTCGGGCGCCGCCCCAGCCTGCAGTTCGACGATATTGGGGCCGGCGTGGTCCACCGGAACCTCGACCTCCGTCGATCGGTTCACCGGGATCTCGACATGGGACGCGTTGCCGCCGTCACGGCGGATCATCACGTCGACGGCGCCCGATTGCCCGGGATCCTCGACGCGAAAGGACAGTTTGGCGTTTCCACCGACGATGCCGAACCCCGGCGCCTTTTCGATGACCAACCGACGATCCCGCTCGTCCCGATGCCCCGCCAGCAACAGATGCAACGGCACACCCAATTCGGATTTTCCCGGAATATCGTGGACTTGACCGTCGGTGATCATCACAACCCCGGCCAGACGGCGCCGTGGCACATCGGCCAACACGCGATCAAGAGCGGAAAACAGCCTTGTCCCTTCGTCGCGACCGACCGGCGGACGATAATGTTCCACCCGTACCGTCAGATGCGGCAAGGCTTTGAAGCGTTCCATCAATTCACTCAAGGCCCGCTCGCTTTGCTGAGGACGATCGCCGACAGTCATGCTCGGGCTGTCGTCGACCATCACCACGGCGACATCATCCTGATCGGTCGCCTCCTCCTGCGTTAGACGCGGATTGGCCAAAGCCAGGAGAATGGCCGCCAGGGGAACCATGCGCCACCAGGCACGCAGACCGCCCTGCCAGCCCAAGGCCAACAGAACAAACCCGGCGACGCCGACGGACCACACCACCCAGAGGGGAACCACCGGTGAAAAGAGAAGATGAGCTAAACTCATCGTTTCAGCCGTTCCAAAATGGCGGGCAGATGAACCTGATCGGCCTTGTAACTGCCTGTCAGCGCATACATCACCAGATTGACGCCGAAACGGTAAGCCATTTCCCGCTGCTGCTCGCCACCCGGCACCACCGCGTACATCGGATCGCCCCGACGGTCGACCGCCCACGCCCCCGCCCAATCGTTGGCCCCGATGATCAGCGGAGACACATTGTCATTGGCGGGATCGCCGCCATCCTGCACATAAACCGGTGCGCCTTCGCTCCGTCCCGGCCATTCCCGCAACAGATAGAACGAACGGGTCAACACATGCTCCTCGGTCACCACAGCCAAAGGCGGTATGTCCAGCCCCTCCGCCAATCGTCGCATTTTTTCGGGACCATCATCGCCGCGATCCTGCGTATCGAACAGGATCAAGCCTCCATGGCGCATGAAGTCATTGACCTTTTCCCGCACGGCCGAGGGCAAAGGGCCTTGGGCGCCAGTGACCGGCCAATAGAGCAAAGGGAAGACCATCAAGGGATCGCGGGCGACATCCACACCGACGGGCTCTCCTAACGAAGCGGTGGTTCGCCGTTCCAGAACCTGCGACAATCCCAGCAATCCGGCCCGACTGCTGTCATCGACGCGCGCATCGCCGGTCAGGACATAGGCCAACCGGGTCTGCAGCGCCGCCTGCAGGTCGATGTCGATTCCCGTACCGGCCGATGCGTCGCGACCACCCGACATCGCCATCCCGAAAACCCCGATCGCGGCAAGAAGAATATGCGCGCGTCTCGGCCTCAACAGTCCGCGCAGACCCAACACCGCCACCAGATCAAGCAACAACAGACCCAGGACCGCCGCCAACAAAGCAGGTTGCAGGTCGCGCGCCACCGGCCTCGCGCCAAGAGACGTCACAGCCGTACCCACCGGCAAGACCAAAGGCATCAGCGGACCGACGGCAGAGGCCAGATTGATCGCCACACGGCCGCTTTCGTTCCCGTAATATCCTGGTGGATGGTGCGGCCCGATCGCTGTCACCGCCACCTTCGGCAAAAGCGCCTCGACCACGCCCCCAGGCATCTCCAATTGTCCGAAACCGTTCAGAACCTCGACGGGAGCCAAGGGGTGATCGGCAGCCCCCCCGCTGACCCCATGGGAAAGGTCCAGCAAACGCTGCAGCATCTGGGGAAACAAACCGGACATGCCGAGATTGCTCCATCCCGGTCCGACCGTCGTATGAATCAGCACCAGCCAGCCCCTGCCAAGAGGGGCTCCCGTGACCAGCGGCGTGCCGTCTTCCAGCCGCGCCCAAGTCCGATCATTGAGATCCGGTCCCGGTTCGGCCAAAATTTGCGTGGCGATTTTCAGATCATTCGGCACCGTCAATCCGCTGAAAGGACCGACCTCCGGCATCGGCGCCAGTGTCATCGGGCGGGTCCAACTCATTGCCCCGCCCAACATGCGTCCGCCGCCACGCAACCGCACCGGCAGTAAATCATCGGGATTTCGCGCCAGATTGGGGCCGGCCAACCGCAACAGCACGCCCCCTTGCTCCACCCACGCCTTCAAAGCCCGCGCGTCTTCCTCGCCCAAATTACCGAGATCGGGCAAGATCGCCAGCGACAAATCACGCTGCAACAAGTCCCGAACCTTCCCACGTCGCAACTCCGCCATCGAAGACAGAGCCCGATCGGCATAGAACAGATCGTCAAGCAAAGGCGACGCGCCGCCACCGCTTTCGTCAACCAGACCGACCGGCCGACGGCGCCACCGGTCGTCGAGCAGAACCACGCCCCCCGCCGTTGCTTCGTCTTCGATCTCAAGCCGAACAGCCCGATTGCGTAACTCGGTCGGCATCGGCAAGGCGATCTCCTTGTCCCCTTCCCCGGCCGCGAACCCAACCGTCTCGACAGCCAGTGTCCGACCGGCTTCGTCAACGCCCCGCACACGCATCATGGCCGGCGGTGCCGATGCCACGCGGCGCACCCGGGGCGTCAGATCCTTGGCGTCGAGTCGCGGCGGCGTCAGCAATTTAGCGGTCCCCCCCTCAGACGCCTTGATAACCTCCAGACCGCCAAAATGGTTCAGGCGGGCGACAAAGGCATCGGTTCTTTCGTCGCCCAAACCATCGGTCAGCCAGACCACCCGCATCGATGTCGTTTGGGACGCCTCATCCAAGGCCTTGGCGGCCGCCTCACGGTCGGTCGGCCAGGGATGCGGCTCCAGCGCCTGAATCATGGCTTGAACCTCGCCTGCGGGTAACAGGCGGCTTGCGCTGATGGGAGCGCCATCGGCAGGCGGCGCTGTCGGAAGCAACATAACCGGCTGCCCATTCCGCGCCGCCTCGCCCGCCAGCCGGTCCAAAGTGGCGCGCCGCTGCGGCCACAATTTGGCGGCAGCCCAGCCGTTATCGACAACCAGCAACAAGGGTGCGTTTCCCGGCGTCGGAAAAGCGCCAAGGATCGGATGGGCCGCGGCGGCAATCACCGTGGCCGCCAGAGCCAAGCGCAGCAGCAGCAACCACCAGGGCGTCCGCGCCACGGAGCGTTCCGCCGTCGACAATCCGATCAGCAGACGAAGCGCCGGAAACGATTGGCGCTTTGGCGCCGGCGGCGTGGCCCGCAGCAGCCACCACAACACGGGCAACCCGCCGAGCGCCGCCAACGCCCATGGTGTGACAAAGGATAGCGTGCTCAGCGATCCCATTGATTAGTGCCCCGCCAGGGCATTGTGGAGCGCGATCAAAACCTCCCGAGGTTCGGCGTCCGTGCCATGATCGAGAAAGCGCCAGCCCACGGCGCGGGTCATCGCCGCCAAGGCGGCCCGGTGGGCGCCGAGACGCGCTCCGTAAGCGTCCCGCAAAGCCTCGGCGCGCGGCACGACCAGATCACCTTCACCTTCCAGACCGGAAAACCGCACATGTCCTTGATAGGGCAAGGTGATCTCGGCGGGATCGAGCAGATGAATCAGAACGCCCCGCACACCGCTTTCCGACCATCGGCGCAACTGCGCCTCCAATGAGTCAAGCGGCATCAGAAAATCGGAGAATATCAGGACATGCGACTGGCGCGATACGGGAACATCCGGCAACCGGCCGTCACCGGCCGCGTCAAACATCGCGTCGGCCAGACGCGGCAACATCCCCCGGCCCGCGTTCGGCGCGTCTCGTCCCCCCAAAACCCCGACCCGTTCCCCGCCTTGCAACAAAACAGCGGCCGTCGTCAGGGCCAACAGGGCCGCCCGCTGCCGCTTTTCCGGCAGATCGGGCCGCGACCGCCAGCGCATCGAAGGTGACGAGTCGGGCCAGACCCATATCGTCTGCGCCGCCGCCCATTCGGTTTCCCGCACATAGAGGGGATCGGACTTGGCGGATTGGCGCCAATCGATGGCACCGGCCGGATCACCCGATTGATAGCGGCGAAACTGCCAAAAATTCTCACCCGGCCCGCTTTGCCGCCGCCCGTGAATTCCCTGCGTAACGCTGGCGGCCACGCGTCCTGAGGCAACCAGCAATGGCCGCAACGAAACCGCCAAGGCTTCGGCCTGCAGTTCAAGCTCGCGCGGGATCGGGGGCATCAGTGAACCGAGGCGCGCAGAGCGGCGATGACGTCGTTGATCCGGACCCCCTCGGCCCGAGCGGCGAATCCCAGGGCCATGCGATGCTGCAGGACGGATTGCGCCAACGCCTCCACATCGTCGGTCGAAGGCGTCATGCGTCCATTGATCAGCGCCCGCGCCCTTGCTGCCAGCATCAGGGCCTGCGCGGCCCTCGGCCCGGGTCCCCAGGAGACATGGCGGCGAACCATCTCGATTGGACTATCGTCCGGGCGTCCGGCCCGCACCAGGGCCAGAATGGCCGAGACCACGCTCTCGCCCACCGGCACGCGACGCACCAGTCTTTGCGCCGCCATCAACTCCTCGGCATCGAAGACACCCACCGGTTTTTCTTCGTCGGGCCCGGTGGTGGCGATCAACATGCGCCGCTCGGCCTCCAGATCCGGGTAGTCGACGTCAATTTGCATGAGAAACCGGTCCAGTTGCGCTTCCGGCAACGGATAGGTCCCTTCCTGCTCCAAAGGATTTTGCGTCGCCAGTACATGAAAAGGCTGTGGCAGTTCGTAGTAATGTCCGGCGATACTGACTCTGTGCTCCTGCATGGCTTGCAACAACGCCGACTGGGTTCGCGGACTGGCGCGATTGATTTCGTCGGCCATCAGCAACTGGCCGAACACTGGTCCTTTGATGAATCGGAACGATCGCGCCCCGTTTTCCGCCTCTTCCAGGACCTCTGATCCCAGGATATCGGCCGGCATCAGGTCCGGCGTGAATTGCACGCGCTTGGCGTCAAGACCGAAAACGACGCCCAGAGTCTGAACGAGACGCGTCTTGGCCAGACCGGGCACGCCGACCAACAAAGCATGACCCCCGGCCAGGAGCGTGATAATACTATCGTCTATGACTTTGGGTTGACCGAAGATGACGCGGCCGATGACATCACGCGCTTGTGCCAGGCGACTATTGAGCCTTTCCACCTCACGCACCACTTGAGACGTAGACTCTTCTGTCGGCTCCGGGGAAGGGGTCCCCGTCAGGGATTGAGATATGGACGTCACAGAGATCACTCCGGAGTGGGCTTAAGCAAAATGGTCATGGCATGAAGCAAAACCAAGCGATCATCGACATTCCGGTCGAGGACGCCGCAACGGGCAGGATCAACCGCGGACGCTTCGAGATGGCAATCGCCCGCGACGGCAAATGGTTCTATCATGGCACACCGATTCCCCGCAAAGAGATGGTGTGCCTGTTCGCCTCGACCCTGACACGCCGCGCCGACGGATCCTACTGGCTGATCACCCCGAGCGAAGAAGGTCAGATCGAGGTCGAAGACGTTCCGTTCCTTGCCGTCGAGATGTTTACCTGTGGATCCGGTCGTGACGCGGTCTTCAGTTTTCGAACAAATGTCGACGAGATCGTTACCTTGGACCATGATCATTCTTTGAGGATTGTCTGCAATAAAGATGGAGCGCCTCCCTATCTCACGGTTCGCGAAGGACTTGAAGCCAGGCTGACCCGTTCGGTCTATTATGAGCTGGTGGCATTGGGCCTGGAAGAAACGATCGACGGGGAGCATTTGTACGGCGTATGGAGCAAAGGAATTTTCTTTCCTCTCGGACGGCTCGAGACCGTCGTTTGACCCGTGATGCCATCGCGCGTGCTTTGAAAGCGCCACCGAAGCGATCCGATCGCTCCGATGCCGCGACGTCGCTGCGATTGAGCAAGGCAACCGGCGCGCCGCCGCAACCGGCGCCATCCCCGTTGGTTCCTGCGGCGGTCCTGGTCCCCTTGGTTCAACGCGAGGACGGCTTGACCGTGCTGCTGACCCAACGAACCGCCCATTTGGCCAACCATGGCGGCCAGATCAGCTTTCCCGGCGGACGCATCGAGCCGACCGATCCCGACTCGACCGCCGCGGCTCTCCGCGAAACCAAGGAAGAGATCGGCCTGCCGCCCGACGCCATCGATGTCCTTGGCCAGCTTGACGATTATGTCACGGGAACGGGATTCAAGGTGGTCCCGGTGGTCGGCCTGATCCATCCGCCTTTCACGCTCGTGCCCGACAGCTTCGAAGTTGATGACATCTTCGAAGTCCCCTTGGCCTTCATCCTCGATCCCGGCAACCATCAACGTCATTCCCGCGTCACACCGGCCGGTGAAACGCGGTACTTCCATGCCATTCCGTTCGGCGAGCGCTACATCTGGGGCGCCACCGCCGCGATGTTGGTCAATCTTTACGAAGTCCTGTCCCAATGATCCGAATTCTGATCGAATATGTCTTGCCGCTTCTCCTGCCGACGGCGCTTTGGCTGGCGTGGTTGACCTGGGCGCAGCAACGGGCGCGCCGTGCCGGACGGCAAGGTCCCGAGTGGCAAAATGTCCCGATCAGTTGGCTATTGGCCGCCGGTTTCCTTTTGGCCATGCTGATTGCCGTCGGCGGCACCTTGCACACCGGCTATGCCACCGGCAGCTATCACCCGGCCGGAGTCGATGAGAAAGGACAGTTGATTCCCGGCGGATTTCGGTGAGCAGGTCCTCATGAGTTCCATCGCGCCCGATGATCTTCCCACCAACGCGCCGGTCGGCCAATTGCCGCCACAGGACTGGATGCAGGCCGAATCGACCCGGGCTGTCATCGCCGCTTTGACGGCGCGGGGCTCGGAAGTCCGTTTCGTTGGCGGATGCGTCCGCGACGCGGTGCTGCGTCGCCCTATCCGCGATATCGATATTGCCACCCATGACCCACCGGAACAGGTGATGATTTTGTTGGAAGAGGCCGGCATCAAGGCCATTCCGACCGGCATCGCTCATGGCACGGTCACGGCGGTCACCGGCAAGACGCATTTCGAAATCACCACTTTGCGCTGTGACGTCGAAAGCTTCGGGCGCCATGCCCGGGTGGAGTTCACCGACGATTGGACGGTGGACGCCGCCAGGCGGGATTTCACCATCAACGCCATGTTTTGCCGCCCGGATGGAATGATTTTCGACCCCTTCGACGGCTTGGTCGACCTGGGAGTCGGACGCGTGCGTTTCGTCGGTGACGCCATGCAGCGCATCGAGGAAGACGTTCTGCGTCTGCTTCGCTATTTCCGTTTCCACGCCCATTACGGTCGCCCTCCCGCCGACATCGAAGCCCTGGCCGCCTGCCGTGCCCAGGCCCATAAGCTCTCTGGCCTGTCCGGCGAACGCATGTGCGGCGAGGTGATGAAATTGCTGCAGGCGCCGGACCCGGCCGGCATTCTCCTGCTGATGCAAGGCCAGCAGGTGTTGGCGCATCTTCTGCCGGAGGCCCGCGATTTCGGACGGCTTCGTGTGCTTTGCTTTCTGGAAACGCGGGGATTGGTGCATCCAGGGATTGGCGTCGATACCCTTCGTCGGCTCGCCGCCGTTTTGGATGTCGATCATGCGCAAGCCGTCGCCGTCGCCCGACGACTCAAACTCTCCAGCGCGCTAACCGATCGTCTGGTCGCCTTGGCGGCACCGTCGCAAATGCCGGACACCGCCATGGACGCCCCCGCCGTCAGACGCCTTTTACATCGCATCGGAGGCCCCCGTTTTCGTGACCTGACGCTGCTGGCCTGGGCGCGGCGCAAAGCCGTCGGCGATCGGACCTCGGCCCAGGAAAACGCGCGCTGGATCGCGCTGCTCGATCGCGCCGACGACTGGCGTCCGGTGCAACTTCCCGTCCACGGACAAGATCTGATCGATTTGGGGATTCCACGCGGACCATTGATCGGCGAACTGCTCGCCAACATGGACCAGTGGTGGGAAGAGGGCGATTATCGCGCCAGCCGCGAGGAAGCGCTCTCCCGGTTGAGAACGTTGGTGGCAACCTAATGTCTGAATCCGCCTCTAGGCTAGTTAGGACGCCCCTGAACAGGCTCGGATGACGTCTCCCGCCTCATCTCGGCGACCTGTTCGGCATCGAGTTCCACCATCTCGCCCGTCAGATGGTTCTCGGCCAAAGCCGTGCCATCGACATCGATGGTGATACTCCAGCCAAACAGAGTGATTTCATGGGACTGCCGCTGAGTCTCGGCATCCCAGGCCTGGCGATAGAAACGCTCCAAGCCGTTTCGGGCCCAATCCGCCGCCACGCGTGCCTGCTGGACGACCCACAAGACCGGCGTAAAGGCTCTCTTCTCGCAAAAGGCTGTCATCGTGCCGCCTCCTCATGGACGAACGCCAACGCGGAGAATCAACCGAACAGTGCGTTACGGTAGGCCGCGTCTCCAGACGTGTCAATCGGCAGCCCGCCATAGGGCGATTTTATAGGCCCCCTGGAGAACGGCGCCACAGCGGCAAGATCGGCCTGAAACTTGGGGTCGCCCCAACAGTCGTGTCACTCGGAGCCCGTCCACGAACGCTTTGGATCGTTTTTTCCCTCGCCCGCTTTGCGGGAGAGGGAGGGGCCCGCCGCGTAGCGGTGGGTGAGGGCATCTGCGCCGCTGATCAGGCGTCGTCTGGTCGGTTGACGTGACCGCTCGCGCCGTGGCGGCGACATGCCTCGCTTTACGAAAGAATGACAGCTCTCGACATGATTACGCCGCCGTAGAACGGCTCTGTTGTCAGTTACGGTTTTTTCGCTACTTTTTTGTCATCCCCGCGTCGGGGGATCCACGCTGCAACAAGGGCTATCTCTGATTGCAAGCGCTCTCGCATGACCTCAGAAAAGGCAGTTCACCACGAAGACACGAAGAG
>Ga0209415_10020227_pt1 | contig 10362 bp, 9 predicted proteins | sample PeaSoiSIISIP2007_FD_187696 | JGI IMG/M metagenome (GOLD analysis project Ga0209415, IMG submission 187696) | Peat soil microbial communities from Weissenstadt, Germany - SII-SIP-2007 (SPAdes) (version 2) | ecosystem: Environmental > Terrestrial > Soil > Wetlands > Peat | place: Germany...
GGAGATGTTGGTTGGAGCGTCCTGGAGGATCAAGGACGACAAGGCTATTGTGGCGACCCTGCAGGCGATAAAGGGCTACGACGCGTCATCCTCGGTGAAGTGCGCGGAGCTTGTAATAACATACGCACCGCACGAGTCGGAACTTCTGGGACTTGATAGGACCGCCGCCCTCATCGACGAAGCCCTCGACCTCGACACTACAGGTCTGGATTCGGGTCAGAAAGATCGATTCGCGACTCTGCAAGCCTATGGAGTCGAAAGCAAGATCGAAATGTACTCCGACGCGGGAAAGACCGACAAGGCGCTGGCCGCGATCGACGATGCGATGAAGACCGCTCCTGGGCCGCTGAAGGATCGCCTGACAGTGGAGCGAAATCGACTTACGCTTGGGGGTCTGGCAGCGCCGGCGCTCAAAGTCGAGAAGAGCTACGGGGAGTTCAAGAGCGTGGCAGACCTCAAGGGCAAAGTCGTCGTGCTCGACTTCTTCGCCCACTGGTGCGGACCCTGCAAATCGGAATTTGCCGATCTTAGGAAGCTCTTCGACGACCTTCACGGAAAGGGTGTGGAAGTAGTTGGGGTTACCCGCTTTTATGGATTCTTGGGCGATCAGGAAAAGTCGCTGACGGCGGACGAGGAGTACGCGAAGATGGCTGGATTCGTCAAAGACCAGCAGCTCGACTGGCCCGTTGTTTTTGGCCCTGAGGACAACTTCGGGTTGTACGGCGTAACGGCTATTCCTCAGGTCGTGCTCATCGGCAGGGATGGAATCGTGAGAAGCGTCCAGGTCGGATTTGCGGAAAGCCGGTTTCCCGAAATGCGCAAGAAGGTTGAAGACCTACTGGCTCAGAAGACGCCCTGAACTGAGACGGGAAAGAACAGGTTTTTAAGTTGGAAACCTTTTCTGAAGACTTGTCGTCAACTTAGGGAAGGGCTCCCAGGAGAGCCTCTCTCAAAAAACCCTCATTCTTGTCCCAATGTTGGACGGGTGGCTTGGGCCTCCTCGGCTCAAGCCACTTTTTTGAGCATGAGGTATGTTGCCCCTGACTCGTGAAGCCAATTCCATTGCGCGCGCTGCCCCGTGTCTTCGTGCCCGGCGCTGACTCCGGCGGCTCCATCGATCTCCCGAAAGAGGAGTTGGATAAGCTACGCAAGGTGCTCCGGCTTAGCCCAGGAGCGCAGATCGCCGTGCTGCCGGGTGACGGTTCTCTGGTGCGGTGCGAATTGGAAACGCATACCGCGCGCCCTCTCGAAGTGCTGTATCCCGACAGCGAGGCACGTATCTCTCTAACGCTGGCGCAGGCGCTGCCCAAGGGCGACAAACTGGACGAGATCATCCGCGCCTGTGCGGAGATCGGGGTCTCGCGTTTCATTCTGTTCCCATCCGACCGAACAGTTGTTCGGTGGGATGAAAGGAAGCTGCGGGATCGTCTCAACCGCCTGGCTACGATCGCGCGTGAGGCGTGCGAAGCAAGCTTTCGGACCAGGCTTCCGCTCTTCGAGGTAGCGAAGAACCTCGCCGCCGTCCTGAAGGCGGAGCCCGCGGCACTCGTCCTGTCCGAAGTCGAAGGAGTCGGTCGCCGTCTTGCCCCATCTGGGGACACGATGACGATCGTCGTCGGACCGGAGGGCGGCTGGACTGCCGCTGAGCTGAAGCTAATCGGGGATCGAGGCGTCAGCCTTGGTCCGCGTGTCCTCCGCGTCGATCATGCTGGCGCAGCGGCTGCCGCCATTCTCTTGCTGCGCGACTGACCAGATCTCCCTTACGCGCGAATTGGATTAGGCGCGAGGCGCCTGTAGCCGCAGGTTTCAACCTGCGCCAAACTACAGTGGAAGGACGTACCATCTGCATCCAGTTTGAAATGGGCCGCCAGCGATTCGAGTTAGGCCCATAATGTGGTCGTGCGACGGGCCATTGCTGCCACTCTCTTCCTGTTGACCTTGCCTGCAATGGCACTGGCGAACGGCGCCATGGGCCTGGGGCTCGAAATATTCGACATACGCTATTGGATCGCGTACGTTGTCGTCACGATTGTCTTCGAGGCCTGGATGATCGGGAGGTGGATGGGAAAAGGCTGGACGGCGTCGCTTCTCCTGTCAATCCTCGCCAATTCCATTACCGCATTCATGTGCACCTTCACGCTTGCGCCGGTGTTCCATTCGCAGAGCATCAACCCGGACCCTTTCGCCAGTACGCTGCAGCTATTTGTGTGTTTCGGGCTTTGCTCGGCGATCGCGGAGAGCGTCGTGTGGCTGACAAATCGAGGCACCGTCACATTTAATGGTCGCGTGTTCCTAAGAACCATCAGGACCCATCTGATCGGCGTCCCCGTGGGCTTGGCGATCCTCCTGATTCCGCCCCACCCTTACCGGGGCCCGCAGAAGCTCGCGGAGTTCTGGAGGTGGCACTACCTTGCGAAGTACTTGCCCAGGCGCCTGGGCGCCTTCGATGAAGGTCGTAGAATCCCTCAAGCCCAGACGCTTCCTGAGCTTTGGGGAAAGCTCCAGCGCGTCGCAGACGAATCTCCCGACGCCTGGATTGCCGTCTATCGGCCGTCGTACGGAAGGTTCTCCCGCGCCGACGAAACAGGCCAACCCATCGCCGAGTGGAACCGCTTGTTGTCTGGAAAGACCTGGTCGGAGATCCGCGAAGGACCCCGGACGTGGCTGATTAGAGGATGGGATTCAGAGGGCAATGCCATGGGCGTCTTAAGCTCCGATAACAACATGTGGGGTTACGTCTCAGATCCAACCAAACTCGGCTACGCGTCGTCGAATCGCGACCAGTCGCCCAGATAGAGCACTTCCTCTTCCAGTTCGACCTCGAACATTGCTAAGACGATCTCTTTCGCATGTTCGGCGAGCCGCCGGATCTCAAACGAGGTCGCGTTTCCGACGTTCAGCACGAAGTTGGCGTGGCGCTCACCGAGCATCGCCCCTCCCATGCGGAATCCCTTGAGGCCGGCCGCCTCGATAAGATATCCCGCAGGAACGACACCCGCGGACCTCAAAGCCGCGGGCAACTTGTCCAACGAGGCTGCCAGAACCGAATCGTTGACGTTCTTGAAGAAGCTGCCTGCGCTCGCGGAAGGCGGCTGCTTGGAGATCCGCTGTCGCTGATACTCCCGCGCTTCGTCGTAGATCTGTTTAGGATTACCTTCCGGAAGCTGCATTCTTATCCGGAGCAGAGCAACTTGAGGGGGAGATCTGCGTCGGAGAATCGAGTCGCGGTAGCCGAACTCCATGAATCCCGGATCGACCCATTGCCGTTCCCCGTCGGAAACCACTTCTATCCCGATCAGGAACTCGGACACGCAGCTTCGATAGGCGCCCGCGTTGCTCACCAACGCCCCGCCGACCGTTCCCGGAATGCCGACCGCGAACTCGAGGCCGCGCAGACCCGATTGGGCCGTCTTCAGAAAAAGCTCCTGAAAGCCGCATCCCGCGTCCGCCAGCACTTCGCCAGATCGGGCCACGGCGATCCGGCGAGCGTTGTTCATCAGGACCAATCCGGGAACACCATCGTCGCTGGGCAGCACATTGCTCCCCCAACCTAGAATCGTCGCCGGGACTTTCAGACGCTGAGCCTTGACGGCGAGGTCGGCGAGTTGGTTTGAAGTCTCGGCGACGGAGAAATACTCAGCCCGACCGCCGGCCCGGAGGGTCGTGTACGGCTTAAGGGACACGCCGCGCTCAAGCGGCACGTCCGCCAATGAGCTATCGAGCAACGGAAGCTCCGAATGGCTTTTTCGGCATGGAGATACTCGGCTCGATCAAATAGGCGGGCAAGAGCTGCTCGGCGGCGACCGGTTGCACCCTGTCCAAGACCGCCGAAAAGCCCTTTGCATCCGGGTAGGTTTGATCGGCCAAACATGGACCGAAGCCGACAAATGGGCCACGCGGTAGGTCATTCGTTCGCATCACCGGCTGGCCGGGAATCCGAACGAACCACTCTCCGCGCTTGCTCGGAATAACGACGGCCGCCTGGGGGTCGATGAGATCGAACGCGTCAGCCCCTCCGGCCTTTACTCCAAGGGCGAAAGCAAACGCCTTGGCGAGCGTGACCCCAACGCGCACGCCGGTGAAGCTGCCGGGACCAAGGTCGGCAAGGAAGAGCGCCGCCGATCCTAGGTCCTGTCCGGTTACCCGAAGACCCTCCTGAAGGAGCCGCATGCAGACCCCGCTCGCGGTTTGGGGAGCGTCGTCTCGCCCTGACCAAAGGACAACTCCCTCTGATGCCAGCAACGCAACGCTGGCCTGGCGAGACGAGGTGCTAAAGGCAACGATCACTTTTCGATGTCGATGCTCATCTGTTCCAGCAGGGACTTGAGGAGAATCTCTTCGGCTTTCCATTTGGCCCCGTAGGTGGTTCGATAGGTGAGAAGCCCATAGTAGGGTCCCGTCTGACAGAACGCCTCGCAGGTGAACAGGCCCCCCTTCGCGTTGGCTCCCGAACGAAGGATCCACGCGACCGACGCGCCGGCCCGATTGGTGACGGGAAGAGACTCCTCGCGAAAGGCCACCGAGGCGAAATCGTTGAGGGCCGCGGCAGAGTTCTTTTGGAGTGCCAACTCAGGAGGATCGGCGCCATCCAGAGGATAGAGGACCATGTCGACAGGACCTTCCATGCCCGAGCAATTCAATCGAAAGCCCATGTCTTTAGTCGACTCGACCTTCCATTCGGCTGGAATACGGAGATCGATCTTCTTTCCAGCAAATTCGAGTGTCGTTGCGACGGGCGACTGCACCGGCTTGGCCGTCTTCGTAGTGTGCACGTCGTGAGGGACCTGGGGGTGCGCGACTTCGTCGGCCCTGAACCCGGGTTTAACTTCCTTGCGCTCGATCTTCTTCGTCGGGTCCTCCGGCGTCGGCATTTCGCCGTCCCAAGTCCGCAGCGTCTGCAACACCTTGCGCCAGTCGTGGTCGACCTGATCGAATTCCGATGGCTCAGCCGTAATTCTGAACATGAGCTTGTTGAAACCGAATGTGTAGAGGAGGCCGGTCTCGGACGTCTTCGGTGTACCCTCCTCGGTGTAATTGACCTTCGTCAGCAGCAGCTTGACTCCGAGGATCTCCTCGTCCCACTGGCGCTCGACGTCCTGCTTCAGAGTCTTGCTGTTGCCAACCTCGATGACCTGCCATTGCTCGGCCTCGCCCCTGAAACTGACCGATGAAATCTCAACGACGGCCCGATCCGAGCTGTTCGGGATCGGGATCAGGAACCTACTGTCGCCTTTCTTGTCGTTAGTGACCTGCCAAGTCTTTGGATAATCGAACTTCATCAGCAGCAACAGATTTTGGTAGGGAAGGGTGTTTGGGTCGGCGGGGGGTTGCTGAGGAGTTTGTTGGCCGGCCTGATAGGTCAACGCGAGAAGGAGCGCGAGCAGTTTCATGGGTGGTACCGAATTATGGACGATCAAGTGCGGGAAGCAGGATCACAAACTTGGCGCCCTTGCCCGGCTCGCCTGCCTCGTAGACCTCGCCGCCATGGGCATCCACAATTCCCTTTACGATGGAAAGGCCCAATCCCATTCCTTTGACGCGGCCGCTGTGGAAAGGCTCGAAAATAACCTGCTTGCTCTCCATGCTGATTCCCGGCCCCGTGTCCTCGACTTCGATTTGAACGAAGCGGCGCTTTACTTGGCGGGCTGTTCGCTCGACCACTCTCGTCGAGATCCGCAACGCACCTTCGTCCATGTAGTTCATCGAATTCTCGATCAACTCGCCGAGCGCCCGCCGCAACTTCTTCGCGTCGATCTCGACACCCGGAAGGTCGTCGGCTATGTCTAGCTCCAACTTGACCTTGCTGCGCTTGGGAAAGATCTCTTCGGCAGTCTCGTAAATGACCCCGTTGACGTCGCCGAATTGAAGATGGAGTTGGGTCGCGCTGACGAAGTCGCGGAAATCCTGAAGGATCTCCTCGACCCGCATAACGTTAGTGGCTAGGCTCACTTGCAGCTTCTTAAACTCCTCACGGTCGATCTGGCGCTCGGCGAGGAGATGGCCAAGCTCGTTCACGTCACCCTTCAGAGCGAAGACCCGGTTGCCGATCATGTGGCTGCTCTTCGCGCTCAGCTCGCCCCAGGCGATCATGCGTTCGGAGCGGATGATCTTCTCAAGGCTGCGTAGGTTTTCGAGGCCAACCGCGAATTGCTCGGCCATCGCCTGAAGGACCCGCAAGTCGCTGTCTGTGAATCTCAGGTCGAGATAGGGATTTTCGCTTACGCGCCTCACGACACGGATGACGCCGATAGTTCTGGTGCGGAGCAGAACGGGTACGGCAAGAAAGCTGGCGATCTCGTCGCTCGGGAATTCGACGTGCTTGCCGCGCCAGCGCGGGTCGCTCTGCGGCTTGTTGATCATCGCCGGCTCGCCGCGATCGCAGACCCAGCCGGTGACGCCCTCGCCTCGCTGGTAGCGGATCTTGCCGACCTGGCTCTTCAATCGCCCGATCGTGCCGCGTAGCACATAGGAATCGGTGGCTGGATCGTGAAGAAATACGGAGCAAGCTTGGAACCTGAGCACCTCGCTGCCGATCTGGATGATCCGGTCGATTAGGGCTTCCTCGGTGAGGGCCGCGTCGAGCGCGCTACCGACCTGGATGAGCGCCTCTTCATGGGAGTCCTGGTTTTGGCGGTCGAGGATTACGCCGATGAGGCTGGCGAGCGCGTTCGTCGTCTGAAGATCGGGGGCTCGATAGGCGTTCGTGCGATCGCACTCCAGGTTGAGGACGGCGACCACCCGCCCGTGCCGGTCCCGTACTGGCACCGCGACCTCGCTGAGGGTTGTCGGGAACATCTGCTTGTAGTGGGGGTCCTTGCGGACATCCCCGCTCACAAAGGCGCTGCCCGTTGCGGCCACGTATGCGACGATCCCCTCCTTGTCGCCGACGTCGACTCTCAGCCGGTCGCCCTTGCCGACCTCCGCGAAGTCCTCACCCGCGCCGTGGGTGACCTCGAGCACGCCATGCTCTTCGCTGAGGACGGCGATGAGGGCATGACGGCTGCTCGTGATCTCCAACGCCGCACCCGCGATCGCCTGGAGGGCCTTGCCGTAGTCCTGCTCCATGGCCACGATGGGCACGAGTTCGAGGAGGGACGTCGCGGGCATGCCTTGGATTATGACGTGGCACGGGATTGTAGCCCCTTGATTCCGAGCCGTGCCAGAATCGCTGATCGCAGCAACCGACTCGTCCGAAGTCGGGCGCTCGTGTCTGACTCAACCCACCTAAGGAGTTTCCCAGCCTATGGGCGGCCGAGGAAGACCTTGCCGAACCAAGCGAGCGCGCGGTCTTTCCGGTCAAGTTTCTTGTATGGTCGGGTAACGACAATGCCGACGCAGCCCTTCTCCGGAACGCTCCCCGTCGTAATGTCCGTCGTCAACATATAGAAGGGAACGGAGACATCCCCCTCGATACTCACTGCCCTCCCCTCGCGGCCGGGTTCAGTGTAGATGACGCAGTCGTTATCATGATCAACCCAGTCTGGCCAGTGTTCCTTTACCCACCCTGCCCTCAAAAGCTGCGCGTCGGCGCTGCGCAGAATTGCCGATCGATCCGCTTTGAAGTCGTAAACCGTCTGCAAGTAAGGACGGGCCTTGCCATAGAAGGCTTGGCCAAAGTTGTCCGGGACCTCTTGTTCAGCTTGATAAGGCTTGTGCCCCGCCAGGAATGTGAACTCGAGCTGCCGCGCGCGCCATGCGACCCACGAACCGAACGCGACCGTCGCGAGAACGCTGAGCCAGAGCGGCCACCATCGCCGTAGCCGTCGAAGCCACATGCCACCATTATCCGCCACAATTCAGCGGACGTGCTTCCTTAGAAGGCTCAGGTCGAGGGAGGTCTGCGAGTTGATGAACTCGGGCAGATCGCAGAGCCCTGCCCAGGTGGGTCCCTCCGCTTCTCCCGTTACCGCCTTCGTTCCTCAGGCTCGGACGGAGAAGCTCCCAGGATGACAAGCCGGAAGCGAGCCTTCTCGAATCGCGATCCACGAACGACCCGCCCATCCGCTACGTATAATGCTCCTATATGTCCCCGAGCAGCCGAGTTCTGGTTTTCGATACCACCCTTCGGGATGGCGAGCAGAGCCCGGGCGTGCGCCTGTCGATGGCGGAAAAGCTGGAGATTGGCCGCCAACTCGCCGCTGCCGGCGTCGATATCATCGAGGCCGGGTTCCCGATCTCGTCGCCAGGCGACTTCGAAGCCGTCCACACGCTTTCGAAAGAGCTGAGGGGCGTTCAGATCTGCGGCCTTACCCGGGCACGTCCAAAGGACATCGAAGTCGCCGCTGAGGCCCTGAAGCCGGCCGAAAACCCGCGCATCCACACCGGACTCGGAGTCAGCGAGAACCATCTGCGACACAAGCTTCGGATGACGAAGGACCAGGCTTTGGAAGTCGGTATCAGCGCGGTAAAGACGGCACGGCAGTTCACCGACAACATCGAGTACTTCATGGAGGACTCGGGACGGGCCGAACTCGACTACGTCTACCAAGTCGTCGAAGCCGTCATCGCCGCCGGCGCGACCACGATCAACGTGCCCGACACGACCGGCTATACCTATCCGAACGAATACTATCGCTTGATCAAGGGGATCATCGAAAACGTGCCGAACAGCGACAAGGCCGTGTTCTCCTGCCACTGCCACAACGACCTCGGCATGGCGACGGCGAACACTCTGGCCGGAGTCGTCGGGGGAGCGCGCCAGGTCGAGGCGACGGTTAACGGGATCGGCGAGCGGGCAGGCAATACCGCGCTGGAAGAGGTCGTGATGGCTTTGCGAATCCGGCGGGATCTGTTCCAGGTCGAGACGCACATCGACACGACCCAGCTCTTGCCTCTTTCCCGCCTCGTGTCGCGCCTCACCGGCATGGTTGTGCAGCGCAACAAGGCGGTCGTCGGAGCGAACGCCTACGCCCATTCCAGCGGCATCCATCAAGACGGTGTGCTCAAGGAGCGCTCGACCTACGAGATCATCGATCCTCACCTGGTCGGAGCGGAGAAGAGCGAGATCGTCCTCACCGCGCGCTCCGGCCGCCACGGCCTGAAGCACCGTCTCGCCGAGCTTGGGTTCAGCTTCACGGACGAGCGCTTCGAGGCGATCTACGAGGACTTTCTCCGAATGGCGGACACCAAGCGGGAAGTCGGCGAAGAGGATCTGCGCGAACTTGTCGGATGATCTGCCTTGAGCCCCCTTCCTCTTGCGGCGATGGTTCGTGCGCCGGAGGAGGAAGGGGGTTGGGGGATGGCGGTTCTGGAACTTGGGAATGCGCTTCGTGCGGTGTATACGGAGCGCCTCCGCGAAGTGATTGCGCGTCAAATTACTGGCATTTTCTGAGCACCTAGCGGCAATGCCCCCTTTCCCATCTCGCCTCGCCCGCGGGACCGGTAACATGCGGCTGATCGGCAACGAGGCGACCGTGAACACAACCGACAATCCATCGCCCTATCCGCGCCCGGCATCAAGTCAGCCTGCCATGCCGATCGGTCGAGTCGTCGCGATTGTTCTTATTTCGGCTTTTGCAGGAGGCGTGGCCGGGACGCTGATCGGCATCGTCCTCGCGACCACGATTCCCGACTTTTACCGCTCGCCTCTGAACGGAGGCGATGCATCGACCAATCCCATCGGGATGGGAATCGGTCTCGGCTTCTCGGAAGGCATGACCCTCGGATTCCTGCTGGGAGTTCTCATCGTTTGTGTCTAGGCGTTCGGCAGACGCAAGCCGCCGTTTCAACCCGGGCCATGAAACCTCTTCGCTATTCGGACAAAGCGCGCTTGTGGCTCCTTCCGGCCCTCGATGCTCCGCGCGTGGTAATCATTCGCCGAAAGCCAGCAGCTTGGTGGCACTTCATTCTTTGGAACACTGACAGCAATGAGTTGACATCTGGCGCATGGCACAAGGGCAGTTGCTACCCCGAAGGCGCGGACATTTCGCCAGACGGGACCTTGCTTGCGGTCTCGTTTGGGTATGACTGGGGGCGCGGTGTAGCGACCCTTCCCGACCTGAGTTGGGTCCTCCGATGGGGACGGTGAGATGAATCGCGTCGAGGCCGGAGCCTTTAATACGGCATCGGAGTTTCTGATCGATCTGCGTTGCCGCGAGTTGCTCGTCGAAGACCGCGGCTTCCCGGCTGTTCTGGACACACAGATCGACGTCTTGGATTACCGGTTGAAGCGGGACGGATGGACTGAAGGCTGGAAGGCGGCTACCACTTCTCGTCTTCCGGCGACCCTTCGATCGACATGCTGCCCCTTATGAAGCGGGACAAGGTCTACCGGTATCCGTTTCGGCTCGAAGGTGTGCCGGGGGATTTCAACGACTCGATCTTCTGGGCATGCTACGACTGCCTTGGCCAATTGCTTCTGGC
>Ga0209415_10020228_pt1 | contig 10361 bp, 8 predicted proteins | sample PeaSoiSIISIP2007_FD_187696 | JGI IMG/M metagenome (GOLD analysis project Ga0209415, IMG submission 187696) | Peat soil microbial communities from Weissenstadt, Germany - SII-SIP-2007 (SPAdes) (version 2) | ecosystem: Environmental > Terrestrial > Soil > Wetlands > Peat | place: Germany...
CGTCGGCCAGATGGACAGCTACGATCTGGGCCGGTTCCCGCCGCTGTGGCGGGAGTGGAACGGCAAGTACCGGGACAGCATGCGCGATTTCTGGCGCAGCCATCCGGTCGGGATCGGCGAGTTCGTCACCCGCTTCGCCGGATCTTCGGACCTGTACGGCACGAAGGGCCGCCGGCCCACCGCCTCCGTGAATCTCATCACCGTCCATGACGGCTTCACGGTGCACGACCTGGTCTCCTACGACGACAAGCACAACGAGGCCAACGGCGAGGACAACCACGACGGGACCAGCGACAACCGATCCTGGAACTGCGGGGCCGAGGGCGTCACCGACGACCCCGATATCCTGGCCCTGCGCGCCCGGCAGTCCCGCACCATGCTCACCACGCTGATGCTGTCCTTCGGGGTGCCGCTGCTGCTCGGCGGCGACGAGCTCGGCCGGACCCAGCAGGGTAACAACAACGCCTACTGCCAGGACAACGAGATCACGTGGTTCGACTGGGAGAACGCCGACACCGCGCTGCTGGAGTATGCCACGAACCTGATCGCATTCCGGCGCGCCCACCCTGTCTTCCGCCGCCGCCGCTTCCTGACCGGCATCGAAGCCAGGCAGCTGGAGTGGTTCACCCCAGCGGGCGCGCCGATGGACGGCGGCGACTGGTCCGACCCGAATGCCCGCGCCATCGCCATTTACCTGGATGGGTCCGACGGCCCCGACCGGGCCGAAGACGGCACGTTCCTGGTCGACGACGACTTCCTGGTTCTGGTGAACTCCTGGTGGGAACCGCTCGAATTCGTGCTGCCGGATGCCAGGTCACAGGCGCGGTGGCGGGTCGAGATCGACAGCTACGACCCGGCGTCCCAGGCCGGGCCGGCGGCGGCCGACCGCGGAGCCGGCGACCGCGTCACCGTGGGTCCCCGCTCCGTCGTCGTGCTGACGAGCCCTATGCCCTAGACCGAGCCTGGGCGTGGTCGAGCTGGCGGTCCAGGTTGACCGCCGCGCTGATCAGCGACAGGTGGCTGAACGCCTGCGGGAAGTTCCCGAGCTGCTCGCCGGTGCTGCCGATCTCCTCGGAGTACAGGCCCAGGTGGTTGGCGTAGGTGTGCATCTTCTCGAACGTTAGCCTGGCATCGTCGAGCCGCCCGGCCCGGGCCAGGGCGTCGACGTACCAGAACGTGCACAGGGAGAAGGTGCCCTCGTCGCCCCTCAGCCCGTCGGGTGAGGCAGCGGGGTTGTACCGGTAGACCAGGCTGTCGGAGACGAGCTCGCGGTCCATGGCCTCCAGGGTGGACAGCCACATCGGGTCCCGAGGGGCGATGAAGCCCTGCAGCGGCATCAGCAGCAGCGAGGAGTCGAGCACCTCGGTGTCGTAATGCTGAGTGAACGCGCCGATCTTCGGGTTCCAGCCCCGTTCCATGATCTGCCTGTAGACCGCGTCCCGTTCGGTGGTCCACCGCGTGATGTCGGCCGGCCGGCCGCGGTGGGTCGCCATCCGGATCGCGCGATCCAGCGCCACCCAGGTCTGGAACCGGGCGTAGGTGAAGTTCCTCCGGCCGCCGCGGGTCTCCCAGATGCCCTCGTCGGGCTGATCCCAGTGCTCGCACAGCCAGTCGATGATGTCCGTGACCGCGGTCCAGCCGCGGTGGGCGATCTGGACGCCGTTCTGGTCCGCCAGGTACATGGCGTCGGCGGCCTCGCCGTAGATGTCGAGTTGTAGCTGGTCGGCGGCGCCGTTGCCGATCCGGACCGGCCGGGAGCCGCGCCAGCCCTCGAAGTGCTCCAGGGTCTCCTCGACCAGGTCCGAGGTGCCGTCCACCCGGTACATGATCTTCAATGGCCCGGAACCCTGGCCCGCCTGCTCCTGCGCGCGGTCCCGCAGCCAGGTGCCGAACGCCGCCGCCTCTTCCGCAAAACCCAGGCCGAGCAGTGCGTAGATGGAGAAGGAACCGTCCCGGATCCAGGTGTAGCGGTAGTCCCAGTTGCGCTCCCCGCCGACCTGTTCGGGCAGGGCGGCGGTCGGTGCGGCGATGGGCGCGCCGGTCGGCGCGTAGGTCATCAGCTTCAGCGTGATCGCCGACCGGGCGACCATCTCCCGCCACCGGCCCCGATAGGTCGAGCGGTACAGCCAGTCGCGCCAGAACCGCGCGGTCTCCTCCTGAAGCCGCTGGGCCTGCTCGGGCGTGACCTTGCGTGGCGTGCCGCCCATCGACTCGAGCACCACGCCGCCGATCTCGCCCTCGCGCAGGGTGCGCGTCCAGCGGAGCCCGTCGTCGTGACGCTCCAGCGTGATGCCCGAGTCCCTGACCGAGGTTCCCTCGGGGGCGATGCCGTGCACCGTCAGCTCCAGGTTGTCGGAGGCGAACACCGCTCCGTACTCGGATATTTCCAGCTTGTGCGGCTTGCGGCCGTAGTCGAAACGCGGCTGGAGCTCGATGGCGAACCGCATGACACCCCGCACTACGCGGATGATGCGCACCAGCCGGTGCCGATCGGTGGCCGCGCCCTCGATGACCGGCATGAAGTCGTGCACCTCGCCGACCCCGTCCGGGGTCATGAATCGCGTGACCAGGATCGCGGTATCCGGCAGGTACAGCTGCCTGGCCACATAGTCGTCCCGGTCCGGCGCGATCCGGTAGGAGCCGCCGCGCCCGGCGTCCAGCAGGGAGGCGAACACGCTCGGGGAGTCGAAACGGGGGCAGCAGAACCAGTCCAGGGTGCCGTCGGTGGTCACCAGCGCCGCCGTCTGCAGATCCCCGATGATCCCGTGATCGCCGATATTCGGGTAGCCAGCCAATGTTTGCTCCCTCGGGCTCGTTCAGGTGCTAGACCACTGTCACGATGGCCCGTGCGGCCAGCCCTGCGCATCATCCGGCGCGAATGATGTGCGAGCACAACACCTTACGAGCTTGCCTACCGGAGCCGATCACCCGCCACGGATGATTCTTCGCGCCGATTGCCTGGTCACAGTGATGCCGACTGCCTGGTCACAGCGGGGATCACTGCTCACTTAAGGATGGCGCCATGAGTAATGCCGGGAACGGCAAGAGCGGACCGCAGTTCAGTTCCGGGCCCCTGATCACCAGCGCGGCCTTGGTGGGAGGCGGTACCGTGCTCGTCCTGGCCGGCCTGGCCGTCACTGGCGGGCATCTGCTGTGGGCTACCCGCCAGTGGGTCAGGGAGATGGAAACCCCGCCCAGCGAACTGGCCAGGATCAAGTGGAATCAGGCCCGGTCTGCGGTTTCCGTCGGCGCGGCGGCCTGGCAGAACGGGCCGCGGGCCAATCCCGCGGTCGCCTCCTGACCGCCGGGGTCACCTGCGGTCCTCGCTGGCACGCGGATCCTGTCCGTGCAGGCGGCGGATCTCCAGGACCTCGACCCCGAATGCCTCGAGCCTGGCGAGCAGCCCGTTGAGGGCCGCCTGGTCTTGGATCGGGCCGTGCAAGACGGTTTCGACCGGCTCTACCGAGGCGGTGAGCCGGTCGAAGTCAAGCAGCGCCTCGGGCGGGAGGACACCCGACACCCGGATCTCGTAGTAAGACGATGGCACCGCAGCCCCTTGCCTGTCGGAATCACAGCGGCTAAGACGCCACAGTCCCGCTTTATCGGCCGCCCCGCCCCACTCACGGCGGGTGAAATCCGTCACCCTGGTGAGATCGCCGGGCGGGTGATGACTTCCCGGACTCCTGGGCATAAGCAAGAGATGGGAACGCAAACGAAGGGGTCTGGTCATCATCACCGTCGCGGGCCGGGTTAGGTCCCCGGAGAGGGAGACGAGGTTGTCCAGTACCGACGTGCCAGGGGCTGCCCGTCTCCGCGGCCGCGCCGACGCCGACGATCCGGTTCTGACGTCCAAGGTCACCGTGCCCGAGGTGCCCGGCTGGGCCGTCGCGCGTCCGCGCATCGAAAAGCTCATAGCCGAAGGCGCGCGAGGCCCGCTGACCTCGGTCACCGGGCCGCCGGGAGCAGGTAAGACCATGGCCATCGCGTCCTGGGCCGCCGCCAGGACATATCCCTGCACTCTGGCCTGGGTCACCCTCGACGACTACGACAACAAGCCGAGGATCTTCTGGTCCTACGTCGTGGCCGCCCTGCGGCGGGCGGGCATTACCGTGCCGCGGGTACTGCCCGGGCCCACTCGCGAGGCCGTGGAACATGTCTTCCTGGTGCGGCTGGCCTCGGTGCTGGCCGCGCAGGACTCGCCCGTGGTCCTGGTCCTCGACGACCTTCACCTGCTGACCGATCCAGCCACCCTGGACGGCCTGGATTACGTGCAGCGGAACGCGCATCCAGGCCTGCACCTGGTGGTCGCCTCGAGGGTGGACCCGTTGCTGCCCTTGCACCGGTACCGGCTTACCGGGGAACTCGCCGAGATAAGGGCCGACGACCTGGCCTTCAACATTGAAGAGTCCGGTCTGCTCCTGGCGCATCACGGCATCACCCTGTCCGAGGCGGCCATCGCGGGCCTCACCGGGCGGACCGAGGGCTGGGTCGCGGGGATACGCCTGGCCGCGCTCTCTCTGCACGGGCATCCCGATCCCGAGCAGTTCGTGAAGGAACTGGAGGCCGAAGACAGCGCCATCACCAGTTACCTGGTCGACGAAGTCCTCAACGCCCAGCCTCCTTCGGTGCGTGACATGCTGCTGCGCACCAGCATTCTCGACTGCGTCAACGCGGATCTCGCCAGCGAGATCACCGGTGACCCGCAGGTGGCCCACGTCCTGCCGGACCTCGCCCGGGCCAACGCGTTCGTCCGGCCGATCGGCCACGGCTGGTACCGCTACCATTCGCTGCTGGTCGCCGTCCTGCGCCTGAAGCTCCGGATGGAGCACAGCGGGCGGCTGCCGGGCTTGTACGAACGTGCCGCCCGGTGGTATCAGCGTCACGGGATGCTCAACGAGGCAGCACGGTACGCAGCCCAGTCCGGCGACTGGCTCTTCGCGGCCGGGATAGTCGTGGACGAGTTTGCCGTGGGCCAGCTCATCGACCCGCGCGGAAACCAGCCACTGGCCGAGGTGTTCGGGCGAATGCCGCGGGATGGCGGGTGGACGCAACCTCAGCCGTGGCTGGTCCTGGCCGCGGCGGGGCTGTCCGACCCGGTACGCGAGGCAGGCAGTGCCGCCGCGCTGGCCGCCGCGGAACGCATCCTGGAGCAGCTTCCCGGCGAGGACGAGATCCCGGCCCGGCTGGCCGCCTCGCTGATCCGGCTGGCGCTGTCCCGCCGGACCGGAGATCTCGAGGCCGCCATGGCCGCCGCCGGGCGAGCGGAAGTCCTGGCCGGGCATCTGCCCGAGGAGGTGCACGCCCGGCATCCCGAGCTCACGGTGCAGCTGCTGTCGGGCCGTGGAACGGTAGAACTCTGGGCGGGTCGCCTCGATGCGGCGGCGGCTGACTTCACCGAAGGCATGGCCGCCTGTGCACCGGAAACGGGATATGAGCGCGCCGACTGCCTGGGATATCTGGCCCTGGCGGAGGTGCTGCAAGGCCAGCTGACCCGCGCCTGCGGGCACGCCGACGAGGTCATCGAGGTGATGAGGAGCGTCAGCGACTGCGTGACCGAGCACATCACCTCGGCCGTGAGCGTCGCGCTGGCCTACGTGCACCTGCAGCGCGGCGACATGCAGGAGGCTCATGCGCAGCTGAAACGGGCCGAGGCCGCCCTGCGGGTCTGCCCCGACAAGCTGGTCAGCGCGCTGGCCTGCCTGGTCGCGGCGCAGCGCCGGCTGGCCGAAGGCCGCGCCGCGGCGGCGTCGGAGATGATCCGCCGGGCCCGCGAGGACTGGTCGCCTCCCGGCTGGCTCGAGCAGAGGCTGACCATCCTCGAATCGCGCGCTCATGTCCTGGCCGGAGACATCACATCCGCCGTGGCCGCGGCCCGGCGCGCCGATCCGCCGTCGGTACCCGAAGCGGCGGCCGCCCTGGCTCATGCGTGGCTGGCCTCGGGAGATCATGAGGCGGCCCGCCGTGCGCTGGACGCCGTGGCCGAGGGCCAGAGCGAGGCACCGGACGGTATCGGCTTGGCCGGGTGGCTGGTCGATGCCCAGCTCAGCTACGGCGCCGGTGACGACCGGCGCGGTCGCCGGTCACTGGAGCGGGCGCTGCTGCTGGCCAGGCCCGAGCGGACGAAGCTTCCCTTCGTCCTGGAGCAGGCCTGGCTGCGGCCGGTGCTGCGGCACGATCCAGAACTGGCCCAGGCCTCCCGGGAGATGCTCGAGCCCGTCGCGGCCGCCCCGGTGATCCCGGTTCCGCGACCGAAGCCGGCGGATGGGCAGCAGGCGCCGCTCGTCGTCGAGCGGCTCAGCGAGCGCGAGCTCGAGGTGCTCACCCTCTTGTCGGGAATGCTCAGCACCGCGGAGATCGCCAGCGAGATGTACCTGTCGGTGAATACCGTCAAGACCCATCTGCGGAGCATCTACCGCAAGCTATCCGCGGCCCACCGTGGCGAGGCGGTGCGTCGCGCCCGCCAGCTGGGGCTGATTTGAGGCTTCAGAGGATACCGAGCTGCTGAGCGCGCGCGATGGCATCACCGCGCGCGGACACGCCGAGCTTCGTCCCTTTCACCCGTGCCGGGTGGGGCGCGGCGGCGGCCGAGGTGATGGCCTAGAGCCTGACTCAGTCGGCATCTAAGAAAGAGAGCACCTCATGTCTGACCTGATCGCGATCGCTTACCCCGACGAAACCACCGCTGACGCAGCGGCCGAGGAGGCGCGGCGGCTGGCCAGGGACCTGATCATCCAGCCCGACGCCATCGCGGTGATCACGCGGGACAAGGAGGGCAACTACCACACGCACACCAGCCACCACCTGGTCGGCGGCGGAGCGACCTGGGGCATGTTCTGGGGCCTGCTGTTCGGCCTGCTGTTCTTCATCCCGGTCTTCGGGATGGCCATAGGCGCGGGGCTCGGGGCGCTCATGGGCAAGGTCACCAAGTCGGGCATCGACAAGCAATTCCAGGACCAGGTCCGCGGCGCGCTCCAGCCGGGCACCTCGGCGCTGTTCCTGATGGTGGAGAAGGTCACCCCGGACAAGGCCGTCGAGGCGATGAGCAAGTTCGGCGGCACCGTGATCAAGACCTCCCTATCCAAGGAGGGCGAGGCGGAACTCCAGGAAGCCCTGCACGGCGGAAGCACCGCTGCCTGATTACCCGGTCATGCCATGCCGGCTGGTCCGCCTGGAGCCGACCATACGCAAGGTCATGACAAGGGCACCTTGGCCCGGCTGACCGGGCTGGGCCACGGCCGTACCGGATCGCCAGCACGCGGCGGCCGGTACGGCCTGCTGTTGCTGACCCTCATCGGTACCTACCTGCTCGCCGCGTTCAGCGGCGCGCGGCCGGCCATCGAGGTGCAGGTCATCCTGTTCGCCGTGATCCTGCTGATGGCGCTGCGCACCTCGCTGCTGCCCCGCCCATGGCCCGGGATCATCGGCGTCGTCACGGTGGTCGGGTCGGCCGTAACGTTCTGGACGTCGCTGAACGGCTCCCGGCCGGGAACCGCGGCCGAGGACCTGTGGAAGGCCCTGCTGCTGCTGATGGCCGCGGTCATGGTCGTGCGCCGCGTTCTGGCCAAGCCGACGGTCACCATCCAGAGCATCTACGGCGCCCTGAGCGCCTACCTGATCATCGGACTGATGTTCGCCTCCGGCTATGCCGCCATCGACCAGCTGAGCAAGTCTGACTTCTTCGCCAGCAACCAGCCCGCCAATACCCAGACGTACCAGTACTTCAGCTTCACCACCCTGACGACCCTCGGGTACGGGGACTTCACCGCCGCCGAGAACGGCGGCCGCTCCGTCGCCGTCATGGAGGCGGTGACCGGCCAGGTGTTCCTGGCCACCCTGGTCGCCCGCCTCGTCACCGCGTACCGGGGCCCGGACCGGCCGGAGCCGCCCGGCGGCCGCCGGCTACCTGAGGATGTTGACGGCCCTGGAGACGACGAGGATCGCGACTAGCAGCGAGATCACCGCCTCTATCATCATCATGAGCTTGGCCCAGGACCTGATGGCCGAGACGTCCGTCGGGCCGAACGCCATCGCGGTCGTGAAGGAGAGAGTGAGGTAGTCCAGGAACTTCGGATACCAGCCGGGCCCCACGTACTCGGGGCTGGCCATCTCGGGAAAGACGAAGGCGGGCGGGCGGCCCGATCCGCGCGCGCGGGCGGCCGCGCCCCCGCGATCGAGGTCCCAGTACCACAGGCCGAAGACGATCACGTTGCTGAGCCAGATGGCACCGCCGCTGGCCAGCAGGAGGTTGGCGTCGGTGCTGAACTTGACCGCGCCGATGATCCCGGCCACCAGGCGTACGGCGGCGGCGGCGTTCACGGCGGAGATCAGGCCGATCAGCGTTCCGGTCATCACGCGGAGCCAGGTGGAATCGCGGTCGATGCGCCCTGGATCGCCGATGACGAGGACCGCCAGCAACACGACGAGGACCGTGACGAACGCCCAGCGGGCATCCCCGTCCCTGAGCTGAGACGGCAGGGCGGCACGCAGCCCGCCCGCGGCCAGCACGGCCAGCGCCATCGGCCAGCGGCTCTCGCCGGCCCTGGCCGGGGACTGAGGTAGCCGCGCGGGCGGATCAGCGGTCATCACGTACTGCTGAGCAGTAGGTAGATGCTATTGCCCGCCAGCCAGAGTCCAAGCAGCAGGCAGACCCCGATGATCACCTGGTCCTGATGCGTGTTCAGCCACTCCCGCAGCCGCGTCAGCCTGGCGTCGGCCCGGTCGCCGGCGAAGGTGGCGTACAACTCCAGGTACAGGTACCCCGACGTGGCCAGCAGGCAGAAGAGCACCAGGACCAGGAAGCTGCCCGCGGTGGCGAGCTTGGCCTCGGCGATGGTGGCCGCGCCGGCCGCCACCAGCGTCCAGGGCTGCAGGAACGCGGCGAGCCCGGCTACGCTCAACAGCGAAAGCCGGTCCAGCTTGGCCATCCAGGCCGCCGGCTTGCGGGTGCGGCCCTCCCGGCGCTTGGTGCGCAGGGCGATCAGGATCAGCACGACGCCCGCGGCCAGCTTGACGGCGAGGGCAGCGTCTGACGGCACGGTCTGCGGCTTGGGCGGGTTGTTCCCGGTGGCGGCGAAGACCGCCGCGATCACCACGACCAGGCAGGCCAGCCAGCCGAGGATGAACGCCAGGCCCTTCCAGATGCCCTTCTCGGCGCTCAGCACCAGGATGTAGGCCGTCACCGGAAACGGCTCGAGGGCGATGGCGAGCCCGATGAGCAGAAGGTCGAGTACCACGCCTCCTCCGCTATTCCTTCCCCGGGCCCACCCTGGGCGCCCCGGCGGTTACAAGCCTTGCTCGGCGGTGATCCGCCCGGACTTCACCGCGTCGACCAGGGCCTGGTGGTCACGCTCGTTCTGATCGGCGTAGGCGGTGGCGAACTTCGCGATGGCCCGGTCGAAGACGTCCGAGCCGCCCAGGTAGGAGGCGATGGCGATGCGGTCCCCGGACCGCGCGTGCGCCCGGGCCAGCGTCCAGCCGCATAGCGCGCCGTACATCTGCAGGCCCTCCGGGCGCAGCAGCGCGATCTCGACGGAGAACTTCCAGTCCCGCAACTGACGGACGTAGAAGTCCCTGGGCCGCCCGTCCAGGCCCGCCTCGGTGCGCTGCCAGCCCAGGAAGATGTCGCTCGACGCCTGCATGAGCCGCTGTCCGGCGACCACCCGCTGGCCCTGGTTGGCGTACTTGCTGGCGCCGACGAACCGGCTGAGCACCGACGCTTCTGCCTCCTTGACCTGCAAGAACAGCGGATCGGTCTCGTCGCGGCCGAGCATCAGTATGATCCAGCAGCGGGTCCCGACACTGCCGACCCCGACGACCTTGCGGGCCATGTCACAGAATTCGAACTGCTCGAGCAGGTACCTGCGGTCGGTCTCCAGCGTGCGCCGGTACTTGGCGATCAGGCCCGTCAGTTGCCCTTCAAAGTCGGCCCGCTCGGTCTCCGCCGGTATCAGCTCGTCGATGGGAACCAGGAGCGGCGGATCGGAGATGATGCGCGGGCGGCCATCCACCGTTCGGCACAGCTTGACCAGCTCCTGCATGCTGTCCCTGGTGTGCGCCTTGGCCAGGCCCTGGTCCAGGTACTTGCGCTGCTTCGCCCGGAGCTGGGTGTCGAACTGCGCCCGCAGCTCGGTTATGTCGGCGTGCGCGTACCAGACGTCCAGGTTGGTCATGCTGGCCAACTCGCGCATGGCCTGCCGGTAGCGGGAGACGCAGGCCACGACGATGTCGCGACGCTGCTTGGGCGGCAAGCCGTTTTCCCGCCCGGCGACCTCCAGGCTGGCCGCCAGCCGCTTGACGTCCCATTCCCAGGGGCCGGGCAGCGTCTCGTCGAAGTCGTTGACGTCGAACATCAGGCGCCGTTC
>Ga0209415_10020229_pt1 | contig 10361 bp, 4 predicted proteins | sample PeaSoiSIISIP2007_FD_187696 | JGI IMG/M metagenome (GOLD analysis project Ga0209415, IMG submission 187696) | Peat soil microbial communities from Weissenstadt, Germany - SII-SIP-2007 (SPAdes) (version 2) | ecosystem: Environmental > Terrestrial > Soil > Wetlands > Peat | place: Germany...
CCTGCTCGTCCGGCTGCTGCACGCTCTGTACGACAACGCCATCCACGCCAGCGCCCCGCGACCCCCGCGGGTCACGACGCTGGCGCGGGCGGGCGGCGGGCGAGTCGTCCTCGACGTCGCCGACGATGGACCCGGGGTCCCGGCCGACATCGCGGCCCGCGTGTTCGACCCTCTCGTCACGGCGCGCCCGGGAGGAACCGGCCTCGGCCTCGCCCTCGCACGCCGCATCGCCACGGCCCACGGCGGGAGCATCCAGCTGGTCGCGAGCCCCGTCGGGGCGACGTTCAGGCTCGAGCTGCCCGGCAGCTGAGCCGCCCGCTGCCTCTATCCTGACACCCCGCCGTCAGCTTCTCGGCGCTGCCCCCTGCGCAGAGGACGGTTCGTTGGCATATTGCGGACCCCCATGCTGCCGATCCGGCTACGAGGCGCTCGCACGCACAACCTCCGCGGCATCGATCTCGAGCTTCCGCCCGGGCAGCTCATCGCCGTGAGTGGCCCGAGCGGGGCGGGAAAGTCGTCGCTCGCCCTCGACACCCTGTACGCGGAGGGACAGCGCCGCTTCGTCGAGAGCTTCAGCCCGTACGCGCGCCAGTTCCTCGAGCGGCTCGAGCGGCCGCCCATGGACGAGCTGGCGCCCATCGCCGCCACGGTGGCCGTGGACCGGCGCGCCCCCGTGAAGTCGAGCCGCTCGACGCTCGCGACGATGGCCGACCTCGAGCCGTACCTCGCCGCGCTCTTCACCCGCGAGGCGATCCCGACGTGCCCCGGCTGCGGCGTCGAGGCGGTCGACACGTCGCCGCGCGACGCGGCAGCCCGCCTTTCGACGTCCCTCGACGGGGTCCGCGCGCTCGTGACCTACGGGGTGCACGTGGACGACACCGAAGGGTTCCTCCAGCTGAGGGAGACCCTCGCGAGGGACGGCTACCGGCGGATCGTCGTCGGTGGCGCGGTACGCGAGATCGACGACGTGCGCCCGAGCGAGGCCACGGCCCCGGGAGTGCGCGTCGAGGTCGTGGTCGATCGCGTCGGCGTCAGTCCGCGCGAGACGCGCCGCCTCCAGGAGGCCATCGAAGCCGCGTGGTCGCGCGGCGGCGGGCGCGCCGAGCTCCGCGTGGAGGGGGGCGCATACGAGGGGGGAACGGGACACGTGACCGTGCCTCGAGGTCTCGTCTGCCCGAAGTGCGCGCGCGCTTTCGATCCCCCGCGGCCCGGCCTGTTCTCGTACAATTCTCCGTTCGGCGCCTGCGACGCGTGCCGCGGGTTCGGGCGGATCATCGCGATCGACTGGGACAAGGTCATCCCGGATCCCGCGAGGACGCTGCGCGGCGGCGCGATAAAACCGTGGAGCGGCGCGAGCACGACCTGGGAGCGCGGTGTTCTTCACAAGTTCTGCGCAAAGCGGAAGATCCCCCTCGATGTCCCCTGGGAGAAGCTCGCGGAGGAGCAGCGCGCGCTCGTCGTCGACGGCGAAGGCAGCTGGCATAACGGCAAGTACCCCGGGGTGCGCGCTTGGTTCGCCTGGCTCGAGACGCGCGTGTACAAGATGCACGTCCGCGTCCTGCTCTCGCGCTACCGCGAATACTCGCCGTGCAGCGCCTGTCGCGGCTCTCGACTCAACCCCACCTCCCTCGCCTACCGCGTGGGCGGCAAGAACCTCGCGGGCTGGCATGCCCTGACCGTGGGCGAAGCGCTCGCGGGCATCGGCGCGTACGTCGCGCGAGACCCGCAAGGGAAGCGCGTGAAGGAGCAGCTGGCTTCGCGGCTCGGCTACCTCGACGCCGTCGGGCTCGGATACCTCACGCTCGACCGCCAGGCGCGCACGCTCTCCGGGGGCGAAGCGCAGCGGGCGGGACTGACGACGGCCCTGGGCGCCGCACTGACGGGGACGCTGTTCGTGCTCGACGAGCCGACCGTCGGGCTGCACGTGGCCGACGTGCCCGCGCTCGCTCGCGTGATGCGCGAGCTTTCACGCACCGGGAACATGGTGATGGTCGTCGAGCACGAGCCTGCGATCGTCCGCGGCTGCGATCGCGTCATCGAGATGGGTCCCGGCGCGGGCCGCCACGGCGGTCGCATCCTGTTCGACGGCACGCCCGCCGAGCTGGCGGAGCGTGTCGACCTGCCCACGGGACGGGCGTGGGCGGACACCAAGGCGCGCGCCTCGGCGCGGAGCCGGCGCGTGCCGCGCGCTTGGATCGAGGTGCGAGGAGCGCGCGAGCACAACCTCGTGGATGTCGACGCGCGGTTCCCCCTCGGAGTGGTGTGCGCCGTGACCGGTCCCAGCGGCTCGGGCAAGTCGACGCTCGTGCACGACGTCCTCTACCGCGCCGTCGCCCGAGCCCTTGGGGATTTGTCGGTCAACCGGCCGGGCAAGCACGACGCGCTGGACGGCATGCGACGGCTCAGGCGCGTCGTCCTGGTCGATCAGTCGCCCCTGGGTCGCACCGCTCGCGGAAACCCGGCGACCTACGTGAAGGCCTGGGACCGGGTCCGCGCGCGCTTCGCGGCGGAGCCGGAGGCCGTCCGGCGGGGGATGACGGCCGCTCACTTCTCGTTCAACGTGCCCGGGGGCCGCTGCGACGAATGCGCGGGCGAAGGGTACGAGACCGTCGAGATGCAGTTTCTCGCGGACGTGCAGCTGCTCTGCGCCGTGTGCCACGGAAGACGCTTCAAGCCCGACGTGCTCGCCGTCAAGCACCGCGGCCGCTCGATCGCGGACGTCCTGGCGATGAACGTCGAGGAGGCCCTCCTCGTCTACGATCCCCCCGCCGATCGCGACTACGTCGTACGCCGCACGCTCGACCCGATCATGAACGTGGGGCTCGGGTACCTTCCGCTCGGCCAGCCGCTCTCGACGCTGTCGGGTGGAGAGGCGCAGCGCCTGAAGCTCGCGCGCGCCATGACCGAGGAGGCGTCCGGAACGCTCTTCGTCGTGGACGAGCCGAGCGCCGGACTGCACGCCCGCGACACGGCGTACGTCATCGGCGCCCTTCGCGCCCTCGTGGACGAGGGGGCGAGCGTCGTCGTCGTCGAGCACGATCTCGACGTCATCCGCGCGTCGGACTGGGTCATCGACCTGGGCCCCGGCGGAGGCCCTTACGGCGGCCGGATCGTCGCCACCGGAACGCCCGAGGAGGTGGCGACGAAGGACACGCGAACCGGCGAGGCTTTGAGAGCAGGGCCACCCCTCCCCCCTGTCATCCTGAGCGGAGCGAAGGATGACAGTGTCGGCGCCAACGACGCGATCGTCGTCTCGCACGCGCGCGAGCACAACCTGAAGGACGTCTCGTGCACCATCCCCCACGGGAAAATCTGCGTCGTCACCGGGCCCAGCGGGTCGGGCAAATCGTCGCTGGCGTTCGACGTCGTCTTCGCGGAAGGGCAGCGCCGCTTCATGGAGACGCTCTCGCCGTACGCGCGTCAGTTCCTGCCGACGCTGCCGCGTCCGGACGTGGACGCCGTGTGGGGGGTCCCTCCGGCGATCGCGCTCGAGCAGCGCACCGCGCGCGGCGGAGCCAACTCCACCGTCGCCACCGTCACCGAGGTCGCCCACTACCTGCGGCTCCTCTACGCGAAGGTCGGCGAGCTTCATTGCCCGGAGTGCGACACCCTCGTCGTCCCCATGAATGGCGGAGCCCTCTACGAGAGGCTCGTCGGGCCCCCGGACGGCGGCAACAAGACCGTCTATGCGCCGGCGGTGCGGGCACGAAAGGGCACGTACCTCGACCTCTTCACCTCCGCGTCCCGGGCCGGGATCGCGGCCGCGCGCGTCGACGGCGCGATCGTCGCCATCGACCCGCCGCCCAGGCTCGCGAAGACCAAGGAGCACACGATCGACCTCATCGTCTACTACGGCAAGCTCGCGCAGCTCGATCGCGCGCTCTTCGACCGGGCGCTCTCCTGGGGCAACGGCGCGCTGCGGGTCGCCGCGGGAACCCCGAGCGGCAAGGCCAAGAGCACCGAGGAGCTCCTGTCGACCGCCCGCGCCTGCCCGAAATGCGGAACTGGCGTCCCCGAGCTCGACCCGCGCTGGTTCTCGTTCAACACCAAGCAGGGTCAGTGCGACGCGTGCGAGGGCACTGGAGTGAGCGGCGGCCCCGCGGTGGCGTTCGAAGAACCGGGGCCGCACGCGCAATGCGAGGCGTGCGGTGGTTCGCGGCTCAGCCCGGTGCCGCGGCGCGTGCGCATCTCCGGTGACACCTACTCGAAGACCACGGCTCGGTCCGTGTCGAGCGCGCTCGTGCTCGCGCGCTCGTGGCGCTTCGCGGGAACGGACGGCGACATCGCGAAGGCGCCGCACGCGGAGCTCGTCCGCCGGCTCGCCTTCGTGGAGCAGGTGGGGCTCGGGTACCTCACGCTGGACCGCCCCGCGGCCACCCTCTCGGGAGGCGAGATGCAGCGCCTCCGCCTGAGCGCGCAGCTCGGGAGCGGTCTGACCGGGGCGCTCTACGTCCTGGACGAGCCGACGATCGGCCTTCACCCACGCGACACCCGCCGACTGCTCTCGAACCTGCGACAGCTCGCGGACATGGGGTCGACCGTGCTCGTCGTGGAGCACGACGCGGAGACCATCCGTGCGGCGGACCACGTCATCGACCTCGGCCCCGGAGGCGGCCGGCACGGAGGACACATCGCCGCCGAGGGGCCCGCGGTGCGCGTGCTGTCCGATCCGCACTCCCCCACCGCGCGAGCGCTGCAGGAGACCGGACGCGTCGTCCGTCCGAGGCGGCCGATGGCGGACGCGTGGATCGAGCTCTCCGGCGCGCGAGCGAACAACCTCAAGGACGTGGCGTTTCGCGTGCCGGTGGGGCGGATGTGCGTCGTCGCCGGAGTGAGCGGTTCGGGCAAATCGACGCTCGTGCGGCAGGTGTTCTATCCCGCGCTCCGCCGCGCGCTGAACCTCGTCGCGCCCGAGCCCGGAGCGCACGGAAGCCTGAGGGGACACAGGGCGGTCAAGCGCGCCGTCGCGGTCGATCAATCCCCCATCGGCCGCACTCCTCGCTCGGTGCCTGCGACCTTCCTCGGAGTCTGGGACGACGTGCGCAAGCTCTTCGCCGCGCTTCCCGAGGCCAAGACCCGCGGCTACACGGCGGCGCGCTTCTCGTTCAACACGCCGTCCGCGAAGAGTGCCAAGGCAGGCAAGGCGGGCGGGGGCAGGTGCCCGGAGTGCGAAGGCCAGGGGACGATCGTCGCCGAGATGCCCTTTCTGCCGGACGTGGTCGCTCCCTGCGAGAGCTGCGGCGGGTCGCGGTTCGAGCCGTCGACGCTCGAGATCCGCTACGCGGGGCAGTCGATCGGAGACGTGCTCCACCTGTCCGCGGAGGACGCAGCGCAGATCTTCGCCAACCACCGGCGCATCGCGCGACCGCTGGCGACGCTCGCGGACCTGGGCGTCGGGTACGTGCAGTTGGGGCAGGGGTCGAACACGCTCTCGGGCGGCGAGGCGCAGAGGCTCAAGCTCGCCGCGGAGCTCACCGCCGGGGCGGCGCACGAGCCCACGGTGTACGTACTCGACGAGCCGACGACCGGGCTTCACCTGTCGGACGTACGCCGGCTGCTCGGCGTCCTCGAGCGCCTGGTGGCGCGCGGAGACACCCTCGTCGTCGTGGAGCACCACCCCGACGTCATCGCGAGCGCGGACTGGGTCGTGGAGCTCGGGCCGGAGGCGGGCGACGACGGCGGCCGCGTCGTGTTCGAAGGAGAGCCGCGCAAGCTCGCGCGAGCCAAGACCGCGACGGGGCGGGTGCTCTCGGTCGAGGCGTTGCCAAGGTCACCCTGAGCATTCGCGGCCGTGCGCACGCCGCCATGCGCCGTGTAGAGGAAGCGGAGCGATGCCAAGACCGGCCACGTCGGCGCGCGAATCTCGCTGAGCGGCGCGTCGACGTCGCGTGCCGACGCATCGACGTGGCTCGCCGACGCGTCGGCTTGGCTCGTCGACGCGTCGGCCTCGTCGGCCCGCCGACGAGCCACGTGACGAATGCCCCGACGAACCGGCTAGACTCGCGGGACGATGGACGGAAGCCGAACGAATCTCCTGGTGGACAACCCCTTCACGGGCGACGCCGCGTGCGCGGTCGCGCTCGCCGACTGGGGGACGGTGAACACGGCGCTCGACCGCGCCCGCGAAGCCGCGCGCGCGTGGCGGTCGACCGCGGTGCGGGACCGCATCGCGCTCTGCGAGCGGGCCACCGCGGCGCTGGAGGCGAAGACCGAGCCCATCGCGGCCGCCATCACGAGCATGATGGGCAAGCCGCTCGCGCAGTCGCGCGGCGAGGTGAAGACGACCGCGGCGCGCGCGCGCGCCATGATGTCGATCGCAGAGGCCGAGCTCGCGGACATCGTGCTGCCGCCGGTGACCGGCTTCGAGCGCCGCGTCGTGCGCGAGCCGCTCGGCGTCGTGCTCGATCTGCCCGCCTGGAACTACCCGCTGCTCACGGCCGTCAACTGTGTCGTCCCCGCGATCCTCGCTGGCAACGCGGTCGTCGTGAAGCACAGCCCGCGATCGCCTCTCTGCGGAGAACACTTCGCGCGCGCGTTTGCCGAAGCTGGAGCGCCGGCCCACCTGGTCCAGGCGCTTCACTGCGACCACCCCACGAGCGAGCGGATCGTCGGCGACGAGCGGATCGACCACGTGGTCTTCACCGGGAGCGTCTTCGGGGGCCACAGGATCACCCTCGCCGCCGCACAGCGCTTCCTGCACCCCTGCCTCGAGCTCGGCGGGAACGACCCGGCCTACGTCGCCGCGGACTGCGATCTGGAGAAGACGGTCGAAAACGTCGTCGACGGGGCGATGTACAACGCCGGCCAGAGCTGCTGCGCGGTGGAGCGCGTCTACGTCCACGAGGCCGTGCACGATCGTTTCCTGGAGATGACCGAGCCGCTCGTCCGTGCGTACGTGATGGGCGATCCGACGAACGCTCGGACCACCCTCGGCCCGATCGCGCAACCGCACCACGTGCCGGAGCTCGAAGCGCTGGTCGACGACGCGAGGAGAGGCGGCGGGCGCGTCGTGGCAGGCGGCAAGCGCGCGAGCGTCGACGGGCGGGGGCGGTTCTTCGAGGCGACGCTCATCGCGGAGTGCACGCAGTCGATGAAGCTGCTGCGCGGGGAGTCGTTCGGGCCGATCCTCCCGGTGGCCCGGGTGGCGTCGGACGAGGAGGCCGTCGCGAAGATGAACGACTCCCGCCTGGGCCTCACGGCGAGCGTGTGGACGCGCGATCGCGACCGCGCGGCGCGCTTCGCCGCCGCCCTCGAGTGCGGCACCGTCTTCATGAACCGCTGCGACTACCTGGACCCCGCTCTGCCGTGGAGCGGCTGGAAGGACTCGGGGCGCGGCGTCAGTCTGGGCGCCCTCGGCCTCGCGGCGCTCACCCGCCCGAAGGCGGTGCACTTTCGGCTCGGCTGGTGACGCGCGATCGACCCGCGCGCTCGGTCAATGAGCCGTGAAGCTGTCGGCGGAGACGCTGTTGGCCTGGACGCAGCCATCGGCGGTCGCGGGACAGTTGGTCTTCGAGTAGGAGACGTTCAGGACGTAGGTGCCGGCCTCGAGGCCTGCCTCCACGGTTTCCTCCGTCTGGTCCGGGGGATCCGGCTGCGGCGACGCGTACACGCCGGCGAGTCCGCTCGATTGGAAGATCTGGACGACCTCGTAGTCGGCCTGGGGCTCGGCGGTCCAGACGACGGGCAGCGGAGAGCTCGAGGGCACGGACGCTCCGCCCTCCGGCGAGATTATGGCCCCGTCGAACGCGGGCTCGTCCGCGACCAGTTGAAAGGTCGCCGGAGCTTGACCGAACTGGGCTGCCGCCGCCGACACCGTGTAGCTCGGCTGCGCCGCCGGAGGCTGTGCAAACTGGAAGAAGTACGCATCGACGCCGCCGGCGTCGCTCCACGGGATCGCCTGCGCCGTGCCGCCGACCGCGATCGACACCGTCGCGCCGCCCTTGATCTCGTCGCCGGTCGTCGGGTCGAACACGTGAGCGAGAACCCACTGGAGCTTCATCGCGCCGCCAGGCGCGCGCGACTCCAGGACGTTGAGCTGGACCGGCGGCACCTGCACGGCGATCGGCGCGCCGCTCGAAGGCACGCTCAGCGGCCCCGTGACGGCGGCGACGGCGGACGGCGTCCCGCCGTCGACGCTGAAGTCGGCCTCCGCCTGGACGTAGTAATGGGCCCAGGGGGCCAGCCCGGCGTCGGCGCCGGCGTCCGCAGGACCGCCGAAGGTCCATGTCCCGGCGTCGTCGACGAGCTGCGTGTCGAGCGGCTGCTCCGCTCCGAACGGGAAGACGCGATAGAGCTTGGCCTTCATCTGCGCGGGCGTCGCCGCGAACCTCGGCGTCGCCGCTGTCCCCGCCAGACATGCGGTCGGGTTCGCCGCGCACGCCGCCTTCGTGGCCGTCGAAGCCGGCACGGGCCTGGGTGCCGCGCCTCCGTCCCCGACCACGGTCGCGTCCCCCGCTCCGCCCCCGTCATCGCCGGCGCTGGCGACGCCGCTCGTCGAGCAACCGCAAGCGGCTACGAAGAACAAAAGGACGGCGGCTGTCTTGCTTTTGGTCACGACGCCTTATCCTGTCTCTCATGAGGCTAGCGGCAACGATTGCCCTGGGCGCTGCGCTGGCCGGGGTCTGGGGATGCGCAGCCACCGAGAGAGCGGCGGCCCAGGACCCGATGAGGTGCGAGCGGGACCCCAACTGTTCGAAGGGGCGCTCGACCTACGTCGACTGCTCGAGGCAGTGCAACGACGACCCGGAGTGCACGGACCGCTGCCGTGAGATGCAGATCGACCGGAACGGCCGCCCGTGAGATCGCCCTTGCCGCCGTGAAGGGCGAACGTCAGGGCGGCCGCGGCGCCTCCGTGACGGCGGGCCTGCTCCTCAGACACTGCTCGAGCTGGCGCTCGAGTCCGCCCGCGCTCGGGGGCAGCCTCGGGCGGCCCATCACCGGCGCCCCCTCGCGCGACCAGTCGACGCCGTTGTCGCTCACGCTCAGCCACACGAAGAGCGCGCGCCCGCGGATGTTCTCGAACGGAACGCCCCCTCCCTGCCCGCCGAACCACATGCGCGAGTCGTGGCTGTTGTTGCGGTTGTCCCCCATGACCCACACCTCGTCCTTCTTCGCGAAGTAGGGCCCCTGGTTCTCGGGGAAGACGCCGGACGCCCGGTCGTAGAAGGTCAGGTACGCCTCGTGTCCGAGGTACTCGACGTAGAGGTCGCCCTCGTGCTGCGTGATGGGCGAGTCGTAGTCGCTGTAGGACCAGCTCCCTACGCGGCAGCTCGGCACCTCCCAGCCGTTGATGACGGGGTGGCCGTTCCTCGCCTCGAGCTTGTCGCCGCCGATCGCGACGACGCGCTTGATGAAGTCCTGCTCCGGGTGCTCAGGGAAAGCAAAGACGATGACGTCGCCGCGCGCGGGCGGCATGCTCGTCCAGACGCGCGAGTGCGAGTACGGGACGGCGGGGCCGTAGCTGAACTTGTTGACGAAGATGTGGTCGCCCACCATCAAGGTCGGGATCATCGAGCCGCTCGGTATCTTGAAGGCCTCGATCACGAAGGCGCGCAGCGCAAACGCGACGGCGACCGCCATCACGATCGCCTCGAGGTACTCGCGCACCTCGCTCTTGCGCCAGCGGCCGAGGCGCACGTCGATCTCGCCGTCCGCCCGCGCCAGCGCGTCCATGAAGCCCTCCTCGTCGAACGGCACGCGGTCCATCGCCTCCCTGAGCCCCTCGAGGTCGGCGCGGAGGCGCTGGCGCTCCCTCGCGGTGAGCTCGCGCACGACCGCCTTCGAGTGCCTCGTGAGGATCATCTCGGCTTCGTCGAGCAGAGCGCGGGCGCGCTCGAACGTGGCGCGCAGGCGCGGCGAAAGGTCGCTGCGGAGGGGGGGGTGGGCGTGCCTCGCGAACGGCAGCTGGTGGCGAACTGCCCACAGCGCGATCTCGATCATGGTGAAGAGCACGATGCCGACCGGCACCGGCTGGGCATGCACGAGCGACTGCATCCAGCCGATCGCGCCCGACGGCAGCTCGAAGCCCCCCTGCGGCGTCAGCGCCCAGATGAGCAGGGACGCGAGGAGGACCGGCAGGGCGCCGAACCAAAGGACCCAGTAGAGGAGCCGCAAGAATCGCGAGCGCTTGACGGGCGGCAGCTCGGCGACCGTCCGCGGAGCCACCGCCTCGGCAGCGGGCTCGTGCCCCGAGTCCAGGGCGGCGCCGTTCGCCCCCGCGTGATCCTCGGGGCGTTCGGCCTCCGCGTCGAGGCCGTCGTGTTCTTCCGCCTCGGCGGGCTCGTCCGTCTTCAAGGCGCGTCACCGATCTGGATCGCGTAGTTGACCACCGCTGCCGAGTCTCCGACGACGCCGAAGAGCGG
>Ga0209415_10020230_pt1 | contig 10361 bp, 8 predicted proteins | sample PeaSoiSIISIP2007_FD_187696 | JGI IMG/M metagenome (GOLD analysis project Ga0209415, IMG submission 187696) | Peat soil microbial communities from Weissenstadt, Germany - SII-SIP-2007 (SPAdes) (version 2) | ecosystem: Environmental > Terrestrial > Soil > Wetlands > Peat | place: Germany...
GGAGCTTCCCGTCGGCGAGCATCGGCTTGAACCGGTCGTTCAACGCATCCATTCCGCACACCGGAAAAATCTCCCCGAAGCTCGTCTGGCCATCCAAGCCCGTATATCGGCGCTGGATGCTGTCTTTGCCGTACGCGCAGTCGGCGGTTTGCGTCCCTTGCGGAGTTTGCAACATCGCGTACTCGCGCAGGATCTTGCCATCGGCGGTGACCCACCATTCCTCTTTGGCGTAGTCCGAAAACTTGATTTGGTGTGGCTTCCTACCGATCGTCTGATTCCACTTCGCCGTCGTCGTGATCGCGAGGCAGGCCTGATTGAACAGGCTGTCCGTCTTCGTTGCGCAGTCGAAGTAACCAAGGCTATCCTCGACGCTCCCGCCCGGATTCCAAGACTCGACGTATCCGCCCGTGTTGTCGGGTGTGAACAGGGGATGGGCGGCGACGTCGCGGTCGTAATAGCCGTTGAGCAGCGTCGAATCCTCCTGCTTGGGCCCCAGGATCAACTCGCGCTGCCCGCCCATGATCGGCATTTCGTAGTCGATCTTGGGCAGGTTGTTCATGTCGACGCCCTGCTGGGCGCAGACCGCGGCGAGAGCAAGAGCAGTGAACATCGCGTTTCCTCAATTTCGCTAGACGCCCTTTATGATAAGCCCGTTTCCGCCATTCGACGGTTCCAGGCGACGGCTTCGAGGCGCGCTTCCAGTCCAACTTGTCCAAGCAGACCAACCTGTTTGAACTGACCGTCTCAGCCCCCCTCGCCGGCATAGTATTCCTGCAAAGCCCGTTCAATCGATTCGATCAACGCAAAGACCGGAATGATCCGACAGCCGGAGTCCTCCATCGCTGCGGCAATCGCTTCGCGGTTCGGCGGGTCCGACATAGCGACATAGAGCCAGTTGACCTGCCGCTTTAGAGGCAGGATTTTGTAGGCTCTTGCGGTTGCACCCTTAACCGATGCCAAGGCATCTGCGTCGACGCTAACACGATCAAGATCGACGAAGGCGTAGCCCATCTCCTGAGCTTACCGCTGCAGAATCTCGCGATCTATACGAATAAAGTCACTCAATGTGTCTCATCCCATCATCCCATCACCCCATCGTCCGCCCCCCGCTCCATCCTCTCCGGCGCCGAGACCCCGACGAGGTCCAGGGTGGCTTTCAGCGCGATCCGCGCCGATTCGCAAAGGGCGAGCCGTGCCTTGGACAGCTCCGGCTGATCCGGCAGGATCACCCGGCATGCGTCGTAGAAGTGGTGATAGGTCCGGGCGAGTTCGACCGCGTAGGTTGTAAGCCGGTGAACTTCATAGTCCTCCGCGCAGCGCGCGACCTCCATCGGCAAATCGAGAATCTTGCGGATCAGAGCCTGCTCTCTCGGATGAGAGAGCAGGGAGGTAATGGGGTGTTGAGGTATTGGGGTATTCGCCTCGGCGTTCGGCGTTCGAACCTCGACCCGCGGGGCATCGGAGTGCCCAGTACCCTGATACCTTAACACCCCAATACCTGCCTCCGTGGCACGCCGCAAGACGCTGCAAATCCGCGCATGCGCATATTGCACGTAGAACACGGGATTGTCGTCGCTCTGCTTAGTAGCGAGGTCGATGTCGAAGTCCATTGCCGTGTCGTGGCTCCGCATGAGATAGAAGAACCGCGCTACGTCGGCCCCGACCCGTTGCTGTTCTTCCCTGCTCCCTGACGGCGCCACGGTCTGGCCGACCTCGTTGATGAGGTCGCGCAGCTCATAGATATTCCCGTCGCGCTTGCGCATCGGCGCCGGCTTACCGTCCTTCACGAAGCGGACGATCTGGAATATCACAACTTCGAGCCGCCTCCGCCCCTCCTCCAGCGCCGCCCGGCAGGCATCCCGCTCCTCGGGCGAGCGGAATATCTGCCGCTCGATCTCGGAGCCCCACTCCTCACTTTGGCTCGTAAGTGAGGAGGGGGGTTGGGGGGTGGAGATTCCGGATCCGCCAACTGCTAACCGCTTACCGCTAACCGCTTCCCCTTCGAGGAGCGCCGCCAACACCGCCTGCAGCCGGTGGATGTAGCCGTGATGGTCCGGACCGAGGATCGTGATGAGCTTGTCGACGGGTCCCGTTCCGCGCGTCCGGCTGCCGTCCGTCAGCTTGTCCTTGTGATAGGCCACGTCGCTAGCGATGTAGGTCAGCCGCCCATCGCGCCTCCGCAGCACCCGATCCATGTCGTCCCCGAACTTCGTAGACCGAAGCCAGAGCGTTTTGGAATGCGCGGATTCATCCGCGCTTTCAACTGCGCGATTTATCGCGCTGCCCTCGGTCGGAAGTTCCGGAGCCGGCGGGACGCCGGCGCTCCCAGCTACCTCGCCATGCACATCGTCCTCCTCCTCCACGTCCGTCGCCTGCTCTACCCGCTCGACCGACTCGATCACCCCGCCCCGCGCCATCTTGAGCACGATCCGGTGCGGCTCCTCGTCTGCCACCCCCTTCGCGACGAGTTCATCGACGCACTTTGTAACCTCGCCCGAGTCGTGGAGCGACTGCTCCGAGAACCAGGTGTCGAAATCGACGCCGAAGGCGTGAAGATCCTCCCGCTGGCGTTCGAGCATGAGGTCCTGAGATCGACTCTGAAACCACTTCGTCTCATCGTCTTCGTGAGAGCCACCGTGCAGTTCAAGGACGCGGGACGCCACATCCGCGACGTACTCGCCACGATAGCCCCGCTCCGGAAACGACGCCTCCTCGAAGGCACCGTAGTAATGGCGCACCGACTCAGCGAACAACCGCATCTGCTCCGAGTTGACGCCGTCGTTGACGTAATACTCCCGGTGAACCTGGTGCCCCGCTGTCTCCAGAACTCGGCATAGCGTGTCCCCGTACGCCGCGCCCCGTCCCGAGCCCACCGTGATCGGGCCATTAGGATTGACGGAGACGAACTCCACGTTGATCTTAGATCTTAGATTTTGGATTTCAGATTTCGGAAGGTCTTCGCCCAGTTCGAGAACCCCCGGTAAATGTGCCGCAACCGCCTCGGGATTCAGGCGGAAGTTGAGGAAGCCGGGTCCGGCGATTTCGACGGAGTCGATCAGCGTAGCTCGGGCCTCCGGCCCGAGTTCCGCAGACTCGGCCGGGACGGTCAAGCAACTTTGCAGCTTCGCTGCAAGGTCGCGTGGATTCATCCCCGCCCGCTTCGCCGCCGTCAGCGCGAAGTTGCAGGCGAAGTCCCCGTGCTCGGGCTGCCTCGTGTCGATGATCTCGACCGGGCCCCGAACCGCGCCAGGCAACGCGCCGGATTCGACCAGACGGTCGATGGCAGATGTGACGAGAGAGGCCAGATCTTCGCGGAGCAAGGCATCAGGATACCGGGGCGGATGATGGCTGATGATTGATGGTTGATGATTGAAGGACTGCATGCCTCTGCCCCGCCAATCTCCGCCCGCGCAGGCAAAACACTGCCCATGGGGTAGGGGCCACAAGCCACAAGGCACAAGCCACATCCCCGCGGTCCCAGGCACCTGGCACCCTACACCTGGAACCATCGTTGAACTAGATGGAGCGGCCCGCAATCCGCAATCCGCAATCCGCAATCCGCAATCCGCAATATGAACACTCTTCGCACCGGTCTCCTCATGGTCGCAGTAGGCGTGCTGGCGGTCTCCGTCGGCGCGATCTTCTTCGGCGTCAACGGCGCCTTCATCGGCCTCGCCATCGCGCTCGCCTTCCAGATGATCAGCCTTTTCACCGGCCACAAGATGGCCCTCATGTTCGCGCACGCCCAACCCCTTGGCCCGAACGAACTGCCCTGGCTACATGAGGCGGCGGACAAGCTCGCACAAAGAGCCGGCATCCCGACCCCCAAGCTCTACATCTCCCCCGATCCCCAGCCAAACGCCTTCGCGGCTGGGCGCAATCCCGAAGTCGCGGTCGTCTGCATCAACCAGGGCCTTCTTCAGCTCATGCCGCGAGAAGAGGTCATCTCCGTCCTCGGCCACGAGTTCGGCCATATCCGCAACCGCGACATCCTCACCATGACCGTGACGGCTGCCATGGTCAGCTTCGTCAACATGCTCGCCTACCTCGCCTGGTTCATCCCGGTCGGGGGCGATAACCGCCGGGGCAACCCGCTCGTCCAACTCGCCGTTCTGATCCTCGCCCCCATCACCGCGACGATGATCCAACTCGCGATCTCGCGCCAGCGCGAATTCGCCGCCGATCGCGCCTCCGCCGAACTCGTCGGCTCCCCCGAGCCCATGATCGACGCCCTGCGCGACCTCGACCGCACCTCCACAATCCCGAGCCTAACCGCAAGGCCGGCGACCGCCCATATGTACATCGCCTCGCCCTTCGGCAGGCGCGGCGCTTTCGGTTCTCTCTTCCAGACCCATCCGTCGATCGAGCAGCGGATCGAAGCCCTCAGGAAGGTGAACGGGTAGCCCACCGGGGCTCTCCTCGTAACGAGTACACTGCATGTACGTTTGACCCTTTGAGGAGACGAGGAAATGGTCTTGTCATTGCTAGCCTTGGTCGGAATGCAGGCGCAGACGCGCAAGCCGGTGCTGTGGTTGACGCCCTCCGGGCAGATCCTCGTCGCAGGGAAACCGGTCGATGCCAAGTTTTCGCCGGGAGCATCGAGGGTTCAAATCCCAGGCGGCTACGGCTTTAGCTTCACCGGCGGCCACAGCGGCATCCTTCTCGGGGACCTGCCTGACCTGCGTCTTCCCGGGTCGATGACGGTCTCAGTCTGGCTCGACCTCAAGACTTACGTCAGCTCGGGCTGCACGGCTCCCAGCGGACAGGTGTTGTTCCGCGGCGACGACCGTGGCGGGCTCGATCCCTACGACCTCGTAGTCCATAGCGATGGCACGATCTGGTTCGGGATCAACGACTCCGACAACAAGTCGGCGGGAGTTTCCGGTCCGATCGGTCTCAATAAATGGACCCACGTCATCGCCAGTTTCGACGCCGCAAACGGCCAATTCAGCATGTGGATCGATAGCGATCTCGTCGCGACGTCCAACAGCAAGCTTCTACCCATCATCGATCTCGACAAGAAGTACGCGCCGGGAGTTGGAATCGGCAACGTCCAGAACGACCATGGACCCCACAATCAACCCCTCAATGGCGTCATCGCCGATTTGCGACTGTACGACACCCCCGTCGAGCCTGACATGATCGACCAGGGTCCGCCCCCCTGGGTGAACATCCCGCCTGCCCGGTAGAATTGCCGAACCATGAGCCGATCCAAAGAAGCGGCCCGCCCGAGAAGGTCGAGCAATACGACCGCTTGATCGCCTCGATCCCCGAGATCGAATGCAAAGGCGCAGCTAACCCGTACACCTCGGTGAACGGCAACATGTTCTCCTATCTCCATCCCTCGGGGCTGATGGCCTTACGACTCCAGAACCGAACCGGAGCCAGTTTCTGGAGAAGTACTCGACGAAGCTCTTCGAAGCCTACGGCATCGTGCAAAAGGAATATGTCACCGTTCCGGAAGTTCTTCTCGGCAAGACCGACGAGATGAAGCCGCACCTGGAGGCCAGCCTCGCCTATGCGAAGGCGCTCAGGCCCAAGCCAAGCAAGAAGAACTGACACCTAGACTGGCCCTAATTCGCCCTTACGGGCCTCACGGCCTTCGCGACCAGGCCCGGAAGATCAATTTGGCTTCGGTCCAAGCGATCCGGTCATGCGGAGGATCGTGTAAAAAGCCAGAACAACCGAAAAGACGATTCCGACCACGCCCTGCAAGAATCCCATGACGATGGCCGCGATGGCGAAATAATGGCCCCACCGCCTACTCTTAATGATCCCCAGGCCGGCTGTGAATTGCAGGCCGGCGACAACCAGGAAAATGGCGACCAGGGAGGCTAGCATCCCAGCATGGGGAGTCAGCCCCAAATCTGGACTCGAAGACAATGCCGACCTCTGGATGTTGAACATCGTCGCCAGGAAGAGAAAGACAAGAACGGAAACCAAAAAGAGAAGCGCTGCGCCGACCATGATGAGAATGCCGATCACCCGGTCGGCAGGAAATGGCTCAATCCGAGGCTCGTCAGTCGCCGTGGCCTGCATGCCCTAATTTTACGGCGAGTAAGAGGGCTGAGCTGACGCCTGTGGCAATTAGCTTCAACCCCTTTGGCTGCATAAGGTCGAGGGCGCCGCCGCCCGTCCGGTGTCACGTGACTCCTGCTTGAATCTGGCCTTTGCGGCTTTGGGCGCTTTGCGTCTTGGCGTGACGAGTCCCATGGCGGACATTGCGAAACCTTGGCGACCATTGCGCGAAATCCCGTTGCCAGCCCTACTGCCCCTTGATCGTTTGCTCCTGGAGATGAAAACGCCAATGCCAACGCCGAACGCTGCTCTAAGCGGGCATCAGGTTGTGAAGCTCCGCGTAGCGGCCGCCCTTGCGCAGCAGCTCGGCGTGGGTCCCGACCTCCACGATCCGGCCGTCGTCGAGGACCGCGATCTGGTCGGCATCCTGGATGGTCGTCAACCGGTGCGCGATGACCATGGTGGTTCGGCCGCGCATCGCATGCTCCAGCGCCTCACGGACCAAAGCCTCCGAGCGCGTATCGAGCGCCGAGGTCGCCTCATCGAGGATCAGGATCTGTGGGTCCTTGAGCAGTACGCGCGCGATGGCGACCCGCTGCCGCTGGCCGCCGGAAAGAGTGATTCCGCGCTCGCCGATCATCGTCTCGTAGCCATCGGGGAAGCCGGCGACGAATTCGTCCACGTTCGCACCCCGCGCCGCTTCCTCGATTTCGGCGTCCGTCGCCTCCAGACGCCCGTAGCGGATGTTCTCGCGGATGGTCGCGTTGAAGAGCACCGTGTCCTGGGGCACGAGGCCGATATGCTCGCGCAGCTCCTGGCGCCGGATGTTGCGGACCGGCACGCCGCCGACGAGAATCTCGCCGCCTTGTGGTTCATAGAACCGGTAGAGGAGCGATCCAACCGTCGTCTTCCCCCCTCCGCTGTGCCCGACGATCGCCGTGACCTTGCCCGACTCAAGCGTGAGGTTCAGCCCGGTAAGGACCGGCACTTCGGGGACGCAGGCGAATTCGATCCGATTGAACTGCACGTCGAGCCGGCTCGCGAGATCGGCCACTTTGAGGATTTCGCGGGGATGGAGCGCGGGAAAGCCCACGGCTTCCGGCGAATCCGGTTCCTCGGGACCCTCGTCGAGGATCGCGAAGATCCGGTCTGCGGCTCCGATTGCCCGCTGCAGACGCGTGTAAAGCTGGGCGAGCGAAGCCATCGGCCCTGCGATAATCATGATCGCGAAGAAGAAGCTGATGAGAGAGCCGAAGCTTTCCTTGTGGGCGAGGATGTTCACGCCGCCGTACCAGATCACGCCGATCATGAGGGCGGAAAACCCGGTCGACGCCACGATCCCCATCGCGCTCTCCGCGTAAGCCATCTTGACGTTCAAGCGGAAGACCTTCATCAGCTTGTCGTCGGCTTTCTGGTCCTCGTACCGCTCGCGGGCGAATGCCTTCACAAGCCGGATGTTGCCGAGCACCTCCGTCATCCCTCCCATCGCGTCGCTGAGAGCGTCGAGGGAGGAGCGCGTCAACTTCCGCAGCCGCCGGCCGAAGATCACGAAGAAGAGCATGACGCCGAGGAGCAGGGCAACCGAAAGCAGGCACAGCTTCCAGTCGATGACGAACGCCACGATGATTCCGCCGGTGAACGTCACCACGTTCGGCAGGACGCTCGCCACGTCGCTGGTCAGCGTCTGCTGGATCATGCCGACGTCGTTGCTGAGATAGGAGGTTAGATCGCCGGAGCGGGTCTTGTCGAAATAGACCACCGGCAAGCGCTCGAGGTGCGAGAACAGGTTCAGCCGCATCTCGCGCACGATCCTGCTTCCTGTCACCGAGATGAGCACGCTCTGAACGAATCCGAAAATCGCGGCAAGAAAAATGATCCCGAAGATCAGGAGCGCAAATCGATCCAGATCGGCGATCGACTGGGTCTTGGTCACCCGATCCACAACGAAGCGCAGTAGGAGCGGCAGGCTCAGGGTCGCCACCGACGAGAGCAGCATCAGCACGATCGCCACCGCGATCGCTGCGCGATAAGGCCAGGCCAGCTTCAGAAGCCGGAACACGGAGTCCCACGTGAGCTTCTTCAGCTTATCGTGTTCAGGGTTCGACGGGATGTAGGTCTGTCGCATGGGAGCAAGGTGATTCTACGCTCGCTACAGCAACTGCGTTGGGATGGAGCTATCATCAGTAGGTCCAAGATGGCGACTACTTATCCCAACCTGGAGCAGTACCTGAAGGGCGCCGTTCTGGCGGACCGCCTTTACAAGCTGAGGCGCCCGGAGGAGTGGATTAGATGGATCGCACTCGTAGCCGTGACCTTGCTGACAGCAATCCAGCAGTGGGTGTGGGCGGGTGCGGCCTTCGTCGGCTGGATCGTCGCCAGTTGGCTCTTGGCTGCACTACGGGTAAAGAGCTTCCAATTTCACTCGATCATGGCCGACGAGATGAAGGCTCTGGTCCCGAAGAGGATGCGCGAAGACCTGTCTAAAGGCAGGCTGGAGGCCAAGATCGGCCCGGAGGCCGCGACGATACTGGACGGCTGCGCGAAGAGCACGTTGGTCCCGATGCACGCGTTCGTGGAAGCCCGGATGTTGGGCGTGGGAGGGTCGAGGACCTACAGGGACGCCCAAAGGCAGGCGATGGACAGCGCGGACACGCTCATGCGCAGAGCCCTTGAAACCGTGCAACCAAGTTTGATCTGGAAAACGCCACCGACCGAGGGCGATCTCGCGAGACTTCGCTCACTTCAAGACCAACTTGCCGAATTGGCTCGCGAGTCGGAAGCCGCAGCCCAACTCGTCAAGGAGGGCTCCGCGCCGGACGTATTGCGTGAGAGCCTCGTCAACCTTCGCGCATTCCAAGCCGCCCACCAGGAGGTCGATGCAGATGCCGGCTCGACGATTCACGGGTCAGGGAGCGCCTAAGCCCCGCTAGATCCGCCTGGCCGAAAGGGATCTACGGCGGCCACTCGAAGACGGGAATCGGCTTAGGTGCGCCCGGGCTCGGATCGGTCGGCGGGCATTCCATTTCCACGGCCGTATTGTAAGGCCGAGAAAGACTCCGCCGAATTTCAAATCTCAAATCTCAAATGGTCCCATCCCGCATTACTATGCCTCCGCCCCGTTGCCTTCCTGAGGCCGTCAGGTCGCCAGATGAAAGGGGCGGAGGCGATCCGGCCTGTCCGCCGCATGCAGCCGAGAAAAGTGAGCCCGCCCCTATAGTCACCTGATTGGGAGGGCTCACTTTTGAGCCTCGCCGTGCTACCTTCGGTCCATCCACTACAGGTCACCCGGCCGGGACGGACCAATCCGCCGCTTTGCCGGGATCCTCGCAAGCAAGACAATGCAGGCGATCGCCGCCAGCCGATAGGAGACCGCATGCTGAACGTACATCGCGATGAAACCACGGTCGTCGAACACGTGCGGCGTGAAATCCGCCATCCCGGCGAAGCCGCCGATCATCGAACTGCCTACTCCCTCGGGATAGAGATAGCCGGCCAATCCCACGAGATTGGCGAGGAGAAACGAAACGCCAAGCATCACGAGCAGCTCTGGAGCGATCCCCTTCCATGTGGCCGGCGGCCGTTTGCCGATACCGGCGACGGCCATCACTGGAAGACTGCCGGCCACGCCGACCCACCAAGAGCCGAGGATGCCCCACGCGAACGCGAGGAGGAGGGGATTGTGCAGGCGCCCAAGGGGAGGATGAAAGAACGACAAATAGCTGGGATAGAAGACAATCGTGACAAGGTCGAGGGCGATCCCGTAGCAAACCGCCGCGAGCACGCATCCGCCGAGGATACGAAGACCTTCGCGTGCGCTTTCATCCGGCTTGAGCCTTGCCATGGACGCAGGATAGGCGAAGGCCATGACGAAGAAGTGAAATCTCTGACTCCGTGGGTCTTTGTGTCTTGGTGCCTTGGCGTTCGAGGGTCTCCCGCGGCCGCCAGCGCCGCGTTCATCGGCGCGACGCCGATGCTACGTCCGAGCGCTAGCCTCCCAAGGGGGCGACACGGTCGAAATGGAAGACCGTTTGCAGCCTTTCGGTTTCACCCTCGTTCAGCAACTCGACCCTTAGGTTCCTTGCCTTCGGATCGATCGAGCGGATCTCGACCGATTCCGTCGACCCACCATCGCCGCCTTCGCTGTCGTTTGCGTCGCACTGTACGCTGTTCCCGAGGTGGTCGACGACCCGGTACTCGCTTCCCTTGAAGCCCGAGTAGCTGAATCCCGAATAGGCGATCGTCGCGCGAAGACACTTTGCGGGTGGAGAGATCGAGGTCGTCTTCCCCCAGGAGAGCCTGGGCCTCGAGGCAGATGGTGCGGTAGCAAAGGGCCGCCCCCTCTG
>Ga0209415_10020231_pt1 | contig 10360 bp, 8 predicted proteins | sample PeaSoiSIISIP2007_FD_187696 | JGI IMG/M metagenome (GOLD analysis project Ga0209415, IMG submission 187696) | Peat soil microbial communities from Weissenstadt, Germany - SII-SIP-2007 (SPAdes) (version 2) | ecosystem: Environmental > Terrestrial > Soil > Wetlands > Peat | place: Germany...
GCCAGCGCCAGCGAGTCGCCGACGTGGTCGGCGACGTCCTGGATCTCGGGGGACTGGTAGTTGTGCGCCAGGATCACGGCGTCGCGCTCGGTGGCCAGGCGCCGCACCTCCGACGCGAACCGAAGTTTTCGACTCATAGTCTAAAACCTCCCGGCACCCACGGTACCATGCATCCGTGGAGGGGCAACTTTTCGCTCATGAGGTGCTGGCCGTGGTGCTGCGCGTCCGGGACCGGCGGCTGGACTGCCTGCTCTGGCAGCGCGCCAAGGCGCCATTCGACGGGCAGTGGTCGCTGCCGCGCGGGCCGCTGGGCGCGACGGAGCGGCTGGGCACGGCGGCCAGCCGGCACCTGGCGGCCAAGGTCGACATCACGTCGATCGCGCACATGGAGCAGCTGGAAACCCGCAGCGACCCGGACCGCGACCCGCGCGAGCGCGTGCTGGCCACCGCCTACCTGGCGCTGGTCGCCACCGATGTCTCGCCGCGGATTCCCGCGGACACGGCCTGGCATCCGGTCGACGCGCTGCCGGAGACGGCGTTCGACCACGGGTCGATCATCGGTTCGGCCCGCGACCGGCTGCGGGCCAAGCTGTCCTACACGAACATCGGGTTCGCGCTGGCCCCGGCCGCGTTCACGATCGCGCAGCTACGCGACATCTACGTGGCCTCGCTCGGCCACCCGGTCTCGGCGACGAACCTGCAGCGGATCCTCACCCGCCGCAGGGTGATCCAGCCGACCGCCGGAACCGCGCCGCCCACCGCCGCCGGCGGCCGCCCCGCCGCCTTGTACGAGTTCGTGTCGCGTTCGCTGGTAGTGACCAACGCCTTCGCCGCCTTCCGCCCCCCCTCCCCTCGTCCCTCGCCCGCTCCGTCCGCTCGTCCTCCGTCACCCGCCCGCGCATAACCGCGCTTCCTTCGTCCGCTCCCGCCCTCGCCCGCCACCCGCCGCCCCAGTTCCGCGCGCCGACCGGAACTACCCCGCTCCCAACTCCGCGCGCCGGATATATCCGCATAACGCGCCGGATATATCCGCATAAGCAGACAGCCATAGGGGCGGCGGATGATCGGGAACATTTGCCTCCCATTTTGCGAACGGCGGGGGTCTGTCAACGGCGGGGATCGACCCGCCCGGCACCCGGCTCGGCTGGCCAAGGCACATGTGTTTCCTTACAGACGGTGATAGCGCGAAGCTCGCACGGCATGCGATGTTCGCCTTATTGAACAATCGCTGCAAGGCGTTACGGTCGAGGTCGTAGCGTTCAGAGGTCCGGCAGGCGTGGCTCTCATATCCGCTGCCGGCCGGTTAGCTGGCCTGGCTTCCGAACGACGTGCCAGCCCTGCCGGACCTTGGCCGTGGCGTGGCTCGAAAGAGGGTGCGGCGGCGTCCGGCCCGGCCTGGAATAAGGCATGCCCGCCGCGGTCCCCATCATGGCGTGACGCGAGGAAGGAGCAGGTCGTGGCGGTGGTGATGATCGGGGTGGACCCGCATAAGGGCTCACATACGGCGGTGGCGGTCGCATTGACATGAGTACTGACAGTGCCTGACAGTGGGGCTCCGGCGCAGCCAGATGCCTAAGCTGACCATCCCTCATCCAGCACAAGACACCAGGTCAACGGCTATGACAGGGTTATCGGCACCCACAGGATCATCGCCGAGGTCGAGCACTCGCTGCGGCGGCTGCAGACCGGCTGCATCGTGATCCTGGCCCGCTGGTCACGCCTCGTGCGGCCAGGTGGCGGCCGCCAGGGCGGCGGCGACCGGGGGCATACTGCCACGCCGTGGCGTGAGAGTAAGGGCGGTGCGGGCCTAGCGGCTGGCCGGGCTCGTCCTGGCGGGGGCGAGCAGGCCCAGGGCGCGGGCGAGGTCGACGGCCTCGGCGCGGTGGTGGGTGCCGAACTTGGCGTACAGGTGCCGGATGTGCGTCTTGACGGTGTTCAGGGAGACCGACAGCTCGCGGGCGATTTCCGGTGCGCTCAGGTTGGTGGGCAGGTAGCGCAGCACGCGGACCTCGCTGCCGCTCAGCGGCTCCAGCAGCGGCTCGGGCCGGGAGGGGGGCGGCGGCGCCCCGTGCTGCGGCCCGGCCCGGGTTCCGGCGAGCAGGCCGCGGATCTCCGCGGCCAGGGCGGCGTGGGCGGTGCGGTGCCGGGCATGACGCTCCAGCAGGCCCGGCACCGGGTGCAGCAGGAACGGCGTCAGCGCGCCGTCGGGCTCGGCCAGGTCCAGCGCGCGCTCCAGGGCGTTGCCGGCGGCATCGGGATCGCCGAGCGCGTCCAGCGCGATCGCTCCCAGCAGGAACGCGAGAGCCAGCCACATCCGCGGGATTTCGGAAACGGAGCCGTCCAGGACCGGCGCGAGCGCGGCGGCCGCCGCGTCCGGGTTGTCTCGGGCGAGCCGCAGCGCCGAAGCGGCAATGCGTGCCTCCGCGCGGTCGCTGTCGTGTACACCGAGGCCGGAGAGGGCTTGCTCGGCGCGCTCGGTGTCGCCGAGACGCACCAGGGTGTACAGCAGCCAAGCTCGGTCTCGCGCGACAAGCGGGTGCGATGGGGCGAGGCGGTCAGCGAGCCGCTCGGCGGCCCGGAATGCAGCCAGCGCCTCCCGGTCCCGGCCGTGCGCAAGCTCGAGCCGCCGCATCTGCCGCATAGGGCTCGTCACCTTGGCGGTGACGCCGGTCGTGGGTCACGGCGAAGAGGATGATCGGCGGGCACCTCGACCAACACGATCCGGATGCCGTCGGGGTCCTCGATCCACATCTCGGTCAGGCCCCAAGGCTCTGCGGCGGGCCCTCGGATGACCGGGACGTCGGCCTCGGCCAGCCGGGCGTGCTCGGCGCGGACATTCCGTACCTGGATCCAGATCATCACCGAGCGCCCGGCAGGGCCGTCACTGTGCCCCGAGACCTCGAGCAATCCCGGGCCGAGGAAGAACACCACACCGGGATCCTCCGGGGGACCGAACTCCCGGTAGATGGCCAGGCCAAGTACATCGCGATAGAAGCGGCGGCTGCGGTCCAGGTCGCTGGGCCGCAGCAGGATCCGGCTGCTCAGAACGTCCACGCCACCATTTCAGCATCACGGTGAGTAGCTCGGGAGCTCAAGGAGAACGCGCACCGACCCGCCTATGGTCGGCAGTCCGCTGTCAGGATGACCGCCTCACCTGCAGGCCGATCTGGGTGATCTGTGCGCGGCTGCGGGCGTGATGTAGGCGGCCGATCCGCCGGGGCGTCGATACGGATGGTGCCTTGCCCGGGTACCGGATCCGGAATGATCGTGGTACACCCGGATCGTGTTGAGATGCGCGACGAACGTGCACGCCGGGAAAGGATCCGCCGCGCTGGCAATCGACGGCACGGACCGCAACGCGAGCGCCTTCCAGGGCTTGGCGCTTCGTACGGAGGCGCCTGGGCTGCTCAGGGCCGGGGTCATAGCTTAGCCTGATGCCATGTCAGCATCCGATGCCGAGCCGGGATCGTCGTCAGCCGGGCCATGGCCGGGGAAGGCGTACCAGGGCAGCGAGATCACTGTGTACTTCGACGCGCAGCGATGCCGGCATTCCGGCGAGTGCCTGCGCGGGCTCCCGGAGGTATTCAATGGCAGGCAGCGGCCCTGGATCGCCCCGGGCGCCGCGAGTGCGGCGCTGGTAGCCGAGATCATCCGCCGCTGCCCGTCCGGGGCCCTGCACTACCAGGCACCGCGTATTCCCCGTGAGCAGCCCGATGTCCCGGCCACCATCCGCGCCGTCGAGCGCGGCCCTTTCCTCCTCCGCGGTGATCTGCGGATACAGGCAGCCGACGGGTGGGTGACCGATACCCGGGCGGCACTGTGCCGGTGCACTCGCAGCGTCCGCCAGCCCTTCTGCGATGCTGCGTGCGACGCCCCCGAACCGCCGGGTCGCCCGGAAGAACAAAGACCGTGATTGGCCAGGACTGATGCGCACATTCCCGCCCTACAGTCTGGAGCAATGACTGATCGCGACTTGTGCAGGCACGCATAACTGGCTGATCCGCGTGGAGCCACCCCCTTGACCCCGGCTGAGGTGGCACACCGCAGCGCGACCAGCCAATTCTCCGCGCTGGACAACTCACTCACTGATTGACAACCTAGTCCAGGTGACAATCAGAGGTCGCGGAAGTGATCACCGGGGTCCCTGACAGGGTTAGCGGCCGTCCCTTCCGGGCGCTGGGCCGGGCCGAAAAGCTGGACCTACCAGCCAATAGTCCACGAGGACCTCTACGCCGAAGGCAACGCCTCCCGGCAGGGAGCCAGCGTGCACTGGGCCCAGCGCCGGCAACGCACGCTGCATGGTCTGTGCCGCCATGCGGCGAAGACCCGCGGCGCCGACCGCGCAACGCCCTCCTGATACTGTCCTGGTACTTGATCACGCCCGGTAGGTCCCGCGGCAGGCCGAGGGGATGAGTCACAAGCCCGAGCGCGTAGACATCGGCCGTATCGTGCTGATCAATCCGGTGCGCCTTGGCCACGTCATTCTTCATCAGCAGGGGGTAGCGAGACGCGTTCGGGCGATGCTCCCAGGCAACGTCGAACGAGTACATAGCCTTGGCCTCCAGCAACAGCAGTGGCGATGTCGCCTCGCCGTTCAGGATCGCGATGCCGGTGGCCCGCCACTCGCGCGACACGACGAGACCGGGAAACTGAGTGTGCAGGCACCATGCCAGCCGATCCTGCAATGGACGCTCGATCTTCGACGTCAGCGCCAAGTAGGCCAGCTCGCCTGAAGCGAAAGACTTCGCCGCGAGCTCCAGGCAGTCCGCCACTTGCCCAGAGCTAACCATCGCGTTAGTAATACGGGTCACCGAGTCTCCTTGCGATTACCCAACGGGAGATGCCACGCGGCAGGCTACCCACGCGATCGCAGTAACCGCTCGCCGACATCTACGTTGCCGCCCTGCCCCCTAGCACCGAGTGGCGTTCGAAGTTATCGTCGGCCAGGTTGGCGCCCGGCGATCCAACGCCCTGTCGCGTAGATAGCACTTCTTGCGGTCGCTGTCCCTGAAAGGTGGTGGCCACCAGCAGAGGTGCGATATCCGCCGCACCGGATCCGCCGTTCGGTACGGCCGGTCGCCGCTCGACACTCCTCAGCTGAGGCACGCAGATTGGGGCGTTCTGTTGCTCATCGAGAATGTCCGGGATCATTGGCCTGGCCGTTCGGTGCCGCTGCCCGGGCGGGGCGGGGGTTCTGAGCCAGAGGCTCCTGTTGACGCCGCCTAGCTGAGCCGGGACGTGACCGGATCGGTCCGGTTCGGGACTTGATCTGGCCTTACGCACGAGTCCGTATCAGCCGGATGCTTGTTGTCATGACTCGTGCTCTTCTCGTCATCGATGTTCAGGAATCGTTCCGGCAGGGGCCGCTGTGGCCGGTCATCTCCCATCCCGGCATCGCCAGCGACGTTGCCCGCCTTGTCGACGGCGCGCGGGCACACGGCGACCTGGTCGTGTGGGTGCTGCACGCCGAGCCGGGATCGGGGACCACATTCGACCCGGCCAGCGGCCACGTCCGTTACATCGACCCGCTCGAGCCGCAGCCCGGTGAGCCGCAGCTCGCCAAGACCTCGCACAACGCGTTCACCACGACGAACCTCCAGCAGCTGCTCACCCAGCAGGGCATCACGGAGGTCATCGTCTGCGGCATCCGGACCGAGCAATGCTGCGAGACCACGGCGCGGGTCGCATTCGACCTCGGCTACCAGGTCACGTTCGTCACCGAGGCGACCGCCACCAGCCCGATCGCGCACCGCGACGCCCCAACGGGCCAGACGGTCGAGCAGCTGCTCGCGGACCCGCGCACGCTGCCGGCTAGCGCGGTCATCGAACGGACCGAGTACGCGCTCGCCGGGCGGTTCGCGACCATCGCTACGATCGCGGAGGTCACCGGCCAGGCCACCGCACCCGCGCCCCTGTTAGATCGGCGCGCCAACTGACAGTGAGGCTGGCCAGCCGGCTATCCTGACCAGATCGTGACTGAGGTTGTCTTCCTGCTCATCCCGGGGCTGCACCTGCTGGACCTAGCGGGGCCGGCGCAGGCGTTCGGCACCGCCGCCGACCTCGGCTGCGGCTACGAGCTGGCCTATGTCGCCGGGCAGGAAGACGTCCCCACTGCCCAGGGCGTCACCATAAGGGCAACCACGCACTGGCCCGCGCTCGCCCCAGACGACCTCATCATCGTCCCCGGCTGGCGGGCCAACCCCGTGATCGCGGGCACCGGCCCGCTAGCCGACGCCACGCTCAAGGCGCTCGCCGCCCATCACGCAAATGGCGGCACCGTCGCCAGCGTCTGCGCCGGGGCCGACGCCCTCGGCCGGGCAGGTCTGCTCGACGGCCGCCGCTGCACCACCCACCACGACATCCAAGACGAGCTCGCTAAGCGCTACCCAACAGCGACCGTCATCCGCGACGTGCTCTACGTCATCGACGGCCGGGTCGCCACCTCCGCCGGCATTGCCAGCGGCATCGACCTGGCCCTGCACCTGATCGCCGTCCGGGACGGCCCGGGCACAGCCGCGCGGGTCGCCCGCGAGATGGTCGTCTACGCCCGCCGCAATGGGGACGAGCAGCAGGCCAGCGCCATGCTGCGGCATCGCAACCACCTCAGCGAGACCGCACACCGCGCCCAGGATCACATCGAGGCGCGGTTCGCCGGCCCGCTGCCGCTCGCGGAGATCGCCAGTAGGTGCGGCGTCAGCGAGCGTACCCTCACCCGCAGGTTCACCGAGGCGACTGGCCTGACCCCGCTGCGCTACCAGCAGCTACTACGGCTGGAGCGAGCCGAGCACCTGATCGGCCACGGCGCCACTGTCGAGACCGCCGCCCGCACCGCCGGCTTCCAGGACGCCCGCATGCTCCGCCACCTCCGCGCCCGCGGACCAGCCTGAACCTCCAAGAGCAACGCCAAGTTGCCCCAGCGGAACGATCCCCAGCACCCACGCCAATAGTCCGCGACCAATAACCGCCCAGTTGCCGTAGGTGCCTTCAGTTCGAGCCCGCAGTCGTGCGTCCGAGTTGGCATTCTGCGCGGAACGATCCTCATGAGCCGCAGATCGCCTGGTCGGTACGCAGGTGGCTGCAGGGAGCTGAGTGGTGCCGATGCGCGGCGTCCGGCTGACGCCAGCCTGCCTAGCGCGAACGGGTGGCTAGGCTGGGGCCATGGGAGCGCCAGCCATGGGAAGCGCTGAGGGATATGGCCCGGTGGTCGGCGACAGGAGGGACGGCTGACGGGCGCCGCGGGACGCTGTTCGTACTCGAGGACGATCCGCCGCCAACGGGTCCCCGCTGGTTCTGCCACTGGGACGGAGCATCCGCGCCGGGTTTCGAGAATCTGGAAGACGCCGTCAGCTGGGGCCTGCGGCGTGCGCGGACGGTCATCGTCCGTTCCCTCGGCACCATCTTCTACTGGGCCGGGGACCGACCGTCAGACTGGGAGGACTACGACCTGGACGGCGGGCTTCGCGCCTGGCCGCCGTCAGCTGCGGAACGGCGGGCGATCGATGCCGCCTATGAGGCGGCGGCCGGGGCCGCGCGAGCCGATAGCGCAGCGCGAGAGGCTTATGATCATGCCCGCGTGAGCTGGCTTCGGGAGCACGTGCCTGAACTCGCAGGACGCGAGCCCGCGCACGCGTGCGTCATCCAGCTGCCAGGTGATGAGCAGTGGATCGAATTCGAAGAACTCGATCGGGGCGGCACCGTCTGCGGTACCCGGTACGGGGGAGCCGGAACGTACGGTTTCGGGAGCGCCGATCAGGCTCTGGCCGCAGCCAGCGGCCTCGCTGAGGATCATCGATGGGTCGCTGCCGTGAGTGCTGCCCTGGCACGCGAGCGCGCATGGACGCGCACGGGACGGCGCCCGATGCTCCTTGTAAAGCAAGCCGACGGTGAGATGTTCCATGCCACCGCTGCGGAGAACCGGCAGTCAATCCTGCGGCACGGCCTTGACTGGCGCCAGCAGATAGGGACTGCGCCCGGCATTGCCGGAAACCGGGAGCCTGAGCTGGAAGCCGTCTTCTTGTGCGAGAGCCACGAGGAGATCGGCTTCTTCACCAGGATGTCCCGCCTGCCAGCCGACGTATGGGCCGTTCGCGTTGACGGGCTGTTGTTAGCGACCTCGTTATTTGGCGATGCGGCGGCAGCGCTCCGTGAGCACCGTTTGGCAGCGCTTGATGAGCACTGCTGGTCTTGCGCTGCCCTGACTGAGTCCTGATCGGCGGTCACCGTGACCTGCGCAGTCGCGGCATCACGGATCCCATCGGCCAGCAGGAATTGAAGGTAGCGTGCAGACCCCGCAGCGGCTGGGCCGTTGCCTCGGTCAGTCCAGATCGGATTCAGGCAGGTTCCCCCCCAGGGCGCACCGGCCTGGGTGGCCAAGATCCAACGCATCAAGTCGCAGGATTGAGAGCCCGATCGAGGATCCTTCGGCGGTACCGCCAGCCGCCTGCCTACGCGATCGCCTATGGCGTTTCGGCGGCGGTTGGGATCGGGAGCCCGGCGGCGTGGAGCGCGTGGCGCATGGCGGGAAACGGATGGCCGTCTGTGTCGTCGCCACCTTGGCCGAGAAGTCGCCTGGTCAAGGTCGAGCGCTCTTCGAGCAGGTCGTCGAGCACGCGGCGCAGGTCCTGGGCGGTGGGCGGCTCGCGGTCCTCAAGCGCGGCTCGCAGCCAGGCCTGGCGAACCAGCTCCTTGATGAACGCGCCGCTGACGCCGTCTGAGCGCTCGACGAGCTGATCGACTGAGCCGGCGTCGATCTCGATGCCGGCCCCGTACAGGCCCAGCAGCCGCCGACGCCCGTCGGCGTCTGGGAGCGGGATCTCGAGCGCTAGGTCGACCCGGCCCGGGCGGGCGGCGAGCGCGGGCTCGATCAGGTCGGGCCGGTTGGTGGTCAGCACGAACAGCAGGTCCTCGTCCTCGGCCAGGCCCTCCATCTGGTTGAGAAGCTCGAACAGCACCCCCCGGCTGCCAAACTCCATCGTGCGCTCCGCGGCGACCAGGTCGATGTCTTCAAAGACGAACGTCGCCGGCGCGAGATCGCGGCCGATCCCCAGCGCCTGCTCGATCAGCCCGAGCCCGCGGCCGGTCAACAAGATGGTCGTTCGGCCGGCCATCGCGTGGAGCAGGTACATCGTCGAGAGCGTCTTGCCCGTCCCAGGCGGCCCGTGCAGCAGCACCCCACGCCTGAGGTGCCGGCCGGCGGCGCGCAGCCGCCGGGCGCTCTGTGTGATCCCGAGCGTGTGGCGCTCAAGACGCTCAAGCGTCCCCTCGGGAAGGATCACCTCGGTCCGCGTGACCGTGGGTACGGTGTGGAACTGGACCCCGACGCTGCCGCCGTGCTCGTCTTGATGCAGGGAGATGATCCGGCCGCGGAACACGTTGTGCTCGCGCATCGCCGCGCGCAGCTCGCGCAGCAGCCCCGACACCGCCCCAGGCGCGGGCGAGACACCCTCCAGCCGCAGCAAAGAGGGACGCATCGGATTATCCCCGCCCCGAGAAAGCACCAGCGCCAGCGGCGCCTCCTCGTGGACGGCCAGCAACAGGGCACTCTCGACACACTGCACGACCCGGCCGTCGCCCACCTCCACATCGACATAACGCACCGGCCCGAAGGAGATCGGACCGGCCATCCCCAGCCCGGCGACGATCTCAGCCAGACCGATCGACCCGAACCCCATAAGCCGCGTGGTAAAGCCCACCAGCTCAGCGTCACCCAGCACCGCGTCCAGCGCCAGCTGCAAGTTCGGGTGCTCGGCCAGCGGAAACTCAGCCCCCGTGGTCGGCAAGCCCTTGGGATCGGTCCCCAGATGCTCCCGCAGCCGCACCGCCACCTCGGACTCACGCTCCTCGGCCACCAGCGACATCACCCGCATGAACTCGACGAACGCCGCCCCAAACGACCCAGGATCAGGAAGCTCGCTCATGACCATGACCAGACCGTAGGCGACCACCGGCCAGATCTCAACTCCACTCGCCAGCCGGCCGGCCTCAGCGACTGAGCGTGCTCGCCTCACCCGCGTCGTTCAAGGATCCGCTTGCGACACACTCCGGACGATGATCGGCGAAGGGCAGGGAAAACAGAACTGGTCTATCGGGCGCATCGGCCATGACGGGAGGTCGTCAGCGGAAACGAGCCGAGTCGGCAGCGTGAACTCGGCGCCCGCCAGGCCGACTGAGTCAATCACGCTCGGTGAAATGTTAGCCGCCACCGAACCGACGGCTGGCCGCCGTAGGCCACCCGCTCACGGCGTCCTGCATGCATGCCGCGCCGGATGTCTTCATGATCCTCAAAGCCGGGCGGCCGACCCGGGTAGCCCGTCACGAAAGAGCGTTGCCGTTGATCATCGATCCGTGCCCAGATAGATAG
>Ga0209415_10020232_pt1 | contig 10360 bp, 9 predicted proteins | sample PeaSoiSIISIP2007_FD_187696 | JGI IMG/M metagenome (GOLD analysis project Ga0209415, IMG submission 187696) | Peat soil microbial communities from Weissenstadt, Germany - SII-SIP-2007 (SPAdes) (version 2) | ecosystem: Environmental > Terrestrial > Soil > Wetlands > Peat | place: Germany...
TGGTCAGGTACTTCGACTTCAACGACACCTACCTCTCGAAGGAGCCCGGGCACCCCAGCGACAACATCCCGGCGTGCCTCGCGACGGCGGAGATGGAGGGCCGGTCGGGGAAGGAACTGCTCCTGGCGATGGTCCTCGCCTACGAGATACAGTGCAGGCTCTGCGACGCCGCGAACCTCCGCCACCTGGGCTGGGACCACGTCTGCTACGGCCTCGTCTCTGGAGCTCTAGCGTCCGGGAAGCTCATGGGGCTCTCTACGGACGAGCTGGCCCAGGCGGTCAACATCTCGCTCAGCTCCCACCTGGCCATGAGACAGGTGAGGGTAGGCGGACTCTCCATGTGGAAGGGGTTCTCCTTCGCCAACGCCTCGCGCAACGCGGTCTTCTCCGCGCTCCTCGCCCGGGAGGGGATCACGGGGCCGTCCCCAGTCTTCGAGGGCGAGATGGGCTTCTTCAATCAGGTGTCTGGCCGGTTCCAGCTCGATGTGAAGTCCTTCGGCGGCAAGGGGAGGGTGTTCAAGCTTGAGGAGACGCTAGTAAAGTTCTATCCGGCGGAGTACCACGCCCAGACCGCCATCTGGGCCGCGCTCGACCTCAGGAAGATGATAGAAGGCGACCCACTCAAGAGAATAGCCTTCGTCGGCGTCGAGACCCACGAAGCCGGATACACCATCCTGGGGAAGGACACCGAGAAGTGGGCCCCAGAGACGAGGGAGACCGCGGACCACAGCCTCCCCTACATAGTCGCGATGGCTCTTCTCGAGGGGAAGGTCGACAACGGGACATATGACGCCCGGAAGCTCAACGACCCGGAGGTCAGGGAGTTCATGAAGAGGGTCATCGTGAAGGAGGACAAGGCGTTGACCGCGGCCTACCCGGGCAGCATCCCGAACAGGGTCACCGTCAAGCTCGATGATGGGAAGACGCTCGCTCTTCAGGTCGACGACCCGAAGGGCCATCCCAAGAACCCCATGACGGAGGCGGAGATCGAGCAGAAGTTCAGGCTCTTGACGAAGGGGATTCTGAAGGAGTCCCAGGTCGAGAAGATCTTGAAGTTTGTGCGGACCGTCGAAAAGCAGAGCGACGTGTCGCCGCTCTTAGGCTCGTGCGTCGTGAGTCCTTAGCTCAGCCCGTCCCTGCTGTCGAGCGGGACGTACTTGAGCCCCTTCTCGCCCTTGTATATGGCGTCGGGCCTGTAGATCCTGTTGTCCACCAGCTGCTCGTTGTAGTGCGCGACCCAGCCGACGATCCTGCTCGAGGCGAAGATTGGTGTGAAGGTCTCGATTGGGATTCCGAGGGTGGAGAAGAGTGGCGCGGCGTAGAAGTCGACGTTCGCGGGCAGCATCTTGAGCTCCCAGACCGCGTTCTCCACGGCCTCGCACAGCTTGTAGGTCTCGAGCCCCTTGCCCTCCTTCTCGAGGAGCTCCCTGAGGAGCTTCTTCGCCAGCTGAGAGCGCGGGTCCACGGTCTTGTAGACCCTGTGGCCGAAGCCCATTATCTTCTCGCCTCTTGCGAGCGACCCCTCGACGTAGGCCTTCGCCTTGTCGGCGCTCCCTATCTTCATGAGCATCTGCATGGCGGCCTCGTTCGCGCCTCCGTGGAGCGGGCCCTTGAGGGCGGCCAGCCCCGCTGTGCAGGCCGAGTAGATGTCCGCCAGGGTGGAGGCGACTACCCTCACCGTGAACGCCGACGCGTTGAGGTCGTGCTCCAGGTAGAGTATGAGCATCCGCTCGAAGCACCACGCCTCGAAGGTCGTGGGCTTCTTCCCGGTCAGCATGTAGAGGAAGTTCGCCGACTGGCTGAGGGAGGGGTCGGGGTCGGCGGGCTCCATTCCGTTGTTGATCCGATAGCAGTTCGCCACGAGGGCGGGCATCTGCGCGATGATCGAGAGCTTCTGCTCCTCTGAGGAGATGCCGCCCTCGGTCGCGCCGAGGCCGGACACGGCGGTTCGCAGGACATCCATCTGATGCGCCTCGTGGGGGATCGCCTTCACTATGTCGTAGACGTTGTGGGGCACCATCGAGTACCTGCTCAGCCTTGCACCGAATTCCTCCAGCTCGCTCCTGGTTGGCAGCTTCCCGTAGAGGATGAGGTAGGTGGACTCCTCGAACGTGGACTTTTCGAAGAGGTCCTTGATAGCATAGCCCCGATAGATCAGCGTGCCGTCCGCATCGCTTTTTGCTATGGTTGTGTCCGCAACTGCGACTCCATCAAGCCCTTTTGGGGCCCGGAGCATCTCTGCCATTCGACGTCCGGAGGGAATCCCGATATTAATGGTTATCCGCCTATACCCACATTTCTTTCTGTCTTTTAGTAACTCCACGAGCCGACTAGGCTTTCTTGAGACCTACGGCAATGACAACACGTCACCTCATAACGGAGAGAGTCACTGGACGCAGAACTCGTTACCTTCCGGATCAAGCATCACTACGCAGTACTCGCCCGTTTCTTCCACTTCGCGGGCACTCGTGAGCCACCGCTAACGTTCACATCGATGTGTAAACGGTTCTTCCCTAGCTTAGAGGTGTCCATCTGCTGAAAATAAGTGCGGGTCCTTTACCTGTCCGTGTGCCACAAATGTCATTGGGCGAGTCCACCCAATATGAATTTGGATATTCCACTTGCTCGGCGGAGGGGACAGAGAAACCGTTTTGCCTGTGAGGATGTCGGCTCCGAGAAAACCCCTCTTCAGAAGCCTGTTTAGGGAGTAGCCCAGTGAGCCAACTAGCCAAGGAACTATAACTCAAACCACCTGTGAGCAAGCGGTTAGTAATGGTTATCCAGAAGGTGCGACGCCTTACGGTCTATAGTCCGGTCCTCGCTCTCGACCGAGCGGTAGTCGGTGAGCTCGTAGAACTCGTCTCTGGTCATCATCCTGTCGAGCAGGCCTCTCTGAGTGCCGAACTTCGAGAGCTCCTTCAGCGCATCCCGCATCGCCCTCATCGCGACCCTGAAGGCGGTCACCGGGAAGATCACCAGCTTGTAGCCCTCGCCCAGCCTTGAGAACTCCGAGAGCGAAAGGTAGGGGGTCTTCCCGAACTCGGTCATGTTCGCGAGAAGCGGCCCCTTGACCTTCTTCGCGAACTCGGCGAACTCCTCTCCGGACTTTAGGGCCTCCGGGAATATCACATCTGCCCCGGCCCGCTGGTAGAACCTCGCCCTCTCTATCGCGCCGTCTATCCCCTCCGTCTCGGCGGCGTCTGTCCTCGCTATGATTACCAGTCCCGTCTTGGCCGCTGCCTTCGCGGCGATTATCTTCTTCGCCATCTCGGCCGGCTCGACGACCTCCTTCCCGTCGAGGTGCCCGCACCTCTTCGGCATGACCTGGTCCTCGATTTGGATTCCCGCCGCTCCTGCCTTCTCCATCTCGCGGACTGTCCGGGCGACGTTGACCGCTTCGCCGAACCCGGTGTCCACGTCGACGATGAGCGGGAGCGAGGGGACGGCGGCCGCTATCCTGCCGGAGGCCTCGGCGACCTCTGTTAGGGTCGTGACCCCGAGGTCCGGGAGGCCCATGGAGTTGGCGAAGGCCGCCCCCGAGAAGTAGAGGCACTCGAACCCCGCCTCCTCAGCGAGCAGCGCCACGGCAGGGTTGAACACCCCCGGGGCCGCGATGGTCTTCTTACCCGAGAGGAGCTTCCGCAGCCTCGCCCCGGGGTCCTCGGGCGTCCTCTTAGCGGCAGGCATGACACTGCCGCCTTGCGCTCCAATCATTTATAGACGGTGGCCCTGTGTGAGAGAAGAAGAGCATCCTTGCCCAAACGCGAAGGGGTCAACGCGGCGGACCTCAGGAAGCAGAAGGTCGCGAAGCTCGTCTCGTTCATGAGGAGGGAGGGGCTCGACGCGTTGCTGCTAAACAAAATCGAGAACGTCAGGTACTCGACAGATTTCAGGCCAGTGGTCAGCATGTGGTTCCAGAACAGCTACTCCTCGTTCCTCACGGCGAACGGGGACGTGGTGGTGCTGACAGTCGCCGGAGACTATACTCGCGCCAAGCACTACATGCCTTGGGTCGGCGACATGAGGGTGATGCACTCCCTGGGCCGCGCGGAGGAGATCTCGAAGGTGTTCAGGGACTACGTCAAGAGCGGAAGGGTCGGATATGACCAGCTGGGCTTGGAAGGTTTCCACGCGCTGCGCAAGGCCGCGAAGGGAGTGCACCTGGTGGACGTCGGCGGGGAGATCGCCGAGGAGAGAGCCGTCAAGCTCGATGGCGAGATCGCGATAATGCGCGAGGCCGCGAAGGTGACGGAGGCCTCGATAAGGGCGGCGCTGAAGGCCGGCCGACCGGGGATGAGGGAGTACGAGATAGCAGCGGAGGGTGAGTACGCCGCGAGAAAGATGGGGGCGGAGGGGATGTCATGGTCGCTCGCCACGTTCGCCGGCCCTAACACGGGACTGATGACGAGGCACGACTCTGACAGGGTAGTGAAGGATGGAGAGTTTCTCATAATGGGATACGCGACGATCTTCAGAGCGTACAACACGGACATCACGACGACCACGATAGTCGGGAGCCCGAGCGCGGCGCAGAAGCGCCTCTACACGGCGACGTATGACGCCTACTCGGCTGCCCTGAGGGCGACCCGGCCGGGGGCGAGCACACGCAAGCTCAGGGACGCGGCAGAGAAGGTGGTCGACGAGTATGGGTACTCCCAATACTCGTTCAGCAGGATCCAGCCCATCCTCCACGGGGTGGGGATGAACGTCTACGAGCCGCCGTGGGCGCCGGAGCCCGGCATGGACGAGCCCGAAGCGAAGCTGAAGCCCGGGCACGTCATTGCGATCGAGCCGTGCATCACGCTGGACGACAACCTCAAGGTCGGGGGCTGCAGGATCGGGGAGACCATCCTGGTGACGGAGGGAGGCTACGAGCCACTGACTGACGGGAAGCCCGAGACGCACGATATCCTTTACGAGAGCTAGCGCTCAGCGCGTAGCCTGATCAGAGCCTGAGCCCGAGGACGTCCGCCATCCCGTAGATCTTGGGTTCCCGCCCCTTCGCCGATACCCACTCGGCGGCATGCAGCGCGCCGAGAGCGAAGGCCGACCTCGAGAAGGCGAGGTGTTCCAACGTTATCATCTCGTGTGGGCCGAACGCGTAGACGGTGTGGATGCCGGGCGTCCCCCCTCCCCGCAGCGAACTCACCTCGAGCTCGTCTGGCGCCCGCTTTGATGCGCCGCTCCGCCCGCTCACAGTCTTGGTGTAGCCCCTTGCCTTCGAGACCTCCTGGGCGATGCTCAGGGCTGTCCCGCTGGGCGCGTCGACCTTCCCTGAGTGGTGGGCCTCGACTATGCTAACGTCGAAGCCTTGCGGCAGCGCCTTGAGCGCCGCGGACATCGCGATGAGGAGGTTCGCCCCGACCGAGAAGTTGGAGGCGATGACCGCCGAGACCTTCCCGGTGAGGGCAGCTTCTACCTCCTTCCTCTGCTGAGGGGAGAGCCCTGTCGTCCCGGAGACGTAGGGGACGGCGCCCGCTGCCACCGCTCGCAGGTTGCCCATCTCGGCCTGCGCGCTCGTGAAAGAGATGCAGACGTCGCTCCTGCCGAGCAGCTCGGCCAGGCGCGAGGGCGGCGAGACCTTCGTGTCGCTGTCCCTCGCGCCAAGTTCGCGGAGCGTCCTTCCTACGCCGGGGTCGTCGGGGGCAGCTACCGCCCCAGTAATCTCGAATCTCTCTTTTGGAGCCTCCCTCGCGATGAGCGTCCCCATCCTGCCGGTTGCGCCGATGAGGCAGACTCTTAGTGGCGTGGTCTTGCCGCCTCCTCTACTCATAAGCGGCCTCATACGCCAGCCCGTTCCAGTGGCGGGGGTCGCGGAGCCTCTTGTCTATCGAGACGTCGAAGGCCTTCTCTATCGGCTCCAGAATCTCAGGGTTGCGCGTCCAGACCTTCCGCAGACCATCGAGTATGTGGTTCAGGGCCTGCTTTGTGACAAGGCCGAGAGGCCCCCTGCATGGCCCGACGTTCATGCCCAGCACGTTCATCATCGTCTTCACGGGGAGAGGGTTCCTGGCTTTCACAGGCACGGGCCCGAACGCCGTGTTCTCCTCCGACTTCACCGTGACCATCGCGAAGAGCGGCTGGAGGGCGGCTCCTAGCCTGTCTGCCTCCTCCAGGTTCCCGGCGAGGGCGGCCTCGGTGAGGTCTTCGACCGCCCTGGGGGCGATGTTGGAGATGACCGAGATCGCCCCAGAGCAGACGATGGAGTCGTCGCGCATGAAGGACAGGGTCTTGTCGTCGTCCCCCGACATTATCGAGAACTCAGGGCCACAGAGCTTCCTGGTAAGGCGCGCGTTGTCGGCGCTCCCCGTCGCCTCCTTCACCGCCTGGAGGTTGGGATACTCCCTCGCCAAGATGGCAAGGTCCTGCGGGAGGAGCTGCGTCCCCGTCCTTCCGGGGATGACGTAGGGAATCATCTCGACCTCTGGGAAGGCGCGCACGATCGGCTCGTAGTACTCCTTCCTTATCTCTAGCGAGCTGGGTCCGTTGTAGTACGGGTCCACTAGGAGGGCCACGTTTATCCCGTGGTCCGCCACATAGCGGGTGGCCTCGAGAGACTCCTCCGTGCTGTTGGAGCCCGTCCCCGCTATCGTCTCCAACGAGGAGCCTCCAGCCTCGAAGTAAGAGTCGATGACCTTGTAGTGCTCGTCCCAGCTCAGCGTCGGGCTCTCCCCGGTGGTGCCCGCAGGGACTACCCCGCGCACGCCCTGCTCCTTCTGAAACTCGGCCAGGATCCTCAGTTGCGCCCAGCTTACCTTCTTCTTAGAATCGAAGGGCGTGACTACCGCCGTGTAGCACCCGCGGAATCGGAATACCATGCCGTTCCCAGGGTTCGGTCCGAGCTTCTTAAGCTTTCGGTTTTCGTGAAGATATGCCGGAAACCGTTAATATCGGTCGTTGTGCGACGTATTCCGCAATCAAGTCAGCGTATTGCATTCAGGATTCGAGGGTGCGGAAAGCGAACGGCTGGCTCAGGATTCCTCGAACTCCTCGCCGCCTTTCGAGATCCTCGAAAGCTCGCCTACAAGGGCGATGAAGCCGTCTCTCGTATAGCCCGAGACCGGGTATAGGCCTGGCGAGATGGCTGAGTTCTTCAGGGCCCTGAAGACCTGGGTGTAGAAAACATATGAGTCGCCTCCCTTTGTTTCGGAGAGGCTCTGCTCGAACGCGGTGGGGTCTCGGCTCCACTTTGCGATCTCCTTTGCGTTCCTGCCTAAGTCTGTCTTGGAGAGTACTTGCAGGAGAGGCAGCTCCATCCGCAGCTGGACGGACGTAGCGAGGAGGAGGAGCGAAAGGAAGTTCGTCGGGGACGACGCCACCATGGAGTCGATCAGGAACAAAACGCTCTTCGAGTCGGCCCTCAGGCCCTTTGCGACGAACGGCCCGCTCTCCCTGAACGCGAAAAGCTCTATCTGCCCCGGGGTGTCGACTATGACGAAGTCTGCGTTCGAGGCGTCGATGTCGTCCTGGAGTTCCGGCAGCTTGCTGGCTATCAGGTCGCTCGCGAAGATGAGGGCGCCGTTCGGCCCGAGCGAGTACTTCTGCATTATCTCCTGGAGGTCGATCATCGTCCTCACGTCGACGTCCGGCTCGTACGGGAGGGCGACGACCCCAGGGTCGAGGTTGACAGCGATGGCGTTCTGAGACTTCTCGTGATACCAGCTCAGCAGCGAGGCGGTGAGGAGGGACTTGCCTGCCCCTGCGGTGCCGGTGATGAAGACGACGTTCAAGGTCGTCCTCGCGCGGCGCGAGGCGGAATAAAGGTAGCGTTGGCCCTCGCTCTACTTCATCGATTCGCGCTTGCCCGCGACTGTTCCGCCGAGCTCCGATATCCTTCGCGATAGAAACGACAGGAGCTCGGAGTAGGTGGAGCGCGCGGTCTTCGCGTCGCGCGAAGTCACTGTCACGTCAAGCTCGAGCGTCGGGACGCCGGCCTTCAGCCCTCTAGGATGGGACTTGATGTAGACCTCGGGGTGCATCTTGAGCGCCTCCTCAAGGGAGGGTGCGAGGGCGGCCTCGTAAATCCCGCGCAGCTTCATCGTCACCTTCGCGATGTGCATCTCTCCCATCTTCTCCCGGATCTCCTTCTCGGCGAAGTTGGAAAAGATGTTCCTCATCTCGCGGGGCACCCCCGGGAGGCAGTAGACCACGGTCCCCTTCCCAGCAATGAGCCTGACCCCGGGCGCGGTCCCAGGATCGTTCCTGAGCGGGGTGGCGTCCTCGGGGATGGAGGCCATCTTGCGCCTGGCGGGTGAGAGCTCAAACCCCCTTCCGACCTTCTCGAGGTGCTCCTTGATCAGCGCGATGGCTACCTTGTTGAACTTGATCCTTCTTCCGAGTCCCAGCGCGATCCCCTTCAGTGTCATGTCGTCCGGGGTGGGGCCCAGCCCTCCGACGACGATGATGAAGTCGGGGCGCTTGGCGAGCAGCTCGTTGAGCCCAGCGGAAATCTCCTCGAGCGAGTCAGTGACGGTGAGGACCCTGTCGAGCATCCCGCCCATCTTGTAGAGCCTCCCCCCTATCCAGTAGGCGTTGGAGTTCATCGTCCTTCCGATGAGGAGCTCCTTCCCCACGGCGAGGTTGACCACGGAGACCAAGTCCTCTCCACCGCGGCCCCGCCGGTATTCAAAGGCTTTCGCAGGGAAAGCAAATACCGAGCCTCGACCGGATGCAGCGCGTGCGAAGCGACAGGGAGTACCCGGCCCATCCCTTGGTCGGGGTGGGGGCGCTCATCCACGACGGGCAGGGGCGCGTCCTCCTGATCAAGAGGAAGTTCGAGCCCAACAAAGGAAAGTGGTCGCTCCCCGGAGGGCTCCTGGAGACGGGGGAGAAGCTCATCGAGGCCGGGAGGCGTGAGGTCAGGGAGGAGCTTGGCGTGGAGCTGGACGTCGAGGGCCTGTTTCACATTTCAGAGGAGCTGATCAGGGACGAGGCGGGGAAGACGCGCTTCCACTTCATCCTGGTGGACTTCCTTGCGATGCTGGCTCCGCAGGACGCGAAGGTGACCTTGAACGACGAGTCGGAGAGCTTCATGTGGTTCGCGCCCGAAGAGGCGGCAAGCCTTGAGACGACCGAGAACACCCGGGGAATCGTGCAGAAGTATCTCAAGGAAAAGCTGCGAAGGTAGAGTCTACACTGAGCTTGCGCGTCGCGTCTCTTCGTGTCTTCTAGGACTTGTTCTTGTTGCCGCTCAGCCACCAGTCGAGATAGTCCGCCTGCTGGCGCTGCCTCTTCCTTCTCTCGTCGTCAGGCAGCGTCTTCATCTTGAACCTCAGGTCGGACAACTGGTCTCTGGTCAAAAACAGCCCGCAGCTCTTACAAGAGAATCTCTTGTTCACTGCATCGAAGACGAGCGCCCCGCCACACTCGGGACAGAACTGGTCTACCATTCGGGTCTAATCGACTCCAAAGCTCGGTATTCCTTAAGCCTTTTGTGGTCTGCCTGTCTTCTCCCCCAAAAATTTGTTAAATAGTGAGACCGCGGTGGCGGCCCGATTTCCTGTGACCAATTGGCGAGTTATGGTTGGTCCCTCCTCCCAAGAATTTGGGACCAAGCTTGCCAAGAGAATGGGCCTCCCGCTGCTTGCCGTAACCACGACGGAGTTCCCCGACGGCGAGATCAAGTACAAGTTCGACGAGAAGCTAAGCGGACTGGAGGTCCTGCTAGTCCAGTCGACCTATCCGCCGGCGGACAAGCACTACATGCAGCTCTTCCTAGCATCGCACCACATGAGCCAGGAGGGGGCGAGGGTCCACGCGGTCATCCCATACCTGGGCTACGCCCGCCAGGGCAAGGCGTTCCTGCCGGGAGAGATAGTGAGCCTCGGCATCATAGCGCACCTGCTGCGGTCGGTGGGGGTCACGAGGGTCAGCACGGTCGACATGCATTCCGCCGAGGGTTTGGCGTTGTTCTCGATGCCGGTCTATAGCGTCTCTGCGATCCCCGGCCTCGCCCAGTACGTGAAGACGCAAGTCAAGCTCGACGACCCGATCATCGTCGCGCCGGACGCGGGCTCGCTGAAGCGGACGGAGGCGTTCGCGGCGCTGTATGGGGCGAAGTTCATCCATTTCAAGAAGAATAGAGACAGGGTAACGGGTAGGATAAAGATGGAGACGGACAAGCTTCCCGTCAAGGGAAAGGATTGCGTTATTGTCGATGACGTCATCACCACGGGAGGGACGGTCGCGGCTTCGACTGAGCTGCTGAAGAAGTCGGGGGCGAGGAAGGTCGTTAGCGCATGCGTCCACGCGGTGCTCCTCGGCGAGACGTATGACAAGCTCATCAAGGCGGGAGTCGATGAAATAATAGGGACGAATACTGTGCCCAGCCGAGTCAGCAAGGTTGACGCAACAGAGCCTA
>Ga0209415_10020233_pt1 | contig 10360 bp, 7 predicted proteins | sample PeaSoiSIISIP2007_FD_187696 | JGI IMG/M metagenome (GOLD analysis project Ga0209415, IMG submission 187696) | Peat soil microbial communities from Weissenstadt, Germany - SII-SIP-2007 (SPAdes) (version 2) | ecosystem: Environmental > Terrestrial > Soil > Wetlands > Peat | place: Germany...
ATCCTCACCCAAGGTGGCAGACCTCTGCCCGAAAGGCGCGATGAGCGGTGGTAGTCAGAGCGACCCTTCATCCGCGCATCGCGCGACCATGCTGCGCGGCGGCATCGAACCATGAAGGTTATCCTGTGGACGAGTCCCGAGGAGGCGGATATCGCTTCCCGACTTTCCGCCATCCCCGAAATCCAGCTTGTCGCAGTGGACGGAGTCGCCGGGCTCAAAGCAGCTCTGCCTGGCACGGAGGCGCTTGTCATATCGGGGTCACTCTACCAAGCGGAGACGGCGGCCGTGCTCCGCGGGGTCGACAGTCGACTGCGCTGGATTCAACTGCTCAGCGCCGGCTATGAGCGGCTCAGCCGCCACGGCGTGCCGCCCGGGGTCGTCGTCAGCAATGCCGGCGACTGCTACTCGCCGATGGTGGCAGAGCATGCGATGGCGCCCATTGCGGAAGCAGCCGGCGCCGCGCTTCGAAACGTCACGCAATCCCGCACGAGCAATCGCCGTCATCTTGGCGGAGCAAAGCCAAATGCAACCTGCCGTGGGTGATACGTCAGCCGCTGGCTCCCGTCGTTTTGGCAGAACGAAATGCCCCCTTTTTTGCGGGCGAAATCAGAACGTTGCGGCGAGGCCGACTTTTGGCGGAACAAAGCCAACCGGGCCTGCCGCGGACGATACGTCAGCCGCCAGCCGGCGGGCGGGTCCGAACATCCATCAGGGGGCCATGCCGGCAGAACGCTCGACCCGATTTTACCCTCCAACATTTCGGTCCTCGACGTTAAGTCCCCTTGCTCAGGCCGATCCGACGCAATATTCTGCGTCCTACAGCCAAGATCGTCGAATAGAAATAGAGTCCGCCACTGCGCCGCCACGGGAGGGTTCGATGACGACCACCAAGCGAATTGGAAATGTTCTTACCGGATTGCCGTTCGGCGCAATAGCGAGCATGGGCCTGCTGGCTTTACCGATCGCAGCGAGCCATCCGGCGATGGCTCAAAGCCACGGCCCGGCGGCGTTGGCCGGCACCGTATCCTCAACGGAAGAAGGGAAAATGGAAGGCGTTGTGGTCAGCGCCAAGCGCCCTGGGTCGACCATCATGGTTTCGGTCAGCACCAATGCGCAGGGGCAGTACAGTTTTCCGCAGGACCGGCTCGCCGCCGGTGTTTATGACATCACGATCCGGGCCGTCGGGTACACGCTCAAGCCGACAGCGGCAACCATAGAACCGGCCCGCGCCACGCAACTCGACCTCGGCCTCGCGAAGGCAGCGCCCGACGTTCTCGCCCTTCAGATGTCCAACAGCGAGTGGATTCAAAGCGCGCCGGGCACGCCCGCGCAGAAGATGGCCGTGCTGAGGTGTTTCGACTGTCATGGCCTGCAGCGTCCGTACTTTTCCAACAAGAACGCGTCGGACATGACGTACACGCTGCAACGCATGACCGCGCATACGGCCAACGCGTCTCCCAATTTTCCTTTCTTCCTTCAGAACGCATCGGAGATTATGAGCCGTCCGCCGACCAAGGGGCAGGCGGAGTTGGGGGCCTACATCGCTTCGATCAATCTCAGTTCCGGAGAAACGTGGCCTTACAAGCTGAAAACGCAGCCCCGACCGACCGGCAAATCAACTCAGGCCATCATCACGACCTATGATCTGCCCGAGTCCGCTGCGCCCCATGACACGCTCCTCGACAAGGCGGGCAACGTCTGGTTTTCCGATTTCCAGCACCATGTCATCTCGAAGCTGGATCCCAAGACCGGCAAGGTCACGCGCTATCCGGTTCCCATCTCGAAGCCCGGCTTTCCGACGGGCAGCCTCATGATCACGATGGATAAGGATGGAAACATCTGGGAAGCCATGATGGGGCAGGCCCAAATCGCCAAGCTCGACCCGAAGACCGAAAAGGTCTCCATCTACATGGCGCCCGATTGGAACAAGGGCGACACACGGTTCACGATGATCGACGCCCTGCATTCGGACGTCGACGGGAAATTGTGGACCAAGACCAATGGCGGCCCCGATGTCGGCCACTCCAACAAGCTGTATCAGTTCGACATCGCCGCCGAAACATTCAAGGAAATCCTGCCGCCGGCCGGAAAGGGCGACATTGCGGCTTACGGGCTTATTTCCGACCTCGACAACAATGTTTACGGCCTCGACAACAATCCGGACCAAAGGCACATCTGGCGCACCGACGCCAAGACGGGGGAGACGACCTACATCGATCTTCCGCCAGGCATAGGCGGCGCGAGGCGAGGACATATCGATTCGCAGAATCGCCTATGGTTCTCCCGATTCCATGCCAATAGTTACGCGGTGTACGACCCCAAGACCGGCCATGTGACGCAGTGGGAAGTGCCGGTCGCCTATGCGGGCGCCTACGATGTTCAGTTCGACGAAGCCGGATATGCGTGGGGTGCCGATATGAGCACCGATCTGGTTCAGCGGCTCAATGTGGAAACCGGCGAATGGAGCTCATATCTCCTGCCCACTTCCATCAATACGCGCCATATCGATGTGCAGAAGAGTTCCAGTCCCAACGTCCTCTCCAGCATGTGGACCGAAGGCCAGCAGACGAGCAAGCTTGTCCATATCGAGCCGCTTGCACCGTAACGAACCTTTTCGTTACGCGGCGTTCAAGAATGCCTGAGGAGCGTCGAGCTCCTTGGAAATGGGATCGCTCCCTGCAGCGTCGTGCCCGCGCTTGTCGCGGGCATCCACGGGCTATGCCCGGCCCATGACCTCCGAAGGATGGTTCAACGTGTCTGGATCACGCTTTACGCATGCCCGCCGCGGTCGTGCGGCGAAAACGTCGTATACATGGGGCACCAGCCGAACGCGCTGATCTCGCCGTCGACCAGAACGCAACTCTTGGGAAATCCGAAATACGGACAATTGCCGCAACTTTCGTTCCCCTTCGGCTGGTCTTGATACCGGGCGGCGGCCTGCGTCAGTTTCTTCTGATCCTGAGGTTTGTAATCCTGGGCATTAGCAGCCGCGGCGCCGCCACAGGTCGCGGCGGCGGCGACAACGCCCATTGTTTTGACAAAAGCCCTCCGCGACGATCCGGAAGTCGGCATGGCTGTCCCTCCTGCGCACTTTGGCTCAATGATATCATAATACTCTGACCAGCCAATCCTCGCGCAGGACGATACCGGTAGGCGGGCCTTGAAATTGCGGGACACCCGCGGTCCCGGCCGCGCGCGCCTACTCCGCCGCCTGCGCCGCCGGCGCCGGATCGTAGTTGAGCACCGGGGCGAGCCAGCGCTCGGCTTCCTCCGCGGTCCAGCCCTTGCGGCGGGCGTAATCCTCGACTTGGTCGCGCTCGATCTTGCCGACGCCGAAATAGTGGCTCTGCGGGTGGCTGAAATAGAGCCCGCACACCGAGGCGCCGGGCCACATGGCGAAGCTCTCGGTGAGCTTCACGCCGGTCGCGGCCTCGCCGTCGAGGAGCCCGAATAGCGCCGCCTTCTCGGTGTGGTCGGGCTGCGCCGGATAGCCAGGCGCCGGGCGGATGCCGACGTATTTCTCGCCGATGAGGTCCTGGGGCTTGAGCGCCTCCTCGGCGGCGTAGCCCCACAGCTCGCGGCGCACCTTGGCGTGCATGCGCTCCGCGAACGCTTCGGCGAGGCGATCCGCCAGCGCCTTCACCATGATTGAGGAGTAGTCGTCGTTGGCGCCGCGAAAGCGGTTCGCGATCTCGTCCTCGCCGACGCCGGTGGTGACGATGAAGGCGCCCACATAGTCGGCGATGCCGCTCGCGCGCGGCGCGACGAAGTCCGCGAGCGCCACGTTGGCACGGCCCTCGCGGCGGGCGAGCTGCTGGCGCAGCGTGTGCAGCGTCGCGATCGGCGTGGCGCGCGCCTCGTCGGCATAGACCAGAATGTCGTCGCCCTCCGCATTGGCAGGCCAGAAGCCGGCGACGCCGCGGGCCGAGAACCAGCTCTGCGAAATGATGCGGTCGAGCATCGCCTTCGCGTCATCGAACAACGCGCGCGCGGCGGCGCCGTACTTGTCGTCGTCGAGGATCGCCGGAAACTTGCCGGTCAGCTCCCAGGTCGAGAAGAACGGCGACCAGTCGATGTAAGGCACGAGCTCGGCGAGCGGAAAATCCCGCAGCGCCGTGGTGCCGGCGCGCGGCCGCGACGGGCGGTAGTTGCCGGCCCAGTCGAGCTTGAGCGCATTGGCACGCGCGGCGGCGAGCGGCACGCGGCGCTTCTGCTCCTCGCCCCGCGCGTGGGTGTCGGCGATGCGGGCATATTCGGTGCGCACATTGGCGACGTAGTCGGTGCGCTTCTCGGCCGAAATGAGCGCCGCCGTGACGCCGACCGCGCGGCTCGCGTCGTTGACATAGACGGCCTGGCCGCGGCGGTAGTTCGGGTGGATCTTCACCGCCGTATGCACCCGGCTCGTGGTGGCGCCGCCGATCAGGAGCGGCGTCGCAAAGCCCTGCCGCTCCATCTCGGCGGCGACGTGGCACATCTCGTCGAGCGAGGGCGTGATCAGGCCGGACAGCCCGATGATGTCGGCCTTCTCGGCCTTCGCGGTCTCGAGAATTTTCGCCGCCGGCACCATGACGCCGAGATCGATGACCTCGTAATTGTTGCACTGGAGGACGACGCCGACGATGTTCTTGCCGATGTCGTGGACGTCGCCCTTGACGGTCGCGAGCACGATCTTGCCGGCGCTGCTGGAGCGGGTGTCGCCGGCGCGCGCCTTCTCCTCCTCCATGTAGGGCATCAGGTGGGCGACCGCCTGCTTCATCACCCGGGCGGATTTCACCACCTGCGGCAGGAACATCTTGCCCGAGCCGAACAGGTCGCCGACCACGTTCATGCCCGCCATCAGCGGGCCCTCGATGACGTCGAGCGGGCGCGTCGCGGCCCGGCGCGCGGCCTCGACGTCCTCGGCGATGAAGTCCGTGATGCCGTGCACCAATGCGTGAGCGAGGCGCTTGTCGACCGGCCAATCGCGCCACGCGAGATCGACCACCTTGGCCTCGCCCTTCTGCCCGCGAAAGCGGTCCGCGATGGCGAGCAGGCGATCCGGCCCGTCAGGGCGGCGATTGAGCACCACGTCCTCGCAGGCTTCGCGCAGTTCGGCATCGAGCGCGTCATAGACCGCCATCTGGCCGGCATTGACGATGCCCATGTCCATCCCGGCCGCAATGGCGTGATAGAGAAACACCGAGTGCATCGCCTCGCGCACCTGCTCGTTGCCGCGGAACGCAAACGACAGGTTGGACACGCCGCCCGACACATGGGCGCCCGGCAGGTTGGCCCTGATCCAGCGCGTCGCCTCGATATAGGCGACGCCATAGCCGTTGTGCTCCTCGATGCCGGTGGCGATCGCGAAGATGTTGGGGTCGAAGATGATGTCGTTCGGCGCAAAGCCGACCGTTTCGGTGAGGATGCGATAGGCGCGGGCGCAGATCGAGGTCTTGCGCTCGAACGAATCCGCCTGGCCCTGCTCGTCGAACGCCATCACCACCACGGCGGCGCCGTGGCGGCGCACGATGCGGGCCTGGCGGATGAATTCCTCCTCGCCTTCCTTCATGGAGATCGAATTGACGATCGCCTTGCCCTGCAGGCATTTCAGCCCGGCCTCGATGACCTTGAACTTCGAGGAATCCACCATCACGGGCACACGGGCGATATCCGGCTCGGCGGCGACGAGATTGAGGAACGTCGTCATGGCGTGCTCCGAGTCGAGCAGGCCTTCGTCCATGTTGACGTCGATCACCTGGGCGCCGTTCTCGACCTGGTCGCGCGCGACCGCGAGCGCGGCCGGATAGTCGCCGGCGGTGACGAGCTTGCGAAAGCGCGCCGAGCCGGTGACGTTGGTGCGCTCGCCCACATTGACGAACGGAATGTCCGCCGTCAGCCGGAACGGCTCGAGCCCGGACAGGCGCAATTCGTGCGGTGGGCCGGGCGGCTTGCGCGGCGGCTTGCCGCGCACGGCCTGCGCGATGGCGTGGATGTGCGCCGGCGTGGTGCCGCAGCAGCCGCCCACGATATTGACGAGCCCGGCCTCGGCGAACTCCGCGAGCAGCGAAGCCATGTATTCGGGGCTCTCGTCGTAGAGACCGAACTCGTTGGGCAGGCCGGCATTCGGATAGGCGCACACCAGCGTGTCGGCGACGCGCGCGAGGTCCGCGATATGGGCGCGCATTTCCTTGGCGCCGAGCGCGCAGTTGAGCCCGATCGAGAACGGCGCGGCATGGCGCACCGAGATCCAGAACGCCTCGGGGGTCTGGCCGGACAGCATGCGTCCGGAGAGATCCGTGATGGTGCCGGAGATCATCACCGGAACCGACGCGCCGCGCTCGTCGAACAGTTCCGCTATGGCGTAGAGCGCCGCCTTGGCGTTGAGGGTGTCGAACACGGTCTCGATGAGGAGGATGTCGGCGCCGCCGTCGAGTAGGCCGCGCGCCTGCTCCCCGTAAGCGACGCGCAGCTCGTCGAAGCTGATGGCGCGGAAGCCCGGATTGCTGACGTCGGGGGAGATCGAGGCGGTGCGGTTGGTCGGCCCGATGGCACCGGCGACAAAGCGCGAGCGGCCGTCTTCGCGCGCCGCAATGGCTGCCGCTTCCTTGGCGAGACGCGCGCCCATGAGGTTGAGCTCGGGAACGAGGTCCTGCGCGCCGTAATCGGCCTGAGCGATCCGGGTCGAGGAGAACGTGTTGGTGGAAACGATGTCGGCGCCGGCACGGAAGTAGTTGAGATGCAGCTCGCGCACCGCGTCCGGCTGCGACAGGATCAGAATGTCGTTGTTGCCGCGCATATCGGTCGGCCAATCGGCGAAGCGGGTGCCGCGATAGCCGGCCTCGCCGAGCTTGAGATCCTGGATTTCCGTGCCCATGGCGCCGTCCAGCACCAGGATGGCGTCGGCGGCGCGGCGGCGCAGCTCGGTTTCGACCGCGGAGGGTGTGGGTTTCGGGCTCACGCGACCTTCTCCCCGAGCGCCCGCACGCCGAGCAGGTGGCAGATCGCAAACACCAAGTCGGCGCGATTCATGGTGTAGAAATGAAAGTCGGTGACGCCGCGATCGACCAGATCGACGACCTGCTCGGCCGCTACCGCGGCGGCGATCAGGCGGCGCGTCGCCACGTCGGTCTCGAGCCCGGCGAAACGGTCGGCGAGCCAATCCGGCACGCTGGTGCCGCAGCGCGCGGCGAACACCCGCATCTGGTTGAAGTTCTGCACCGGCAGGATGCCGGGCACGATCGGAACCGTGATGCCGCGCGCCCGCACGCGGTCGAGGTAGCGGAAGTAGAGCTCGTTATCGAAGAAGAATTGCGTGATGGCGCGGCTCGCGCCGGCATCGACCTTGGCCTGCAGCATGTCGATGTCGGCCTCGACCGAGGGGCTGTCGGGATGCTTCTCCGGATAGGCCGACACCGACACTTCGACGTCGGCGATGCGCTTGATGCCGGCCACCAAATCGGCCCCATTGCGATAGCCTTGCGGATGCGGCGCGTAGCGTTCGCCGACGCCGCCGACCGGATCGCCCCGCAGCGCCACGATATGGCGGACGCCGGCCGCCACATAGGAGCGGATCACGCCATCGACCTCGGCCCGGTCGGCGGCGACGCAGGTGAGGTGCGCGGCCGGCGCCAGCGCGGTCTCGGCGATGATGCGCTTGACGGTCGTATGGGTGCGCTCGCGCGTCGAGCCGCCGGCCCCGTAGGTGACGGAAACGAAAGACGGCGCCAGCGGAGAAAGCCGCGCGATGGCTTCCCACAGGGTCTTCTCCATCTCCTCGGTCTTCGGCGGGAAGAACTCGAAGGAGACGCGGATGCGTCGTCCACCCTGCTGGAAGCGGCTGGCGCGCGGTTGCGTCACGGAATGCATCAGGCGACCTCGCGTTGGCCGGCGAGCACGATGCGCGGGTCGCGGGCGAGCCACAGCGACACCGCGATCTTGCCGTCGGAGCCGGGCTCCGGCGCGAGGCTCTTGTGCACGATGCCTTCGAGCCCGGCCTGCTCCATCCATTGCGCCACCGCGTCGGGCGGAAAGCCGAGCCGGCGGTGGGCAAATTCCTCGCGCAGGAATTCGAGCTCATGGGGCGCAAAGTCGACCACCAGCAGCCGCCCTTGCGGGCGCAGCACGCGCGCCGCCTCCCGGATGGCGCGGCCGCCGTCGTCGAGGAAGTGAAGAACCTGATGAACGATCACGACGTCGAAGGAATCGCGCGGCACCGAGAGGTCGAAGATATCGCCCTGGCGGACGCTGCAATTGCGGATGCCGGCGTGGTCGAGCCGGCTGCGGGCGAAGGCCAGCATATCGATGGAGAGATCGATGCCGAGGCCGCGCTCGATCTCGGGCGCGAACAGCTCGAGGATGCGCCCCGTCCCGGTGCCGAGGTCGAGGAGCGAGCGAAACGGGCGGTCGAGCAGCAGCGTGCGGATCTCGGCTTCCACCGCCTCGTCCGGAGCGTGAAGCCGGCGGATGCGGTCCCACTCGGCGGCGTGACGGCGAAAATAATCCTGCGCAGCCTTGACCCGGGCGGCCCGCACGCCGGCGAGGCGCTCGCGGTCGCGCGCGACGGTCGGATCAGCGGGGTCGAGCGCGCCCACGAGGCGCTGCACCACGGCGGCCGCCGGGCCATGCTCGGCGCGGCGGAAGAACGCCCACGAGCCTTCGCGGAACCGCTCCACCAGCTGCGCCTCGGCCAACAGCTTGAGATGGCGCGAAATCCGCGGCTGCGACTGGCGCAGGATTTCGGTGAGCTCCGACACCGTAAGCTCGGCCTCGGCCAGCAGGCAGAGGATGCGCAAACGGGTTTCCTCCCCGGTCGCCTTGAGGGTGGCGTTCAAATCGTCGAAAGCAATCGCGTCGTCGTTCATGGTGGGACCGTTCCCAATCGAGTGGGCCAAGATAGCAGGCCTGGAGCCAGAAGATAGACATAAAGATATCTTTATGCAAAAAACAGGTGGCAGAAGGTTAAAAATTGGATACCTAGGCGCCTCGCATGGAGAAACATCATGGCCGACAACGAGTTCGGTATCCGCCCGGGCGAGGTCGCGGTCGCTTTGCCGGAGACGTTCGACGCCGGCGTCTATTTCATCGGCCGCATTCGCACCCCCTGGACCCGGCGGGAGGAGTGCCCGAAGAACGCGCGGGAATCCGATGCGGTCTGCACCATCGAGGTCGATCCACGCTACGCGGCGGCCCTGACCGGGGTCGAAAGCTGCTCCCACCTCCTGGTGCTCTATTGGATGGACAAGTCGCGGCGCGATCTCGTGCTGCAGGTGCCGCGCACCTACGGGGAGCAGCGCGGCACCTTCGCGCTGCGCTCGCCGGCGCGCCCAAACCCCATCGCGACGAGCGTCGCTACACTGTTGCAAATCGCCGGCAACACGCTGTCGGTGGTCGGCCTCGACTGCCTCGACGGCACCCCGCTGATCGACATCAAGCCCTATTTCGCCTCTACCGATTCGGTGCCGGATGCCGTAGTCGGCTGGCACAAGGCGCGCAAGGGCGCGTAGCCCGGATGGAGCTTCGCGAAATCCGGAGCTGGCCTCGGCATAGCCGGTGATCCGGGCTCCGCCTCATGGCCTTCCGAGGGAGACCCGCCCAGATGCCCGCATCCTTGCCCTTCATACGCGCCGCGATCGGGCTGGCGCAGGGCGTTGTCCTCTACCTCCTGTATCGCGCCGATGCCGAGGTCCCAAAACTGTGGCCGGCAAGCGACGGCATCGCATTCGCTCCACTCGTTCTCGTTGCCGTGTTCATACCGACCCTTGCGATCGCCGCATTGGGCAACTTGCGAATACGCACCTTGGTGGCCTGGATCGCGGTCGCCACCCTCGTGCTGCCGGGCCTTGGCGTCTATGACATCTATCGTGAGCCCGGTGGCGCGATCCTCGGACTGGCGTTGCCCCGCAATATTGCGGAGCCGACATTGTGGTTCGCCATCGCGGCCGCCCTGTTCATCGGCGAGGCCATGGTGGCGGCCGGCGATGCAGATCGCAGGTTCTTCGCGACCTACGCGCGATACTTCGACACCGCCTGGAAGCAGGCCGTTCAGGCCGTGCTGGCCGGAGTGTTCGTCGGCGCCTTCTGGGCCGTCCTGTTTCTCGGTGCGGCCTTGTTCAAGCTCATCAATCTCGATTTTCTGGTGGAGTTGCTCAAGCGCCCGTGGTTCTCCATACCGGCCACCACGCTCGCGCTCGCCTGTGCGCTTCATGTCACCGACGTGCAGGCCGGCATCGTGCGCGGCGTGCGCACCCTCAAGCTGACCCTGCTGTCATGGCTGCTGCCGATGATGCTCGTGATCGCGGTGGCGTTCCTGGCGGCACTGGCGTTCACCGGCCTCGAGCCCCTGTGGAGCACGCGGCGCGCCACGACCGTCGTGCTGCTTGCG